>JGI994J12354_10000167_pt1 | contig 63484 bp, 56 predicted proteins | sample IntmicLarv3ML3BL_FD_12354 | JGI IMG/M metagenome (IMG submission 12354) | reverse complement strand
CGGGCGACTTGAAAATCTTTTTCAAGTCGCCCGTTTCTTTTTCAAGGGATTTGCCGTTTATTGAGAAATAAATATACAAAAAGAGCGCATTTTCAAAATGCGCTCTTTTAAATTTATTTAATTCTTATTAAACGCCTTGGTCTATCATTGAGTCAGCAACTTTTTTGAAGCCGGCGATGTTAGCGCCATTCATATAGTTGCCTGGTGTGCCATATTCCTTAGCTGCGTTGAAAGCTGCTGTGTGGATTGACTTCATAATGCCGTGGAGTTTTTGGTCAACTTCTTCAGCTGTCCAGCTCAAGCGCATTGCGTTTTGAGACATTTCAAGACCTGAAGTTGCAACGCCACCTGCGTTAGAAGCTTTACCTGGTGCATAAAGAATGTTTGCAGCTTGGAAAGCTTCAATAGCTTCTGGAGTAGAAGGCATATTAGCACCTTCTGAAACGCAGATACAGCCGTTTTGCAAGAGAGCCTTAGCATCGTTGCCATCAAGCTCGTTCTGAGTTGCAGATGGAAGCGCGATTTCAGCTTTAGCAAGACCCCATGGGCGTTTGCCTTCGACGAATTGAGCACCTTTAAATTGTTTTGCGTATTCAGAGATTCTGCCACGCTTAACATTTTTAAGTTCCATAACCCAAGCGAGTTTTTCTGGAGAAATACCTTCGTTGTCGATGATAGTTCCGTTTGAGTCCGACAAAGAAATAACCTTTGCGCCGAACTGTGTTGCTTTTTCTACAGTGTATTGAGCAACATTACCTGAACCAGAAACCAAAACAGTTTTTCCTGCGAATGAATCTTTTTTAGCTTTCAACATTTCTTCTGCGAAGTAAACATTGCCGTAGCCAGTTGCTTCTGGACGAATCAAGCTACCGCCCCATTTCAAAGATTTACCTGTCAAAACGCTGTCGTAAGAATTTACGATTTTCTTGTATTGACCAAACATATAACCGATTTCACGACCTCCAACACCGATATCACCAGCAGGAACGTCTGTGTTAGGACCAATGTGTCTATAAAGTTCGCGCATCAAGCTTTGGCAAAAGTTCATAACTTCGTTGTCTGACTTACCTTTTGGGTCGAAGTCAGAACCGCCTTTACCGCCACCCATAGGTAGAGTTGTCAATGCGTTTTTGAAAGTTTGTTCAAAGCCCAAGAATTTCAAGATACCCAAATTTACAGAAGGGTGGAAACGCATACCGCCTTTGTAAGGTCCGATAGCGCTGTTAAACTGAACTCTATATCCAGTGTTAACTTGAACTTGACCTTTGTCGTCAACCCAAGGAATTTGGAATTGAATGATTCTTTCTGGAACAACCATTCTTTCAAGAATTTTATTTTTTTCATATTTTGAGTCTGCGCTCAAAACTTGATCGAGAGATAAAAGAACTTCTCCTGCTGCTTGGAGGAATTCTTTTTCCCAAGGTTGCTTTGCTGTTAAGTCGTTGAGGACTTTTGCTACGTATGTATTCATTTGTATACCTTGTTAGGATTTATGTTAAAAATATGAGCGCAAGTCTTGAGATAAAAAAAAGAGCTGTCAAAGTCAATAATCTGAGATAGCGTTATTTTTGAGAAAACTTACAATTTTGTATGGAAATGCATTTTTGAACAACGGCAAAAATTTCACTAAGCCCAGCACTTTTTGCTGTGAAAGATAGAAGTTTTAATGCAGGAGCGATGTGCTTAAAATATTCTTTTTTTCCGCGCGACCCTAGGAATGCATAGGCTCCGAGAGCTTGCATTAAGCGTTGCGAAGCGCACAAATAAAAAAGTTTTTCGTCTTTAATATCGCAAATAGAAAGAATCTTTTTTCTCAAAGAAATTTTGAATTTTTGATAAGGGTCAAAAATCAATGAAGCTAAGTCATACTCCTTGCAACCTAAACGAAGTCCCTGAAAATCGATAAAAGAAATCTGATTTCCAGAAAGCATAATGTTCTGACTTTGCAAGTCGCGATGCAAAAGACATTGTGGTTGATTCAAAAAAGTTTTAATCAAAAAACTAAATTCCTTAATAGGTTTTTTGCATTTTATTTTAAATAATTTTTTTACGCAGTTATTGAAAAAGTAATCGTGCTCCCAAGTGTAAAGCTCTTTGTCAAAGCCTCTACAAAGCTCAAGAGAGTTAGGCTTTTTTAAAGAGTGTAGGGTAGAGATATGATTCAGGACTTTTTTATATACAGCAAGAATTTCAGAATCGTTTTTGCTTTTACAAAATTCAATCAGGTCGCAGTTTCCGCTGTCTGACATAATCAAAAGATTATTTTTATCGCTGAAAATTTTTGGAACAGGGAATTTGTTTTTTAGCAAAAATTTTGCGATGTTAGAATAGAGAAAATTTTCTGCTTTTGAATTGTCGTAAAAACATAAAACAACTTTGCCAAGTTTTTCAGAATCTACTTTGAAAAACTGACGCGGAGATGCTCCTTTATTTATTAGATAAATATCGCTTACTTTTAGCTTTTGTATTTGAGCTTTTGCGTACGGAAAAATTTCGTTTTGAATAGCTAAGTAATCATCAATAGAGCCAATGTCGCACCAGAAAGATTTGTCATCAAAAAAAGCATTAAGAGTTTCTTTTGACTTTATCATCTCTAAGAAAATGTCTACTGCAGAAAATATTTTTTTAGGATAATTGAAAGCGCGAGTTAAAAAATCTTTATTTGCAATGTATATACCTGTGAATTGTGCTGTTTTTTCGTAAGCATTTTTAAAAGTAAAACGCATATCAACAATATTGTTTTTAGTTACGCTTACGTTTTTTATAACGCCAGTGTTACGCAAAAGCAAAAGAGTATTTTTTTTATGCGACTCAAGAAAACTTTTTAAATTTCCGTCAAAGAAAATGTCGCCATTTTGAATAAGAATAGAATCTTCGTTAGCTATAAATTTTTTAATGTTTTTTACTCCGCCACCTGTGTCTAACAAAATTTTTTCATTCACAAAAATAAGTTCTGCACTCTTATATCTATTTTCAGGATAGAATTTTTTGTAGGCGGCAGGAATGTGGTGCGTGTTTACGATTATGCGCTCTATGCCTGCTGCTATGTGGGAGTCGAAGATATGCTCTATGCAGGGACGCCCTTTGATGCTCAAAAGAGGCTTAGGCAATGCGTTTGTCAGCGGACGCAATCGCGTGCCCAGTCCTGCACCTAAGATAAAAGAAGTCCTTATTTTTTTCATTCAGACAAAATCAAATAAATCTTTTAGGTCTTTTACAAACAATTATTTTTGTCTTTTGTAATAAAATTCTTGAGAAATCAGAAAGTTTGCTCTTAACTTTTCAACGATTCATTTATGGAAAAAGAAACTTCAGAGCTCATCGATTCAACAAAAGAGAAAGGTTATGTTCTCTATGATTTGGTGCAGATGTTTGAAGACGATAATTTTGATTCTATCGATAAAGAAGTTCTTTTAGAAACAAATCCGCGCGTGATATCATTGTTCTTGTCTCGCTTGAGTATTGATATGCAGAGGATGCTTTTGCGTAAACTTCCAGAAGATTTTGCATCTGAAGTTGTGGCGGAAATGGATCCTGAAGACTCTGCGGATTTGTTGGCAGAGATGCGTGAATCGAGAGCTGTTTCTCTCTTGAATGAGATGGAGCCTGACGATGCTGCCGACTTGGTTGGTGAGCTTGATAAAGAAGATAGAGAGCGTATCTTGGAGTCTCTCGAAAAGAGTCAGCCAGAGACTGCGGAGACTGTTCGTGATCTTTTGGAATACCACCCAGACACTGCTGGTGGCTTGATGAACCCTAGCTTTGTTGCTCTTCAAGATGATATTTCTGTCGACGAAGCAATAGATGAAATCCGTCGCACCAAAGATGATTACGACAATATGCATTATCTTTACGTTATAGATAATGAGGGAATTTTAGAGGGTGTGATATCTATGCGCAATTTGGTTTTGGCAAGCAAAGATTCTAAAATCAAAGACATAATGAATATTGATTTGATAGGCTTGCTGAGTCCATCTATGGACAAAGAAGTTGTTGCGCAAATAATGGCGGACACAAATTTCCATACTCTGCCTGTAATTGATGACGAGGGCAAACTTTTGGGTCTTGTAACTCACGACGATATTTTGGACGTTATGCGTCAAGAAGGTACAGAAGATATGCAAATGCTCGCAGGTGCTGGTGCTGACGAAAGTTTGTTTGATAGTTTGCCTGCAAGTATGCGTATGCGTGCTCCTTGGCTAGTGTTGAATTTGGCAACTGCGTTTTTGGCATCTTCTGTGGTCGGGGTTTTCCAAGGGGATATTGCACAGTTAGCTTTGTTGGCTGTATTTATGCCTATCATTGCTGGTATTGGCGGAAACACTGGCGCACAGACCCTTTCTATTACGGTGCGTTCTTTGGCTCTTGGCGAAGTCGGAATTTTTGATGCTCCAAGAATGTGTATGCGAGAGGCTTCTAAAGCGTTTGCAAATAGTATTTTTATAGGCTTGCTAGGGGCTGTAATTGCTTATTTTACGACAGGCAGATTAGATTTTGCTATAGTCGTTTACACTGCAATGGTTTTAAATATGACAATGGGTGGTTTTGTAGGATGCGCAATTCCATTTGCATTGAAGCGTTTTAATTTAGACCCCGCGGCGGGTTCATCTATATTTACAACTGGTGCGACAGATACAGGTGGCTTTTTAATATTCTTAGGAATAGGTTCTATATTTTTGGTGTAGAATTTTTCAGTCTGCGCTCAAGCGGAGTATTTTTTGCGATATCTGCAAAGTCTTGTAAAGACGATTTTGATTTGTCGTATTCAAAAGAATTTTGAAATTCTGGAATTTTTGGTAAAGAAAAATATTTGCTTTTTGGGCAAACTTTTAAACACATATCGCAGCCAAAGATTTTCTCTCCGATAAGATTTTTTTCTGAATCATTTAACGGTGTTTGCTTTTCTATTGTGAGTGCGCTTATGCATAAATTTGGATTCAAAGAATATTCACTTAAAGCTTGGGTAGGGCAGTGTTGAATGCATCTATTGCAGTTTTCACAAGAATCTAAAAGCTCGCTGTCTGGCTCTAGTTCTAGAGTTGTAACGATGAGAGATAAAAAGTTAAATGCTCCTGCACTTGGGCTAATTAACAAAGTGTTTTTACCAATGAAGCCAATTCCTGCTTTTTTTGCAAAGTATTTTTCCATTATAGGAACAGTGTCTACGCAGAGTTTTTGTATTCCTCCGTGTTGTTCAAGCAGAGTAGAAATCTCTTTTAACTTTTCTTTCAAGACAATGTGATAATCTTTGCTTTGAGCGTAAAGAGCGATACGATTTTCCGAACTCTTTCTAAAAAAGTTTGCACTCAAAACTATTATGCTTTTTGCATTTTCAAGTAGAAGAGTAGGATTGAATCTTTTATCCAAATTCTTCTTTAAATAGTCCATATAATCAGGACATTTTTCGTCTAACCAAGAAAGGAAAAACTTTTGAGTTTCCTCATCAACTTCGCAAGCCTCGCAGAATCCGATAGCGTCAAAACCGAGTGACTTGGCTTTGTCTATGAGTGATTTTTTGAGATTTTTTTTGTGCATACAGAAAAAAACTTGCCTTTGTTTTTCAATATGCAAATAGTAAAGCTATGAAACTTATTAAAGCAATAGTAAAGCCTTTCAAGCTAGACGAAATCAAAGAAGCTCTTACTGAAATCGGTATAGAGGGTATGACTGTCACTGAGGCTAAGGGCTTTGGTAGGCAAAAAGGACATTCTGAAATTTATAGAGGTAGCGAATACACAGCCGAATTGCTCCCCAAAATTATTCTTGAAGTGTGTGTTCCAGACGAATTGGCATCTCAAGCTATCGATGCGATTTTGAAATCTGCACGCACGGGGAAAGTGGGCGACGGAAAGATCTTTATTTCCACTGTTGACGAAGTTATACGCATACGCACCGGCGAAGTTGGTATGCAAGCTTTGTAATTTTATGTCAAAGAAAATTCTTTTGTTGGGCGCTAACGGATTCGTTGGGTCAGCTCTTAGCTGGGCTATACTTAATCGTACAGACTGGGAAATTTTCGCAATAGATAAATCTCAGCACAGACTCAGTAATTGTTTAGCGTTTGAAAAATTCATTTTTTTTAAAGGCGATATAACTAAAGAAAAAAACTGGATTGAGACTCATATAAAAAATTGTGATGTTGTTTTGCCTTTGGCTGGAATTGCTACTCCTTCGCTCTATATAAAAGAACCACTGCGCGTTTACGAATTGAATTTCGAAGCGAATATGGAAATCATAAAAAAATGCGTAGAATATAAAAAACGCATAATATTCCCATCGACTTCTGAAATATATGGAATGTGCGAAGATGAAGTTTTTGATGAATATAATTCTAATCTTGTACTAGGTCCAATCCATAAAGAACGCTGGATATACGCTTCGATAAAACAGTTGCTAGACAGAGTAATTTGGACGTATGGAAATCACAAGGGCTTAGATTTTACTTTGTTTAGACCTTTCAATTTTATTGGTCCAAAGTTAGATGACGATGCTAAGAAAGGTTCATCAAGAGTAGTAACTCAATTTATAAATAATATTATTAATAAAGAAGCAATCAAGCTTGTCGATGGCGGGCTACAAAGACGCAGTTTTACTTTTATTGCAGATGCGACTAATTGCCTTTTAAAAATAATTGAAAACAAAGATAACTGTGCAAGTGGTAAAATATTTAATATAGGAAATCCTTATATGAATTTTTCTATAAAAGAGCTTGCAGAAATTTTGATTGAGCTAGTTAGTGAATACGATGCCTTTAAAGACTTGGTAAAAACTACAAAAATAGAAATTGTAAATAGCCAAGAATATTATGGAAAATCTTATCAAGATATTTCGCACAGAGTACCTTCGATAAAAGAAGCGGAATCAATTTTAGGTTGGAAGCCAACTACGGATTTACGAACAGCATTGCGTTTTATTTTAGACTATCGATTGCTGAATAAAGATTACGAGATTGATTTGAAAAAGTAATTTTTCCACTTTTCATTTTTATTTTTTATCCACAAAAAAAACACGTCAAAAGCTGACGTGTTTTTTGTAAATAAATTTGAGTAGTTAAAAACTATTCTTCGCTAGAAAGAATGCTTTGGTTACCACCGCGAATAGCTTGTCCGATATTGAATGTACGAACAGTGCCATCGAAAACAGTTAAGAGACCTTGTTGTGTATTATCGTCTTTCAAAGAAGAGAACCACTCAACACGACCGTCAGCGAATGCGATGTGACCACCTGCTTTACGGAATACACCCCATTCGTCGTCCCAGTTGCCGTTAGGACGCAATCCGCGAGTCCAGAGCAATGGTACGCTTGCGCCAGCATTTGGGTCTGTGCTATTTGCAACTGCCCAACTAAGTGGGAATGCCTTAAATTCAGCATTTGATGTCCAGTTATTATCACCAACTTTGTTAGCTACAACAACAGGCATTGCAACGTTGCTTTCTGACAACTTATCTTGAACTTTTGGGTCATTATCCAAAATCCAAAGTTGAGCTGTATTCAAATCAGCTCTCTTAGCGAGAACTTCTGCCCAGCCCCAAATATCAGTAGCAGTCACTCTTTGTACCTTTTGCCCAGTTTTTGTAAAGTTCATCCATGCAGACGCAATTTGCTTTGCGCTATTCAGAGATTTTACTTTTGCGCCTGTACCGCTGATTTGCCCAAGAACGGGGAATAGCAAGCCAGCTAGAACGCCTATAATTCCAACTACGATTAGCAATTCTACCAATGTAAATGCTTTTTTAGATATTTGTTTTTTCATGATTTGGTGTGAATTTAAAGTTCCTTTTCTGATTTAATGAAATACAAAAAAATGTTTTTTTACAAGCTTTTTTTGTATTTTTTATTAGTAAGGCAATGGAAAATCTTTGCAGAGATTGAGCGCTATATCTTTAGCTTTTTGAATCTTTGATTCATCTTCTATTCCAGATAAAACAGTATCGATAGCTTCTGCGATTTTAATCATTTCGTCTTTGCCCATACCGCGACTTGTCACAGCTGCAGTTCCGAGCCTGATTCCGCTAGCTTTAAATGGAGAGCGAGTTTCAGCAGGGACTGTATTTTTATTTGTAGTAATATTTGCTTTGTCGAGTGCGATTTGAGCATCTTTACCTGTCAATTCTGGATGGCTTTGACGAAGATCTATCAATAAGAGGTGATTGTCTGTACCGTCAGAGACTAGCTTATAACCTTTTGATTTAAGAGCATTTGCAAGTGTCGCACTATTTTCGATAACTTGCTTTGCGTAGTCTTTGAAAGAATCTTTCAATGCTTCGCCAAGACAAACTGCTTTAGCTGCTATAACGTGCATCAAAGGTCCACCCTGATTTCCTGGGAAAACAGAAGAATCGATTTCTTTAGCAAATTGTTCTTTGCACATGATTATACCACCACGAGGTCCGCGCAAAGTTTTGTGAGTTGTAGTAGTTACAATGTCGCAATGAGGGAATGGTGCAGGGTGAACTCCAGCTGCTACTAGTGCTGCAATATGCGCGATATCTGCCATTAATATAGCACCACATTTTTTAGCGATTTGACCAAATTTTTCAAAGTCAATAATTCTTGCATAGGCCGACGCTCCTGCGATTATCAACTTTGGTTTTTCTGCCATAGCTTGGGCTTCGAGTTTATCATAGTCGATTTTACCAGTTTGCTCGTCAACTCCGTAAGGCACTATATTATAGAGTGCTCCAGAGAAGTTTTTTGGATGACCGTGAGTCAAGTGTCCACCGTGTTCTAAAGACATAGCCAAAACTTTGTCGTTAGGTTGCAAGATAGCAGTGTAAACAGAGATATTTGCTTGAGAACCTGAGTGCGGTTGAACATTAGCATGTTCTGCATTGAAAAGTTTTTTCGCGCGTTCGATAGCGAGTTCTTCAACGATATCAACGAATTCGCAACCGCCATAATAACGCTTTTTAGGATAACCCTCTGCATATTTATTTGTAAGAACCGAGCCAGTTGCTTCGATTACAGCAGGGTATGTAAAGTTTTCAGAAGCTATCAATTCGATATGACTTTGTTGTCTTTGTGTTTCGAGATTGATTGCGTCAAAAACTTCTTTGTCTAAAACGCTAAGAGGAATTTTTTCAATAGCCTTATTCATGATGTAGATAATAGTTAAAAGATTATTAAAATTATGTCAAATTTTCTATTTGTAAAATTGTGGATTTTTTATTCGCAGAATTTAGAATTAATATTATCGATTCTAGTTTGATGGCGTCCGCCTTCGAATTCTGTTGAGAAAAAAGTGTCTATTAATTTTTTAGCGAGTTCAATAGGAGTATATTTTGCGCCAATACAAAGAACATTTGCATCGTTATGTAAGCGAGTCATCATCGCCATATCTTCGTTAAGGCACAAAGCTGCGCGTATGCCTTCGAATCTATTAGCAGTCATACTAATTCCAATGCCTGTTGTGCAAATCAAGATTCCCATATCGGATTTTTTATCGAGTATACTTTTGCAAACTTTTTTTGCATAGTCTGGGTAGTTGACACTTGATTTATCAAAGCAACCCTCGTCTGTGACAGAAAAATTTTTACTATTTAAATATTCTAATACTTGTGATTTTAAATCAAAACCACCGTGGTCTGAAGCTATGCTAATTTTCATTTTAATTCTTTAGTTAAAAATTTTATCATTACAGGGATTGTAGAAGCAATTTCGTCTCTTACATCTTCGTAAGTTTTGAGAGGGTATCCGTAGGGGTCGAGAACATCGCCGTTAGAATCTATCAAGCTTAGCAATGTCATTGTATTCTTTGGTAAAGAATCTTTGCATATATATTTTGCAGAGTCTAAGTGAGATTGCGTTAGCATAAAAATTGCGAAGGCTTCTTCTGCGAGCTCTTTAGTGAGCTGTTGAGCGCAATGATTTTTTAATTCAATGCCAACTTTTTTTAGCGCAACAAGTGCATAGTCAGTGGCGTCCCAGCCTGACATTGCGCTGACACCAGCAGAGCAAATTTCTAGCTGATGCAATTTGCTATCTTTTGGTAATCCTGCGATTGCGTGTTTAAGCAACGCTTCTCCCATAGGTGAGCGGCAGATATTTCCAGTGCAAACAAAAATTACTTTATTTCTTTTCATTTTTATTTCTCGATAGTTGACGGTGAGCTATATCGCGTCTGAAATAAACTCCGTCGAAATTTGTTTTATCGCAAATTGCGTAAGCTTTTGCGAGAGCTTCTTCTAAAGTAGGTGCAATAGCAGTTGCGCATAAAACGCGTCCGCCATTTGTTAAAATTTGTCCTGAGCTATCTTGCTTAGTTCCGCTATGAATAATGTAGGCATCTGATTTATCTTCTGGCAAAGAAATAACTTTACCTTTTTCGTAGTCTTCAGGATAGCCCTTTGCTGTCATTACAACAGTTACTGCGTAATCGTTTTTGACTGAAAAATTTGAATCATCAAAATTACCTTTTGCAATTGAATACATAAGCTCAAGAGCATCGCCATCTATGAGAGGCATTAGCACTTGGCACTCTGGGTCGCCAAAGCGAACATTGTATTCTACAACTTTTGCGCCTGATTTTGTTAGCATTATGCCAACATATAAAGTTCCGCGATAGTCGATATTTTCAGAAATCAGAGCATCTAAAGAGGGCTTAACTATGTTGTTGATTACATCTGTTTTTGCGCTTTCAGTGAGAACACTTGCAGGAGCATAAGCGCCCATACCGCCAGTGTTAGGACCCGTATCGCCTTCGCCAATGCGCTTGTGGTCTTGGCTAGGAGATAGCATTATGTATTTATCTTTGCAGACCATAAGCATTATACTTACTTCTTCGCCTATCATTTTTTCTTCGACAACGATTTCTGCTGAGCTTTCGCCGAAAGATTTTTCTTCGAGCATTTGTCTTGCAGCTTCAATAGCTTCTTCCTTGTTGTCTGGGATGATCACTCCTTTGCCTGCTGCAAGACCGCTTGCTTTGACAACTACATCAAAAGAAGATTTTTCGATAAATTCTTTTGCTTTTGCAAAGTCGCTAAAACTTTCGCCTGCGGCTGTAGGGATGTTATATTTTTTCAAAAAGTGTTTGCTGAAAGATTTACTAGTCTCGAGCATTGCACCATCTTTATTTGGTCCATAAACCAAAATATTGTTAGCGCGCAAAGTGTCTGCAAGGCCAAGAGACAATGGAACTTCAGGGCCGCATATCACTAAGTTGATTTTTTCTGCCTTACAAAAATCAAGAATTTCTTGAATAGATTCTACTGCAATATTTTTAGTTTCGCATTCTTTTGCGATACCTCCATTTGCTGGAGTACATACGAGTCTGTCTAGCATTGCAGATTTTTTAACAGCTTTTACTAAAGCGTGTTCTCTTCCACCTGAACCTATAATGAGTACATTTAATTTTGTCATAAATTTTTCCTGTATAGACTAAGCGCAAATAATAGCGCAATGATATTCGGCGCCCATGCAGCGAGAGCAGGGCTTAGAATCCCGCGCGAACCAATGGCAGTGAATATATTTAAAATCACATAGTATGCAAAGAAGAGCGCAACGGTTTTCGAGACTCCCACCATAGGATTTGTTCGTACGCCTGCTATTGAAAATGGAATTGCAAGGGCAACAACTATTATGCAAACAAGAGGGCTTGTCATTATGTTGTGGAGCGCAACGTTGTAAGGGAGCATTTCGTTTTTTGCACCGAGAGAAGAAATCAAAGTTTGAAGCTCTGTTACAGACAAATCTTTTGCTCTGCGAGTACTGAGCTTCATAATAGTTGGGTCTTCATTAAAATCTTTGTAGTAGCGCTTGTTAAAGTATTCAAGCTTTACAGGTCTGCCAGTTTCTGTGTCAAAAAAGATCTCTTGTCCGTCAGTAAAAAACCAGCATTTATCGACATCATCAAAAACTCCTTCGCGCGCTTTGATTGCAGATTTTTCATTACCATCTTCGTCTAAGATATGAACTTCGACTCCGCTTGCTATGTTTGTAGATTGACTGAATCTATTCATAAACCAAATGCGAGAATCTAGTCTGTTATTGAACGCAAGATAGTTTATGATACCAACATTGTTTGTAGCGCCTGAAATTTTTTCGCTCTCGAACTTCAAAGTTTCTTGAGTAATGCGAGAAGCTTCAATGCAGTATGGAACTAGGTGAGCATTCAGATAGAAAAGCAATCCTGCCAAAACAACAGATGCTCCCCACAAGCTACGCGATATTCTGAATACGTGAATTCCAGCGGCTTTCATTGCAATAATCTCGTTATTGCGATGCATAGAACTTAGAGTAAATATCACAGACAAAAGTAAACTCACTGGCAAAACAACAGGAATCAGAGTTGGTGCAGAGTAGAAGAAATAAAGAAAAATTTCACCTAACGAGGCCTTGTAACTAATCAAGTCTGGAAGCTCATTGTAGGCGGTATGGAGAATCAATATACCCAAAGTAAGACCTATTGAGATTCCGAAAATCTTCAACCACTGAGTCAATATATATCTATCTAGTATGGGCATAAAATCAGAGTCGGGAAGCCCCGAAAAGTAATCCTTTTATTTCTGTTCTATATGCACTAATTAGTCAACTATGAAAAATATTTTTGCCATATCCAAAAAATCTAAAAAAAATCATAAAATTGTTTGCAAAATTTTTAGCGCATAATACAGTGAGTCTTAAAATGAAAAATATAGGCGAAAAATTAGAACAAGCTCGTAATGCTAAAGGGCTTACAATAAAAGAAATTGCTCACGCAACAAAGATTCGTGCAGAGTTTCTTAGTTGTATGGAAAAGAATGACTTTTCATACAATATGCCAAACGTTTATAAGCGCGGTTTCTTGCGCTTGTTTTCAGATTATCTTAAGTTAAATACTGAGGAAATTTTGCGCGATTATTCTTTGATGGAAGAAGCTAATGGAGATGGCAATTCAAATGCCTATGTTCTTGGCAGAATCACTGCTCAAGACGCTCAATCTGAAAGCGAATCTGTTGAATCTATGAAGTCAGAAGATAGATTTGAAGATAAAGATTATTTTGCAAAATCAAGTTCTCTTGACTTCGAAGCTAGTAAATATCGCTACATTAAGCTAGGTGCTATATTCGTAGCAGTTGTGCTTTTGGTTGTGATAATATTTTATGTGGGTGAGAGATTGATGCGTGGTTCTGGTAGCGAGCCTATGAATCCTGATTTGAACGGTACTCCTACTACTCAAAATTCTGCACCTACACTCGTTGTAAACGAGTTTGAACTTAGCATAGGCGCAGTTGGCGAAACTTATATCACCTTGTATTATGAGAACGACACTACAAATCCTCTCTTTGCAGGGGCATTGCATTCTGGTGAAAACAAAAAGTTCAATATCAAAGGTAACGTGATGTTAAAAGCAACAGACGTTGAACGTTTGAAAATTGCAAAAGGTGGCAAAGAAGTTTCTATGGGAAATAGAAGAGGGCCATTGCAATTTCGCATTACACCTCCTGCTCAATAAGCAAAAAAATTTAAAAACAAAAAACAGAGTTGAAGAAATTCAACTCTGTTTTTTTATCTAGATTGCAGATTGTTTTATAAACGAATTTTTAAAGAATTTCCGTGAGCATCTAGTTGCTCCATCTTTGCAAAGTCAGCAACTGTTTTTGCGGCTCTCTTTGCAGAAGATAAATCGTACTTAACTATGGAGCTACGACGCATAAAATCTATCAATTGCAAGCCACCGGAAAATCTGCCTGTTCTGCCAGTTGGCAAAGTATGACTTGGTCCTGCGCAGAAGTCTCCGAGCACAGTAGGAGTGTTTTCGCCTATCAAAATTGCGCCTGCGGTTGTGAGATTTTTTACAAGCGAATCTATATTTTTGCTAGCTACTTGTAATTCCAAATGTTCAGGAGCTATGTAGTTTGCAACTTCTGTGCAAGCTTTGATATTTGGAGAGACTATTATATATGTAGAATCATTTATAATTTTCTCCAGTTTTGCAGCTCTTGTTAAAAGTTTACTTTGCAAAGAAATTTCTGCTTTTACTTTTTCAACTAAAGATTCGGGGGCTGCTAAATAAATTTTTTCTTTTGAAGAACCGTGCTCTGCTTGACTCAATAAATCTGCCGCAAGAAATTTTGGATTAGCAGTAGAATCTGCAATAATCATAACTTCGCTTGGCCCTGGAAGTAAGTCGCAGCCTACGATTCCAAAGAGTTGTTTTTTTGCTTCAATAACAAATGCGTTACCTGGGCCGTAAATTTTATCTACTGCTTTTATAGATTTTGTACCGAGTGCCATTGCAGCAATTGCTTGAGCTCCACCAGCTTTATAGATTTCTTTTATGCCAAGCATTTTTAATGCGCAAAGCAAATAGTCACTAACTTTCCCCTTAGCATCAGGGGGAGTGCATACGCAAATTTCTGGGCACTTTGCAAGGGTAGCGAGGGTAGCAGTCATTACCACTGTTGATACTAGTGGAACTTGTCCGCCCGGGATATAAAGTCCGACTCTATTTATTGGGTAAAAATTCTCACCTATGATTGCTCCGTGAGGATTCTTCTTACGCCAATTTTTTGGCATAGTTTGCTTATGAAAAAATTCTACATTTTTAATCGCATCTTTAATGCTTTTTTTGAAAGCGTTCGGGATAGAGTTAAATGCGTTGTTAAGTTCAGCTTCTGTAACTTTTATATTAGAGGCTTTTATAGGAGCTTTATCAAATTTTTTTGTATAATCAAAAAGAGCTTTGTCGCCACTTTTCTTGATGCTAGCAATCACAGAAGATACTACCTCTGAAATGGCTTTATCAGACTGATTTGGAGCCATTGCATTCTCAAGAGTTTTCCAAAAATTATTTGAACTATAATTTAAAATTTTCATTTATTCGATTCGATTTGTTTGCATTCACAATTTTCTGAACAGAACAAAGTGAATATAATATAGAGCGTAACGCCTATTGAAATCCCACAGTCTGCAATATTAAAAGCAGGCCAGCGATAATTGATAATTGGTAAATAAATATCTATAAAGTCAACAACGTGTCCGTAAAAAATTCTATCGATAAGATTGCCCAAGACTCCGCCAGCAAAAAGACCCAATGCAAATTGCATTTTTTTGTTTCCTAGTCCAAGCTCTCTTCTGAACAACCAAAGGGCAGCGAGTGTGAGGATTGCAATGGAACTTAAGAGATAAGTTTTTCCATCTAAAATTCCCCAAGCTGCGCCTCTGTTAGTGACGTGTACTATGTAGAAAAATTCGTCTATCACAGAAATTTCTGCGCTAGATTTTCCGAAGGGGATAAACTGAATCACTGCTAATTTTGTAATTTGGTCAAAGACCAAAATACAAATCATCGGCAACAAAAAATAGAGCGGAAGCTCAAATTTTTTTGATTTATCCTTATCAATATTTTTTTGCATTATTGAGCGTCTTCGTCAGGGATTGCCTCTGCGGAGATTTCGCCTATTGTTTGGCGTGATCCCATTTTCAATTTACGCAAATCATTTTCTTCTTTTTTGCGTTGTCCTTCAATAGTGTAGCGAGTGTATGGAACAGACAACAAACGACTCTCTGGTATAGCTTTACCTGTGATTTCACAAATGCCATAAGTGCCATCTTCAATTCTTTCAATCGCAGCTTCGATTTCTGAAATCAAATGCTTATCTTTGCTTAGCATAGAAAGAGCCATATCGCGCTCAAAGCTTTCAGTACCTACGTCTGCCATATGTTGACCATAGCTAGATAAATCGCCAGAATCTTCTTTTGCAGAACGTTTCAAAACGTCGCTTGCGCGGTTGCTTACGCCTGATTCGTATTCTTCCAACAATTCCAAAAGCAGAGTGTGATATTTTTTCCACTTTGGGGGAATTCTTTTTGAAGAAGAGCTGTTAGAGTCTGATACCGTGATACCTAAGATGTCACTTATGCTAGCTTCTTTAAAGAATTTTTTAGGCGCAGGCATAGCAACTTTTTTAGGAGCTACAAGTATTTTTTTCGATTTAGATTTTGATAAAAATTGTTCGTTCTTTGATTCTGAGCTAGAAGAAGATTTGCTTGCATTAAGAAGTTCATCTACTTCATCAGGCGTCATAAAAATGGTAGCGGCAGTGCGCACATATATATGTTTTGTTTTTTTCTGTGCGCTTTTTTCTTTTGCCATTACGTTACGGATAATGACATCTTTATCTATGAGCGAAGTGGTTTCTTCTTCTTTTGCAGACTTCTTTGTAGGCTTTTCCTTTTTCGTAGGAACTTTTTCTACAACTTTAACTGCTTTAGTTTTTAGTGTTTTTTCTGCTTTTTTTGGAGTAGATTTTTTTGTTTCTACTTTTTTAGCAGGTGCTTTGACTGTTTTTTTATGAGAAACTTTTTTCGCAACAGTTTTCTTTGTTATTGGCTTTTTCGCTATTTTTTTTGCGACAGGTTTTGCTTTTTTAGCAGGTGCCTTTTTCACAACTTTAGCAACTTTGGCTTTTTTAACAACAACAGCCTTTTTAGCGAGCTTCTTAGGTTGCGCTTTTTTCACTGCTTTTTTAGGAGCAGGTTTAAAAACTTTTTTCGCAGGAGTTTTTTTCACAATTTTTGCTACTTTTTTTACCGCTTTTTTTGCGGGTGCTTTCTTTTGAACAGAAGGCTTTTTATTTTTTACTTTCTTGTTTTTCATAAGAATTGCTTTGTTTAAATTATTTTAATGCGTCGACACAACGCTCGCAAATAGAATTTCCATTCAAGACTTCGACAGTACGCCAACAGCGTTCACACTTGTGTCCTTCAGCCTTCGAAGCAGTTACTTCAAGAGTTTCAAATCCACCTTTTGTGATACGCACAGCAGAGACAATAAAAATTTCAGGCAATTTATTTACGAATTCTTCAAGGATTGCACAATCTGGGCTAGCCTCATTCAAAGTGATTTCTATTTCAGCTTCAAGTCCTTTACCAATGATTTTTTTCTGACGCAATTTTTCAAGTTCTTCATTCACTTTTTCGCGTATAGACAAAATCTTTTCAAATTTTTCCATAAAAGAAGAATCGTTATTGAAGCCTTTTAATTCTGGCCAGTCGCAACAATGAACACATTCATCTGAATACTCATTGCCTGCGCGCATAGAAAGCGCTTCGTCTGCGGTGAACACCAATATAGGCGAGATTGCTTTAATCAAAGCATCGTTGATTAAATAAATTGCAGTTTGGGATGAGCGACGTTCTTTTGAATCTTTTGCAAAAGTATAAAGTCTATCTTTCAAAATATCGTGATAGATTCTTGAAAGGGTAACGCCACAGAAAATATCAAGGAGTCTATAAATTTTATGGAACTCATAATTTTCGTAAGCATTTTTACATTCGCCTAAAAATATAGCGAGCTTGTTCAATGCCCATTTATCTATTGCATCCAAGTCAGAGAACGCGATTGAATCTTTTGCAAAATCAAAATCGCAAAGATTACCGAGTTGATACATCAAAGTATTTCTTACGCTTCTATAAGTGTTTGCAACGTGCGACAAGATATCTTCTGAAATAGGAATGTCATTTTGATAATCTTCAGAGCTAATCCACAAGCGGATAATATCTGCGCCCCATTTGTTGACGTATGAGTCGGCTGTTTGAGGTTTGCCATCACTGCTTTTTGAGATTTTTTTGCGTTGTTCATCAACGATAAATCCGTGAGTAATCACGCGCTCGTAAGGAGCTTTGCCTTTTGCGATAACGCCCGTCCAAAGTGAGCTTTGGAACCAACCGCGATGTTGGTCAGAGCCTTCAAGGTACAAGTCAGCAGGGAATTTCAAATCGGGATTTCTTGACAGCACAGCTACGTGGCTACTTCCAGAATCAATCCATACATCGAGAGTATCAAGACCTTTTTTGAGAGATGTTTTGTCGCCCCAACTTGCAGGAATTTCAATGTCTTTCAAAATTTCTTGAACATCTGCTTCAAACCAGAAATTTGTTCCGAACTTTTCAACTTTATCTGCAATTGCGTAGACAACATTTGCGTCTAAGTGCGAGAGTCCATTAGTATCGTAGAAAGCAGGAATAGGCACACCCCAAGCGCGTTGTCTTGAGATGCACCAGTCTGGACGCGATTCAACTGCGCCAGTAATTCTGTTCTCACCCCAAGATGGAATCCACTGAACCGTCTTGATTGCATCGAGTGCTTTTTGACGCATAGAATTTTTATCTAGCGAAACAAACCACTGATCCATAGCTCTGAAAATCACGGGAGTTTTCGAGCGCCAGCAATGTGGGTATTGGTGGGAAATCTTTTTGCGCATAAGTAACGCATTTTGATTTTCTAAAATTTGCAAAACTTTTATATTTGCTTCAGATTTTTTATTAGTTTCAAGCACGCTTACGCCAACTAATTCTGGAAGCATTTTGCCATCGTCAACATACGCACCAGCGTCGTCGATAGGGCAGTAGACTTCGAGTCCATATTCAAGACCTGTTTGATAGTCTTCAAGACCGTGTCCGGGGGCGATGTGTACGCATCCTGTTCCGCTATCTGTTGTGATATATTTCGCAAGAACGATAGGACTTTGTCTTTTTGCGAATGGATGATTTGTTTTTAATCCGCCTAAAGCTTCGCCTTTTCCAAGTGGCAAAATTTTTGCATCTTTCAATTCGCATTCTTCAATGAAACTTTGGGCTCTGCTTTCTGCGACAATGAATTTACCTTTATCGCAATCAACAATCACATACACATAATCAGGGTGGACAGCGACAGCCATATTTGATGGCAATGTCCAAGGAGTTGTTGTCCAGATTACAGCAGATACGTTTTCCTGATTTATTTTATTTGCAGATTTATCATCTAACTTGAAAGCAACCCAGATAGAATCGCTTGTGTGTTCTTGATATTCGATTTCGGCCTCAGCCAACGCGGTAGCGCAGGGGATAGACCAGTACACAGGTTTCTTTCCGCGATACACTAAATCTGATTCAATGAATTTGCCAAATGTGCGCAAGATATCAGCTTCGTAGGCAGTGTTCATTGTTTTGTATTCGTTCTGCCAGTCGGCAAGAATACCGAGTCTGACAAACTGATTACGTTGCTTATCCATATAAGCTTGAGAGAATGCAGCGCACTCTTTTCTCAAATCCGCAGGAGACAATGAACGCTTTTGCTCACGCAATTCTTTCGCAACCTTGTGTTCGATAGGAAGACCGTGGCAGTCCCATCCAGGAACGTAGGGCGCATAGAATCCGCACAGAGACTTATACTTGATAACGATATCTTTTAAAATCTTGTTAAGAGCTGTTCCGATATGGACGTCGCCATTAGTAAATGGTGGTCCATCGTGCAAAACGAATTTCTCCTTGCCCTTATTCTTTTCTTGGATGCGCTCGTAAAGTTTTTTATCCTGCCAATGCTTGATGCGGACAGGCTCACGTTTAACCAAGTCTCCGCGCATAGGAAATGATGTTTTAGGTAAGTTTAATGTATCTTTAAAATCTTGTTCTGACATAATATATATTTATGCGCAGAAATTGTGTCCCTTTCCCACTCTCTGTCAATCGCTTAATACTCAATAACCTCCTAAGTCGCCAACCTATGGGGCTATCCGCTCTATACCCCGACGAAGGAGTTTCACTCCTTTGAATCCAGAGCAAGGGCTGGTTTCGCCCTTGCAACCCAAAGCAAGCGGGGCTTGCATTCATAGCCCGTTCGGAACGTTTACTTCGTAAACATCACGCAATATGCAGAGTCTGAAGATGTCAGAGTATCTATTTTTTTTACAAATAACATCCAGCAATTGTTATTCGCAATTTGCAGAATGAAGAATTGTTTACACAATAACTTATCCTCCTTTCGTCAGACTGTCATTGGAGGGAGAGAGAAGATAATTTCTATTATTAGTAATAGAGTGGAAAACCTATCCTTAAATCTAGAGATAAAGAGTGAAGCACGTCCCTTTAGAAACTTAAAAAAGCTAGAATCAAAGCACAAAAAGTGCGCCACATTACAGTGCATAAATGTATCTTGTTAAAAACGCGTTAGCGATTGCTATAAGCAATGCGTATCAGTCTGCTTTACACTTCGTGCTTTTATTTGATGCGCGCTTGAATCGGGGTAAGTATTTTGTTTTTTGCAAAAAAGATTTTTGCAAAGAATAAAATGCCCCGATTCAAGTGTAGGGACTCTCAGCCAGTAACGATGCACAATCTGCAAGTGCAGTTGGTCAGTAAAGGAGCTTTAGCTCCGTAGTCCAGAGCCACTGCTCTGGCGGGGTTGCAAGGGCGAGGAGCCCTTGCTGGTTTCAAAAGGCGAAGCCTTTTGCGGGTTTAAGGGCAGAGCCCTTAAATTGGGCTCATAAGCCCTACAAAAAAGCCCTGCGCGAATGCAGGGCTTGAGGGCAGTAAAATTTGGAGGTTAGGAGAGTTGGTATACTCCTGGTTGAGGGAGAGGCTGAACTGGGTTTTTAGCGTCTAGCGACATTGTTTCTGGTGCTAGATTTTCGGCTGAACGTTTCAGTATCCACTCGTACTTTAGCTTCTTTGCGGAGAATGCAGACATTCTTGCGGCTACAGCCATCATTGTTGATTTAGCGGAAGCTTCCATAGTATTTAACTTTGTGTTGTTGCGAACTGCGTTTAACAAGAGCTCGTGCTCAGTTTCATAAGGCTCAGTTGAGCGTCCAGAGAAGTTCCAAGGTTTTTCACCTTCAATTCTGTAGCCTCCGTCGATAAAGCAAGTGCCCTTAGTGCCCATTACTCTTTGAGTGAGATAGGTTGTAGTCTTTGGCTCTTGAGAACAGAAGCTAAAGAGGTGAGCGTTATTCTTGTATTCAAAGTGATTTGTGAAATGGCTGTATCTATCGCCCAAAGCAGGGTAAGGCAAGAGAGGGCTTCTGCCGCCAAATCCTGAAACTTCGAGAGGATCATTTTCATCACCAAAAGCCCAGCGCAAGACGTCTATGCAGTGACAGTGTTGTTCTACAACGTGGTCGCCCGAAGCCCAAATCCAAGATTGCCAATTACGCAATTGATAGTACATATCATCTGGTTTGTACTCGTTTGCCCAGCTTTGACCTCCCACATAACCGCCGTTATGCCAGTAGCAGTAAGCTGCGGTAATTTCGCCAATCTGACCATCTTGAATGCGCTTTACGCATTCTTCAATAGGTTCTGCGTAGCGACGTTGGAAACCAGTTACGATTTTAAGATTCTTTTCGTCTGCAATTTTCACGAGCTCAAGAACTCTGCGTCCTTGAGTTACATCAACGAACATAGGCTTTTCCGCGAAGATATGCTTGCCTGCGTTGATACAGATTTCTAAATGTGCAGGTCTAAAATAAGGTGGAGCTACGAGCATTACTACATCGCAGTTTGTCTGACAAACTTTTTCGCAGTTGTCGAATCCATCAAACATTGTTTCTGGAGTAACTGCATAGGTGTCTTTTGCAAAAGATTTTGCATCGTGCTTCCATCTGTAGCTTTGACCGTTTGATTCAACAAATTCACGTAAGATTTTGTCTGCATTAGCGACTTTATCTTTAAATAAGTCTCCAAGGGCTACGATTTGAATGTTTCCATCGCGCATCAACGCATTTTGCATCGCCTCTATACCACGACCTCCACAGCCAACTAAAGCTACTTTTAAGCGTCCACCACTAGTTGAACTATTAGCAAACGACATTTTTGGCAATACACTAGCCGCGCTAGCGATTCCCCCAAGTTTCATAAATAAGCGCCTGTCCATAAGTAACTATGCTAGTCTTTCATCGGATTTAAAGTCAAGATTATTAAAAAAGATTAAAAGAAAGAAAAAAAAAGATTGATTTCAAAAAAAAAAGCGCTAAGGTGATGTGTTATGAAACTTCGTAAATTACTTTTAACTCTCGCGTCACTTTCTGCGCTATTCTTGTTGAACGCTTGCGTAGCAAATACAGACACAGCGCATAAAAAATCTACCGCTTTCGGACTCTATACTTATGAACCAGGCGCATTTACTCGCGCAGGCGAAGCAACTGCTTCTATCCGCACAGACGAGGCTACTGGTATGGAATTGCCTTCCGGCGATAAGACTCAGTTCTTCTGGGGCTTGATTACAATTCAAGACTACTAAGAGTTAAATTTCAAAAGGTTAAAAACCGCTGATTCAAAAAGCGGTTTTTTTGTATTTTAAATTTTTACCTTCTTTAAAATTTTGCATTGTGAATAAAGACAATATCAAAGGAGTCCTCTTCGATTTGGACGGTACATTGGTTGATAATTTTTCAGCTATCCACGCTTGCTTGTCTTATTCAGCAAAAAAACTTGGGCTCGAAGTTCCTTCTTACGAGGCTACTGTTCGTGCAGTAGGTGGATCTATACTCATAACAATGGGTAAACTTTTCGATTCAAAGTATGCAATTGAATTGGCAGAAATTTATTCTGAAAACTTCTATCGTTTTATGTATGACGATTTGGAGTTGCTCCCTTATGCCGAAGATTTTTTGAAAGCTTTGGTCGATAAAGGAATCACTGTTGCTTGCTTTACTAATAAAGAAGAAGAGGCAGCAAAATCTATCTTGAAAAAAGTGGGGCTTATTCCTTATTTTTCAGCAGTGATAGGTACTACACTTACATCTGTTCGCAAGCCTAGCGCAGAGTTTACTAATAGCGCATTGAAGCGTCTTGGTGTAAGCATAGAAAATGCTCTTATAGTGGGCGATTCGCTTTACGACTATAATGCAGGGGTCAATGCAAAAGTGGGTGTATTGCTTGTTTCAACAGGTAATGTACCTAAAGAAGAATTAAAGTCATCAGCGACAAAAGCACTTGGCGTTTACGACAATATGAAAGCTCTAGCCAACGACTTTTTCGCTCTAGATATATGAGTGGCGACTTTGTAAAAATCGAAGGCGTAATAGAAAAAATACTCTTTTTTAGTGACGAAAGTCATTATTGTGTGGCTCGCTTAAAACCCTCAGAAGGAGGAAGCGTTGTTGTTATTTCAGGAACTTTGCCAGAGGTTCAGTGTGGTGAGACTCTTTTAGTTGAAGGTATTTGGCAAAATCACAAAGCTTATGGAGCTCAAATAAAAGTAAATTCTTTTAAGAGTAAATTGCCTTCGTCTTTGTATGGGATAAAAAAATTTTTAGGAAGCGGATTGGTCGAAGGTATAGGTGAAGTCTATGCAAATAAAATAGTCAATCACTTCGGGTTAGATACTCTGAAAATTATAGACGAAGATTCTGCAAGATTGAAAGAAATTCCAGGAGTCGGACCCAAAAGAATCAAGCAAATAAGGGAGTCTTGGCAAAGACAAAGATGCTTGCGCGAAGTTGTAGTTTTGTTACGTACTTATGGCGTAGGTATGAAAAATTGCGCACAAATTGTTGCTAAATATGATTCGCAAAGTAGCGAAATTATTAAAACAAAACCTTATCTGCTTGCTCGTGAAATCGCAGGAATCGGATTCAAAACTGCCGATCAAATTGCATTGAATGCAGGGATGTCTAACGAATCGCCAGCGCGCATAGAAGCTGGGATTTTATATACTTTACAAACTTTGCAAGACGAAGGACATACTCTTTCAGATAAAAATTCTTTGGCAGAATTAAGTAGTACAAATTTGAGTGTTCCTTTTGAAAAATGTTTTGATACAATTGCATCATTAATCGAAAAAAAAGATTTAACTGAATTTGAAAATAATGTTCAGCTTCCACAAAATGCACATTTTGAAAAACAAATTGCACATCATCTAAACGTGATAAACGAAAGCCTTTCAGAATTGCCTGCTATAGATGCCGAACGCGCTTTGCAATGGGCAAGAGACAAAGCAAAAATAGATTTTGCGAAAGAACAAAATTCTGCAATACTCTCTGCATTACAAAACAAAGTTAGCATAATTACAGGCGGCCCAGGTACAGGTAAGACAACTATTTTGAGAGCATTGTGTGATATTTTAAAAGCAAAAAAAGTTTCGCTATCACTCGCTGCTCCTACTGGTAGAGCCGCACAGAGAATGTCTGAAAGTTGTGCGATGCCTGCGAAAACTATACACAGGCTTTTGGGTTTAGATCCAGAAACCTCAAGATTTTTACATAACGATAAAAAAACTTTAACAGCGCAATTTGTAATTATAGATGAAGCTTCTATGTTAGATTCTAGACTCGCTTGTGCGATTTTTTCTGCGATAAGCGAAACTGCTCACTTGCTTATTGTAGGTGATGTTGATCAGCTTCCAAGCGTGGGTGCAGGCAATGTTTTAGCAGACATTATCAATTCTAAAAAATTTGCGACCACAAGACTTTCGCAAATTTTCCGTCAAGGTAAAGGCAGTTCTATTGTTAGCCTTTCGCACAAAGTTTTGGCAGGAGAAAAGCGTTTTTCTGAAATTCATCCATGCAAAATGACTGAGTTAAATTCTAACGACGATGTTTCTTTTGTCGAGCTTATCGACCCTCAAGAGTGTATGGATGCTGCATTAGAGCTTATCAAAAAATTCATTCCTCAAAAACTAAATGCTGATTTTCTGCGAGATGTTCAAATGCTAGTTCCTATGCATAGAGGCAGTGCTGGCATTGAGGCTTTCAATAAATTCTTACAAAAATCTCTTAATCATAACAAAGAATTTATCAGTTGCGGTTCGAACATTTTTAAAGAAAATGACAAAGTTATTCAGACTCGCAACAATTACGACTTAGATGTTTTCAATGGAGATATGGGAATTATCAAGCGTATCGACTTTATTGCAGACAAACTCTGGGTTGATTTTGACGGTAAAGATGTTGAATATTGCAGAAGTGATTTAATTGATTTGCATCTTGCTTATGCAATTAGTGTTCATAAGTCGCAAGGTAGTGAATTTCCTATTTTGATTTTACCTTTGCTAAAGCAATATTTTATGCTTTTGCAAAGAAATCTTCTTTATACTGCCTTGACTCGTGCTAAGAAAAAAATTTTTATTATAGGCGATTCTTCTGCTTTGCAGCTAGCTATTTCAAACGACAAAGCTATCAAGCGGAAAACTGGTCTTATGGAAAGATTCTAAAAAACTATGGCTATAAAAATTTACAATTCTGAGACAAAAAAAATTGAAGAAGAAAATGTCTGCCAAGAATTTTTTATGAAATTTTTGTATTCAAATTTCGCAGGAAAATTTTTACTTTGGGCGCTTGTGAAGAGGAAGTTTTTTTCTGCTATTTTTGGATTCTGGGCAGATTGCTTCATTAGCAAAAGAGCAGTGCAAAGTTTTGTAAAAAGCTACAATATTAATTTGGAAGAATCAGAAATTTCTAGTGCAGAAAATTTCAAAAATTTCAACGAATTTTTCTCACGTAAATTAAAAGACTCTGCAAGACCAATTCCTTCTGACGGAAATATTTTTTGTTTTCCTTGCGATGGACGTCATCTTGCAGTAGAAAATTTATCTCAAGATTACAGCCTTTATGTAAAAGGGCAGAAGATGAATCTTGAAAAACTCTTAGGTTGCAAAAATCTTGCGAGGCGTTTTGAAGAAGGTTCAATGCTGATTTCACGTCTTAGCCCTCTTGATTATCATCGATATCATTATTGCGCTTCGGGAAATATTTTGGCGCAGAAAAATCTAGGAGGATTTTTATATTCAGTAAGTCCAATTGCACTGAAAAGAAATTTAAATTATCTTTTAGAAAACAAACGTATTTTGACTTTAATTGAACTTAATAATCAAAAAATCTGTGCCTATGTTGAGGTTGGTGCAACAAATGTTGGACGCATAATAAATTTTGCAAATCCCTCTCATTCTGTTAAACGAGGTGACCAAAAAGGCAAATTTGAATTCGGTGGTTCTTGTGTGATTACTCTATATGAAAAGGGTGCAATACAATTCATTCCTGAGCTTCTTGAATATTCTAAGCAGAGCATAGAATATTACACTAAAGCAAATAAATCTCTTTCTGTATAAAAAAATCTTTATTTTTTGAGAAAAGTTTCTATACTTCGTGGAAGTTTTCGTATTAGAAAGACATTTAGAAAGAATAGCTATGGACAGGAGACGTTTTTTAAAAACAGGTGTTTTAGCAGCAACAGCAGCTACAGTTTTACCAAAATTTAGTTTTGGTCAAAGCGTAGGTGGCAATACAATTAGGGTCGGCGCTTGCGGACTTGGAGTTCGTGGAACGGATGCGGTTTTAGAAGCTTTGCACGCAGATGGTGATGTTAAGATTGTTGCCCTCGCAGACTTTTTTCAAGATAAAATGGATATTGCTTGTGAAAAGTATGCAGCAGATTTTTTAGGCGATAAAAAAGATAGATTTGATGTTCCAAAGAACAAACGTTTCGTAGGGCAAAATGCTCTCGAAGATATGCTAGCAAATGGCGATATTGATGCTGTTCTTTTGAATACTCCTCCAGTATTTCGCGCTAGTGAAATCAAGAAGTGTTTGGATGCAGGTAAGCACGTGTTTGCAGAAAAACCTTTGTGTGTAGATCCAACTCAGGCTCGTTATATTGAAAACGAATTGATGGCTCTTGCAAAATCAAAGGGTCTTTGTATGGCTTGTGGAACTCAGTGTCGTCACTTGCCAAATATGATAGAGGCTATAGAGCGCGTAAGAGATGGTCATATTGGTGATATCGTTAGCTCGACTTGTTCATTTACTTGTTGCGGATTTTTAGAAGGCTGGACTATGCCAAAAAATCCTGATCCGATGACAGTAGAGTATCAAATTCGCAGATGGTTATCTTTCATCTGGACTAGTGGCGATCACTATGTCGAGCAGCACATTCATTCTATCGACGTTGCTCTTTGGGCAATGGGTGATCCTTCTCCAAAGACCGCTTACGGAGTCGGCGGACGCGATGTTTATTTAAGATATCCAGAGCAGGGCGATAGATATTCTAACTTTTCAGTTGAATATGATTTTGGTGATGATGTTTCTATGTCGAGCATTTCTCGCCAAGAAAATGGCGCTACTAGACTTAGTACTAATTTGGCAACTATACGCGGAACAAAGGGCACTTTGAATTTATGTTTAAGTGGAGATCCTCAAAAAATCACAGGTGAAAAGCCGTGGCAATCGAAGCCTGCGCACGATGTGAATCCTCAAGTACTAAAGCAACGCTGGTTGTACAAAGCAATGCGCGAGGGCAAAGCAGGCAACAATCTTGCTCCTCTCATCAACTCAAACTTCGCAGCGATTCTTGGACGCGAAGCAACCTATTCAGGCAAAAGACTTCAATGGAGCTGGATTAAAAATTCAAAACAAAACCTCTTCCCAGAAAACAAAATCGACCTCACCTCCACCCGCCCCATATCTCCAATCCCATCTCCAGCAACATACAAACTAAGTTAAAAGAAAAATATATTTTAAAAAGGCGCATTTGTTAAATAAAACCTTATTTAACAAATGCGCCTTTTTGTATATATTTTTATTTATTCTTTAGGTTCTTGGTTTTCTTTTTTTTCTTCTGTTTTAGGATCGTCTTTCATTGCATCGCGGAAGGTATCTTCGGCTTCTTTGGAAGCTTTTTTGAATTCGTTGATGGACTTACCTAGACCTTTAGCGAGTTCTGGTAGGCGCTTTGCTCCGAAAAGAAGCAGGACGACAAATAGTATAATAATCCACTCGGGACCACTTGGGAGACCAAATCCTAATATATAATTCATAATAAGAATATCGTAAATCTTTTAGCTATATTAAGTCAATTAAAAACCGATAAACTAATTGTTTTAGATTGTTGACAATTTTTTCTTTTTAAGGCAAACTCGACTCTAATGAAAAAGACTTCCCCTAGTACAAAAAAAGCTTTTACTTTAATTGAAATCCTCGTTGTAGTTGGCATTATTGTTTTGCTCGTAGGATTCTCTACCTCGCTAGTCAAGACTGCTAGTGATGCGCAAGGCAAGGCGCGCGCGATGACTGACATTGAAGTTATTGCTAATGCCATCGAAGAGTTTAGATCTATATATGGTGATTATCCGCGCATTAGTTGTGCGGCAGATGAAAAACTTTCCGCAGCACAACTTTATCAGTGCTTAGTTGGTAAGCTTTATATGACTGTTCAAGATAGTCAGATTGTTTTCTTGCCTCTATCACCTGATGCTACTCGCAGACCTTTGATTGATGCGAGCAAAATGAATCTTGGCAATACTCAAGGCAAGTTTGGATCAGATGTTGACCCTGAAGATGCAAATACTTTTTTTGCTGATCCTTGGGGACAACCTTACCTTTATATGTTTGATTCAAATTTGATTCCTGGAGCTATTACAACTTGGAGAAGTCCTTCATATATTCTGCTTTCTAAAGGTCCAGACGAGCAGGCGTTTTCGGTAGGCTCTTTTTACATAGATGGCATTATGCGCGATATGGAGCAATATAGATCAAATGAATCTAATGTCGATAATATCGTAAGAGGTATGGATAACTAATTTAAAAAAGAAGATGACGAAGAAAATGAAAAATTCAAAAAAAGCATTCACATTAGTAGAACTTTTAATTGTAGTGGGAATCATAGGTGTTCTTATTTCTTTATTGTTACCAGCATTGGGTGGGTCGCAAAAGAACGCGCAGGTGATGAAGTCTAAGACTCTTTTAACTTCAATAGCAACGGCGCTGGAACAGTACTATGCAGAGTATGCTTTCTTCCCAGAATTTCTTTCTGTTCGTGAAAGAATCAATTTAGAAGACGGCAATAATTCTGAATATCTTGTAAAAACTCTTACAGGTGTTAGTGCAGATGGCGTTAAACTTTCTAACGCAGATAGACGTTCATATAATCGTAAGGCGAAAAATTTTATGGAGTTTAAGCAAGACAATTTGGTTCAACGCGGTGGAAGTACTCAATGGAATATTGTAGATGCTTTGGGTAATCCAAATATTTATGTTTGCGTAGACAACAAAAATACAGGCTTTATTAAACTTGGTTTGCCTACAACTGCAGATGGTCTTACCTCTGATGAAGTGGCTGATCAAGTTCCAAATACTCAACTGGGTGTGCGCTCAAAAGTCTTGCTTTTCACTTTGAAAAAAGATGCTAAAAAATCTGCTGCAGACTATGGTGCCGAAAACATTTTCTCTTGGTAATGCTTATGAAGAATAGAAATAAAAGTGCATTTACTCTCATAGAGATGCTTGTTGTTATAGGCATCATTGCTATACTGGCTCTGGGGATTTCTATGATAAGATTCGGTGGTGCTACGCAGTCGTTATCATCTGCACAGCAAGTTATGATGTCGTCTTTTTACGAGGCGAAGAATGCTGCTTTAGCTAAGCACGCACGCGTTCGTGTGCTCATCTACAAAGGTCCAGACTACGAACGTACTTTGCGTCAGGTTTTGATTGCTCACGAAATTTTAGACGAAAATAGCGGTGATTCAACTTGGTCTGTAATTAGCGAAACTACTTTGCCTAAAGGTTCTTTCTTTGTTCCTCCAGAAACAGACTTTTTGAATCTTTGCTCGATAAAGGGCGAGTACGAAGTTGGTGATGTTTTCAAGAGTACTTTTAATACAGGTGTAAGCGGAGTTCCCTATACCGTGGGATTGTCTGAAGCTAGTTTGATTCCTCAGATGATGAATGAAAATGGTTCTGACTACTACTGCTATGAATTTGCTCCTGAAGGATTCTCAGAAAATGCGAATGCTTTGGTTATGTTGGCAGCTGGCAAGCTAGATGCCAAGAGCAAGTTGCAAGTTGAAAATCCAAATGAACAATTGGGCTTTGTAATACGTCGATTCGGAAATTGCGTAGCGTTCAAGGATTATCTTGAAATGGAAACAGCTCTGAAAAAATAAAGGCTTTTTATGAAATTTAATTTTAGAAAAAATAAATCTGCGTTTACATTGATTGAAGTTATGCTTGCAGTCGGTGTTATTGCAATATCTCTTACTGCATTGATGGCGTTGTTAGGTTCTATAACCGCAAGCGTCACGCAAATTAAAAAACAAGATAAGGCTATTGCTATTATGCAAATGTTAGAGGCTCAAATAAAAGTTATGTCTTTTGAAAGAGTCTATTCTGCCGTGGAAAATCCCGCAGTGCCTTATGTTATTTACTTTTGGGAAGAGTATCAGAATCCTGACGATTTAGAAAATCAAGCTGTGAAAATTGTTTCTTCTGAAGATAAAAATAAAACTCAACAAACTCCTCCTAATCCAGAAGAAATTAGCGAAAGAGTGGTGGGTGATATTTATCGCGCAATTCTTACTCTCGATGGCGAAATGCTAAAGGATAGATTTATCGATACCGATGTTATCGATACTGCTTCTGTGGGATATCAACCTGGTGGCTCACTGCCCGACGTCGATAAATATGCAGAAGGTTACTTACCTATATGCGCTCGTATTATGTGTGATCCTCGCAATGATATCTTGGATCAGACTGCTTCTGAGGAAGAAAATAATCAGCGTCAAGTTATGGAAGAAACTATAATGAAGTTAAGGTAAACTATGAAGGTTAGAAAAGCATTTACTCTTATCGAAATAATGGCAGCGGCTGCTATTATGACCGTTGTTTTTACCGTCGTTCTCAGTATGGCTAGCAGAGTTCTGACTACGTGGAATCGCACAAGTGGTGAGGTTCGCGCAAGCTATGAAGCTAAGGTTTTACTAAAAATGCTTCAAGACGACTTTGAAGCTATGGCTCTTAAAACAACAGGTGGTTCTTGGATGCAGATATCTTACGACGAACGTGTCGGTATGCTTTCTGGCGGTGACTATATGGATAGTGTTCCTTTGAAACCCCCACAAATTGCATTTTTCTCTCATACAATGGCGCGTCCTAGATATTCTGTCGACGGATACACTCAAGGAACTTACGAACGCACTCCTATTCCAGGCACTTTGTGTGCGATAAAATATAGAATAGGGCTAAAAAATCCTTTCTTAGAATCCGCATCAAATCCGAACGAAAACGAAAAACAATACAACGCTTTCTACGGATTATACAGATCTGTTATAGACGCAGAGACCACGTTTGAATCTGTTCTAGGTCCTACAAATCAAGGCTTTGACGAAGATAGTGCAATGGATGCACTCTCGATTTTCTGGCAACAAAATCCCGTGCAAGTCATCGACGAAAAGGGTTATAGAACTCCTGTCGATTTGAGCATTTGGACTCTTGCTCCTGAAAATATGCTCACAATGAATGTTGTAGATATGCGTCTTACTTTCGGTGTGAAATATATGGATTATTCTAAACCTCAAGGCGAGGACCCCGCAAGTCACGCAACTATTCCACCAGGAGTTCCTTTCACTGTGGGTGATAGAATTATGATTGATATGAATAATATCAGCGGAAATGTTTCTTTTGATGCTTCATCTATCGAGGCTCTTGAAAGTGGTTCATTGGCTTATGTTGATGTGTCCTTGACTATGCTCACAGAACTTGGTGCAAGAGAAATGCGTGCTATGATGCAAAGTAATACACTTACTCCTGAAGAGTTCAGACGGTTATCTTCTCAACATAGCGTAACCGTTGCGCGTCGTATTAACTTTATCAGTGAAAGATTATGATTAATTTGAATCCTTCACAATTAGAATCTCTTAAAAGTTGGACAGCCACAGGCGATTCAATATCAGACATTCAAAAAAAATTGCAAAGTGAGTTTGGATTAAATCTCACATTTATGGATACTCGTTTTTTATTAGACGATTTGGAATTGGCTATACAATCTAAAGAAGTCGAAAAAGAAAAATCAAAAGACGATACTTTGGATATCACAAAACAAAAACCTGCCGATTCAACACAAGGGGTGCAAGTCGAAGTAAGCCCCATACAAGAACCGGGATTTTTGGCTAGTGGCTCTGTTACCTTTACTGACGGTATTGAGGCAAGATGGTATCTTAACAGCGCAGGACAGTTGGAATTAAAAGGTCCTACGCGTGGGTATAGACCGCCGAAAGAAGATGTTGAAGATTTTCAACGCAAGCTTTACGAACTTTTGCAAGGCAGATTCTAAAAGTGATTAATTTTAGAAATTCTGTTGCAAATTTAAAAATATGAGACTTTCAATAAAACTATCGCTATTTTTATTTTTTGCAGGAATTTCTTTGATTGCACTTTTTGCAATGGGCTCGTTTATATTTGTTTCCGACAAAAAACTTGCTGAACATAACAATTCAAATACTCAAGAATTAACATCAATATTTCTTGGTAAGGTAGTGACAAATGGTCAGTATATATGCCAAGTAAAGAACGATTCACTTATTTTCAAAACTCAAAAAGATGTAAAGGCAGTAAAGAGTTTTTTGGAATCCTTGGGCTCTGTAAGTATTATTGATGATGATGAAAATACTACTCTTTTTTATGGGGAGAAAAATGCTGAATCTGTAAAAAAGGAGATTCAAAATCTTCTTACTTTGTCTGATTGCGCTTTATATGTACGTAATGAATCTACGGATTCTTTTGTAAAAATATTTTCAACAGAAAAGTTTTTTGATGATAAAAATTTTTCTGTAAAAAATAGTCTTGGCTCTATTACTTCAGCGAAGTCAGACTCTGAACTTTTCAATATTTTAGAAAGCGATACCTGTGAAAAGATTGTTGTTTTAAATAACAAACTTTTTTTTACGCACTATGTTCCTGTTTTTGATTCTGATGGCAAAGTTGTCGCGGCTCTTTCTTTTTATTTTGTAGATAGTGCATTTAGAGAAGTTCTTGATTTTTTTGAGTCAAAAAAATTAGCAGAAGAATCTTTTTTGTGGATTGCAAATTTGAATGAAGAAAAACCTAAAATGCATATTAATTTAGGTTTAGAAACTTTTACTAATATTTTGCGCAGAGCCGAAAAACTCGGAGCAGGTGAGTGGGAGAAAATTTCTTTCACGCAAGCTAAGAATGATTATATCTGCGCATTCTCTTACTACAAAGATTGGAACATTATCATTGGCGCAGTGAGTAACCTTAAATATTTGGTCGAGCAAGAAACTTTAAGCGCTACATCTCTTAGTTCGGGATATCTTATTGTGTTTTTGCTTTTATTAATATGTGTAGTGCTTGCGTATCTTTTTGCAAAAATCTTTGCGCAAAGTTTCAAAATTCTTTTTGTTTCGATAGAAAATTCTATTTTGCACAAGGAGACCTTTATTCCTCTAAACGATAAATTTTTTATCGGAGAATTTTCTTCTTTGGCAAGCTCTGTCAATGTAATGAACAAAAGCTTGAGCGTGCTTTTGTGGCAGGTAAATAGCGCGAAAGAAACTTTATTACAATCTGCAAGAAGGCTAGATGATTGTTTTGAAAAAATAAAATCTTCGATGCAAAGACAGTCAAAGATTTTGTTTCAAACAAAGAGTTCAAATTCTCAAGTAGAATACAATCTTTCTGATAGCAAGAACACTTGTTTTGAATTAGAGAGCGAATCTTCTATTTCTCTGAAAATCGCAAAGAAAGATTTTGCGAATCTTAGCGCATTAAAAAAAGATTCTATAAATTTCAAAGATGCAGTCGGTGAATTTGTATCTAAGATTCTTGCACTGAAAGCTACAGCAGAAAATTTGCATTCTAAGATTTCTGTAATCGCAGACTATTCTCATAAATCAAAAGATTTTGCTTCTCTTAATAATTTAGCAGATGGCGAAGAAAAATATATGATGGAAGATTTAGGCAATCTTTACGCAAACACTGCTGAAACTTTGAAGAATTCTGAGGCTTTGCTAGGCAAAATAAAGTCGCTCTTAGACGACAACATTCAAGATTTGAATATGGGAATTCTTAATATGGGCAAAAATATTGCATACAAAGAAAAATCTTTAGATGAAATAAATTCCCTATTCCTCCGTCTAGAACTTCTAACAAATAAATTTCAAGACATCGGGCACTCTTTTAGTGTTTACGAAAACAACCTATCTCAAATCACTAAAACCACTCACAAAATCTCCCGCGAAATTCTCGAGTCAAACTCAAATATAGACGACCTCAAATCTCTCTCCCACTCTCAATCTAAAGATATTCCCAATTAAGGATAAGTATAGACGATAAGGGGCGAAGCCCCTTAAATCCTCAAGGAAAGGGCTTCTCGCCCTTTCAAACCTCGGCAAACTTACTCAGTTTGCAATTGAGGCAAACAAGGTTTGCATCCATAATGGTGAGGCTGCAAGCGCAGTACTTGCAGTTGATCGTAATACGACGTTTCCATCACTTGAATCGGAATTATATTTTCTAGTCGAAAATATAATAAACCCCGATTCAAGTGCGCATCAAATTTTTTTTAGTTTCGAAAGGGGCGAACTATGTCCTTTAATTTTTGATGTAAGGATAGGAGTTCCATTCTCCTACTAATAATAGAGATAATCTTCCCTCTTCGTTCAGCGACAGTCTGACGACAAGTGAATATCTGCACGTAAACTTATTTCACAACGCTTCAACGTGTTGGGTTTTGCTTGTCGTCAGACTGTCGCTGGGAAAAGAAGAAAAGCTATTGTATAAATAATGCTTCATTTTTCATTCAAATCTAATGCATAGAGCAATTGCAAAGCAATGCGTATGAACATCATTGCAGACTATGACTACTCTTCGCTGCAAGTCGTACTTGCCTCGGTTTGCAAAGGCGGAGTAAGCCTTTGCGCGGGGGTTTAAGGGGACAAAAAGCTCCCTTAAAACTTTAATCAAAAGATAAAGTACGTAGTGCGCTTCTTTAGAAACTTTAAAATATAAACAAAAGGCGCATTTTTTTAATAAGTGCTTATTAAAAAAATGCGCCTTTTAATTAATTAATTAATTAATTAATTATTTATTTTTTTATAATTTAGGGAGGGAAGCTGGGATATCGATGTCGTGGATTTGACCGCGTTTGATACGGCTTAGTCTGTGGCGTCTGCGGACTTTTCTTGCGAGCATTACGACGAGTTCATCTATTGATTTGTACATATCGTCGGATTTTGCACTCACAATCATATCAGGCCCATTGATTTCTATTCTACCCTTAGCAATAAATTCATTTTGTTTGCTTTTGTTCGGGCTGTATTCAAGCTCGATGCGAAGTCTTATGATTCTTTCGTCGTGGGCGAATATCTTTGACATCTTATTAGTAACATCGTCTTTGAGAGCTTGAGTTAGCTCCATATTGTTGCCTGATATTATGATTTCATTATTATTCATTTTTGCCTTTCTATTATATAACCGTATGGTAAATTCTTGTTATGAAAATCAACGATAAGAAATTGAAAGCATTCTTGATCGAGTACGGTGCTCTTGTGATTACTGGTGCTTCGTCTGGAATCGGAAAATCTCTCATTGATTCTATGATTAGAATTGTAGATAAAAATTTTTTAATTTGCAATCTTTCTCGTACAAAATGTGATATTTTTTTTGACAGTGAGAATCATATAAATGTTCCGTGCGATTTGCAGAATTTGAGTGAAATCGATGAAAAGTTTGCCTTAGTTGATGAACTCTTAAGTAGAAGGGTTTTGAAGGATAAAAAAGTTCTCTTTATAAATAACGCGGGTTTTGGTTCTTACGGATTTTTTCCAGAGCCGAGTGTAGAGCGAAACATTGAAATGCTAGATTTAAATGTTTGTGGATTTACATATATGATTACGAAAATGTTGCCTCATTTAAAAAATAATGGAGGCGCGATAATTAATGTATCTAGCACGGCTGCCTTTTTGGCGTGTCCATACTTGAGCGTTTATGCGGCGAGTAAATCTTATGTTAAAAGTTTGTCGCTTTCGCTCTCGTACGAATTGAAGAAAGATAACATAAAAGTTCTGTGTTTGTGCCCAGGACCAACATCTTCTAACTTCTTTAGAAATGCGGGATTTACAGAGCGTCCTTTGCCAAATTCTTATGGACACACTTCGGCTCAAGTTGCGACGAGCGCTTGGAATGCTTTACGCAAAGGTAAAAAGATTCACGTAGTAGGTTTCACAAATAACATAATGTGTTTGATGACGAACTTCATTCCAAAAACTTTTCTGCTTAGAATTTCAGGCTGGATATTATCAAAAATTCGTTCAACATAACTGCTATGACTATTTTTAATGAAAAATCAAATCGTGCACAGAGAATAGTTTCTACTGTGTATATCTTGGTGATTTTATCATTGGCTTTTGTTGCCTTGAAATATGGCGAAAAAGAAAATTTTCAAAATAGCACTACAATTTCACAAAAATGAGAAAATTTGAAAAAGCAGCCGTTATCGGCGCAGGAGCATGGGGAACTTCTCTTGCGATAATACTTTCTAATAACGTTAAAGACGTTTACGTTTGGGCAAGAGAAAAAGAAGTTGTTGAGTCTGTAAAAAAAGATTCTGTGAATGAGCTTTTTTTGCCTGATATAAAAATTCCAAAAAACGTTAAATTTACAAACGATGCAGGTTTTGCATTGGAAAACGCAGAGCTTGTTGTTTGGGTTGTTCCTATTCACTTTTTAGCTAGCGTAGCAGAGACATTTTCGCCATTTGTAATGCGCGACTCTGTTCATATAAACGCAGGCAAGGGTATTGAGATAAAGACTTGGAAAAGACCTTCACAAATTCTCAAAGAGAAATTAAAAAAGGCACATTCATTCGGTTCTATTATGGGACCAAATATTGCATACGAAGTCGCAAATGGAGGATATGCAGAAGCTGTGGTCGCGTTGAATGATTTTTCTGATGCAGAAGCTGTCGCTAAAATTTTCTCGACAAAAACATTTAAAGTGCGTCCGTCAAACGATGTTGTGGGCGTTGAAATTGGAGCTGCTCTTAAAAATATAGTAGCACTTGCTGCTGGCTTTTGTGACGGAATGAAATTAGGTGCAAACACAAAGTCGATAATAATGGCAAGAGGCTTTCAAGAAATCTATAAAGCTGCATCGTCACTCGGCGCTTGGGGCGATTCTTTTATCAAGGAATCTGCAATTTTGGGCGATGTGTTGACAACTTGTATGAGCCCCGATTCTCGTAATCGCAGTACTGGTGAGAGGCTGGGAGAGGGTATGAGTGTTGAAGAATCTAAGAAAATGCTAAATGGCAGAGTCTGTGCAGGATTAGAAACTATACAGATTTGCAAAATGCTTGAGCAACTTCACGGAGTTGAATTGCCTATTATGAGTAGTCTTTGCGAGCTTTCAGAAGGCAAGATAGACAGAAAAACTTGCATCGATAAAATGTTGCGTTCTTAAAAATGTTAACGCAATTTGAAAAAAAAGAGAGCGAAATTATTTCGCTCTCTTTTTTAGACTGTATCAGTTTGAACTGAATTTCTAAAAGGCGGATAGATTAATGTTTCGATAGAAATTGCACGTTTTGTTGTGTTGTCTATTTCTATTATTGCTCCGCAAATTTTAATATCGTTTTGTGCCATAATAAATGCACGTGGTCTGCCGTCTAAAAACTTTTGCAAAATAGGTTCTATTGCACGACCTAAGCAAGATTCCCAAGGCCCTGTCATTCCAGCGTCAGTCAAGTATGCAGCGCCTGCGGGAAGTATACGAGCATCGTTGGTTGGAATATGTGTATGCGTGCCTATTAGTGCTTGAATCTTTCCATCTAAAAGCCAGCCCATAGAAATTTTTTCTGATGTGGTTTCGGCGTGGAAATCCAAAAAAATAGAATCGCATTTGCCTGTCATTTCTTCGACTACGCGTCGCGCTGTGCGGAAAGGGCAGTCGGATTTTATCTTCATAAAATTCTCGCCGAGTAAACAAAAGATTCCTAATTTGAATCCATTTTTTTCTACGATAACATATTCTTTTCCTGGGTTATTTGGTGGCAAATTTGCTGGTCTGCAAAGGTTTTCAATAGAATCGATTTCACCTTCAAAACAACGTTGATCCCAGATATGGTCACCCAAAGTAATGGCATCTATTCCGTACCGAAAAAGCTCGCTTGCCATATTTTTTGTAAGTCCGTTTCCGCCTGCTGCATTCTCCGCATTTGCAATCACGAAGTCGATGTTGTGCTTGCTTTTGATTTCAGATAAATTTTCAGCAATTATATTTCTGCCTGCTTTCCCGACGATATCGCCAATGAAAAAAATCTTCATATCAAATTGATTTCTTTTAAAAATTTTTCACTGCGAATTTTTGTTTCATTAAATGGAAAATCGCTAGGAACGTTATAGAGCATTTTTCTTTTATCGTAAAATTCTACGAGAGGAAAAGTCGTTTTTTTGTAAACTTCAAGACGATGACGTATTGTTTCTGGCTTATCATCGTCGCGGACAATCAAAGGCGCGCCACACTTGTCGCATATATTCGCAATCTGTGGCGGAGAGTATTTTGTATGAAAGGGTGATTTGCATTTTGAACATTGAATGCGTCCTGATAATCTTTCCATAATAATGTCGTCAGAGATATCAATATAGAAAACGTAGCTTATACTCTTGTTTGATTTTGCGAGCATTTCATCAAGCATTTGAGCCTGATTAATTGTGCGTGGGAAGCCATCTAAGATGAATCCTTTTTGAGCATCTGGCATAGCCAAGCGAGTGTCAACCAAAGAGGCAGTGACATCGTCAGGAACAAGTTCGCCTTTGTCGATAAAAGTTTTTGCTTCGAGCCCGAGCGGAGTTGAATTCTTTATGTTTTCCCTGAAAATATCGCCTGTGGAAATTTGAGGAACGCCCAAGATTTCGCTCATTGCAGATGCACGAGTTCCTTTGCCGCTACCAGGAGCACCCAAAAAAATTATGTTCAATGGATTCATACCTTAAATATGTTTGTAAATTTTTATTAAATCTTCAAGAATATTGTTGAATGAATAAAATTTCTATTAGTGATCCTATTTGTGGCCTTTGGGTTGCGCCAAATGGCAAGGTGAAAATCTGCCACGCAGGCAAAGACGGTCAACGCTATGAGCTTGAATCTTCTTATATGCCTTTTGTTTGGACAAAGTCGTCTTTGGTAAAAGATGTTACCTATGCGCACATTCTGCCACTTGAAGGTCCAGAAAATTTGAATCTCGATACGCTTGCTTATTTTTATGACTCAAAAGATTATGCAGATTTTTTGAAGGTCAATTCGCGCGAGTCTGTTAAAATTGCTAATTTAGAAAATCAATTTTTGATGGCGCATCAGTTGAGATGTTTTGATTCTATGGAATTTTCTTCTCTGCGAAGAATGCAGTTAGATATAGAAACTTTTTCTGAAGACTCTTTTCCAGATGCTACAAAAAAGAGCGATAGGATTTTGGCGATAGGTCTCTTTGGAATAGGCGGAACAAAAATCTTGGAGTTGTCTGAATTCACTGACGAGGCCGAGCGCAAGCTTCTTGAAGAATTTAATCACGAAATCCAAAAGCGTGACCCAGACACTATTGAAGGTCATAACATTTTTGCTTTTGATTTAGATTATATGTATAAGCGTTGCAAATTGCTTAAAGTAAATCCTACTTGGGGACGCTTTTCGCAAAATGTTCAATATAGAAAAAGTCGAATAAATATTGCAGAGCGCATTTTCGATTATCCGCGATTCGATATCGCTGGCAGAGCCGTTGTTGATACATATATTTTGATTCAGCTTTACGATATCAGTGCGCGTGAACTTGAAAGCTATTCATTAAAGAAAGTTGCTCTGCATTTTAAAATCAGTAAAGAAGAAGAGCGTACTTATATAGAGGGCAATAAAATCAAAAATATGTTTAACGAAGATAGAGCTCTCTTCATAAAATATTTGAAAGACGATTTGCGTGAAACTGCGGCTCTTGCAGATAAATTACTGCCTACATATTTTGCACAAATGCAAAATTTCCCGCTAACATTTCAAGAATGTATGTTGCGCGGAAGTGGAATGAAAATAGAAAATATTTTCTTAGAACAATATTTTAAAGCAAAAGCAAAAATTCCTGAAATTCCAGAATCTTTTTATATAGCTGGCGCGCTTTCTGAGAGCATGGAAAAAGGGGTGTTTGAAAATGTTTTGCATTACGACGTCGCATCTCTTTATCCGAGTTTACTTTTGATGATGGGTAAATGCCCTGAAAACGATTATTTATCAGTATTTCTAAAGAGTCTCGAAGCTTTACGCGAATATAGACTAAAGTATAAAAAACTTGCGCGCGAGTGCGAAGATCCTATCAAAAAAAGCGAATATAATGCCCGTCAGAATAGCTTTAAGATATTGATAAATTCTTTTTATGGATATCTTGGTCTTGCAACTGCACGATTTGGCGATAGCGCTTTGGCAGACGAAGTCACACGTAAAGGTCGTGAACTTTTGACAGCATTAATAGATTCTTTCAAAGAACTATCTTGCAAAATTTTAGAAGTCGATACAGATGGAATTTATTTATCTTCAAAAAAATATTATAAAGAACCAGTTGAGCTTCTCAAAAAAGTTTCGCAAACATTGCCAATAGGCATAGACCTTGAATTCGACGGAGCATACGAAAGAATGTTTTGCTACAAGGCAAAAAACTATGCGCTTTTTGGCGAAGATGGAATGATAATTAAAGGTTCTGCATTTAGGAATCGTTCGACAGAAAATTATTTGCGAAAACTTACAAGCGATTTTCTTGAAACAATGCTCGACATCAAAAAAGGCGATGTAAAAAATATTATTCTGAAATTAAAAGAAGAAATTAATTCAGGTAATTTTGATGTGAAAGATTTGGCGAAATCTGAATATATAAGTATGAGTTTAGATTCATATAAAAGTCAGATTGAAAAAACAGGCAAAGGACGCAGAGCCTCTTTAGAAGCCGCTTTACAGATAGTGCCTCAGCCTAAAGTGGGCGATAAAATTTCTTATTACATAACAGATTCTCCCAAAAAAGAAGCTGACTGGAAATTAGCAAGAGCAGTATCTTTATACGATAAAGAGCATCCATATAATAAAACATACTATGTGCGAAAACTCACTGACTGGATTGAGCGATATGCAGAATTTGTTGGCGATTTAAATTTGACAGACGAGCCTATTCAAGGCGAATTATTCTAATGCAAGAAAAAGTGTCAGTGAACGGAGTTGAAAAAAAACCTTCTTGGTTGCGTGTAAAAATGCCAAGTGGAAAATTGTTTGTTCAAACAAATTCTGCATTAGGTGATTTATGCACAGTTTGCAAAAGTGCAAAGTGTCCTAACTTAGGCAAATGCTGGTCTGAGGGTAGGGCGACATTTATGATTTTAGGTGATGTTTGCACAAGAAATTGTCGCTTTTGTGCAGTCAAAAAAGGCGTGCCAACACCTATTGATTTTTCAGAGCCAGAGCGTCTTGCATTAGCTGCAAAAAAAATGAATCTAAAATTTGTAGTCATCACTTCTGTAACTAGAGATGACATATCGGATGGTGGAGCTAAACATTTTGCAAATACTATTTTTGCAATACGCAAAGAAATTCCTGATGCAAAGATAGAAGTTCTAACTCCTGATTTTATGGGAGATACAAAGGCTTTAGATATTGTTTTAGATGCAAATCCTGATGTGTTTAATCATAATCTTGAAACTGTAAAAGAATTGCAAAAAACTATAAGAATCAAGGCTTCATACGAAGTGTCGTTGGAAGTTTTAAAGTATGCTTCAAAGAAAAATAAAGCTATAAAAAGCGGAATAATGCTTGGTTTAGGCGAGACTAAAGAGCAGGTAGAAAATTGTCTTTGCGATATGAGAAAAAGCAATGTAAGTATTCTTACAATTGGTCAATATATGAAGGCATCACCTGCAAACATAGATATAGTGCGCTATGCAGAGCTTGATGAATTTGAATACTACAAAAATTTTGCTCTAAAATTAGGTTTTGAAAAAGTGCAAAGCTCACCTTTTACGCGCAGTTCTTTTAATGCTCAAGAGACTTTTGAATGCTAGCAACGTATAAGTTTTTCTACACCTAAATATGACTCTTTAAGCAACTCACGTTTATCGCGCATAGATATCATATATGGCATATTTCTATGTGCATCAAAAGATGCTTCGCTATCGTATTCTTCAATAAAAGTGAATATATTTTCATCCTCTGTATCTTGAAATAAATCGTAGCGGATACAGCCTGCTTCGTTGCGTGTAGCCTCTATTATTGGTTTGAACAAATCCAAAAATTCATTTCTTTTTCCCTCTTTGATTTTGAGGCTAGCTAAGATAATTACGTTGTTTTTCATAAATTCTGTAACAATATTATTGTAAAAGCGAAAAAAAATACAATTATAATCGCAAAGCCCCAATAGTTATGTCAGAAAAATTCACTTTATGGAATATGCAACAAGAGTTTTTAGAACTCTTACAAGAAAGCTCTCAGTCGCTGATGAGCTCTTTAGATTCGCGCTTGAATCCTGAAGTTTTTTTGGTAGCTATTAAAAGTGATTCTGATGGATTATCTGCAAAGATTATTGCTCCTGACAAATGTGTTTTTCAAAATTTTGAATTTGATAATTTAAATGAAGTTTCGAAATCTTTCAGCAAATCTCCTCTGCAAAGAGTTGCTATGAAGAACGATGAATTTGCTTCTTTTTTAAGTCCTATACGCAGAGCAATTGTTCAAATCTTAAACACTTCTAAAATCAACGATGGCAAGCTTGAATTCTATATATCTTTGCCTGCCGAAGTTAATGATTATGATGTTTGTGTTGTTATGGGTTTGCAAAAAAATGTTTTAGATTCTTACCCAAGACTACCTAAAGAATCTAAGTCGGAAACGGATAAAGTGTTTTTGTTGCAAAATATTTTTCAAGCGGTTACCCACAGATTTTTTTATCGCTGTCAGCAGGAATTATCTGTTCAAGAACATGGCGCTTTAGGTTGGGCGTTCAACTTTACAGATAGCGATTTATTGCGCGAAGCAGCGAGCGATTTTATTAACGATATTACTTATCGTATAGATTCTTCTTTGTCTGATGGCACAGATTTATTTGAGACTTGTTGCAAAATTTCTCATCTTAGTTATGAAAAATCTGAACCTTTGGGAAAGCTGATTCTTGCTGAGGAAGACGTCGCTTTTATTGAGCGCTCTCTTGAATTTGCACCGCCTGCGGAAGTTTCTAATTTGCGCATTGCAAGAAAGCTTTTAGAGCTAACTCACAACGGATTATTTTTACATAGTGATTCAGAAAAAATTTATTCCCTTTGCAAATTCAAGCGTCACAAATCCAAAGACGATAACTGTTTTGTGATAGAATTTTTGGGTCTGCACAAATGGCAAATCAAGCACAAGGGAGAAATTTTAATTTGCGTAAATTATGGAACTCCGTCTTTGCCAAAATTGTCTTTTGATGCGACTTCTTACAGACGCGATTTAGCTAATATTTTTAAAATCAGAAGTCCAAGAAAACTAAATAAGCTTCTTGAAATAATTGAGATTGCTTCTGTCGAAAGCAAGGGTGCATTGATTGTAATTAGTGATAATGCAAAGTCAGAGGCTAAGCGTCTTGGTGGGCAGTCTATATCTTTAAAGCCAACCTATTTGATGCCTGAGCTCACAAAGAGCATCACTCCTATTGACGGCGCAATCCTCATCGATCCTTCTGGCATTTGTTATGCAATTGGTTCTATTCTAGATGGTCTTGCTTCAGATGGCGGAAACTCGGGCAGAGGTGCGCGTTACAATTCTTCTATTCGCTACATTGAGTATCAAAAATCGCTCAAGGTTCACTGTGCTGCGATTGTGATTTCCGAAGATGGTGAGCTTGATTTGATTAAGTAATAAAAGAGGAATTTTCTTTCTTAGAAAAATCTTGTGAGTTCTATTTTTATGGGATAAACTGCTGAAGATTTTATGAAAAAAATGAATATTAATCTTATCAAAACTCTATTATTAACTCTTGCAACGAGCGCTATTGCTTTTGCAAGCGAAAATCCAGTCACAGAAAAAATGAATGAAATGCTCGAAGATGGCTATTTTCCTGGGGCTGTAACTGCTGTTATTACCAAAGACAAAATTTTAGATTGGCAAACTTTTGGTGTGAGCAATCTCGAAACTCAGGCGCCGATGGAAAAAGATATGATTTTTTTCATTGCTTCTCAGACAAAGCCAATCACTGCGGTTGCTTTTATGACTTTTGTTGACGAAGGTAAAATCAAACTTGATGATCCTGTTTCAAAATATCTTCCAGAATATGCGAACATCAAAGTCAAAAAGGCAGACGGAACTTTTGAAGATTTAGCAAGACCTCTTTTGATTAGCGATGTTGTTTGTCATATGGGTGGCTTTGCTCAACGCTACGACAAAGAAAATACAGAGGGACGCAATGTTGCAGAGCGTGTCGACTTTTGGGCAACTCAGTATTTGGTCGATCAACCCGGAACAAAGTACACTTACTGCAATGCAAGTTGGAACATAGCTTCTCGCATTATGGAACTTGTTAGCGGAAAAGACTATGTTAGCATAATGAAAGAGAGAATTTTTGAACCTCTTGAAATGCCGAACACAAGATTTATTGATTTAACACAAGAGCAGATCAAAAAAATTCCTGAAGCATATAAAATTGAAAATGGAGAATTTGTTCATTTTGGCAGTTCGCTCTACAGACCTCATTGGAAGCCAAATCCAACAGGTAGTCTCTGTTCAACAGTTGATGATTTAGTTAATTTTTGTTCGATGGTTTTGAACAAAGGTCTTTACAAAGGCAAACGCATCATCTCCGAAGAGAGTGCAAAAATTATGGGAGAAAAACTCACACCAAAAGGTCACCCTGGGTATGGTGTAGGCTTCCAAACTGAAGGTAATTCCTTTGGTCACGCAGGTGCAGGTGGTACTCAAATGTGGATTTATCCAGAAGAAGGCATTGCAACTATCCTTATGATTCAAGTAGTTGGTGATCCCAAAGAAGTTAACCTAACCCGCAAAAACTTCCGCGAAGCCGCCCTAAAATTAAAAGGAGAATAAAAATTATACTTTAAGAGGCGCATTTTTTTAATAAACACTTATTAGAAAAATGCGCCTTTTATATATAATTCTTCATTTTTCATTTCAAACAATTGCGAAGCAATGTGATGAATCTTCTTTGCACAAGATTCTCTTCGCTACAAGTCGTACTTGTCGCCTCGATTTGCGAAGTCAGAGCAATCCTTTGCGTTGGGGTTTAGGGAGGGGCTCCTCCTTAAAAAAAGAGAGCTGCGCATTAGCAAAAAATAATTAAATACAAAAAGTCAAATTTCTTAAAATAAAATTTATTTAAAAAATTCGCCTTTTTAAATTTACAAATTTTATTTTTTGGGGGAGTATGGGGGGATATGTTTAAATATTTTAAGTGGTCATTTGTGGTATTGGCGTTAGGGCTAGTGTTTGCTTTTTTAAGGGGTGACACTTGGGGAGCATCGTTTTCATTATTATTGAGTGCGTTGGCTATTATCGTGATAGAGATAAGTTTATCTTTTGATAACGCTGTGGTAAATGCCATCAAGCTTGAGAAGATGAATAAGGTTTGGCGCCGCAGATTTTTAACGTGGGGTATTTTGATTGCTGTATTTGGAATGAGGTTTGTATTCCCTTTTTTGATTGTAGCGATATTTTCAAACATTAGTATGTTGACTGTTTTGAATCTTACGCTGACAAATCCTGATGAGTACTCTCGAATGTTGGCGGAGTCGCATTATGGAATAGCATCATTTGGTTCGATGTTTTTGATGATGTTATTTATGAGCTTTATGTTTGAACAGGAGAAAGAAAATTGGATTTCTATTCCTGAAAAAATCTTCAAGCAATTGGGCAAAATAAAATTTTCGAAAGAAATTATTGCATTTATATTTCTTGGATTATTGCAATTTTATTTGAAGGAAGAACAAAGGATTATATCTTTAGTCGCGGGCGGTGTAGGTATATTTTTGCACACGATAATAGAGTTTTTTGCTAAGAAATTTGAGCCTTCAAAAGAGATTGCATTAGATGCGGCAAAAAATGGATTGGTGTCATTTATATATTTAGAAATCATAGATGCATCATTTTCTTTAGACGGAGTTTTGGGTGCATTTGCGGTTACAAAAGATATCATAGTAATTACGATAGGTCTTACAGTGGGAGCTGTGTTTGTGCGTTCTTTGACTATAATGTTAGTTGAGAAAAAGACCTTAGAAAAATTTCCATACTTGCAACACGGTGCATATTGGGCAGTTGGTGTTTTATCTGCGATAATGCTGTATTCGGCGATAGAAGAAGTTTCAGAATATATAACTGCGGTAGCAAGTATAGCATTTATTTTGGCATCGATTGTATCATCGCTATTGGTAGGTATGAGGCCATTTAGTTTGCGCAAATTTAAAAATATGTTGAAGAGAAGAGCATTGAAGAAGAAGAATTAATTGCGCAAAAATATTTAACAAAAAAGCACTCGTCAATGAGTGCTTTTTTGTTTTTTTTGAAAAATAAAATTCTACAAACTAGCAATCAAAGTGATATTGAGTTGCTGTAGAATATGTTTCAAATGGATAAAGCTCTATACTTGGAAAATGTGGTTGAGTAGTAGCATCTGGGTAATGTTGCGTTTCCAAACAAATGCCAGCGTGCTTGCCATATTTTTTTCCTTGAGGCGAAAGAATAGAGCCATCTAAAAAGTTACCTGTGTAAACTTGAATTGCAGGTTCTGTTGTTGAAACAATCATTCTTCTTCCGCTTGTGGGGTCTGACAATGCAGCGACAGGTTTCATTATTCCAAGAGAGTTTTTCAAGACAAAATTGTGATCTATCCCACCATTTGAATCTTTCCAGAAAGTATCTTTGAATGCATTGATTACTGCTCCTAAAACTTTTGGTTTGTTAAAGTCCATAGGAGTTTTTGTAGTTTTCAAAACTTCACCTGTTGGTCTATACTTTTTGTCGCAAGGAGTGTAGAAATCTGAATCAACTTGCAACTCGTGTTCGAGGATTGTAGCAGACTTGCCAGCAGACAAATTAAAGTATGCGTGCTGAGTTAGAGAACAGAGGGTAGGTCTATCTGTGTTTGCAAAATATTCTATCAAGAGAGAATTGTCATTAGTGAGTTTATAGTAAACTGTGATATCGAGATTTCCTGGAAAACCTTCTTCCATATCTTTTGATAAATAGTGAAGTTGAACACCTTTCCAGTTATCGCCTTGACATTCAGTCATATCCCAAATTACTTTGTCGAAGCCAATATTTCCGCCGTGCAAATGATTTCCGAATGCGGCTTCATTCTTTGCGATTTTATAAGTTTTGCCTTCTAGTTTAAAAACGCCATTTGAAATACGATTAGAAATTCTACCAATCAAGCAACCAAAGAAAGATTTACTTTTAGTTAGATAGTCTTCGACGTTGTCGTGCCCGAGCATAACATTGCCGAGTTTACCTTTACTATCTGGCACCATAAGTTTTGTAATGATGCCGCCAAGATTAGCAACAGTCATCTTTAATTTGCCGTTTTTAATTTCTATTGTTTTATATTGATTCATATATTTTTATTGATTGAAAGAGTAAATTGTTTGCGAGTAAAAATCTTTGTCTGGGCTTAGCACTATGCTTGGAAAGTGAGGAATATTCGCACTTGCAGGGTAGTGTTGAGTTTCCAAACAAAGTCCTGCGTACTTAGGATATTTTTCTTTGCCTTTAATTTTTCCACACAAATGATTCGAAGTATAAATCTGCATTGCGGGCTCTGTTGTAAGCACAGACATTTTTCTGCCAGACAAAGGCTCATTAACTTCTGCAACTTTTTTGAGTTTTTGAGCAGCGTTTTTCAAGACGTAATTATGATCGAATCCGCCAAAAGTGAACTCAAAAAAATCTTTATTTTTAGGACAGATTGCTTCGCTAATTTTTTTTGATGTTTTAAAATCTATAGGCAGATTTTTTAAACTTTTTATTTCGCCTGTCGGATAATTTTTATTGCAGTATGGAGTATAAAAATCTGAATCAATCTGCAAAGAGTGATTCAAAATAGTTTTCTCTAACCCTGCTGCCAAATTGAAATAGACGTGTTGAGTAGGTGAATAAATTGTAGGTTTGTCTGTATTAGCAAAGTACTCTATTGAGAGAGAATTTTTTGAAAGTTTATAAATAATTTTTAAATCAAGATTTCCTGGATAAATATCTTCTTTATCAAGAAAGTGAAATTGCACACCAGAAAAATCTTTGCCGTGAATTTCAGTCATATCCCAAACAACTTGATCAAGACCATTTTTGCCACTATGCAGGTGATTCCCAAATTGAGTTTCATTTTTTTCTAACTTATATTTTTTGCCTTCTAAAATAAATTCTCCGCCAGCAATGCGATTTGCAACGCGTCCTGAAATGGCTCCAAACCAAACGCGATTTTCTTTGCGAGTATAATCATTCACATCATTAAAGCCTAGAATAATATCTCCTAATTTACCTTTTTTGTCAGGAACAAAAAGTTCAATAATAGTACAACCTAAAGAAGAAACTTTCATCTTCAAATCGCCATTTGCAATTTCTAGTGTTTCAATTTTTGAATTCATATAAGTGACAATATGTGACCAGCCTAAATGATAAATTTTTCTTTTCAATACTTATCTTGAGATGTAATGTATGTATCAATACTTTATTGAATGTGAAACTAAAAAGGCGACTGAGAAAATCCATTCGCCCGACATTTAATAAATTGTTTTTTGCTTATTTACGTTTACGATAAACTACAAAACTCAGCGTCAATATGCCGAAAATGGTCGCATATGTCGATGGTTCTGGAATGACAATTGTCTCGATGCTGACGACACGGAAGCCCTAGAAGTAGTACTCGTAGTCTGGATGGTCGGAACTGCACGCCTTCAAAGCCAGACTGTTCGCGTAGTCGTCGAAAGACCCGCCGCGCAAGCTAATGTAGTAGTCATATACTATGCCATTTGTCCATTCCCAGACGTTACCACCTTATCCATAAGTGTTATATGGTCTTTCTGTCCAAAATCTGCTTCTGTTACGTGTTGAATGCCTGATTCTCATAACATCAGACAATGTATTCTGTCGATTTAGAAATAACAAAATAAGCTTGAAAATACTTTGAAAAAACAACTATCATTGTCGCCGTGATTATAAGCAAAAAAGAACTGGATTCCTTCGTAAACGCTACTTGTGCAACTCCCCATAACTTTTTAGGTATGCATAAATGTAAAGGCGGAATAGTTGTAAGAGCGTATCTTATCAACGCACAATCTGCAGAGCTCGTCGACTTGCGCGATGAAATGAATGCTCGATATCCTATGGATAAGCTTGATGATTCAGGCTTTTTTGAAGTCTTTATTAAGGGCGCAAGAAAGTTTTTTCCTTACAGATTTAGAACAACAACTTTTGGCAATGAGATTCGTCAAAACTATGACCCATACTCGTATATGCCTTCGCTAAGTGATGACGATATCTTTTTAATAGGCAAGGGTGATCAGCATAAAATCTATGAAAAACTCGGAGGACATCTTCATCAGATGGGTGAAACTTCCGGTGTGCGATTTGCTGTTTGGGCGCCGACTGCGCGCAGAGTCAGTTTAGTTGGGCAGTTCAATGAATGGGATGGCAGATACAATCCTATGCGTATGCTGGGTAATTCTGGAATTTGGGAAATCTTTATTCCTAATCTAAAAGAGGGCGCGAAATATAAATACGAAATTGTCGGCGCGAATTCAAAAGTTCCATTTTTAAAGACAGACCCTTATGCTCTTAGTTACGAGCCTCAGCCTTACAATAGCGCGATTGTTTGCGATATTTCAAAGTTCGAATGGGGCGATGGCGATTGGTTAAAAAAGCGTCTTGAAACAAATTGGTTAGAGAAACCTATTTCAATTTACGAAGTGCATTTGGGTTCTTGGATGAGAAATGTAAGTGATGCAAATCGTCCGCTTTCTTACGTAGAAATTGCGCCGCTTTTGGCGAACTATTGTAAGAATATGAACTTTACTCACGTAGAGTTTATGCCACTTGCAGAGCATCCATTTGAAGGTTCTTGGGGCTATCAAGTAACAGGATTTTTCGCACCTACTTTCAGATACGGAACTCCTGAGCAGTTCATGTATTTGGTAGATTATTTGCATAGAGAAAATATTGGTGTGATAATGGATTGGGTTCCTGCGCACTTTCCAAAAGATTCTTTTGCTCTAGCAAAGTTCGACGGCTCTTGTCTTTACGAACACGAAGATGCACGTCAGGGCGAGCATCAAGAATGGGGAACTCTTTGCTTTAATTATGCTAGATGCGAAGTTAGAAATTTCTTAGTAGGTAGCGCTCTTTCTTGGATAGAGAGATTCCACATAGACGGCTTGCGTGTTGATGCTGTGGCATCTATGCTCTACTTAAACTACGCGCGCAAAGATGGCGAGTGGGTTGCAAATTGCTATGGCGGAAATGAGAATCTTGAAGCAATAGAATTTTTGAAAAACGTAAATGCATTAGTGCATCTTTATCACAAGGGAGTCTTGATGATTGCAGAAGAAAGCACAGCTTTTCCAGCTCTTACAAAACCTGTGAGCGAAGGTGGCATTGGCTTTGACTTAAAATGGAATCTTGGTTGGATGCACGACACTTTAGCATTTTTAAAGGAAGACCCAATCAATAGAAAATATCATCATCACAGATTAACATTTCCAGGTCTTTATCAGTTTACAGAAAATTTCGTATCGGTTTATTCGCACGACGAAGTCGTTCACGGGAAGAGTTCAATGATAAATAAAATGGGTTCTGGCTATTGGAATGATAAGGCTTCATCTTTGCGTGGACTCTTTGCTTATATGTGGTTTTGGCCGGGAAAAAAAACCTTGTTTATGGGTTCTGAATTTGGTCAGAGTCGCGAATGGAAATATGATGAATCTTTGGATTGGCATTTGCTAAAATATAAAACTCATAGCGGAATTTGCGATGCTTTGCGCGACGTTTCATCCATATATTTAAATGATGAACAGCTCGCAAAAGGCGACTTGCGTCCTGACTGTTTTAGATGGATAAATTGTGATGATAAAGATGCATCTGTAATATCATTTTTGCGTTACGGTGCAGATGATAAAAATAGTATTTACGCTATCGTTTGTAACTTTACGCCAATGTGTAGACACGGCTATAAAATTGGTTTGCCAAAGGCAGGCGAATGGAAAGAAGTTTTCAATAGTGATGCTGAAATCTATGGCGGAAATAATATAGGAAATGCAGGGGCTATCAACGCAGTAAAATCTCCTTACAACGATTTGCCTTGCTCTGCGAATGTGATTCTTCCAGCATTGAGCACCATAATATTTAAGATATAATTATGGGTAAAAGACTGGTCTTTTTAAGATACGATTATGGCGTATTTATAGCGTTTATGCTATACGCAGCTTGCACTTCGTCTGTGCCTGTTGCGTTGGTTGCTTTGTCGAATGACTTAGGATTTCATCTTGAAAGTGGTGGAATGAGCGCAGGTGGGGCATTGCATTTAGCACGTTCTGTACCTTTAGTTTTATCGCTTCTTTTAAGCGGGTTTTTTGCAGGAAGATTTGGATTACTGAATTCTATTGGAGCGTGCTGTTTGATTATGGGTCTTGGTATAATGCTCGCATCCTTTTCTCCTGTTTACGGAATGTTTTTTCTTTCGGCAGGAATAATGGGATTTGGTGCGGGTGTCGTTGAAGGGTTAGGGACTCCGCTAATTCAAAATTTGCACACCAAAAATACAAGCCAATATATAAATTTTGCACACTCATTTTGGGGTGTAGGAATGCTTGTTTCTGTAGTCACAATGGGTGCACTGCTGACATTAGGAGTTCATTGGAGAATTGTGCTTTTTTCGACAGGACTTTGTACAATAATTCCTGCTTTAATATTTCTATATCCTACAAAAAAATCTGAATTAAAAAAATTAAATAATACAACATCACTTCGCAAAGTATTCTCGAACATAAGTGAAGTGTTGAGAAAAAAACGCTTTTGGATTTTTGTTGTGCAAATATTTTTTATTGGCGGTGGAGAATTTTGTTTAGCATTTTGGTCTGCAAGTTACATACAATTAAACTTTGCCTCCTCTGCATTTATGGGTGGCTTAGGAACAGCACTGTTTGCAGCTGGTATGTTCATTAGCCGTATGAGCTCTGGGATTTTAGTAAAGCAAGAAAAAATATTTCTTTTACTTTTAGGGTGTGTGATTACATCATTAGCCCTTAGTTTGGTATTTTGGTACATAAGTAATTTGTATTTATTTATGACTTTTCTTCTCTTGGCAGGTCTTACTGTCGGACCTCTTTGGCCAACAGCTCAAATTTATTGCGTGGAGCGTTTAGATAAACACGACTCTACAACTATATTCATACTTCTTTCTGCGGTAGGGTCTCTTGGATGTGGCTTCTTTACTTGGAGTATGGGTTTTCTTTCGGATTTAACAAGTTTCAAGACTTCGTTTATGCTAGTACCTTTTTGCTTTTTTATGGCAATAATTTTATTGTGTGTAGAGCGAATTTTAAAAATGAGAAATCTACTTTAAATGAAATTTTTTCAAATCATAGCATCATCAAGTTCTGGAAATTGTTCACTGCTTCAATGCGCGAACAAAAAGATTTTGATAGATGCAGGTATCACTCTAAAAGCCTTGCGAGAATACTTGTCAGAGCTGAATTTAAAAGTAGAAGATATAGACGCAATTTTTATTACTCATGAGCATTCCGACCACTGCAAAATGTTAGGGACTCTTTCGAAATTTCCGCACATAAATGTTTTTGCGAGTGAGACTACAGCTGAGATGATACTTTCTTCGATGCCAGCAGCTTCAAAGTTGAAGTGGAAAATTTTTTATAGTTCAACAAGTTTTCAGTACGAAGATATTTTGGTAGATACTGTAAGTTTGCCTCACGATGCAAGCGAAACAGTTTCGTACAAATTTAGCTATGCAGGTAAGTCTCTTACTTGGGCAACAGACTTAGGGCATCTTACAGACAAAATCAAAATCACTGCAAAAACTTCTGACATTTTAGTTTTGGAATCAAATTATGATTCTGAAATGTTAGATAATTCTGACAGACCTTATAATTTAAAAAAACGTATTCGTGGAACTCATGGTCATTTGTCTAACGAAGATTGCTTTGCTTTTTTGAATGAGATTGATTTTGAAAAATTCCACAAGGTATATCTGGCGCATATTTCAAAGCAGTGCAACGATGTTGAGATTGTAAAAAGCTATGTTTCAAAGCTTGGGGCAAAGTCTGAAAAAGTAGAAATTGTTTGTCCGCATAAGGGGCGTTCGTCTGTCGCTCGTCTATTTTCTTGACGGAGTTTTTTTGAAAAATTAGTATCCCAATCCTAAACGAAAAAAAGGAAACTATGATGGGGAAAAAACTAATTGCGTTAGCACTTCTTGTGCTTAGTACTAACTTCGCGTTTTGCGATAGAGAACCAGTTGATAAAGTCAATGCCTTTTCAGGAACAATAAGTCACTTGCTTGTTCCTACGCAGCCAGATGTTTATTTACCAAATGCGCCGATGAAATTTAGAACTGTGAAAACAGGTGGGTCTTCTGATTTTACTATCGCGCAAATTAATCTTTTTATGTTGAATATGGGCGGCACTGTTCCTTTTGGAATTATGCCTTTTAATGGAGAATTTACATCTCCTATTACTGCATATTTGTACGACAACGAAGATGTTTCTCCTTACTATTACAGCGTGTATTTGAATGAGCCTGAGATTAGGTTAGATGTTACTGTTGCGAAGAAATCTGCGATAATGAATTTAGAATTCAGAGCAGAAGCAAGTAGTGGTTTTGCACTTTTTGCAAATGCAGGTGAGTGTGAAATTCAAGGCAATGAAATTAAGTTAAAATCTGCGCAACATTTTAATGGCGGATTCAGAAATCCTCTTCCAGAAACTTTTGATGTTCATACCTACGCAACACTTAGTGAGGTTCCGATTAAATCAGAAATCAAAATGATTGATAAGAGAGCGTATCTTATTTTGACATTTGATAAATCTGTAAGAAATGTTGAAATGAAATATTCACTTTCTTACATAAGTGCAGAGCAGGCTAATATTAATTTTGAAAAAGAAATTGCGAACAAAAGTTTTGCCAGGGTAAAAAAAGAAGCCCGTTCTGTTTGGAATAAAACATTATCGCAAATCACTGTAAAGGGCGGAACAAAAGAACATCAAAAAATGCTCTATACTTCGCTTTATCGCTCGTATGCAAGAATGACAAATGTTTCTGAAGACGGTCAGTATTTAGGCTACGACCAAAAAATTCACAAAGATGATTCTTTTGATTATTATATAGATGATGCTATTTGGGATTCATATATTTGCCAGAATCCGCTCGCGCTTTTGTTGAATCCAAAAATGCAAGTTGATAAGATAAAAAGCTATATCAAGATGTATGAACAGTCTGGCTCAATGCCAACATTTCCTATGCTAGACGGCGATGCGCACGTGATGAATGGTAATCACTATGCGACGTTATTTATAGATGCTCACGCGAGAGGTTTAACTGGATTTGATTTGCAGAAAGCTTTTGAAGGTTGCAAAAAAACCATACTAGAAAGAAGTATGATTCCTTGGTATAGAGGCGCTAATACTGTCTTGGATGATTTTTATCATAAGAATGGATTTTTCCCTGCATTGAACGAGGGTGAAGAAGAAACGGTTGAACAAGTTGAAGCCTATGAGCGACGTCAATCTGTTGCAGTTACTTTAGCGCAGAGCTATGACGACTGGTGTGTTGCCAAAATGGCAAAGGCTTTAGGATATAAAGAAGACTATGATTTCTTTATTAAACGCGCATTTAATTATCATAATCTTTTCAACAAAGAGAATACATTTTTCCATCCAAAAAATTCGGAAGGCAATTTTATTACTCCTTTTGACCCTATTACATCTCGCGGTCCAGGAGCGAGAGATTTCTATGATGAGAACAATGCGTGGACTTACAATTGGGATGTAAGGCACAACATCGCAGATTTGATTTCTTTGTTCGGTTCTAAAGATGCTTTCGAGAAAAAATTAGATGCAATGTTTGTTGAGCCTTTGGGAATGACAAAATATCAATGGACAAGCTTTATGCCAGATTCAAGCGGAATGGTAGGGCAGTTTTCAATGGGTAATGAACCAAGTTTTCATATTCCTTATTTATACTGTTATATCGGTAGTGCTTGGAAAACTCAAAAGCTCGTGCGCTTCCTTTGCGATAGATGGCTACGCTCTGACTTTATGGGAATTCCAGGTGATGAAGATGGTGGAGCCATGAGTTCTTTTTATGTTTTTTCTTCGATGGGATTCTATCCTGTAACTCCAGGATTGCCAATGTATGTGATTGGAACTCCTTTCTTTGAAGAAGTAAAAATCAGATTAGACAACGGCAAAAAATTTGTGATTAAAGCAAGAAATTATAGCCCAATGAATAAGTATATTCAAAGCGCAAAGCTAAATGGCAAAGATCACAATCGTGCTTGGTTTACTCATCAAGAGCTTATAAATGGTGGAGTCTTAGAATTTGAAATGGGTTTGTATCCTAACAAATCTTGGGGGGCAGATAATCTACCACCTTCTTTTGATATGTAAATATAATTAGAAAAATCTTGATAAGATTTTCTTTCATAATAGAATTTTTATAAAACTAAAACCAACCAATATGAACGTATTTACTAAAGAAGAATTCCAACCAGATTACACGAACATACTCAAAGTCCTTCACAACGAAAGACCAGACTATTTGCCATTATATGAGCATCATATAGATACTCCTTTTATGGAAAAATTTTATGGCAAAAAAATATCGCCTGTGTCTGAATGTAAAACTGCGAAAGATTTTGAAGAATATTATTCTATAATTACAAACTTCTGGGCAGGCAATGGTTATGACGGTTTTGATTACGAAGCTGCCATCTGCGATATATTCCCTGGTCACGGTGCGATTATGGGTGGCGTGGGTCCTATTCAAAGTCGTGAAGATTTTGAAAAGTATCCTTGGGCGGAGATTCCTGAAATTTTCAAAAAAACATACACTCCGCATCTTGAAGCGATACGCAAAGTTATGCCAAAAGGTCTTAAAGCTTTCGGAGGTTGCGGATATGGGATTTTCGAAGCTAGTGAAGACTTGGTTGGCTACGAATCTCTTTGTATGATGATTTATGATGATGAAGATTTAACAAGAGATTTATTTGTTCGTATTGGCGATTTGTTCGTAGAACTTTGGTCTTGGATGCTCAAAAATTATTCCGACTTGTTTGTCTTCAATCGTATGGGTGACGATATGGGGCACAAGACTGCAACTATGCTTTCTCCTGATTTTATCAGAGAACACATAGTTCCTCAGCACAAGCGTGTCGTAGATTTGATACACAAAAACAATAAGAAATTTTTGCTACATAGTTGCGGAAATATATTCTCTGTTATGGACGATTTCGTTGATACTGTCGGCATAGACGCAAAGCATTCTAACGAAGATGTAATCGCTCCTTATGAAACTTGGATTGAAAAGTACGGTTCAAAGATTGGTCTTTTTGGCGGAATAGATTTGAACCACCTAGTTCTCCAAAAGCCAGACGACCTCTTCAACTACGTTTATGAAAAAGGCAAAAAATTCCGTAGCATGACAAAAGGCTATGGCTTAGGCTCAGGCAATTCCATCCCAGACTACATTCCTCCAGAAGGCTTCACCGCTATGATCGAAGCTGTCAAAGCCCTCCGCAAAGACGAAAAGAAATAAAGAAATTTATTATTAAAAAAGCGAATTTTTAAAATAAAATTTATTTAAAAAATTCGCTTTTTTGTATATATTTATTCAGCTTTTCTTATAGCCATAGCTTGATATTTATATCTGACGATGTTGCGTTCGGAGATAGTGGGGTTACCCCAGAAGTCGTAGTTGACGGCGCCAGCTTGAGTTACGTCTGTAAGGGTTTGCATAGTAATTATGGCGTTAGCGCCTATTTCGGAGGCTTTGATGCGCATATCTCTATAAACTTGCGCTTCATCTCTGACAAGATTTCCGGAGTGAAAGGATATGATTCCAAGTTCTACGTATTTATAGTCAGGGGTTTTTGTAAAAAAGATTTCGATATCCTCAGGATTTGTTGCTGATACTTCTTTGAGATTATCTGGGTTCAGAGGGCTGAAAGTTATGGTTGATGAGCAAGAGCAAATCAGTGAACAGGATAGTAGGAGTAAAATTATTTTTAAGATTTTCATTTTTTCTCGTTTAATTTTCTATGTAGAGTTCTGCGTGAAATTCCGAGCAAATCGGCAGCCTTTGTTTTGTGACCTTTGGTTTGTTCAAGAGCGCGCATAATCGCTGAGTGCTCGTTGTCTGCGAGATTTGTTGATGTAGAAGAAGGATTATCTTCTGAATTTATTATAGGCGCGTTGTCAGAGAAAAAGCGTCCGTCGAGATTTTCTACATCTAGCTTGTTTGAGCCTAGCATAACAACAGTGCTTTCGCAAAAATTTCTGAGTTCGCGAATATTTCCTGGCCAAGAGTAGTTTGTAAGGACATCTAATGCTTTTTTTGAAATTTCGATTTTTGGCAAAGAATTTTCTTTAGCAAAAAAATCTAAGTAGTAGTCAAGCATAGGTTTGATGTCTTCTTTACGCTCGCGTAATGCAGAGAGTTTTACTTCAACAACATTGAGTCGGTAGTAAAGATCTTCTCTGAAAGTGCCTTTGACAACAAGAGCTTTTAAGTCTTTGTTTGTCGCGCAAATTAGCCTTACGTCTATGCTTGTGCTTTTTACGCTACCAAGACGTTCGAAACTTTTTGTTTCTAAAAATCTCAAAAGTTTAACTTGAGTAGGTGCATCGATTTCACCTATTTCATCAAGGAAAATAGTTCCTTTGTCTGCGGCTTCGAACTTACCAATCTTGCGTTGATTTGCTCCTGTGAAGGCTCCTTTTTCGTAACCGAAGATTTCAGATTCGAGTAGTGTTGCAGGAATCGCAGCGCAGTGCAGGGCGATAAAAGGCTCGTCTTTTCGCGGAGAGTTTTCGTGGATGAATTGAGCGATGAGTTCTTTGCCTGTACCAGTTTCGCCTGTAATCAAAACTGTTGCTTTTGATGTGGCAACTTTTTCAGACATACTCAATGCTTCTTGCATTGCTTTGCTTTCTGAAATTATTTTTAGATTAGTTTTTGCAGAGTTTTTAATTTGAGGCTTTGATATTGTTTCAACAGACGAATTTAAAAAATCTTCTTTTTTATTTTTCAAAGTGCGTGCAATTATTGCATTCAACAATCCTAAATCGATAGGTTTTGTGATGAAGTCGCTCGCGCCTTTTTTCATAGCTTCAACGGCTGTTGAAATGCTACCGTATGCGGTCATCATTATGCAAGAAGTCTGCGGAAAGTCAGATTGGGTCTTTTCTAAAAGAATCATACCAGACTGACTACCCATACGTAAATCTGTAAGGATAATGTCGAAGCTTTCAATTTTCAACAAGCGCAAAGCTTCATCAACATTGGCTGCGAGCGCGACATCGTAATCTAGAGACAATGCAGATTGCAGTCCTTCGCGAGTATTTTTTTCGTCGTCAACTATGAGTATTGATGCTGTCATTTTTTCTACATTGAAATATATACAATAGATTTGTCATCAATCAAGTCATAAAGACAAATCATATCATCTGGGCTTAGCAGAATGCAACCGTGACTATTAGGGCTTCCTATTTTATCGTGTTGATTCGTACCATGTATGTAAACATATCTATTGAAAGTATCGACATTGCCTTCTGAATTTTTTCCGACTTCCAAACCTCTCAGACGCATTATGCGCGTTGTTATCATATTTACAGATTGATCGTTTTGTTCAGAGATTTTCCCGACAGGCTTTCTACCTATGAACACGGTGTCTTTAGATTCGCCATTTCCAATCTTGCCGTCTATGAAGTGAAGCCCTAGTGGTGTACCTTGAGAATTTTCCACACAAGAAGGTTCGTTTCTAGATGTTGAAATCGGGAAACTTTTCAAAAATGTAAGGTTTTCAAAAAAATAAAGTTTTTGCTCGCTAATTTTGACAAATATACAATGCTTTGTCACTGTAACATCTAATTCGTTACACAAATTAAGAATCTTATCAAATAAAACTTCCATGAGTAAAAAATATAAAGTTGGCATTGTTGGCGCAACAGGTGCTGTTGGTCAAGAGCTTATTGAACTTCTTTTCGCAAGAAATTTCCCAATGCAAGAATTGGTTCTTCTTGCTTCGGCTCGTTCTGCTGGAAAAAAAGTAGAACACAAAGGAAACTCATTTACAATAAAAGAAGCAACTCCTGATAGTTTTAATGATTTAGATATCGCAATATTTAGTGCAGGTGGTAGCACTTCTTTGGAATTAGTTCCTGAAGCTGCAAAGCGCGATTGCATTGCTATCGACAATTCTTCTGCTTTCCGTATGGATCCTAATGTTCCTTTGGTTGTTCCAGAAGTAAATGCAGATGCAATCAAAAATCACAAAAATATTATTGCAAATCCAAACTGCACAACTGCTATTTCTCTTATGGCGCTTTGCCCGCTTAACAAGGCTTTCGGATTGAAGAGATTTTTTGCTTCTACCTACCAAGCTGTTTCTGGCACTGGCGTTAAAGCTATGATGGAGCTTGAAGACCAAATCAAATGTCACGTAGAAGGTAAAGAAATTGTTAATAGCATTTATCCTTATCCTATCGCTTTCAATGTTCTTCCTCACGTAGACTCTTTCCTCGACAACGGCTACACTAAAGAAGAAATGAAAATGCTAAACGAGTCTCGCAAAATTATGGGTATGCCAAACTTGGTATGCTCTACAACTTGCGTAAGAGTTCCAGTTATGCGCGCTCACAGTATTGCAATTAATGCAGAATTTGAAAAGCCTGTAGACATTGAAGTCGCTCGCAAAGTAATCTCTGAATTCGCAGGTGCTGAACTCAATGACGATGTCGCAAACAAAAAGTACCCAATGCCACTCTTCTACCAAAGCAAAGTAAAGTGCGGTGTAGGTCGTATCCGCAAAGATACTGCATTTGAAAATGGACTTTCTTTCTGGGTAGTAGGCGACCAACTCTGGAAAGGCGCCGCCCTCAATGCCGTCCAAATCGCAGAAAATTTATAAGAAGTAAATTTATTTTAAAAGGCGCAATTTTTTAATAAGCACTTATTAAAAAATTGCGCCTTTTGTATATTGCCCCCTTAGACCTACGCGCAAAGGCTAGCTCCGCCTTTGCAATCCGAGGCAGGCAGTGCCTGCTTCCATAGCCCATTCAGAGCGTCCTCTTCGCGGACATCATACATTGTGTACTACAAACTTATTTTTAAAATCTAACGCATAGAGCAATTAGAATTTAGCTAATGCGTGTGAATATCATTGCAGATTATGATTACTCTTCGCTGCAAGTTGCACTTGCCTCGGTTTGCAAAGGTTTTTTTCATTCACAAGCTTTTGCTGGGTTGTAGGGCAAAGCCCTACAAAAAGAAAGCTTCGCATTAAAAAGAATGAAAAATAAATATATTTAAATATAAAATTAATTTGGGAATTGTTCTCGGATTGAAAGTCGTGCTTTTAGGATTTGGGTGGCTTTGGAGGTAGCTTCGGATTCGGAGAGTCCGTCGAGTTTAATGAATTGGCGGATTAGGTAGGGGTGGTAGTAGTGGGGCATTTCTTCTGGGAGGGAGCCTGTGGATTGGTAGGTTTTGAAGCATTCTAAAAGAGGGTCGTTAATGCGTTGCATTTGTTCTAGGGTTGCAGTGCGCATTTCGGCGAGTTTTTCTTTGTATTTTGGATTTTTAGAAATGTCATAAAGACTATCAGGATCTTCGTTTACGTTGTAGAGTTCTTCGACTTGATTATATAGGTAGTGCTGCAAGCGACGCTTCATCCAAATATCTTGATTTGGTAGATGTTGTGCATTGTTCATAAATCCAGGGGTTCCACCGTGGTCGCCTCTGAATGAATGCTTACCAGTGGTCCAAGGATTGAAGATGTAGAAAAATCCATCAGTAGAAATTGTGCTACGTTGCGGATACATAATATCGTTCCACGAAGCATCGTATTCGCCGAAAATATATTTTGATTGTTCAAAATTTTTCGACTTATCATAAATACCTGCAAAGCTTTTTCCGTCGGCATCTTTGAAAGCAGGTAAATCTAGCTCGTCAAGCAGAGTAGGGGTGATGTCTATGAGATTTATGAGCGCATTTGTTCTCGAATTTTTTGCAGTCTTTTGAGGGATGCGAATCATAAGAGGAGTTTTTTCACCATTGTTTGTTGTGTGTTCTTTTGCAAATGGGAAAGCCATCCCATGATCAGAGAAAAACACAAGAAGAGCGTCTTCGTAAATATTATCTTCTTTCAAGGCTTCGATAATTTTTGCAGTGCAGTCGTCTGCACGGCGCACGCAAGAGTAGTAATCTGCTACATCTCTGCGGACATTTGGCAGGTCTGGTAAGAATGCGTGAATGCGAACTTCTTCAGCAGAATAAACTCTTGAAGGAGGAATCAACGTTGCTTCATCTGCACGACCTGTATAAAATGGTCGATGAGGATCGGTGATATTTATCAATAAGAACACAGGTTTGTTTTCTTGCTTAGCTTGGGCGACAGCTTTTTTGACTTGGTCGTAGAAAAAGTTTTTATCGCGATTATTAGTTATGCAAATCTCATCATAACGACCTTCTAAAATTGTGCCGCTAGGTTTAAAATCTTTGATATTTTTGTCACTGACAAAATCCCAAAAATATTTACTTGCAGGTTGATGATGTCCGTGCTTTGCGCCAATGATAGCATTAAAATATCCGTTGTTGTGGAGAATTTCTCCGAAAGTTTCGCAGTTGCGACCGATTGGATGGAATCCGAATCCTGGAATCAAATTCGATGGGTATCTTGCAGATTGTATGGATTGTCTACAAACTTGGCAGACTGGCGATGGCACATATGCCCTGTCGAAATTTAAACATTCTTTAGAGAGCTTGTCTAGTGTAGGCGTGGGATTAGGCGCGTGTTGGACCAGTCCCCAAGATCCTGGGCTATTCCAATTCATATCGTCGAAAGTGATAATCACTACATTTTTCTTGTTTTGAGCAAAGAGCGAAATGCTCGCTAGCAAGAATGCTATTGCGTAAAATATTTTCCTCATATTTTATTCCCCATTTTTTTTGTTAAGCGATTTTAGTTTTTGCTTAACATATTTTTTAGCTTAAATTTTCTCTTTTCAAAGTTTTTTGTTCGATGAGTTTGCTTTGTAAATCTTCAATGCCTATAGACATTGCACTTGTATTGTTTTCTATCATCATAGCCGCCGCGTTGCCGACTGCTTGACCGATACTTGCAACGATAGGTTGAACTCTATACGCACTCGCTGCCATACTTGTTCCGCTAATATGCTTGCCTGCCATTAAAAGATTCTCGACATCTTTGACCACGCATGCGCTGTATGGAATTCCGAATGTATATTCTTTGCCGAGGGCTGAACCTAATTCTTTTCTGCGTCCCCAAGCGTCTAAAATATATTTTGCGACGGCGATAGTATCGTCTGGGAAAACTTCGCCGCAGACTTCGTTTGTTGTGATAACTTTATGACCAAGTACGCGTCGGCACTCGCGTATCCCGAGTCGGGGGGCGATGTTTATACTGAATCCTTGGCTATGAAAATTTTCCATCATAGGCATAATATCGCGCTCTAGCAAAAGGCTTTGGAGATTTGCAATTTCTGTTGGGTCAAGAGTATTGCAGAAGTCTTGAGTCATCCACTGCAAATAAATATCAGACATAGGAACTTCTTTTTTTTGTGCTTTCAACGAATGAATATAGCCTACGCCACTTTCAAGAATTTCGTTAAGCGGAACTTTAGTTTGCTCCATATCGAGAACTCCTCCGGGGCGGAATCGTTGAGTTATACCCATCCAGGTGCAGGGCATAACTTTATTGTCTGCAACATCAAGAGCCAGAGCCTCGTTGAAATCAGATTTTGCTTCGCGACCAAACATATATTTCGCTCCTGCCAAATCGCTGATCAGACCTGTGCCAGTAGAATCTATGACAACCTTTGCTCTCACTGCAGAAACGTTACCATTTACAGAATATTCAACGCCAAGAATTTTTGGCTTATTGCCTTTCTCATCCATAATCACTCCACGAGCGTAGGCATTTGCAATAAGTGTGATGTTTTTTTCCGCCCGAATCAAAGCATTATAAGACGCTGCGATTCCGTAGGGGCAGAGCCACAGCCAGTCGCCATCTTTGCGGTTTGGAGTTCTGCGGATATCGTAGTCTTTGAAAGCTTTTTTGAACATTTCGTAGTGGATTCCTACAAGAGGGCCTCCGCAAACCATATCTGCATACATACTAACAGGCGCACCACCAATAATGGCATCATCGTGAATCAACACAACCTTCATTCCCTGTCGAGCCGCCGCAATCGCAGCAGGAATCCCAGCAGGGCCAGCTCCCACAACGCAAACATCGCACTGATATTCTCTTGCATACTTCTCAACTTTTTTTTCCTTCGCATATAAACTACGCGCAAATCCCGCAGTCAATGTAGCAACAGCCCCTGTCTTAATAAATGTTCTTCTGTTCTGCATAATTAAATCATATAGGTTACGATAGGATTATCTAAATAGTAAGAAAAACTGTCAACTATGTTTTAAGTTGAACTGTTGTGATATAAGTTTAGGTATCGAAAATATTCGGAGAATGTTTCTAGAATTTTTCAAGTGCTAAAAAAGTTTTTTATGCACAATTTTTGACTCATGAAAAATGAGTTTTTTTCGTTCAAAAAAATCAGACTTGCATAAATGCTAATAAAAATAATGTTTGACAAAGGTTATCGAAAATAGGAGATTTTCGACATCAAAATATGGCACTTGGGTATGATAAATCAATTCTAGAGGCAACTACGCGCGTTGTAGGGGCTATTCTGTTGACGACCCCCCCCCCCCCCCC
>JGI994J12354_10000166_pt1 | contig 63515 bp, 46 predicted proteins | sample IntmicLarv3ML3BL_FD_12354 | JGI IMG/M metagenome (IMG submission 12354) | reverse complement strand
CCCTGCCATAATCAAAGCCATTAAAACGCTTCCTGTTAAAAGAAGAATTTTTCGCCCCACTCTATCAATCAATAAAAGCGCCACGAACACACCACACATATTCACAACGCTAATTACTATGTTTTGCAAAAGAGCATCTCTTGTATCGAACCCAATCAAAGTCCATAAAACTTCTCCATAATTAACAATTATATTTACTCCAGACAAAGATTGCGCTGAAGCCAAGAACATTCCAATTAAAACTATTCCGTGCAGCTTGAAAGAATTCTCTTTAAAAATATCTTTTATAGATGGCTTTTTGCCTTTCAAAGATGATTTAATTTTTTCAATTTCTTCATCTATTTGAAAATTTGTAATTCTCAAAATCACTTTTTTTGCAGACGCATATCTTCTTTTTGCGATGAGGAATCTTGGAGATTCTGGAATAAAGAAAAGTCCGAATAAAAATATGAAAGCAGGAACACTTTCTGCAAAAAACATAAATCTCCAAGCTGGAAATCCGAACACGAATTCGTTAGATGCTCCACCGCTGTAATGAGAGATTATATAGTTTGATAAAAAAGAAACAAATAAACCTAATACTATCGCGATTTGTTGAGACGAAGCTAACATTCCGCGTATAGAAACAGGTGCTATTTCGCAAATGTAAGCAGGACATATCGCAACTGCTGCACCAATGCCAATGCCACCTATTATTCTAAAAGTTAAAAGGGTTGCGAATGTTTGTGAGAATCCGCTACCTAATGCACTTATCGCAAAAAAAGCACACATCAAAATCATTGTATATTTGCGACCAAATTTATCTGACGCCCAACCAGACATTAACGCGCCAATAATTCCGCCTAAAGCAATGATACTTACGTTGAATCCTGTTCGAACACTAGTTAGTGAAAAGTGATTTTCAATAGCTCTCAAACTCCCATTAACAACGCCAAAGTCGTAGCCAAAAAGAAAGCCACCAAACGCGGCAGTTAAAGTGATAAAAAATAGATAAGATAGATTATTTTTCATTTTTGCAGATCACACAAAAACCAAGAGTATGTTCTTTGAGTTTCAATACAGTCAAGCGCGAAAGATTTTTTTCATAAAAAAACGCGTCTTTTTTCAAGACGCGTTTTTTGAAATGAATGAATGTATTTAAAAAATCTATTCGCTTTGCATATCTTCTAGCGTAACGTTCTTTGTCTCGCGAACAAAGAACTTCACAAAGAAAAATGCAAGCAATGGGAAAACTGTATATATTATATATGTCATAGATAATCCCAGCTTCTCGTTCATAATTGGAAAAGAGAATAGTACGAAAAAGTTACTCAACCAAAGAACAGCAGAACATAAGCCAATAGCAGAGGCTCTCATTGAATTAGGGAACATTTCACCTAATAATACCCACAACACAGGGCCCCATGTGCCTGCAAAAGTTGCAACGAAAGCCATTCCTACAAAGAAAGCTGCAATGCCATATCCATCGGGTAAATTCAGGTGCCCGTCGACAAGAGTTCCCTGAGAGAAAATAAAACCCATAGCACCAATGAGAATCGCCATTGTAAGGCTACCTACTAAAAGCAAAATTTTTCTACCAATTTTATCTATCAATAAAATCGCGACCACAGTGCTCACGATATTTACCATACTAATAATCACGTTTTGCAAAAGAGCATTGTTTGTGTCAAAACCAATAGAAGTCCATAAGACTTCACCATAGTTGAGAATTATATTTACACCTGTCAATTGCTGAGACGCAGCCAAGAACATACCAACCAAAACAATCCCGTGCAATTTGAAAGAATTCTCTTTAAAAATATCTTTTATAGATGGTTTTTTGCCTTTCAAAGACAATTTAATTTTTTCAATTTCTTCATCTATGTGAAAGTTTGAAATTTTTGAAATAACCTTTTTTGCCGCCGCAAATTTTTTCTTTGCAATAAGAAATCTTGGAGATTCTGGAATAAAGAAAATGCCTAGTAAAAATATGAACGCAGGAATAGCCTCTGCCCAAAACATAAATCTCCAAGCCGTGAATCCGAAAAGCTTTTCGCTCGGACTTCCGCTATAAAGAGATATTAAATAGTTAACTAAAAAAGCAGCAAATAATCCAGAAACTATTGCTAATTGTTGAGCCGAAGCTAACATTCCGCGTATAGAAACAGGCGCAATTTCACAAATGTAAGCTGGACATATCGCACTCGCTGCGCCAACACCAACGCCACCTACGACTCTGTAAAACATCAGCTCAGTTGAAGTTCTTGCCCATCCGCAGCCAGCAGCACTGACAATAAAAAATATACACATTAACATCATCGTCGCTTTGCGTCCGAATTTGTCAGCACACCAGCCCGACATCAACGCGCCAACAATGCAACCTAACGCAAGAATGCCCACATTGAGACCGGTTTCTGTACTACTCAAAGAAAATTCTAGTTCAAGAGCCTTAACAGCTCCGTTAATCACACCGAAATCGTACCCAAAAAGGAATCCGCCAAGAGCAGCGATTAGGGTAATAAATATTATATAAGGCAAATTATTATTCTTTTGCATTGATTGGTTAGTTTAGTGTTTTCGCAAAATGTATGAAAAAAAATGGCTGTTAAGTATAGTATAGTCAAGATTGAAAGTTGAATTTTTCTTGACTTTAAAAGACACTCTACAAAGCTTTAAAATGTTATGGTTAAAGACAAATATATTATATTCAAATTCGCTCTTTGTTTAATTGCACTGTTTACAAATGTTTACGCACAGCAAACAGAAGAAGAGCTTTTTCCTCTCACCGAAGATAGCAAACCAAAAGAAGGTGTTTCTTACGGTGAGTTTATTCAAGGCAAACTTGAAAATTCAACAGTGTTCCCAGGAACAAGTCGCAACGTGCAAGTTTTTGTGCCAAACGCATACGATGGAAAAACTCCTGCGTGTGTTTGCGTTTTTCAAGATGGAGGCATCGCATTTAACGCACATATAGTTGTGCCTAATCTAATCGCCAACGGAGAAATCCCTGTGATGATTTTGGTAGCGTCTGGATGGGGTAGACTTGAAGGCGATGTTGATGTAGAATCAGTAAGAGCCAACAGAACTTTTGAATACGACACCCCTTCTTCAAAATACGGCGAGTATGTTTTGACAGAATTACTGCCCTATGTAGAAACTCTCAAAACTAAAGATGGAAGATCTATAATACTTTCAAAAGATGGCAACGATAGAATGATTACAGGAGCTTCAAGCGGAGCTGCCTGCGCATTCAATGTCGCTTGGTGTAACCCAGAAGAATTCCCTAGAGCATTCACTCCAATTGGCTCATTTACTGGACTACGCGGATCTTACGAACTGGCAACTCTAGTTCACAAAATAGAGCCTAAAAATATTCGACTCTTTTTGCAAAGTGGCGAAAACGATATGTGGACTTGTTTTGGCGATTGGTGGAGTGCAAATCAATCAATGGCACGCGCTTTAGAATTTGCTGGCTACGATTTCAAATATGCATTTGGCAAAGGCAAACATAGCGGAGTTCATGCCTCGATGATATTCCCAGAAGTTATGCGTTATATGTGGAAAGATTATCCACAAGAAATCAAAGCCACAGGCAAAACACGCAATCACGTCCTGAATTTTGTTTTAAGAGAAAATGAATTTTTCGAAGAAACTTACCAGATGAATAACGCATCACTATTGATATCAAATGGTAAAGATAAGCTTTATTTGTCTAACAATAAAACAACGTCCACCTTAGATGGGAATGGCGATTTTTTAAATGAAATTCATATAAGTAGAATCTTTGCAGTCGGAACAAATAACACAACTTTAGAATCTCCACCCTCAGATCCTGTATCACTTTTTGTAGATGGACAAGAGATTGAATTGTCAGAGAAAATTTATCCATCAAACGCAGTCGCAATGCGTAATGGAAACTTCTTTGTAGTCGGCTCAAAAAATCCGAATGAAAAGCCAACATATCTATGGCTTGTTACGAAAGATGGGAAAGTTACTGAATACGATTCTACTCTCAAAAACGCACAAGCACTAGCGGTGAGCGCAAATGAAAATTGGCTTTATACATTTGAATACGACACTCGTCGCGGTTATAGTACAAAAATTTTAAAAGACTCAAACGAATTAAAATTTAAACAAGAATTTTTCTTTATTCATATTCCAGAAGAAGCCGATAGTGCTGAAACATCTTCTGCAATATGCGATGAACACGGCTATACTTACCTTGCAACATCCTTCGGAATCCAAGTCTGTGACAATAACGGACGTTGTGCTGCAATTATTCCACTCCCTAAAAATGTAAAACCAATTTCTCTTGCTTGGGGTGGTGAAGATTTTAGAACACTTTTTGTTCTTGGTGAAAACGGTGTTATTTATAAACGCAAATTAAATGCAAAAGGCGCATCTATATTCACTGAAATCCCAAAAGTAAGACAAGGTGCTGGTTAATTTTTATATCCATCTTCAATCAACATCTATCAGCTTTTGATTTTTTACAGATAAAAGTTTTGTAGCAATTTTTGCGCTTTCCAAATTCAATATTTGTGAAAGCGCATTTTTGTATAGACGCAGTTGATGCGAATGTTTTTCCATTAAAATCCTTTCATCACAATTATAGTCTGTTTTGAAATCTACAATTGTTGCACTTATAATATTCCCCTTTTCATCTCTATAAATATTTACCCTATCAAAGATTCCACTAAGCAAAGAATCATTAATAATTACATCAAAATTCTTTTCGCGCCAAACATGCATATTGGGTTCTGATGTAAATATTTTAGCGACTTCTGAGTTTTGAAGGCTTTTATATATTAAGTCACTTGCAAAAGTTTTTTGAAAATTAAAATCTTCTTTAAATTCTATTTTTTCAAAAATTTCGTGAACTTCTTTTCCAAGATTTAATTTTAAATTTTCATTCACAGAATCAAAAGGATTTTCTCCAGATTCAAAACTTTTTGATGCCTTTATAAATTCATAATTTTTGACTGAATTAATTTTACCAATGACTAAATCATTTGCATCGTCTTTTTCATTTTCGATAGAAAAATCTTTGTACCAATCAGCAACACCTCTGCCCTCTTTAAAAGATTCTATGCTAGAAGAATTGAAAAGCAAATTTCTAAAATCACCTTTTGAAGTACTTGTTTTAGGAGGAGTATTTGCAAATATATAAAGTGCATTCTTTGATCTTGTTGTAGCTACATAATATTTGCAAATAGACTCATATAATCTTTCTTTCGCAAAAAATTCTGACATTTCAAATAAGGTATTATTTGCAGAACATATCAGTTTTTTAGGCATACTTATCACCGTAGTCTTATCGCCTGATTTAAAATATTTAAGCTCTATATCTGGCTTTGCTTTTGTTTTTTCAACATCAGGTAAAATCACCATATCAAAATCTAGACCTTTAGATGAATGCATTGTCATTACACATATAGTATCTTTATCTTGACCTTCTTTGATTGCATAATTTTCTATAAACTTAAAAAAGTTATCTAAAGAAACATCATTCTTTTCATCAAATAATTTCACAGCATAAGCAAATTGATTAAGCCTACGAAGATTGAATTCATCTGCCTTTTCTAACTTTGATTCAATGAATTTTATTGCACTTTCAAGAGCTTCGTAAAAACCTTGCGCAATTATTTTTTCGCGCAATTCATTTTTAGAATTCTCCAAAATAAATTCTCTAAGAATAGTAGAATCCACATATTCCTTTGCCATTGTATCCGCAGGATGCAATGCGCTTTTAACTAAACTTACAAGCGCAGGAACAATCATATTATCATCAGAGATTTTTACTTGCCCTTCGTAGGAAACATTTAAAAATAATGAATCTTCTTTTGCATAAGTTCTCAAGTCTTCTAGTAGCTCTTTGCCTTTGCTTTTTTTGTTTACTAAAATTGCACAAGAAATCCCTTTTTGTGTAGGATTTATTTCTTTTAGCAAATTGTAAATCTCTCGAGATTTTGAATCTTCATTGCATTCGAAAAGCTTAACATAACCTTTCATATTCTCGTTTTGAGAAGCGACAGAATGTGTTTGCCAATTATCATTCCAATCTTTTGCGCCATCTGAAAACTGTGATTCTAAAAGAAGGTTATCAGAAAAGATTTCGTTCACAAAATCTATAACTTCTTTTGAACTACGATACGAAATATTTAAAAAGTTATCTTGATTTTTATCTAAAGAATAACGCTTGATAACTTCTTCAAACAAGCGCAAATCTCCGCCACGCCAAGCGTATATAGACTGCTTGATATCGCCTACAAAATATACGCTAGAATTCCCGACATTATCAGCAACAGAATCAATTAAATTTTCAAATACATTCCACTGCTCGCGCGATGTATCTTGGAATTCATCAAAGAGCCAATGCTCATATTTTTGGTCAAACTTATATTCTACAAAATCTTTGCTTATAGCAAAATCTCCACTAGACAAAATTTTAGGAAAATCCTTAAATGCAAATTTCCCATTTTTAATAGCACTATTTTCATAAGCTTTTTCGTACAAAGAAATAATTTTGCCGATCCCTTTTGTCTGCTCGCAAGATTGCAAAATTACAGAATCTATAAGCATCCTTACTAGGCTTTCAATCAACGAAGATTTGTGTGCATCTAAAGAATATGAATTTGCACCTCTACCTAATTCTAAAGAGACTCCGCCCTCTCGCATTTGCGAAAATATTTTTTCAATAATTGAAGATTCTTTGGCTAAATTGCCACAAGTAGAATTTTCAAAAAAGCTTATAATAGAGTTAACACTTTGCGTAGCACTTTTACTCAAAGCGATTTTCTCAAAAGATTTTTTTAATGTAGATAGTTTTTCATCATAATCTTTTTGATTCCAAGATTTAATGCTATCTGAAAAGTCTTTAGGATTCCCCCATACATTTAAATCTGGCGCTTTAAAATATGTGTTTTTTGTTCTATCAATAAAGTCAGATAAAAGTGAAAATAGTTTTTTCTCTTCAACGCCAAAGGATGCTTGCTTGAATGCTTGTGCGAATTCAATAGCGCTTTCTTTATCGCAATATTTAAAAGCCTTATCTAAAGAATTTTCTTCCTGTAACATTGCGGAATACTCATCTAGCACTTCAAGTTCACCATAAAAACTCAATTCTTTAGCAGATGCAAAAAGTAGTTTTGCGCAGAAAGCATCGATAGTACCAAGTGATAATTTTGGCATAAATTTGATTATCAAATTTAACTTATCTAAAAAATATTCTTTTGTGTAAAAAGTTTTATAATCGCTACGTTTTGTAATTTTTTTCAACTCTTCTGCTAGCTGCAATGCTCTGCTGTCGCTAACAGAAGCTACGCAAAGCTTTGACAAAATCTTCTCAAAAAACTCGCCCGAAGCTTTGCGTGTAAACGTTAGAGCATAAATTTTATCAGGCGTTACATTTTCTAAGAGCGCAATGAATCTGTTTGTAAGATTGTATGTCTTGCCAGATCCTGCGGATGCTAAGACTCTCTCATTATTAAAAACTATGCTCATTGAACATCCTCCCACTTGATAAATTCTGACAAATCATTTTTCGCAAATGGGAAAATCTTTTCAAAATTATCGTATTTAATTTTCTTTGAAGTCGGTTCAAAATTTTTATTTTTAATAGACTCAACTACATCAATAGCCTTTTGAATTGCAGAATCCAAAAGCTCGATATCAAGCTCCCAAACAGAAATGCAAGTTTTTGTCAGATGTTTTGGCATAGCAAAATATGCGCAAGAAATTTTCCTGTCAGGATATTTTTCTTTCATTGCCTGCAAATAAAGAGGCATCTGCAAATCAATCCAATCCTTGCTCTTCAAGTGCGCTTGTTCAGGAAGAGATTTACTTGAACTGACATCCACAGAATCCGAACTTTTATAATCTATAATTAAAAGGTCTCCATTTTGATTCTCATCTATTCTATCTATTCTACCTTTGATTTTAAGGGATGAAATTTCAAAATCTTCAATAGGCATTTCTACATTTTTTATAGTCCAACCTTGCGCGCAATGTTCTGCTTGAATTTTCGCAGCCGCCTGCAATCTTGTTTTCATAGCCTGCGCTTGCAGATAAATCATAGGCGACAAATCTTTACCATAAGTAGCATAAATAATTTTATCAAATTCTGATAAAAAGAATTTTCTTATTTCATTTTCATCTGCACAATTTTTAAACTCACTTCTGCCAAAGCGTTCAAAGACTTTATGCAAGATAGTACCCAATTGCATTGCATCTAATTCTTTTTTAGAAATATCAAAGTCTTCCATCTTAAGAAATTTCTTTAGATAAAATCTAAATGGGCACTCTATATAATTTTTAAAATCGCTGACTGATAAAGATGAAATTTTAAAATCTTTTTTAAACTGCAAATCCCAAGCCTTTTTAAATGGCATAGCTTTTGATTTATTATCCTCAAAATAAAAAACTTTTTCGATGCACTTTGGCATATCAGAAGGCTCAACTTGCATAAGCAGTCGCGAAGGATTCAAAACTTCTCCTGAATACGAAGTGCGTGAATAAAGAAATATTGCATTTTCTTTGCGAGAGCTCATCAACGCATCAAACATATAAGCGTCGCGGGCGTATCGATAATCTTGATTTTGCAAATGCAATTCTTTCAAAATTTTTTCGCTTAAAAATTGATTCGTATATCTATTTTGTGGAACATTGCTATCGCAAAAATCTGCAACGATAACAACAGGTCTATCAGACCAAAAAATTTCAAACCAATTATCTAATGCGATAGAATCAGAATTTTGTGCATCACCATTTCTGACATCAATACTATCGCAAAGGATTTTTATCAGCAGAGATTTTTTCAAATTCAATCCACGTAATTCTGCTTTTGCTATCATTTGCAATTGGTGATTTATAGAGTCTATTTGTTCTAAAAAATCTTCTGAAAAGAAGCTTGAAAGTTTATTTAAAAAACTTTCAAGCTTTCTTGAGAATGAACCCTCTTCAAAAAAGTCCGACACTAAATTATTAAAACTATCAAAAATTTTATGTGGCTTATGCGAACTTGCAGAAACAAAATCACGAGGCAAAAATTCATTTTTAAATTCGTCTGCAAAGTTCAAAACTTCTTCGGACGACATTTGCACTTCTTCTGCAATGAATTTGCAAACACGTTTTAATAATTCAAGAAAGTTATCATAAGAAACCTCTTCTAAGAAACGTTGCAAGAGTTTTAAAATGTCGATGATTTCTCTATACTCTATTTTGCCAGAAGGCTCAAATGATGACACATTGATTTTTTCTAAAGCCTGCGCTATCATTGTTCGCGATACTCCGTTTTCGCAAGCAATTGCAAATTTGCCTCCTGCATTTTCTTTGCTTTGCGAAACTAATTTTGCGATTTGTACAGATTGATTTTCTTGATTTAAAAAGGCTTTGAATTGGAAATTTTTATTATTTAACAAATTTTTTTCGCACCAAGATAAAGATGGCGCGCCGTATTTATCAAAAGATAATGCATCGCTACCAAAAGCAAAGACTGTAAGTTTTCCACCAAATTTCTCAAAATTTTTTAAATATGAAAAAGACAAATTTGCGAGTTCAGGAGTCGCTACCAAAATAATTTCTCCAAGACCTTCAAAAAAATCTTCCTTAGAAATCTCTGACAAAACAAAATCTAAAGAATCTTTAAGGTTTTTTTTATGCAGAATCTCTTTATATAGAGATTCTAATTTTGCTAAATCTAAAAACAACGCCTGCTCGCTTGTTAGTGAGTTTGCAACTTCTGTAAAATTTTTAAATTCACCTAAGATTTGCCTGCGCAGATTCTGAATATCTTTAGATAATGCATATTTATTAGAATCATCCAAATGTTCTGTTCCGTGCAAAAAAAGTTCGGGCAAATTGTCGCTCAAAGAATCTATTGCACTTATCCAGGCGCAAGCATCTTCGTATTTAGATGCACAATCATCAGATATGATATCCAAAATCAACGAATCCAAATTATTGATTTTTAGCCCAGCAAAAAACTTTTTCTGCTTCGTCGAAATTTCCGCAAGTTTGACTCTCAGAAGTCGAGCCGCCTGTTTTGTCGGAACAAGCACTCTTATATTAGAGTAATCCTTCTTCTCAGAGTTAGACAGATAATCGAAAAGACTCCTAGCTGCGGAATCTGCAATATTGTCTACTAATTCTATGACTTTAAGTTGAGGCATCTATATTGATAATCATCTTTAAAAGCTAAAATCTTTCAAACTTTTTTTTGACACCAAAAAAATTTAGGTTTTTGAAAAAAATCACTAAAAAATGGGAAAAGATTCTTGACAATGGGGTGAAATGGGTGAAAATGGGTGAAAATGGCAAAAAAATAATAATTATGTCTTCTTTCATTACATTCAATAGCTATGCGGGCGAGTACTCTAAAGCCCTAGATGACAAGCGCAGAATTGTCATCCCTGCTAAGTGGCGTTTTGAAGGCGACGAAACGGAAACAGCTTATTTGGCTCTTCCTAACGCAAATGGCTCAATTACTATTTTTCCACCAAAAGTTAGAGAAAATATTATTGCCACAGTTTCTGGCGTAAAACTATCCGATTCTATCAAGCAAAAATCCAAGCAAAAAATCTTCAGAAAATGTGAAGATTTAGGTTGTGACAAACAAGGTCGTATCTCTCTTAGCGAAAAACTTATCGCTCACGCAAACATTGCTAAAGAAGCAATTTTAGTCGGTAGCGGCGATGTCTTTAATATCTGGAATCCAGAAAAATTGAAAGAATGGGATGAATGCGATTCAGAACTAATTCCAGATAAAGATTTGGAAATTCTAGGCTTATAAAAAACTTATTATGAAAATTTCACAGACAACTAAATACAAAATAGGCAAATGCATTCTATATGAACAATAATACTGTTGAGCATAAAACTTCAGAACTTACAGAACACTATCCTGTAATGCTCTCTGAAACGCTCGCATTGTTAGATGTTCAAGATTCAAAGACCTATTTAGATTGCACTTTTGGTGGCGGTGGTCACTCGCGCGCAATCCTCAAAAAGGCAGACTGCAAGCTCGTTGCCGTAGATCAAGATATTGATGCTATTGCCAGAGCAAAGCTTTTTGAAAAAGAATTTCAAGGCAGATTCACTTTTTATCCAATTAACTTTTCTAAGTTAGGTGAAACACAAACTGAGCGATTCGCTGGGGTCTTAATGGACCTCGGCGTATCGTCGTTTCAACTAAATGAAGCTGAAAGAGGATTCTCTTTTATGCGCGAAGGTCCGACCGATATGCGAATGAATCGCAATCAAAAGCTGAGTGCTTTGGACATTGTTGAGACCTTCCCTATCGACGAGCTTACAAAGATTCTTCGCGAGTACGGCGAAGAGCCAAGAGCTTACCAAGTTGCAAAAGCTATCATCGCTGCAAGAGGCAAAAATGCTATGAATAATACTTTAGATTTAGCAAAAGTAATATCCTCAGCAGCTGACAAAAGCAAAAGAATTAATCCTGCAACAAAATCATTCCAAGGCTTGAGAATAGCAGTCAATGACGAGCTTAAAGTCTTGGAAGAATCTATCCCGAAAATTTTCGATAAACTAGAATCAAATGGAAAATTAGTAGTAATCACTTTCCACTCTTTAGAAGACAGAATTGTAAAAAGATTTTTTAGAAAAATGTGCGCTATGCCTTTAGACGCATACGATTCAACTGCTCAACAAAACAGAATCAAATTAGCAAATCTCGAGACTCGAAAGCCAATCACAGCAACTGAATCGGAATTAAACGAAAACCCAAGGAGCCGTAGTGCAAAGTTACGCGCTCTAACAAAAATATAAAATGAAACGCCAAAACAAATATTCAATCATATTATCGCTTGCATTGTTAAGCTTTGTGTCATTATTTGCGCTTGGCGCATTCAAGCTGAGCCTTGAACGCAGAGAACAAGCTAACATTGCTTTGCGAATCAAATCGTGCGAAACGCAAATTTCTAAACTTAAAATTGAACGCGATGATTTAAAAGTAAAAATCGCTAATCAAGAAAATCCGCATTTGTTAAAAATCAGAGCCTCTTCAAAACTCGCAGCACCCTCAGATAAAATGGTTGTCTGGGCAGGCTACGAAAACTTTGAAGGTGGTAGAGTCGAATCTTCACCAGAACAAAAACTTGTTCTGCAATTTAAAACTCCTAGCAAGCTAGCTCCTGAAAGGACTGCACAAAGATGAGAACTTCAGCTACATTCATATGCAAAAAAAGATTTCTTTTCCTATGCTCAGTTATCAGCATAGCTTTTGTCTGTATTGCAGTGAATCTTTGTTATTTGCATCTTGCAAAGAGCAAGTATTGCAAAGAAAAAATCGAAGCTCAACGCAACAGAACGGTGAAGATTGATGCTCGCCGAGGAGATATTTTAGATTATCACGGCAACATCTTAGCTAGTACATATCCTTATATAGAAGTCGGCGTTGACCCAGAAGTTTTCAAACCTGAGTATGAAGAAAAACCGAGCAAATCTACAAATACTTCAGAAGTCAGTAAAAAAGACATTTTAGAAAAAGAAAAAAAGAAGCGTGAGTACGACGAAAAGTTGAATCAACTTGTGACTCTTTTGGGAATCACAAAAAAAGATTTATTAGAAAAAGCAAAAAAAGGTACTTACATGAGTCAAGACGGCACAGAAGTAAAATGTGTACGCTGGCGCAAACTCACGCCTCAGACAGATGAGATGACTTATCAAAAAATTGCTGCTCTAAATATTAAAGGTATACGTGGAGATAGAAAATATAAACGCTCCTACCCCTCTGGCGCACTGACTTCGCACGCTGTTGGATTTGTAAACAGAGACTTTGACGCTGAATTTGGAATAGAAAAATTATCCGACTACTACTTGCGCGGTCAAGACGGTTGGATGGAAATCGAACGCGATGGACTGCGCCGTGAGTTGACTCAATTCAGAGGCAGAGAGCAATCTGCAATTGATGGAATGGATGTTCAAACTAGCATAGACATTATCATTCAAGAGTCTGCTCAAAACGAGATGAAGAATTTGGTTGAAAAATATAATCCTGAAAGCGCTTGCATTTTGATAAGCGAAGCTTCAACAGGTTTTATTGTTGGAATGGTAAGCTATCCAAATTTTGACCCAAACAATTACGGAAACTACCCTCTTGATTCTCTTAGAAACAGAGTCATCTCAGACAGATTTGAACCTGGATCTACTTTTAAAATTGTTCCTGTTGCTGCTGCATTAAACGAATCGCTCGTAGGTGCTGAAGATACTTTTGATTGCACAAGTTCAACTGCAACTTACAAAGGTAGAATTTTAAAATTATCAAAAGAAGCTCACGACTTTGATAAGCATTTATCTGTTCGCGAAATTATCAGCAAAAGTAGCAACAGAGGTTCTGCAAGGCTTGGTATGCTCTTGGGCGAACATAAACTTTATGAATACGCTTCTATGTTCGGATATGGCTCTAAGACTGGTATTTCTCTCTTAGGCGAAGTTTCTGGCGCGCTTCCAAAAGTCGATAGATGGGATTCGCTAACTATCACTCGTATGCCAATGGGGCACGCAGTTGATGCTACTCCTTTACAGATTCACTGCGCTATGAGCGTGATTGCTAATGGAGGAATCTATATGCAACCACAAATCATTCGCAAAATAATTTCTAAAGAAGATAATAAATCTATCGTATTCCAACCTAAAGCTTTACGCAGAGTTGTATCTCCAAAGACAGCCTCTTTGATGAGCGAAATGTTAGTTGCTGTAACCGAAAAAGGTGGTACTGCAACTAGAGCTGCTCTTGATGGATTCAAAGTTGCAGGCAAAACAGGTACAAGTCAAAAAATAGTAAATGGTCGTTATGTAACAAATGAGCACGTGGCATCTTTTTCAGGATTTTTTCCAGCACAGCGTCCACGTTTGATTATCACTATTATTGTAGATAATCCTCGCGGAAAAGGAGTTGGATATGGTGGTTCTGTTGCTGCTCCTGTGTTTAGCAATTTGGCTAAGACTGCGGCAAGTTATCTTGGAATTCAAAACGATATAGACGCTGAAAAATCTCTCGCTTGGAGAAATTAAAATATGATAGCATTTTCACATTTATCAAATATCATTTCTCTTAGCGGGAAGCGAATGTCTTTTGCAGATAGCAAAGGTGGTTCGAGCCCTTTTAGCATAAGCGATTTAGTTAAGACTTTAAAAAACACAAAAGTTTCTTTTGAAAAAAATCTCCCAGTGAAAGCCCTGCTTAGTGATAGCAGACGCGTTTGTGATGGAGCAGTTTTCTTCGCCGTAAAAGGTCTTGTGTGCGACGGAAATCTTTTTGTTGAAGAAGCAATTCATAGAGGTGCAATTGCAATTGTGTCAGAAAATCCTGCACCAAAAATCTGCCCTATTACTTGGATTCAAGTAGAATGTATGGCAGAAGCGAAAGCAAATGTCGCAAAAGTTTTTTACGAGAAGTCTGACGAAAACTTGAATATTACTGCGGTCACAGGCACTAACGGGAAGACAAGTGTAACTTGGATGATTAAACATATGTATGCATATCTTGAAGAAAAATGCGCACTTATAGGTACTATTCAATACGACTTAGGTGGCAGATGTTTACCATCTGGAAGAACAACTCCTGATGCTCTTGAGCTTTATGCGCTACTCTATCAAATGAAAAACGCTTCTTGCAAATCTTTGGCAATGGAGATTAGCTCGCACGCTCTAGAACAAGGCAGAGTTAAAAATCTTAACATAGATTGCGCTTGTTTTACAAACCTTACCCAAGACCACATAGACTATCATAAAACTATGGATTCTTATTTTGAAAGTAAGGCTTTGCTATTTGATGGAAGCGTTTGCAAAAAACCAAAATATGCAGTTATAAATTTTGACGATCAAAAAGGTCTTGAGCTTGCAAATCGCATAGATACTAGCGCTACAAAGATTATTAGCTTTGGAGTTAAAAACACTTCTGCAATGATTCGCGCAGAAAATTTGCAAATGGATTCAAAGTCTTCAACATTTACATTAATCTATCCTGAAGGCGAAACTAAGTGTGTATTGAATATGCCAGGGCACTATAATGTGTTAAATGCTCTTACTGCATTGGCGTCTCTTTACGCTCAAGGAAAAGATATTGTTAAAGCATCTGAATCTCTTCGCGATTTCAAAGGCGTTCCGGGTCGTATGGAAGCTGTAAAAAACAATGCCAACATAAATATTTACATAGACTATGCGCATACTGATGATGCTTTGAAAAATGGATTATCAATGCTACGTCAAATCACAAAAGGCAAATTGCTTGTTGTGTTCGGCTGTGGCGGAAAGCGCGATAGAAGCAAGCGGGCACCTATGGTAAGAGCGGTTCAAGAATATGCAGATATTGCTTGGGCAACTTCTGACAATCCGCGAGGCGAAGACATCAATCAAATTTTCAATGATATGAAAGAGGGCATTGAATTCCCTGAAAAAATTGCATTCATTGAAAACAGACGCAGAGCAATTAACTTGGCTCTTTCAGCTGCAAGCGAGGGCGACTGCGTTTTGATTGCAGGTAAAGGTCACGAAACATTTCAAGAATTAGGCGATACTATAATTCCTTTCGACGACAAAAAAGTTGCAGAAGAATTATTATCACTGAAAGAATTATCTTAATAAAAAATTAGAATAAAAAAAAATGCCATTTTATAAAACACAAGATTTGAGTCTCTGGACTTCTGGAACGTGGTATAATCTCGATAAAAAAAATATAGAGATAAAAGGTTTTTCAATAGACAGTAGAAAAATAGAAAAAAACACAGTATTCGTAGCGCTCAAAGATAAAAGAGATGGGCACGATTTCGCAAAAGATGCAATTGCAAATGGTGCAAACGCAGTTATTGCTTCACGCGAAATAGAAGGATTGGAAGCCCCATTATTGCTAGTAAAAGACCCTCTTATCGCATTGCAAACTATTGCAAAAATGCATAGATTAAGACTCGATTATCCAGTCATTGCTATCACTGGTTCTTGCGGAAAAACTAGCACTAAAGAGCTTTTAGCAAAATTGCTTTCTTTCAGAAATCCTTGCTATTCGCAGGAAAATTTTAATAACGAAATTGGCGTTGCGCTTTCCTTAACAAGTGCAGATGTTCGCAATAATAAAGCTGCGATAATTGAAGCTGGTGTTTCTGGTCCGAATCAAATGGAAGAATTGGCAAAAATTATCGAGCCAGATATTTCTATCATTACAAACGTATCGAGTGCACATTTAGAAAAATTTGTAGATGTTTCAGGCGTTGCAAGGGAAAAAGCTATACTGCCAGAGAATTCATATGAAGGAGGCTATTGCATTATGCACGGCAATCTTTTGTCGTGGAAATCTTTTGATGAATTGCAATGCAAAAAAGCTATTGCAATTCCAATGAACGCATTGGAATTGCGCGCAGATTTGCTTTTCAGGTATGATATTAAATTTGAAGAAGAGACTTGCAAAATTGAGTTATGTCTCGAGGGCGGTTGTGAGTATTATTTTGAGTGCAAAATTTTAAGTCAGGGTATGGCTGAGAATGCAATTCTTGCAATTATTTGCGCTCTTATGTTGGGAGCAAGCGAAGAGCAAATTTCAAAAACCCTCGAAGCATACGAATTGCCAAATATGCGTGGAAGCTCTCTAGAGGGATCTAAATCTACATTCCACGTTGATTGCTACAATGCAAATCCATCTTCAATGAAAGATTCTCTTAGCTTTTTCTTGCGTAAGGCAAAAACAAATAAGCCAAAACTTTTTGTTTTGGGTTCTATGGCAGAACTTGGAATTGCATCATTGCGCCATCATAAAGATATAGGTTCTTCCCTGCCCTATCGCGAGGGTAACAAAGCAATTTTAGTTGGCAACAATGCTTCTATATACAAAGAAGCAATGCTTGAATCTGGTTGGAATGAAGATGCTATTAAAATTTACGAGAAGTCATCTTTAGCAAAAGAAGATTTGAATTCTTTTGAAGGCGAAGTCTTTGTAAAAGGAAGCCGAGTTTGCGAATTAGAGCAATCTTTACCAGATGATATTCAAGAAAAGCTTATGATACAACCAACTCAAGAAGTTGTGGAAGAAGAAATTTTTGAAGAAGTTGAAGATGCTCCTGAAACAAATCAGGAAGCCGAAGAAGACGATGACGAAGATGAATTCGCAGAAGATGACTTTGATGATATTGAAGATGACGATACTGCTGATAATGATGAAAAATTCATTAACTATCGTAGCGAAGTAGAAGAAGATGACGAAAGATTTTAGGGTCAAAAAATGTTATATTATTTAGAACAATTAGAAAATTTTTACGGACCTTTTCGTCTATTTAGATACTTGTCTTTTAGATGTGTAATGGCATCTGCTACCGCAATGATGATAGGTTGGTTGATTGCGCCTTATGCTATAAACATTTTGCACAAAATAAAATTTGGTCAAAGTTTTCGTACCGAAAGTGAAGTTGGACAACTCGCAAATTTGCACTCTGCAAAAAAAGGAACTCCTACTATGGGAGGCATTATCATCTATATTTCTTTGATAATTTCTATTCTGTTGTGGTGCCAACTAAATATGCTAGTTTTGGCTGCTATATTCGTTTACACGACTCTTACTATTTTAGGATTTGCTGACGACTATTTAAAAATCAAAAGAAAAAATAGCGATGGCGTGAGTGGTAAAATCAAGATTTCAATTCAAATTTTAGTTGCAGTAGGTTTTGTGGTGATGATGTTAAATAGTCCTTATTCACAAATTATTCGCGAACTACATATTCCTTTTTTCAAAGACCCTATCATTTCAATGATGCCAATTTGTCTTTTGATAATTTTTGTATTTTTAGTAATAGGTGGATCAAGTAATGCAATCAATCTTACAGACGGCGTTGATGGATTAGCAATAGGTTGTACAATATCTGTAGCGCTTGCATACAGTGTTCTAGCGTACATTACAAGTCATGCAATTTGGGCAGGATATCTTTTCTTGCCAGTAATTTCGGGCGCTGGAGAACTGTGTGTTCTTTGTTGCGCATTGCTAGGAGCTAGTATGGCATTCCTTTGGTACAATGCTCACCCTGCACAAATTTTTATGGGCGACACTGGATCATTAGCTCTTGGTGGATTAATAGGTTCTATAGCAATAATGGTTCAACAACCTATCACACTTGTAATCATAGGCGGAATTTTCGTAATGGAAGCAGGTTCAGTAATATTACAAGTAGCGAGCTTCAAGCTCACAAAGAAAAGAATTTTTAGATGCTCACCTATACATCATCACTTTGAATATCTCGGATGGAAAGAGACTCAAGTTGTGATAAGATTTTGGATTTTATCTTTGATATTCGCACTCGCAGGACTAGCAACTTTAAAGATTCGATAGATGTCAGAAAAAATTACAGATTTATGCAAAGGCAAAAGTGTTGCGATTTTTGGGAAAGCAATCAGTGCATTGTCTGCTGAAAAATTGCTAACACATCTTGGCATAAAGAGTGTATTTTATTCTGAAAATCCCGATGATAAAGCTGAAATTTTTTCTGCTGAAAAAGCAAAAAAACATTCATTGGTAATTCTATCACCTGCATTTAAGCCAAATCATAAGTGGATTAAAATTGCTAAAGAAAATTCTTTAGAATGCATCGGCGAAGTAGATTTATCTGCTCTTGCTTGGAAAGGTGATATTGTTGCAATTTCTGGTACAAACGGAAAAACAACAAGTACTGCCTTTTTGACAAAGTGTTTTAATGCGGCAAATATCAAGGCAGTGGCCGCAGGCAATATAGGAATTCCTCTTTCTGAATTTTGTATTACAAGTGATAATGCTAAAAATTCTGTTGCAGTAGTAGAGCTAAGTTCTTTTCAAATTTCTTCACTAAAATATATGCATCCAAGTGCGTATTTATGGACAAACTTTTCGCCAGACCATCTTGATTGGCATTCTTCTATGGAAGAATATTTTTTAGCGAAAAAGTCTTTGATAGATTTTTTAAAGAACAAACTTTTATTCGTTGGCGAAAGCGTCGTAGAATATGCAAAAGCAAATAACATTGCCCTTCCAGATTTCACGAAAAAAATTTCGCCCGAACAAAACTGCCCTGCTCCTTTCGACAATAATATTCAGAACGAAAATTTTTCTATAATAAAAGCATATTGGGAATCTATAGGTATGGATAAAGAAATTCTTTACTCTACTGCAAAAGATTTTTCTTTGGCTCCATATAGATTCTGCATCTCTGACAAAATAGGCAATGTAACTTTTTGGAATGATTCAAAAGGCACAAATGAATCTGCAACACTGGCAGCAATAAATCATTTAAAAGGCAAAAAAATAATTTGGATAGGTGGCGGAAAAAATAAATTCTGCGATATAACAAATCTTTGCCAATCGGTAGCGCAAAACTGCAAGTACGCTTGCTTGATAGGCGAAAACGCATCGCTACTAAAAGAATTTTTCGACAAATTAAATTTTCCGTCTGCGATTTTCTCGACTTTGAAAGAAGCCGTTCCAAGCGCATACAATCAAGCATTAGATTCTGGCGAAGTCCTGTTCAGCCCTGGCTTTTCAAGTTTTGGAATGTTCAAAGACTATTCCCACAGAGGAAAATGTTTTGAAAATGAAGTTTTTGATTTGAAGAATTTAAAAAATAAGGAATAATAACTTTAATAATAAGGATAGATGAAATGAAAACACCAATAACAATAACCGCCATCATCGCACTACACGTTGCATTAATAGGAATGATATTCGTTCAACCTGGATGCAGCTCAACCACAAACGAACCTTCCGACACAGCTCCTGAAGTAGTAGTTCCTGCTACTCCTGACGAACCAGAGCCTTATAGAGCTCCTGAAGGCAGCGCAGCTTTACGTGAAAATCCAACACGTCCTGCTTTCTCTATTGACGATAGACAACAAGGCGCAGTTTTGACTCCTAGTCAATCAGCTCCTGTACAGCCCGCAGTAGTTAAGCCTCGCGAAACAACTCCAGCTCCTGTTGCATCGAATGATACAATTGCTCCGATGACTCCTTCAGTTGCAGCAACATCAGCTGCTACTCCTGTTGCGACTCAAACTCCTACACCTGTAGAGAACAGTATTGAGACTGAAGTTTACATCGTCAAAAAGGGCGATACTCTTTCTAAGATTGCATCAAAAAATAAAATGACAGTCGCACAAATTAAGTCTGTAAATAATCTTAAAAGCGACTCTATCAGAATTGGTCAAAAACTTATCTTGAATAAATCTGCAAATCCAACAGTTGCTTCTAGTGCATCTACTACAAAAGCTCCTGCTGCTTCTGCAAACAAGAAAGTTGATCCAAATGCAATCACATATACTGTAAAAAGTGGTGATACTCTTGGTGCTATTTCTAAAAAATATGGCGTAAGCGTTGATACCCTTATGAAAAACAATTCTATGACAGACGCACGTAAATTGCGCGTAGGCCAAGTTTTGTATATTAAATCTAACGAAACTGCATCAGCTACTACAACAATTGCTACACCAGTTGTAGCGCCTGAATCAAAGACTCCAGCAGCCCCAGCTCAAGAGCCTAAAAAGACTGAACCTACTATTCAGCCAGACACTAAGCCAGCTACACCTGAGTCTAATACAAACCCAGAAATCATAGAAATCTAGTTTTGAAAAAATATGCAGGACAGACAAGCAAAGACAGAAAATTCATTATCATTGATAAGGTCTTGGCTTGTCCTCTTGATGCCTGTTATTTTTCTTAGCTCTCTCGGACTCATTATCCTTATTAGTGCAGGCAGTTCAAGAGGCGATACTTTAGTTTATTTTAGAAAGCAATGCATTTGGCTCGGCGTTGCTTTTGTTTTTGGTATGATTGCGTGCTTTGTTAATCTGAATTTTTTGAAGCGCTTTGCGTGGATTTTGGCAGGAGGTTCACTATCATTACTGGTTTTGGTTTTAATTCCTAGTATAGGTAAAACAGTGAATGGTGCAAGGCGATGGATTGAAATCGGACCTATGACTATTCAACCAAGCGACATTGCAAAAATTGCATTGGTAATATGCTTAGCAACCTATCTACACGACAATCAACGCAAAATTAAAACCTTTTGGCGCGGACTTATGTTTCCGCTAATGATTATCGGTGCATTCGCTGCTCTCATCTTAAAAGAGCCTGACTTCGGAACTGCAACTTTATGTATAGTTGTTGGATTTTCTTTGCTCTACCTTGCAGGCGTACGATTAGATTTCATCGCTCCATTCGCAACGCTTGCTGTGATAGGAATTTCCGTTTTGGTTTATTTCGATCCTGTACGTCTTGCAAGATTCCTATCTTTTTTAGATGTTGAAGGAAACAAAAGCGCAGGGACATATCAACTCTATCAAGCAATACTTGCCTTCGGCGCAGGCGGAGTTTCGGGCGCCGGATTAGGTCAAGGACGTCAACAATTGTCTTTCTTACCAGAAGCCCATACAGATTTCATCTTTGCTGTCGTAGGCGAAGAACTCGGACTAATCCTGACTCTATGCGTGGTCGCAGCTTTCTTCTTAATTTTCTTAGTTGCAATTTTAAAAATCCGCAACGCCCCTAACCTCTTTGAATTTTCAATAGCAATTGGGTGTATGCTAATGATAGTTTTTCAAGCTGTTTTCAATATGGGCGTTGTTACAGGCATATTGCCAACAAAAGGAATTTCTTTACCATACCTTAGCTATGGAGGCTCTAACCTTGTAGCTATGTTTGTGTTTACAGGTCTACTTATAAATTGTATAAGATCTTGGGAAAAACCTATTAAAATAAAAGCGAGCAAAGTATGAGTAATTTTATAATATCGTGCGGAGGCACTGGCGGACACTTCTCTCCTGGCATTGCCATAGGACAAGCTTTGATGCGTCAAGGACACAAAGTTGTTTTCATCATTTCTCAGAAAAAAATAGATTCTATTTTAGCAGAAAAATATCCTGAATATAAATTTTATAAAGCCCCCGGAATTGCATTTTCAAAATCACCTATTGCATTGGCAAAATTTGCGTTTACGCAAATGCGAAGTTTAATGTTTTCTATAAAACTTCTCACACAAGAAAATTGTGATGTTGCGATTTCTTTTGGCGGATTCAATTCTCTTGGACTTGCTCTAGCAGCGAAAATTAGATCTATCCCTGTTGTATTGCACGAGGCGAACCACAAAGTAGGCAATGCAACAAGAAAACTATCTTACATAGCAAACAGAGTTTACATACCCTCAGGGGTCGAACTTCGCAGACGCAAAAATAATCTTGTAAAATACGCAGGCTACCCTGTTCGTGAAGAAATTCAAGCTATACAAAAATCACAGGCTAAGGAGTTTTTCGGATTCAAAAATCACGAAAATGTTTTGCTTGTCTTTGGTGGTAGTCAAGGCTCTTTACCAATAAATAACTGGGTTGCGGAAAATGCTCAATATTTGCTGAACAAAAAAATTTCCATACTTTGCATTGGCGGAGAGAATTCAAATAATTTGCAAAATATGAAAGTTGTAGATGAGAATTCTTTAGAACATAATCTTATCAATATTCCTTTTTGCAATAATATGGCAGAAGCACTATCGCTTTGCGAAGTTACAATTGCTCGCGCTGGAGCTGGCTCTATTGCAGAAATTGCGCGTTGTAAAGTGCCTTCTATTTTAATTCCATATCCATACGCTGCGGACAATCATCAGCTAGAAAATGCAAAGTATGTAGAGCGTTTTGGCGCAGCAATTCTTGTTGAGCAAAGAAATCTAGATACTCTAACTAAAGAAATCGAAGACCTGTTTTTCAATGATTCATTAAAAGAATCTATTGTTAAAAATTTATCTATCATAGATAATTTGAATGATATCTCTAAAATTGTCGAAGATTTGACAAACATCGCACAAGAAAATTTCTATGGTTAAGTCCGCATATTTGGGAGGCATTTGCGGAATGGGTATGGCGCCGCTAGCTATTTTGCTAAGAGGCGAAGGCATTGATGTAATCGGTTTTGATGATAATCCAGATACGCGCGTTGTTGAATTACTTAATTCATACAACATTCAAGTTAGCGATAAAATAGATGAAAATGCAAAACGCGATTTGTTTGTGATTAGCACTGCCCTAGCCTCTCAATTTCCGCACAGAGGTGAGATTCTAAGACGCGGTGAATGCTTTGCAAAATTTTGTAAAACACGTAAATTAGTTGCAGTAGTTGGCTCTCACGGAAAAACCACAGTAACAAATATGTGTGCAAATGCTATCTATAATAACAATCTAAATGCAGGTTGGATGGTAGGTGCAATGCCAATGAGTATCGCACCTGCGCGTCATTGCAAAGAAGAAGATTTCTTTTTTTCTGAGATAGACGAAAGCGACGGAACAATAGAAAATTTTTCTCCTGAAATTTGTTGCGCGCTAAATTATGATTTAGATCACACATATACTTATAATAGTAATAGCGATTTAAAGGAAATGTTTAAGCGTCTTTTTTCGCGCACAAAAAAAATGATTCTTGTTCCGTCAAACGATGACGTTTTGATTGAATGTGCAAAGGAATCAAAAAATCCATTTGAAATTATTGATGTATCAAATTGTAAAAACTTTTTTGATATCGATAAAAAAATTGCTGAATATCTTTTGAAATTTGTTTTTGGAAGCGCTTTTAATTCTGCAAGTTTAGAATCTTTTGGTGGAACTTTTCGGCGTCAAGAAATCCTAAAAGACACAAAAGATTTCCTTGCTATTGCAGACTACGCACATCATCCAAAGGAAGTAGAATTTTTCTTGAAATGGCTAGATGAAAAATACGACTTGCCTAAGCTGATATTTTTTCAGCCACACAGATATAGCCGTACAAAGCGCTTTTTTAAAGAATTTAAAGACGTGTTAGAAAAAACGAATGTAAACAAAAATCAAGTTTACATCCTGCCTGTCTACCCTGCGAGCGAGCCTTTTGATGAAAATGCTTGTAGTGAAAAAATCACAAAAAATTCATCTTTAAAAAATATTTTATTTGCAGACCTAGAACATATAATCAAAAATACTGTTAAAAATGAAAAGGTTTGCATTGCATTCATAGGTGCAGGAAACATATACTTTGAAGCTAAAAAGATAATATGAAAAATCCAAAAATAGTAGTTTTGTGCGGAGGAATTTCCCCTGAACGTGAAGTATCGCTCGCAAGCGGAAAAAACGTTTTTGAAGCACTGTCAAAATTCTATGAAACTGAAAAAATTATCTTAGAAGAAAATCGCATACCTGAAAATTTGGATAGTGAAAAATATATCGTATTCCCTGCAATGCACGGCGACTATGGCGAGAATGGTCTTCTTCAAGAAGAACTCTCTGAAAGAGGATTCTCTTACGCTGGTAGCGAAAGCTTATCAAGCAAAGTTTGTATGATTAAACCTGCAACGAAAGCATTGATGAAAACAGTCGGAATCCCTGTCGCAAAGGAATTCTTATTTGAAGCTTCAAACAATATAAATGCAGAATCTCTTTGCAAAATTCTTGGCAATAAATTGATAATCAAGCCCGCAGACAAAGGCAGTAGCGTTGGTTTACAAGTTGCATCAAATGTTGAAGAATGCGAAAAAGCATTGTCTCTAATAGACGATGGTCATTGGATGGCAGAAGAATTTTTTGAAGGCAGAGAATTGTCTGTTGGCGTTTTATATGGCAAAGCCGCAGGCATTGTAGAAATTATTCCTGAAGGTGGTGTATATGACTTCAAGCGTAAGTACACTCCTAATTCTACACGCTACGAGTTCCCTGCAAAAATAGAAGAAAGCATCGCAAACAAAATTAAATTCTGCGCAGAAAAAGCTTTTGAAGTCTGTCAGTGTAGAGACTTCGCAAGAATAGATTTTATTTTAAAAAATTCAAAATTTATTTCACTAGAAATTAATACACTCCCAGGAATGACTCCTACAAGTCTGCTTCCTAAAAGCGCTTCTTGTATAGGTTACGATTACGATAATCTTTGCAAAAAAATGATTTCTGGTGCAATATCAAGATTTGAGACTAAATAATGGCAGTAAAAAAACAGGCAAAACACTGGAAAGATTTGAAAAAATCTCCAAAGAAGAAGAACGTTCCGCTTTCCTTCAATGCGAAGTTGCGTAAGTTTTATTCTCTATTCAAATTCACATCTATTATTTTGATTGTGTGCGCGTTGCTAGGTGGCTTTTGGTATGTGTATCAAAGCGGATTGATTTCAGAATATCTTTACAAAAATAGCGATTGCGTAAAAAAAGTTATTTTTAAAAGCGATGGAAAAATCTCCGCAAAGTGGATGGTAGATTTTGTAGAAATTGAAAAAGAAACACCTCTTGCTCTTGTAAATATTTTTCAAATAAAAGAAAAAATTGAAAATTTATCTCAAGTAAAAAGCGCATCCATAGTAAAAGTCTATCCTGATACTATTCAGATAGAAATTGAAGAACACGATTCTTTCGCAAAAATTTTCGAGAACAATACTCGCAACAAAATTTTGATTATGTCTTCCGACGGAACTTTCTATACTCCTGTCTGTTTTGATGAAGATGCTCTTGCTGCCCTACCCCTGATAATAGGCATAAATCCTATAAAATCTGGCAATATTTATTTGGCATACCCAAAAGCAAACAGAGTAAAAAAGCTTTTTGACTTAGCGCAAAAAAGAATTCCTACTTACGTCTCTACTTGGACTGCCATTGATTTAAGTGGCGCACAAAATATAGTTTTGCCACTGATTTACGTTCATACTAAAGACGATATTCGTATCACTTTTCTAGATAAAGATTTTGAAAATCAACTCGACAAGCTTGAATATGTTTTGCGCTATCTTGCAGCGAACCCTATAAATGGAATTGAGTCGATAGATTTATCAATGAAAGGTCGCTCTGACTTGGAAAAAAGCCCTTTGTCGAACGATAATCCCATAATCAAACTAAGAAAATAATTTTACTATGAACGACAGTAGGATGGTTGCAGCTTTAGAAATTGGAACTTCAAAAATCCAAGTTTTCTTAGGCGAAATCATAGATAATAAATCTATGAGTATTGTCGGTATGGGTCAGCAAGCGAGCTTGGGCATTAAAAAAGGCGATATCTACGATTTGAAAAAAGCTTCTCAAATTGCTCACGAAGCAATTGTCAGCGCAGAAAATGCAACTAACATTCGCACAAAAAGCGTTTATATGAGCATCTCTGGCGCGCATATTAAAGGTATGCGTAGCATAGGCTCTGCAAATGTTAGAGGCGAAAATAATATCGTAACTACCGCAGATATTGAGCGTGCAAAAGAAGATGCTCAGAATAAAACTTTAGATTCAAATTCTGCATTCATTCATAAAATTTGTTGCGGATATTATTTAGATGGAAAATTTTCAATAGACCCTCTAGGCAAGGAAGCAAGCCGTATAGACGCTGAGTATTGGTTAGTCTATGGCGATTCAGAAAAAATTTCTAACGCACTACATATTGTTCATAGCTTTGGAATGGTAGTTGAAGAAATTATTTTTTCAGGCATCGCCTCTGCTAGAATGGTTACAACTCAACAGCAACGCAAAGACGGAATTTTAGTTGTAGATATAGGCTGTGGCACTACCGATTATGTTCTTTATAAAAATGGTCGCCCTATTATTTCAGGCGTAATTCCAATTGGAGGCGATCACATCACGAACGACTTGGCGCACGGTCTTAGAATGTACAACAAGAATGCCGAAACTATAAAACGCAAACTTGCTAAAGCTATTATCACTGAAGATGAGCGCAATGAATTCGTCTGGACAAAAGGCGATCAGCAAATAGGTGACAAAAAAATATCTATCGATTCTCTTAATAAAATCGTGCGCTCAAGAGTCGAAGAGTTATTCTTAATTATGCGCCAAGATATAGGCGATTTTTTAGATTCTTCAATTGAGAATATGGTTTTGACAGGTGGAACGTCTCGCTTAAAAGCCATCAATGAATTAGCTCAAGGAGTAATGGGAATCCCCTGCCATAGCGGGAAATTTAATTCTTGGGTAAAGCATTCTTTGTGCAACCCTGAGTACGCGACCGTTCTAGGTCTTTTAGATTACGCATTAGAAGATTCTGCAAAAAAGACATCGTCACGCTTCTTTGACAAACTGAATAAATTTTTAAAGAGCAAATAAATGTTCAACACAAAACTCATAGGCATAGGCAACGCAGGCTGTACTGTTGTAAAGAATCTAACGCAAAACGCGCTTAGTGGATTAACTTATAGCCTTGTTTCTAATGACGAAAAGTTTTTATCAAAATATGAAGACTCTGAAAAATTTTTGATTTCTGAAAAAAACATTTTGTCAAAAGATAACGAAATTTCGCGCGCGGAAATTAAAAAAATTAAATCTCTTTTAGCAGATACGAAATCTGTAATATTGTTTGCACAATTCGACAACGATAAAACGGTAATTGCGGCATCTATCCTAGCAAAAAGTGCGAGTGACATAAATTTAGTTGCGATATGTTCTATAGCCCAAAAGCCTTCTGAGTTTTGCAAAACTGCATTTATGAATTTGAAAAATTCGTGCAAGTCTTTGATTGCATTTCCAAACAATCTTTCGGTCGGAGAGATTTTTATGCAAGAGACTATTTTAAAAGCTTTCGACTTTGAACAAACTAAAGCTCCTGAAATCAAGCCTGTTCCTGCAAAGCCAAAGTCTCTTTTCGACAGACTAAAGCCAGAAAAAAAGACCGCATCAAATCCTTCTGTCGATTCAAAGGATTTATTTCAAAACGAATTTTCTTTTGTCAGTCTAGCTGAACAACGTGGCTTCTTTGAAGACACAGAGCGCAATTTTTACAATGGCGAAGATTTAGATGTACCTACATATCTTCGCAAAAACATAAAAATAGTATTATAAAAAAATGTTATCACACGTAGTTCTCATCACCACAAAAGACAAAAATTATGCCGATAAACTTTGTGAAGGTTTAGAAACATTAAAAGCTATTCCAAATATTTCTATACACTTTGGAAAACCTATTCCGAGTAATAGACCTGTTGTAGACTCAAATTATACAGTCGGAATAGTTGTTCAATGCAAAGATCAAGAGGGCTTGACGTTTTATGCAGAGCACCCTATTCATCTAAAATTTGTTAAAGAATATCTGAATGATGTTTCAATAAAAGTCTATGATTTTGAATGAGAAATTTGAAAGGCACTGTAAGTATATAGCCGAAAAAGCAAGCGGAATGGGCGGTAGAGCCTATTTAGTTGGCGGTTGTGTGCGCGATTATTTTTTAGGTGCTACTTCAAAAGATATAGATATTGAAATTTTTGGACTTGATGAGAATCAGATAAATTCAATTTTGTCTGCGCGATTCAAAGTAGAAACTGTAGGGAAAAGTTTTGGCGTATGGATTTTGAAAGGACTCAACATTGATGTTAGTATGCCACGCCAAGAACGCAAAAGCGGGATAGGACACAAGGCTTTTGAAATTTCTGGTGATCCCTTTCTTACTGTAGAAGCCGCCTGTGCAAGACGTGACTTTACTATCAATGCAATGCTCTATGATATCCTCACAGGAGAAATTCTAGATCCATACAATGGCAAAGAAGATTTAAAAAACAAAACCTTACGCCACACTAGCGACAAATTTTCTGAAGACCCACTACGTGTTTTGCGCGCGATGCAATTTTGTGCGCGTTTTGATTTTGATGTAGCAAAAGAAACTATTTTACTTTGTCAAAATATCACTATGGAAAATCTTCCGCCAGAGCGTTTGCTTGAAGAGTGGAAAAAATTAATTTTAAAAGGCAAAAAAATTTCTAAAGGACTTCTCTTTTTAAAAGAGTGCAACTGGGTAAACTACTTTCCAGAAATCGCGGCTATGATAGATTGCGAGCAAGATCCACGCTGGCATCCAGAGGGCGATGTATTCATTCACACATTACACTGTATGGATTCTTACGCTAAAGACAGAATAGGTGATGAGCGTGAAGATTTAATAGTTGGCTTAGCAGTTCTTTGTCATGATATGGGCAAACCTCTTTGCACAACTAAAGATAAAAAAGGTATACATTCTTACGGACACGACGTATTAGGTGGTAGAGTCGCAGAAAAATTTTTAGCAAGAATCACTCAAGAAAAATCTTTGATTGCCGACGTGAAAGTTTTGGTAGAGCGCCATATGGCTGTCTTAGATTTATGGAGAAATAAAGCTGGCGATAGCGCAATACGTCGCCTTGCAAACAAAGTCGGACGCATTGATAGGCTCGTTCGCGTAGACAAAGCTGACCGTGAAGGACGCCCTCCTGTAGAAATGGGAGACTCACCTCAAGGCGAATGGATTTTACAAAGAGCAAACGAACTTCAAATCAAAGATTCTGCCCCACAGCCAATTTTAAAAGGCAGACACTTAGTTGAAATAGGACTAAAGCCCTCTGATAAATTCAAAGAAATTTTAGACAAAGCCTACGAAGCTCAGTTAGACGGAGAATTCTTTGACCTTGATGCAGCGAAAGAATTCTTAAAAAAAATCATATAAAAATCTAAGACTTTTCTAACACACTAAGCCCTGCTCCATCGCTCTCAGCAGAAGGCATAATAATCTCGCTTTTTACTAATTTCATAAATGGAAATTTTTCTACTATGTACTTTGCATTTTGAAGATTTTCTTCTTCTTCAATTGAGCAAGTAGAAAAAACAATTCTTCCCTTATCTTTCAATAATCCCACTGCAATTTCTAACATAGACTTTTGTATAGAAGCACAATTTGAAATATCATCTTTAGTAATTCTGTACCGAGCATCTGGTCTGCGTCCTAGCACACCAGTATTAGAGCAAGGAGCATCAAGCAAAATTGCATCGAATTTTTCAGGTAGATTTTTTGATTTTAATTTTTGCGCCAAACCTTCTTTAAAAACATCGCAAGAAACTTGCTGTAAATTTATCTTAGTCGAATACTTTAAATTAGAACAAAGAGTCTCAAATCTTTCGCCCTCTACATCAACAGAGACTAAAGTAGTTTCCTCGCCAGCATTTTGTTGAGATAGCAAATCGTAAATAAAAGAGCTCTTGCCGCCTGGAGCTGCACATAAATCTAAAATGCATTCGCCTTTTTTAGGAGCGAGAGCAAGAGACGCAAACGAAGTTGACGGGTCTTGAATGTATGCTAGTTTTTCTTCTAACAAAAATTCTAGATGCGAAAATGCCCCAGAATGCATTGCATAAAAATTTTCATAATTTGTTTTTTCTAGATGCTCTAAAACATTTTTTACTTTTTCTTGTGCCAAACTATTTTGCGAGATTCTGAAAAAAACTTTCTTAGATTCGTTATTACTTTTTAAAATTTCTTTAGTTTTTTCTTCACCAAAACTTTGAATCCAACGTTCTGTTAAAAATTCTGGATTTGAGTACAAAAGTCCAAAATCAATCGGAGTATGTGCATTTTCTTTCAAAGACTCAAAAAATCTTAAAAAATTCCTAAGCACTCCATTTACAAAAGATGCCTCGTTTTTGCTGAAAAATATCTTCGCCAAATCCACTTTGTTATGAACCACTTTTGCAGATTTATTATCTTTATCATCAATAAGTTCTGCTATGGCACTTTGCAAGAATGCGTATATCTTCGGACGCGTTTTATGCTTCAAAAATTTCTTCAAAGCGCACTCTATCAGAAGCTTGTTGCGCAAATACGCCAAAAAGATAAATTGACAAACTCGCTTTTCTTCTCTGTTGTTGTTAGAAGAATTATAATGTGTTGCGATATGCTCACTCCATTTTCTTGGGTTTGCGTTGTATCTCATTATTATTTCTATCGCAGCTTTGTTCGCGGAAACTACAAATGAGTCTTTGGCTTGTGGTGATTCTTGTGTCATTGCAGTCGAACCAAGAAACACATCCTAGAATAAAACTCAATCTAAATAAGATAAATTTTTTAAATTTTTAAGACAACCAACATATATGAATTCAAAACTGATAGATCTTATTATCAAAAAAAACCCTAAGCTTGCTGCAAGCGCAAAAAAACTCGAGCTCCTTAAACCCGAATCTTATTGTATTCACAGCAGCTGGGGCTTAGGCAAAATATTATCTTATGACGAAGTAAATAACAGAATCGTTATCGATTTTGATGAGAAGAAAAATCATTCGATGGATCCCTCATTTTGCATCGATAAGCTCAGTCTTTTGGACGACGATGATGTTGTTGTGATGCATCGCAGAGACTCTAAAGCTGTTGAAGAGTCGATGAAAAAAGCTCCTGCTGATTTCGTTTTCAATATTTTGACAAAGTGCAAAGATTTAACTATCAGCCAAATTGAGCTCGAAACTATTTTAAAACGTCTCTTTGAAGACGAAAAGTCATATAAAAACTGGTGGAAAACTGCAAAGAAAGATCTGGAACGTGACCCAAGAATTTCTTCACCTAAGAAAAAATCTGACCCATACTTTATCCGCGCTGAAGAGTTGACTCCTGAACGTGAGGCTCTCCACGAATATATGCTCTATCGCGATCCAAAAAAGAAGATTGAGCTCGCAGAAAAACTCCACGCAATCGCAGAAAATGTTAGCGAAATTGCTGAGTCTTTGCCTACAATTCGCGACGAATTGACAAAGTCTATTCAAGAAGCTCGTGGTCTCACGCAAGCAGACAGACTCCGTGGTATCTGGGTTCGTAACGACTTTATTCGCCATATTGAACGTGATAGCGAAGAAAAAATTCCTGAAGATGCAGAAAATCGTAAAGCTCTTTTAGCAGCTCAAGCAAAACGTATCGAAGAAAAAGTCGAGAATGTAAAGCCTCGCTCAAAAGATATCTTGGCTGACGCTCGCGAAAAAGATCCTAAGAATGGATTGAATGAATTAGCACGACACTTACAACCTTCTTACTACGAACGTTTCTTGGACTTGCTCACTCGTACCTATGAAGACGAATGGCGCGATATCATTATCGACTTGCTCCGTAACAGCGAAGGCAGATTCACTAATGAATGCGTAAACTTCTTGATTGCTAAAGATAGTCAAAAAGAAAGTAAATTTACAGGTCAAACTACAAATTACGAATCTAGCACAGAACCTACTCAACGCCGTAAGCTCGACACAGACGGCAAAACTTGCTCACAGTTAGTTCACGAAAGCCTTTTAAAATGGCTCGATGAACAAACTTTGCACGGCCCTGTTATTTTATGGGTTGTTAAAAATCGCTCGACAGAAAAATTCAAGGATATGCTTAAAGATTTAATCAATCATAAGCTCCTTACCGTTCTCTTGGCTGCTATTGACGACGAAGCTCTGCTTAGCGATTCAAATCGTAAAATCGTGTTGGCTGAAACTTTGAGTGAAGACCGCACTTTGGTTATCGACCTTCTCGCTGACCACGTTCACGAAGGAAAATCTATCCACGCAATCACTAAAGGTTCTAACGCTGCTAGCGATGAAACTGCTCGCGACTTAGCTCAAACTCTTTTATTGAATCAAGGTTTTGAAGATTTAACTAAAAAATCTATCTTAGCTCGCTTTATCAAGTACTCACCAGATATCCAAGAGCTCGTATCTAATAGCTCGAAGGATAAGGAAGTGGAAACTCTTTATGTATCTAGCGAAAGTATGCAATTTCGTAGAGACGAACTCGAAGATATCATCAAGAACAAACAACCTGCTAGCAAAAAGGCTATCGAAGACGCTCGCGAGTTGGGCGACCTTCGCGAAAATGCCGAATATAAAATGGCTCGTGAGTTTGACGAAATGTTGTCTGCAAGACGCTCTGAGTTGGAACGCGAAATCACTATAGCAGAAGTTATCGATTTCTCACACGCTCCAACCGATGTTGTCGGCATAGGTTCTGTTGTTGTACTCGAAACTGAAAAAGGCGAAAAAATTACTTACACAATTCTCGGAGCTTGGGATAGCAATACAGAGAAAAATATCTTCTCTTATAAAACACCTTTGGCTCAAGCGATTTTGGATAAAAAAGCTGGCGATTCAGTAGAAATCAATATCGAAGGACACAAAAGCAAATGGACAATTTGCTCACTGTCACGCTACGTCAAATAATTGACGTAGTTTTATGAAAAGTATTCTTGACAAAGATAATCTGTTAAGATTGCATCAAATCTTTTAAAAATTTAGGAAGCATAGACAATGAAAGTCGTATCATCAATTAAATCACTCAAAACACGCCACCCAGATTGCAAAGTAGTTCGCAGAAAGGGTACAGTGTACGTTATTTGCAAAACCAACCCTCGCTTTAAAGCAAAGCAAGGCTAATTAATTAAGGACGCATAGAATATGAAAAAAGAAGGACATCCAGAATATAATCCAGTCGTATTTGTTGACGTTTCAACTGGTGCAAAATTTTATACAAAATCAACAATGAAGAGCAAGCAAACTGAAGAGCTTGATGGCGTTACATATAGCGTTATCGTTCGCGACGTTACAGCAGACTCTCACCCTGCATACACTGGCGAAAAGCGCTTCGTTGACACAGCAGGACGTGTTGAAAAGTTCAACAAAAAATTTGCACGCGGTCGCAAATAGTTTTTGCAAAATACACTTTCAAAAAAGCTTCGATTTATTTCGGAGCTTTTTTGTTTTTTATATTCAGATTTTAAATCACAATATTTATCACTACCTACCCTTATAAAAAAAGCGGAGTTTTTACTCAACTTCGCCTTTTTTATATAAAAATCTTAATTTGTTTTTAGATGAAAAAAAATTAATTATTTTTTTCTATAATCAAAACAATGTCGTTTTCGGAGCTTTTGTCTCTACCTGAAGGTGACACACCTTTAACAACTTTTGCTCTGAAATTACCAGCTTCTCTGAATTCATCAAAACCAACTTTCTTGCCGTTAATAATCACCTCAGCAAAATTTCCTGACATAACATCACCCTTTGATGCAAATGTAATTAAGGGGAACTTTCCAACCTTTGCATTTGGTGTGATACGAACTTTTATAACACTTCTTGCAACATCATTTACAGCGCCATTAAAGATAATTTCGGGAACATTACCTTTGTTTTCAGCAAATTCAAATATAGATGTCATTTTTGTAGGATTGTTTTTTAGATAAGAATCTATCATAACACCTACAAATTCTAAACGCGATTTGCCTTCTAAAATCAACGTCATTCCACCAGGAACAGTATTCGTTATATTTGAATTCAGAAGAGAAAGTTCATACATACCAGTAAATTTAGCCGTTGTATCGACAAACTTAAACACTGCCATACCACATTCTCTTGCTCCTACCGTATTCAAAGTATGAGACATAATGCCTCTTGAAACATTCAGGTTGCAGTTTTTAAGTTCTAACTCGGAAACATCACTTTGCTTTGGTCCCATATGGCTAGAGATTCCTCTTAAATTAAACTTTTTATTTTCAGCAACAACATCTCCATTTATACAAAGATTAGCAGCGGTTATATCTCTATCGATTTCAATTTTATAAGAACGCAAAGTAATATCGTCTGCTTTCCCTGGAACACCTGAAATTGGATTTGCAGTGCCTATGGGTCCTGCTGAATCAACCCATTTCAATTGCGAAAATTTTGCCATACCTCTAGTACCTTCTGGTGGAGTCAATGAGCTATGAAAATTATATTTTGCAAACAATAAAGATGTCGCACAAAAAGTGATTAAAATTAGAATACATTTTTTCATTTAAAATCCTCCACTATTAATACTATGTCGTTTTCGGTTGATTTATCTTTACCTGTTGGTGAAGCCGCCTTGACAATACTCACATTAAGTTTAGCAATCTGACGCGATTCACCAAAAGAAACTTTTTTACCATTAATATATATATCGGAAAATTCTCCTGCATAAGAAGACTTTTCTGTAAATTCTATGAGTGTATATTTACCTTTTTTCGCTGTTGGAGTAATGGTTAATTTAATAACACTTTTTGCAACATCATTTACATCAGAATTAAAAACTAGTTGAGGAATATTGCCATTTTTTTCAATAAATTCAAATTCTGAAGATGCTTTTGTCGGATTAGCTTTGATAAAAGAATCTAATAAAACCCCGCCAAATTCAACTTGAGACTTGCCCTCTAAACTAATTGTAGAGCCACCGGGTACAGTATTGATAATGTTTGTATTAACTATATTCAAAGTGTATAGTCCATTAATCTTACCTGTTGAATCGATAAATTTTAAAACTGAACGTCCAATGCCGATTGTCTGCAATCCGCCAAGAACAGTGGGGGTGTATTCTTGAGAAACTTTGAGCGTACAATTTTTCATTGTAAGCATATTAATTTCGCCTTCGGCCGCACTTATATGAGAACTAAGTTTTTTTAAATTGATTTTTTTATTCTCAGCATAAGTTAAGCTATTAATAACAAGCGTATTGAATGTTAAATCCTTATCTATAACAATAGTGTACTCTCCGTATCCAAAAAGAAACACAGTATCATTTTTCCCTGGAGCGACAGTCAAAATAGTTCCTTGATGTCTATCACCATACCAAGTAAGAGAACTAAAATTTGCAGTTCCTTTAGCTGAATCAGGATGCTTACTCAAGAATTCAAGCGCATTTGCTTGAGCAAAAAAAAGAAGTAAAATGCTAATTAAAAAATATCTCATTTAGAATCTTCTATAACTAGCACAATATCGTTTGCAGTTGATTTGTCTTTACCTGTTGTAGATGGCGCTTTGGTAAGCTTAGCTTTAAGACTACCTACTTGACGAAATTCATCAAAAGCAATTTTTTTACCATTGATAATTATAGTATCAAACACGCCTTCATAAGAAGATTTGCCTGTGAATTCTATAATAGTATATTTACCTTTTTTTGCTGTTTGAGTAATTAGCAATTTGATATTAGTCCTAGCAATATCGTTTGAATCTGAATTAAAAATCAATTGAGGAATATTACCATCTCGTTCAATAAATTCTAAATCAGAAGTAATCAATTCTGGATTACTTTTTATAAATGAATCCATTAAAATTCCACCGAATTCAAGTTGTGACTTGCCTTCAAGACTAATCATAGAGCCTCCTATCGGAGTGGACGGTTTAAGATTGGTATTGCTGACAGTCATAGAATACAAACCACCAAATTTTGCTGTAGAATTTATAAGTTTCAACAAAGCACGACTTACATATCTTTCTTCTAATCCACCAATAACAGCAGGCGAATAGTGTTGAGTCGCTTTTAATGTTGAATTTTTCAACGTCAATGAATTAAGTCCACCCTCACCTGGAGCAAGATGAATATAAATTCCTTTGACATTTAATTTTCTATTTTCAGCAACAACTTTTGCATTAACAACGAAGCTACCGATTGAAAAATCTCTATCAATATTAATGACATTAGGACCTGCCAAGTGCATTGAATCGTTCTTCCCAGGGAAACCGCTCAACTGAGCCATTTCATTGTAATCGCCATACCATATAAGAGAACTAACATTTTCTGCTTTAGAAGATTCTTTAGAAAGTTTATTTATAAATTCAAACGCATTTGCTTGAATACAAGAAAAAAGGATTAGACTAATAAAAATTTTCTTCATTTTACTCCACAATTAAAACGATATCGTTATTTGTTGATTTATCTTTACCTGTGGGCGATGCCGCCTTGATAAGCTTAGCTTTAAGTTCACCAACTTGACGAAATTCATCAAAAGCAACTTTTTTTCCATTGATAATTATATCACCAAACTCACCAGTGTAAGAAGTTTTTGCTGTAAAATCTACAAGAGTATATTTACCCTTTTTAGCCGATGGAGTGAGCCGAATTTTAATATTAGTCTTCGCAATATCGTTTATTGTAGAATTAAAAATTAGTTGAGGAAAATTACCATCTTTTTCAGCAAATTCAAATTCAGAAGAAATTTGTTTGGGATTAGTTGATGCAAAAGAATCGATCAAAATTCCGCCAAATTCGACTTGAGACTTACCTTCTAAACTAAGAGTTGCACCTCCTGGTCCGTAAACGTTCCTAATATTGCTATTTAAAATAACCATATTATATAGTCCATTAAACTTAGCAACAGAATCAATAAATTTTAGAGTAATACGCCCTACCTGCCTTGCATCTACCGCTTGAAGAACAACAGGGTAAAAATTTTGAGTCACTCTAAGATTACAATTTTTCATTGTAAAAATTGCATGTCCATCTTCGCCTGGAGATAAATGACTTTCTATCATTCTGAAATTTAATTTTCTATTTTCAGCTAAAACATTGCCATTTATCATTAAGAGACCAGTAGTAAAATCTTTATCGATAACAATTGTAAATTCTCCAAATCCGCGTAAATTCACAGTATCATTTTTACCTGGAGCGCCATGCATTGGAGTTTCGTTAAAAGTATCGGCAACCCAAGAGATTGTACTCAAATTAACCTTCCCAAAATTCTTATCTGGAAGCGGACTTAAAAATTCAAGAGCACCTGCAAAAGATGTGGATAAAAGTAATGTGGTAATGAGGATTTTTTTCATAATAAATTTTTCTATTAGCTTATTTAATTTCTAAAATATAATCGTTTGATACTTTGTCAGGATTTGATGCACCAAGATAAACTTTTGCCGTTAATTCACCAACACCAACAACCTCATTAAAGCCGACTGTTTTCCCATTTATAATTACGTTTTGAAAAGGATTTTGAATTTCTGCTTTGCTTGTGAAATTAACAATATTATACTTACCCTTTTTGGCGTTCGGAGTAATACGAACCCTGAGATTCGCACCAACTAAATCATTATAATTTCCACCAAAAGTAATTTCTGGAACATTGCCAGCGGATTCTTGAATCTCTACATAATGCTTCACGGATTTAGGGAAAGACAATGCAATAGAATCCAAACGAATTCCTTGTTTAAATTCGAGTTTAGATTTACCCTGAGCAATTAATCTCATACCGCCAATGCCTGTTTTGTTTTTTACAGATTGACTTTGAATTGCTAAAGTCAAAGCGCCACTTGCTTTAAGAGTTGAGTCAATAAATTTAAAATCATTCACGCCCAAAGACACTCCATCAAAACCAATGTCTGTACGAAAATACACATCACCAGTTTCGACCTGACATTTCTCAAAAACATTTTCTTTTATCTGGTTTTCTTCTGGAAATAACTGTTCAAGTTTTTTCGCAAATTTCAGCTTCTTGCCTGTTGATTTTGTATTACAACGCATATCTGTAATAGATACATATATGTCCTGATCTAATTCAATAGTATAGCCAGGCCCACCTACAAAAATAATAATGTCATTTTTTGCAGGAAAGATATTGCGCTTAACGGATGCTTGATCGTCCTCATTCCATTCTAATTGGCTGTACTTGCTAAAGTTTGGGCCGACTTCAGGAACATAGTGCTTGTTATGGAAAAACAATCCATAGCTTTGAGCACTTATTAGAAAAAGAGAAAATATATAGAAAAGTTTTTTCATATTATTTGATTTCAAGTATATAATCATTTTCAACTTTGTCAGAAGATGTAGCTCCAACATAAACTCTTGCAGTTAATTCACCTATTTGAACAACTTCATTAAAGCCAACAGTCTTACCATTTATAATTACGTTTTGAAAAGGATTTTTAACATTTTCCCTACTCGTAAAATTAATAATATTATACTTACCTTTTTTGATACTTGGCGTGCAAATCACTCTGAGAGCTCCACCGACCAAATCATTGTAATTTCCGCCGAAAATAATTTCGGGAACATTACCAGCAGACTCGTGGATTTCTACATAGCTTTTTATAAGCTTAGGATGAGACAACGCAAACGCATCTAAACGAATTCCTTGTTTAAATTCGAGTTTAGATTTACCTTGAGCAATCAATCTTAATCCGCAAGAAGCACTCTTATTTTTTAGCCTTTGAGTTTGAAAAGCTAAAGTGAGAGAACCAGTTGCTTTCAGTGTAGAATCTATTAATTTAATATCATTCATACCTGCAGTTGCACCATCAAAACCCACACCACTACGGAAAGCCAAATTGCTACCAATTTCAATCTGACATTTATCAAAAACGGCTTCTCTAGTTTGATTTTCTTCTGGCAAAATAATATCAAAATTTTTCGCAAGCCTGATCTTTTTACCTGTTGCTTTCAAATTGCAACGCATATCAATATTAGAAACATTAATATCTTGGTCTAACTCGATAGTATAATTAGAATTACCCAAGAAAGTAACCATATCATTTTTCGAGGGTAATATTGTACGTTTTACCATAGCATCTTCGCCTTCGTACCAGTCTAGTTGACTATACTTAGAAAAGTTTGGATCCACACCCGGAGTATAATGCTTGTTATGGAAGATAAGAGCGTAGCTAGGGAGACTTATAAAAAAAAGCGAAAGTAAGCAGAAAAATTTCTTCATTATTATTTAATTTCGATCATCAAATCGTTTTTACTAGATCTATCTTTATCTGTTGGTGATGCATCAAAATAGATTCTAACTTTTTTGCCCAAAACATCAATTTCTTCGCCTATCTTTGCTTTGGTTGAATTAACTACGATATCTGCAAATTCGCCTGCTAGCATTTTGCCTTTAGGCAGAAAAGTAATCAAAGGATACTTACCTTCTTTTACGTTACTAGAGATGCGAACTTTTATCACGCTATTGAGTAAATCAGACGCTGGATTTGCAAGAGTAAGTTCAGGAAAATTCCCTTTTCTTTCTCTGAAATAAAAAACACTTTCGAAATTCTTTGGATCTGACTTTATGACTTGGTCTAAAAGGATAAGTCCTTTGATATTTACTTTAGAATTACCTTCCATTTGCAAAGCAATACCACCTTTTTCAAATTGAGTATCAGCCCAATCACCAGCAGTAACGATAAACAGATAGGTGCCATTTATATTTATAGTAGAATCTACTGCGAGTAAAGTACCTTTACCGTGAACTGCATTTTTGCCAGTATCGCCGAGAGCCTCTACTTTATATTCTTTTAGCACATTGATAGTTGCTCCATTTTTTGCAGCCAAAATTGTGTTACCAAACATATTTACACTAGAAGCTTCTTTATTGAAAACCGTATCTACGGTGAAAGTTTTGCCAGAAGAAACTTCAAAGCCGTTATTACCCTCTAGATGAATATTTTTTACCTGAATATTTCTATCTTTAAGCGTAACATAATAGCCGTTTCTAAAGAAGATTCCATCGCCCTTTGCAGGTTGATTACTTTGTAAACTAGCAGGTTTTCTGTAATTGTCGTACCACTTTACGTCAGAATAAAGAATATCTGTCTCGGAGTGCTCACCTTCTAGACCGCAGTACATAATCAGAGCTGAAAGATTCCCTACTTGCAGAGCAGCAAGAATACTAAATAGAATAATTTTCTTCATAACTATTTAAGAATTTCTAAGATTAAATCGTTTTTAGTTTCTTTATCTTTATCGGTAGGAGAAACGCCCATATAGATTTTTACTCTTTTACCTAAAACTTCTATTTCTGAATCCATAGTAGTGTTTCTGTTGTTCACAGAAAGCGGAGTAAAATTACCTGTGATTTGTTTGCCTTTAGGAGTGAATGTTACCAAAGGATATTTTCCTGGTTTTGCATTTTGCGACAAACGAACTCTTATTCTAGTATTATAAATATTTGATGCAGGACTATTCAAAGTGATTTCAGGAATATTACCACCATCTTCTCTGAAATAGAAAAGCATTTCCATTTTAGAAGAAGCTGTTTCAACTATTGGGTCTAGAATGATAGGTCCTTTGATGTTAAGCTTACCACTACCGCGCAAGTTGAAAGCAATGCCACCCTTTTCAGCTGAGTTTGTAATAAAGCTATCACTTGTTCCGCAAATAAATTCCACTACATTATGAATGTTTACAACAGAGTCGTGAATATCAATAGAAGAGTATCCGAAAATTATATTACTTAACATTCCGCGACCAGTTGCAGTAAAATGTTTAATATTTACAGTCGCGCCTTTTTTTGCAGCAAATGTAGTAGAAGAACCGTAATCAAACTGAGCCATACAAGCATTTAGTTTATCAATATCAAGTCTTACTCCGTGAACTTCAAAATTGTTCTTACCATTGAGTTCAAGGACTTTGAAAGACGTATCTTTATCGAGAATAATAGTAGTATTTTCTTTAGCATAAACAGTGTCGCTCTTTCCAGGAACTCCTCTGAGAGGATTCGCAGGCTCGCGACCAGCATCGACCCATTTTAACTGAGAGTACTTATGTTCTTTGGGGTCTCCGATTTCAATGTCTGCATAATATGTGATTGCAGATGCACTTGAACAAAAAAATGCCGTAGCTAAAGTAAGTAAAAGTATGTTTTTCATAATAATGTACCTTGTTATATAAATTTTCGGAATTTATTCAACAAAAATTATATCCATAAATTGAATTTGAACAAAAAAAATCTTTATTGACTGAATATTTTGCCGAACTATACCTTGAAGGCGTTATGAGATACCCAAAAATTACTACATTACTGATACTAGGAAGTTTATTGATTTCCTTTAATTTACAAGCTCAAGAAAAGAAAGAGCTCACTCCTTACGAGCGTGGAACTAACCTGTATAAATCACTCGGTGTACAGGTCGAACGCGACCTAGTGTATAAGACTGTCGACGGCATTGAGCTTACTCTTGATTTACTTTTGCCTGAGAATGAAATTTATAAAGACGGAGCCCCTGTTGTAATGCTCACTCACGGCGGAGGCTGGGATGCTGGCGATAGATATCATATGGGCGACTATAAATATTGGAGTGATCGCGGAATCGCAGGCGTTGCAATATCATATAGATTCCTTACAAAAAATTCTAACGGCAAAAGCTATAACATAGGTGACTGTGTGACAGACTGTATAGATGCAACTCGCTTCGTTGCAAAAATTGCAAAGAAATATAATCTTAATTCAAATCGCGTTGCTGTGTATGGACACTCTGCTGGTGGGCATCTTACTTTGATGACTGCACTTGCTCCTCACAAAGATTTTATCGGAGATAAAGAGTTATCTAAATATTCTGCAAAGATTGTTTGCGCTGCTCCTGCTGCTCCTGTTATGGATTTGTTTACTCCTGAATTTGGTTGGGGAAATAAATCTAAACGTCTTATAGGCGAAAGCGAAAATCCAGAAGAGACTGCAAAAAGACTTAGCCCTATTACTTATATCAAAAAAGATTCTGTGCCTTTGTACATCACTCACGGAGATGCTGACACTGCCGTACCTGTTGACGGAACTCGTGCATTCGTTGCAAAAGCAAAAGAGCTCGGAGCTAATGTTGACTATCTTGAAGTTTCAGGTGGAGACCACGGTATGCACAATAAAGAAGCTCAAATTCCGGGAAAAGTTTTAGAAGAAAAGCGTCACGAATTTATTCTAAAGCACCTTACTAAAGATTTAAAATAGTATGAAAAAATTATCTATTTTTTTGATTGTTTCTCTGCTTAGCTTTTCTCTCTACGGACAGTCAACTGAAGCGATTGAAGAATTGGCAGACAAAAACTACGAAGGTGCAAATATAGAGCGTAACTTAGTCTATAAAACTGTCGACGGCATTGAGCTTACGATGGATTTGGTTTTGCCAAAGAAAAGTATTTATGTAGACGGTAGCCCTATTCTCTTGCACACACACGGCGGAGGCTGGGCTGGCGGACATCGCTACGGAGTTGGCGACCATAAGTACTGGACAGACAAAGGCATTGCGGTAGCAACAATTTCATACAGATTCGCCAAAGAAAAAGACGGCAAGAAATACACTCTGCGCGACTGCATCACAGACTGCAAAGATGCCGCCCGCTTCCTCGCTTGGAACTCTGGAAAATATGATTTAGACCCACGCCGTATGGCAGTATTTGGACACTCTGCTGGTGGTCATTTATCTTTGATGACTGCCCTTGCTCCGAACGATTTCTTTGTAGGAGATGAAAGACTCGCAAAATTTAATCCTAAATTTTTGTGTGCCGTAGGTCTTGCACCTGTTGTCAGTTTTGTTGACGAAATTCCTTCAGAGAAAAAAGATAATATGGCAAATTCTGGAACAAGAATTCGTCTCTTTGGCGCAGATTTCCCCGAAAGTTTTGAAGAAGCAAAAGCTTGTAGTCCTATGACTTATTTCAAAAAAGATTCTCTGCCAATTATGCTAATTCACGGCGACAAAGACCCTCTTGTTCCTATCGAAACTTCTCGCTTTATGCATGAAAAAGGTAGAGAAATGGACGCAGACATAACACTCCTTGAAGTCAAAGATGGCGATCACGGAATGCACAACAAAGAAGCTTCTCCTACCCCAGCAGAATTTAGAGATGCGCGCAATGAATTCATTTTAAAACATCTTCTAAAAAATATCGCAACGCCCTATGAAATAGGTTCTATCTACTACAAAGGCTTTAACGCAAAGCGCGATATTCTCTACAAAACTGTTGATGACATAAATTTGTATATGGATATTTTGATTCCCGAAGTCGAAGCTCCAAAGAACGGCTACCCTATAATTGTCTTTATTCACGGAGGCGCTTGGGCTAGTACGAATCGATACTCTATGCGCGATTTTGAATACTGGAACAAAGAAGGTATCGCCGTTGCAGTGATAGATTATCGAGTAGCAATGCCAAATCGCTATGAAAAAAGAAATGTCTACACCGTGCGTGACTGCTTGACAGACTGCTTTGATGCGTCTCGCTGGCTAGTAAAAAATGCAAAAGAATATAATTTAGATACTACTCGTATGGCAACTTATGGAGAGTCTGCTGGCGGACACCTTAGCTTGGCAACAGTACTTGCAAATCAAGATGATTTTGTAGGAAACAAAGAACTATCTCAGTACCGACCAAACTTTGTCTGCGGTGCAGGAATTGCCCCTGTTGTTACACTAACAGATAAAAATCTCTCTCATCAACTTGGCGATAGAAGAATAACAGGTAAAAAATTTATGAGCCCTGAAGGCATTGCAGAATCAATCGCTCTAAGCCCAATGGAAATGCTCACAGAAAATTCTGTTCCTACATTCATAATTCAAGGCGACACAGATGACTCTATTAAAATAGAAGGCCCACGCGCATACTACGAAAAAGCTAAGAGCTTGGGTCTAGATGTTGAGTATCTTGAAGTGAAAAGTGCAAACCACTCAATGCTTGGCGAAGACGGCAAAACTATGTTCATCTCAAAAGATGATGCTATTCAACTCCAACAAAAATCCCCACTCTTCAACCACCTAGACACATCCTCCCCCCTCGTCGCCTTCACCCACTCCGACACCGCCCTCGCCCGCCAAATCTTCCTAACAAAACATTTAAAAAAGAAATAATAAAAATTATATTTTAAAAGGCGTATTTTTTTAATAAGCACTTATTAAAAAAATACGCCTTTTGTATATATTTTTTAGTTTCTAAAGAGGCGCACTACGTGCTTTATCTTTTGATTAAAGTCTTTTTTTGTAGGGCTTTGCCCTATAACCCAGCAAAGGCTGTGAATGGAAAAAGCCTTTGCAATCCAAAGCAAATGCGACTTGCAGCGAAGAGTAGTCACAATCTACAATGATGTTCACACGCATTGCTTTGCAATTGCTGAATGCGATTAGTTGGTAATGAAAAATGAATAATGAAGAATGAAAAATTGTTTACACAATAACTTTTCTTTTTCGTCCAGCGACGGTCTGACGACAAGTAAAACTCTATATATCAAATTCGTCTCATTCGTCGAAGTGTTGTGAAATAAGTCCACGTGCAGATATTCTCTTGTCGTCAGACTGTCACTGGACGGAGGAAATGGATAATCTCTATTATTAGTAATCGAATGGAACATTCATCCTTACATCAAAAATTAAAGGATGAAATCCGCCTCTTTAGAAAGTAAAAAAAATTTTGATGCGCACTTGAATCGGGGATTATTATATTTTCGACTAGAAAATATAATTCCGATTCAAGTGATGGAACCGTCGTATTGCGAACAACTGCAAGTACTGCGCTTGCAGCCTCACCACTATGGATGCAAGCCCCGTTTGCCTCGGTTGCAAGCTGAGTAAGCTTGCTCGGGGATTCTAAGGGGCTTTGCCCCTTAAAGCTTGACGGATGTTGTAAGGTGAATAGGATTTTGAAAAACATTTTAACCGATATATGAAGGGCACTATGAAAAACATTATGATAAAGAGTTTTCTTTTAGTTCTTACAGTTACAGTGGCGTCTTGTTGCTGCGTGGGAGATAAGAGTGAAGTTAAGAAAGATTACACAAAGTATGTAAATACGCTTATTGGTACAGATAGGTATGGACACACATTTCCAGGGCCTGCGGCTCCGTTTGGAATGGTTCAACCTGGCCCTGATACTGGTGATACAAAGTGGGAACATTGCGTAGGTTACGATTCCAAAGAAACTGCGATATTATTTTTCAGTCAGAATAGGCTCGCCGGAGGCGGAGCTATGGATATGGGCGATGTTTCATTTATTCCATTCGTAGGCGCACCAAAGAAAGACTCTTATACAAGCAACTTCAAAAAAGAGAATGAGAAGCCAAATTGCTATTTGTATTCTGTGTATCTCGATGAAGCGAAAAGCAAAGTGGATATCACAGCTACCGAACGCGTGGCATTTTACAGAATCAAGTTTGACGAAGATAACGGGGGCTTGTACTTTGACTTCCAGCGCGGACTTTGCCATGACAAAGCAGCGCGCGCAATTGAAGCTGATATAAATTTAGTCGATCCTTTTACAATTACAGGCTACCAAAGAGTCCGTACATTTGCAAGCTACCGCAATATGTATTTTGTTGTGAAATTCGATAAACCTGTCGTTGAAAAAATCGAGACAAGAGTTGAAAACCACGTTTCGCCAAAATGGAGCTTGCTATTCGATTTGAAAAAAGGCGATAGCGTTAAAGTTAAAATTGCACTCTCTGCAACAGGTATCGAGGGCGCAAAGAAAAATCTCGAAGCAGAACTTAATCACTGGGACTTTTCACTTGTTGAAAATACACTCAAAGAAAAATGGAATTCCTTTTTCTCATTGGTCGATGTAGAAGGCACTGCTGACCAAAAGGCGTGCTTTTACACAGCAATGTATAGAGTCTTCTGCCAGCCAAATAATATGGCTGATGTCGATGGAAAGTATCAAGCACCAAGTGATAAGATTTGCCAGTCTATAAATAAAGACAACAGCTACCACGGAATGATGGCTTTTTGGGACACATACAGAGCAGTCCATCCGCTCTATACAATTTTGACACCCCAGTATGTCGATAGCTTTGTAAATTCTTCTTTGATGTTCTACGAAGACTATGGTTCTTTGCCTATCATTGTTGTTAACGGAAAAGAAACTTATGCAATGATTGGCACTCACTCAATCTCTGTTATCGCAGAAGCAATGATGAAGGGCTTTGACGGATTCGATTACGATAAAGCACTCAAAGCAATGGTGGATTCTTCTAGCATAAAGCGCATAAATGAAAACGGTAGCCCTGTTGGAAATAATCCTGATTTCAATTTGTATTTCTTGTGGGAAAGCTACGAAAACCATCCACTATATGAAGAACTCGGCTACTATCCTTTTGATGTTTTGCGTTCTGAATCAGTTTCACGCACACTCGAAGTCGCATACGACGATTACTGCGTTGCAGAAGTTGCAAAAAAAATGGGCAACAAAGATGTCTACGATAGATTCTATAAACGTAGCCAGTCTTTCAAAAATGTTTTCGATAAAGAAACAAACTTTATGCGTGGTAAAGATAGCAAAGGCAATTGGCGCGAACCTTTCGACCCAATGTTGATATCGCATATCGTATATCACCCTTATGATTATACAGAGGCTAATGCTTGGCAGTACACTTGGCACGTTCAGCAAGATATCCCTGCTTTGATTGAGCTTATGGGTGGAAAAGAAGCATTCTGCAAAAAACTAGATGAGCTTTTTGAAATGGAAGAAACTGCTGATAAAAACGAAGCACAACAAGCTGTCGATGATGCTTCTGGATTGATAGGAATGTGCGCAATGGGTAACGAACCTTGCGCTCACGTTCCATACCTCTACGCAATGGCAGGCGAGCCAAGAAAGACCGCTCATTACATAAGAGAAATCTGCGATACTCAATTTTTCAACGCACCCGCAGGGCTCTCTGGTAATGACGACCAAGGTCATTTGAGTGCTTGGTATATCTTCTCTAGTATGGGATTCTACCCTGTTAATCCTATTTCTGGAGAATACATTTTAGGCGCTCCACAAATAGAATCTGCAACAATCAATTTGCCTGACAGAAAAACTTTTAAAGTCATCGCAAATAATCTTTCTAGAGAAAATAAATTTGTAAAGTCAGTGAAACTAAACGGCGAAGAGTATACAAAAAATTATATTACTCATGCTGATATCCTCGCTGGCGGAATCCTCGAATTCGAAATGTGCAAATGAAAAAATTAATATTTTTTTTAATAGTCTCTTCATTAACATTGTCGCTTGGTGCACAAGATAAAGTTGTAGATAATTCAACTATCATAGGTAAATGGATGTCCGGCTATCAGTGTTGGTTCAATACTCCCGAAGATGGCAAAAATATGAGCTGGGGGCACTACGGTGCCCACGGCAAAGAGCCAACAGCCGATACTCTTACTGTCGATATGTGGCCCTACTTAGCTGAGCTTGATAAAAAAGATTTGCAAGTTGTCCCTACCCTGCACCACGCAGACGGCTCTAATGCATACGCATACAGCTCTCACAATGAGAACGCTATCGATATGCATTTTAGATGGATGCAAGAATATGATATAGATGGCGTTTACTTCCAGTACTTCATTGGAACAATGATGAACAAAGAAAGCCCTCATTATAAAGCTAAGGTTTCAATCATCGAAAAAATTAGCGCAGCAGCAAAAAAATATGGAAGAGTCTGGGCGTTCAACTTTGACCCAGCAGGTAGAAAGCCAGGAACAGATATTCTCACTCCTCTCAAAGAAGAATGGAAGCGCATCGTAGATTCTGGTGTTACAAAAGATTCTAGTTACCTGCATCACAATGGTCTACCCGTAGTACACATTTGGTCTATGCTAAACAAGGGAGACCCTTGGACTGCAACTACTCCAGAAGTGGCTCATCAGATTCTAGATTTCTTTGAAGAAGAAGGTCCTTACCAAGCATTCGTAGTTTGCGGAGTGATTTCTTTTTGGCGCGACGCAACAGAGCCTGAATGGGTGAATCTTGCAAATAGAATCAAATGCTTCGTACCTTGGAACACAGGACACGCTGTCGAGAAAGACGGAGTGAAATCTGCAGGTATGTTCCATTGGCGCGGCGACATAGAAAAAGTTGACGAGCTCGGAGCAATCTGGATGCCAACAATTCATCCAGGATTTACTTGGAAGAATATGAATAGATGGCGCAAAGATGGCGAAACAAACATACCTCGACGTGGTGGCGAATATTATTGGGAGCAGTTGTACGAATTGAATAAACTCGGCGCAACTGATACAGTATTCTTAGCAATGTTTGACGAAGTAGACGAAGGCACTGCTATCATGAAAGTCGACCCTAACCCTCCTGTTGATGCACACTTTGTCGGCACCGATGGAATGCCAGCAGACTGGTGGTTACAACTAATTCGTGAAGCTCGCCGCCTCAACCGCTCCGGCGAACCCTTCCCAAAAACAATCCCATTAAAACCATAGTAAAGAATATACTTTAAAAAGGCGAATTTCTTATTTTAAGAAATTCGCCTTTTTAAACATATCTTTTATTTCTTTTTTAGGATTTTTGCGGTGCCGATGATTCCGGATGGAAGAGGCTCTTTGAGAGTTTGTTCGATTTGCCAAGTGCAAGGAGAGAATGTGTATTTGCCGGCTGTGTGCTCGACTCCACCAAGCATTCCATTTTCCCATTTTAATTTGCGCTTTTCTGGATTTAGCATATCTCCATAAAGGCGATTTGCCCACACATTTGCGACTTCGATTTCAATTTCATTTTCGCCAGATTTCAAATCTTTTAACTCTATTCGCCAAGGAGGTGTCCATAAAACTCCGAGTTCTTTGCCGTTTAATTTTACGCGCGCTATGTGTTTTATATCTTCAAATTCAATGAAAATATTTTCAACATCACTAGCTCTGAATTTTCTCTTATAGGATGCTACGCCTGAATAATATTTGATATATTCATCATCAAACTCAGTCCAACTAGAAAGCTTAGAAAATGGAATATTTTTTTTCTCTTCCTCTTTAAACGACACAATCCATTCTGTATCTATGTTTGCGAGCTCTTTAAATTCTTTTGCGTTGTTTTGTTTTGCATCTACAACATCAGCGCCACCTATAATAACAAAGAAGCTTTCAAAGGGCGCAAACTGTATCTGTGCTTTAGAATTGCTGAACGCGATTGCTTGAATTTCATTTGTATTAGGATTATAAAGCTTAACACTCTTTTTATTTTTACCTGCATTAAAAATGCAGTTTGCAAGAACTTCTTTCTCCAATTTATTGGACACAAAATATATATCCAAATCATCAATTTTTCTATGAATAAATCTGATAGGAGTATCTGCTGTAAAATCTTCTGCAATATTTTCAGATTTCAAAATTTCAGAAATAAAATTGTAATCTGCGTATAAAGAATTTTCTGATTTTAATTTTTTACCTGTGAAAATTTTTCCTTTCCCAAAAGAAATTTTTTCAAAATCTTTTCCTTCAAAACCTTTCCAAATTTGATTTGATAAAGACGTAATTTCTTCATCCCACTTTGGAAAATCTTGCAAGCTTGGTGAGCGAAGTGGCGGATTTCCTATAATAGTTGCGCCTTCTGAAATTAGACTTTCAATTTTTTTCAAAAGCTTGGGTGTCATTGTCTCACTATTTGGCAAAACCAAAACATTATAAATGGCCCCACCCTCAAAACAAATTTTTCCATCGCGCACGAATGCAGAGTCTAATATCTCAGGAGTCACTCCATCGAATTGATAAGATTTTTTATCTTTCAATAAATCATTATTCAAATTATCCAAAGAATTCAGCGGAGCATCAAAAACAAATGGTGCTTTTTCTGGAGTCAAATAAAGAATAGATGCAACATAACTACCCTGCTGCAAAATATATGAACAACGCGCAATATATTCATGGTAATTTCTCAACATATTCCACCAAGGCTGGTTGCGTTGCCAATGAACTCCGTGTGCACTCAGGCTCATACCTGGAAGCGCTTCGTCGCCCAAAGGTTGATGCACAAATGTGTGAAAAAATATTCTGTTGATTCCAAGACAAAAAGCCCAATCGCCCTGAGCTTTCATCGCAGCTGGATAAGCACGCCAAGCTTCAGGCGCGTGTGTTGTAAAAGATTCTGCACCTATGATTTTTTTATTTGCCGTATGCCCTATAGATGTTGCTTCAAGACAAGTATAAACTGTATCTGTATCAGGCGCATATCCATTAAACCAAAATTCTGCCATTGGCTTATCTGCTCTTGAACCAAATTCCATATCACCAAAGAAACTCATATCATAAGGCTCTATGGAAAAATCGAATCCATTTTTTGCAGTATATTCTTTTATAAAATCTCCGTGATTTTCGAGAAGAAGCTCTTGAATCGTTTTACGAAAATCCCACAAAAACCGCTCGCTTGTATTTGAATCTTTTATCAACGAACCTGTTAGTATAGGAAGATAATTTGTGATGTTGTAGCCTCTACGCTTTTTAAATTCTTCAGGCAAATTTTGTGTCCAATTTTGCGCACCTACTTCCCAACTATCTATATGAATAGTTGTCCAGTTTTGTGCTTTACCATTGTCCTTACCAGTTTTTTTAACGAGCAAATCCACATACTTCGAAAAGTGCTTTGAGATTGCTTCTTTGCTTAATTTGTCAGACTCAAAACCAAGACCAGAATGCGGCGCAGGACGAGTATTTGCACCAGTTACACGCATACCATATCGAACAATAGTCCAATCTCCTTCAGGAATTTCCCAATTCAAAATTCCATCAGAATTCAATTTATCTGTGATGTCTATAACAGATTCTAATTTTATATTTGAGCCTTGTGAAGTTTCAAAATTATCTTCATCGAAATACGCCCTCAAAGTTGCAACCGAAGCATAAGCATCGCGCACATAGAGCGCCTTTTCATCTATATCTTTTATCAGATTATTTTCACGTGGAGTTGGATACGCTAAAACTTTTATGTCTTCATAATAATCTGCACGCTTTTTTAACATTTCTTCATTTGAAGAAATATGACGAGTCAAAGGATAAGGCTCTGGAAGAGGAAGTTTATCCGACATTTTTTTTGGTCCCGAAACATTTATTTTTGAACTCATTAAATGCTTCATTGCATCTTTGCCTTCAATCCACGGACCACCACTGCCCGTCCAACCAGGACCAGTACCAAGTACAAGACTTATATCTCGCTTGCCAGCTTCTTGAACCGCGTGAACAAATAAATCCTGCCATTTTTCACTCATAAATTTATTTGGACCTTTTGCAAAACCCATATCAACTTCAAGAAAGATCACGCTAGAAATCCCGACATCTTGCATAGATTGCAAATCTTTTGTCATAGCATCTTTGTCAAGATTACCATCAATAAAATACCAATAAACTCCTGGCTTTGATTCCGCAGGAATATTTTTTAATCCCTCCATCAAACTTTCAACATTATCGCCTTGCACACTCACACAAGCAAATAACCCCAGCATAAAAATATATATTTTTCTCATACAAAACACCTATTCATCTAACCATCTTGAGTCAAGTTAATGAAAAACAAAAAAATCCTTAACTAATCGCGAACAGCCATTGCGAAGCAATGCGATGAATCTTCTTTGCACGAGGTCCTCTTCGCTGCAAGTCGCACTTGCCTCGGTTTGCAGCCTTTGCTCAGGTTTCGAAAGGGCTGAAAGCCCTACAAAAGAGAGCTTCGCATTAAGAAAATATATAATTACAAAAAATGCGCATTTCGTTAAATGGAAATCTTTAACAAATGCGCATTTTTTTTAAATATTCTTTTCTTTATAAAGATTCGCCAAAGTCGACGCGGAATTTGTGCATTAGTTTTTCTGGCCAATCGGAAGTTGCTGTGAGCTTACCGTTAAAGAAGCGGAGCATTTCGGGTTCTTCGACGAATTTCAAACCACCAACTAAGTGTCTGTTGTGATAGAGCCAGTCGAGTCTGTCTGCAACGTACTTTACTTGAGAGAGAGTGAATACTCTGCGTGGCATTGCTAAGCGAAGGAGTTCAACATCTGCGAGAACATCGTTACCATTTTCGTCGCGAATGCTGGAAATAGTTCCGCGCTCCATACCGCGAACGCCTGAAATCAGATAGAAAGAAGCAGCGAGCGCACCAGCTGGATACTCTGTTTGAGGAATGTGCGACATAAAAGACATAGCGTCTACGTGGCAACCCAAACCTCCTGCCGGAGTAACAACTGGAATAGATTTTTTTTCAAGTTCGCCAACTAAGTATTCAATAAAAGATGGGCTTTGACTGATGACATCTTCGTCAGTAGTTTCGCGCAAACCAACTGTCATAGCTTCAATTTCGCGAACAGAAATACCACCATAAGTTAAGAAGCCTTCGTAAATCGGAATAAGATTTCTCATCTTATCGATAAGCTTTGTGTCGTTAGAGCAGATACCACCGCCACGAGAAGAAGTAACTTTGCGAGCAGAGAAATAAACGATATCTGCTAAATCTGTAAAGGCGCGCAAAATTGTTGCCATAGAAGCTCCCTTGAACTCTGCTTCACGCTTTTTCACAAAGTAAGCATTCTCACCAATCAAGGAAGCATCAAGAACCAAAGGAATACCAAACTCGTCAGCGATGTGACGCACATTGCGCATATTCTCGATAGAGAACGGTTGTCCGCCGATAAGATTTGTTGAAGCTTCCATACGAATAAATGGAATATTTTCTGCTCCATTTTCTTCGATAACTTTGCGAAGTTTAGCAATATCAATATTGCCTTTGAAAGGATTTGTACTTTTGATTTGCAAAGCGTCATCGTGAAGAATTTCAATAATTTTACCTTTGTTAAGCATTATATGCGCAAGCGTTGTAGTAAAGTGATAATTCATAGGAATTATGTGACCTTCACGAATGAAAGCTTTAGAAATAATATTTTCCGCTGCTCTACCCTGGTGAACAGGTAGAAGATATTTTTTTCCGAAAACTTCTTCGACAGCTTTTTCCAAACGTTCAAAACTTTGAGAGCCTGCGTAAGCATCGTCAGAATTCATCATCGCTGCGACTTGATTATCGCTCATTGCATTTGTGCCAGAGTCTGTGAGCATATCCAAAAACACATCGCGAGTACTCAATTGAAAAGTATTAAAACCTGCGCCCTTGATTGCTTCTAGTCTACGTTCGATTGGAACTAAAAAAAGTTTTTGCACAACACGCGTTTTATGCAATTCCAAAGGAATCTGTTCGCCACTAAAAAATTTAACTTTAGGTGCTGAATCTGGAGTAAATGAGTCTGTCATATATATGTTTATTGAAAGTTAATTATTGCTGGATATAATAGTTAGTTAATGATTTAAGTTATTGCAATGCCTTGCAAGTCTATTCTGCGAAAGAGTAAAAATTACTGTTTAGCAATTACACCAAGAGCACTTAAATCTAACTTGCCACTTGGCAGAAGCGGAATTTTGTCGACCTTAACAACGCTCTTTGGCATCCACAAATTGCTAAGACCTGCTTGACGACAGTACTCTTTAACTTCTGCTAAGGAAACATCTATCGCGCTAACTAGCACAAGGACTTCGCCTTTTTCAGAATCGAATTTTTGAGAAACTGCAATCAAAGGGACTTCGCTATCTTCAATATTCATTGCTTTTGAGAGAGCAGTTTCGACAGTGATATGCGGAACCATTTCTCCTGCAATTTTTGAAAATCGCTTAAGCCTTCCCTCTATATACAAAAAGCCATCTGCGTCTATGCGAGAGATATCTCCAGAGATAAGCCAATCGCCATCGAGAGCTTTTTTAGTTGCATCATCATTATCAAGATAACCCGCAAAAATATTTGGACCTCGCAGACAAAGGAGTCCTCTGCTATTCAATGGCAAAACTTCCAAAGTTGAAACGTCGCGCAAGCAAGCTTGCATTCCAACAAAAAGTTTACCAACAGAAGCTTCGCGCGTACCTGTTGAAAAATATCCATAATCTTTGTCAGCCAAATTGACAGCAACAACTGGAGTAGCCTCAGTAAGTCCATAGCCCTCTGTGTAAGACTTGCTGTGAAAAGTATTATTCCATAAATCGTGGAAGCCTGCTGGAGTCTTTTCTGCTCCTGCAATCGCAGCGCGCAAAGATTTCAAATCTTCTGGATTTGCTCTCTTTAAATAGGCTCTGAAAAAAGTCGGACTGCCAATCATAACAGTGGGTCTTTTTTCACGAAGTGCCTTGATATTATTTTTGATATCAAGAGGACTAAAAAGCGTTACTGTTTTTTGCGAACAAATTGCCATATGCCAAACTTCAAACAAAAGTCCGAAACAATGAAAGATCGGTAAGTTAGCTAAAAGCAAATCATCCTTAGCAAAAACTTTTGTGTAAAAAACTTGTAAACAATTTCCAATAATATTGCGCTCTGTGATAATTGCAGCCTTTGGCTTACCCTCGCTACCGCTTGTAAATATCAGCGTTGCTTCGTTATTATTATTTGTTTCTTTTTCTATTTCAAAAGTTTTGCAAATCAAAGATTCGTCAAAGATCTCTTTCTCCAATTTTTTCAGAAGCTCTTTATCGAACGAATCCACTATCTCACGCGCATCTACATACTTTTCGCTCCAAGGAAATTTTTGATTTGTTTGAACAAATTTTTCACGTATATCTTGAAGAGATATCATACAGTCTATGTCGGCTGTCTCTACGCAGGATTTGATTGCATCTGCACCCATTGTGAAATTCAAATTCACAGGAATAATTTTCGCAAACACGCAAGCGTAGTTAACTATAAAGCCTAACATACAGGGCGGAATTGCTATTCCTATACGCTTTTTGTTTGTGAACTTTTTCATCTCCTGAGCAAATGCCAAAGACATTACTAAAAGTTCTTTCGCGCTATAATCTTTGTTGCCGTAACTATAATCGCAAAGTAAAGCACTGTCAGGGTTGCGCATCAATCCAGAATATATAGACCAAGCCAAACTATATCCCAACTCGGGCTTTTTCGCAAATTCTGAATAGCCCATATCAAAAATTTTATCTTCAAAAGACATCTATACAAATTTGTGCGAGAAATTTAAGATGTCAAATTGTTAATAAAAATTTTAACATTAACCAACAGAGAATATATCGTAATAAACTATATTCAATTTCGAAAAAAATAAATTCGACATAATTTTTGATAAATGAAAATGACATTTGGGCATAACAAATCAATTCTAGAGGCAACTACACGCGTGGTAGAGGCTATTCTATTGCCCCCTCCTACACACACACGAACTCGCTTAAATACTAACTTTACGGGCAATCAACCTTCTAAGTTTCTACTTGGAAAATATGACTCTGGATTTTTTTGTTATTACCATAATAAAAAGCTCGCACTTTTTTCTAAAAAAACTTCTATTTGCTAAATGAATAACGACTTTTTAAGACCAGACGGACGCAAAGCGAATCAATTGCGTAAAATTACTTTTGAAAAAAATATTGCTCCTCATGCTACGGGTTCAGTGCTTGTTTCTTTTGGAAACACAAAAGTTATATGTGCTGCTTGCTTAGAAAAAAAAGTCCCTGCGTGGATGAAATCTATGGAAAATACTCAAGGCTGGTTGACCGCTGAATACAGTATGTTGCCCTACTCTACACTCTCTCGCAAAGCTCGTCCATCAGGCGGAAAAGTAGATGGCAGAAGCGTGGAAATTCAAAGACTCATTGGCAGAGCGATAAGAGCTGTTACAGACTTATCTAAAATTCCAGGTCACACTCTTTGCATAGACTGCGACGTTCTTCAAGCAGACGGCGGAACTCGCACTGCCTCTATTTCAGGAGCATTCGTTGCAGCCTCTTTAGCTGTGAACAAATTGATAGCTTCTGAAGCAATAAAAGAGAGCCCTTTCACTGATTTTATCGCGGCTGTAAGCGTTGGAATATACAACGATAATCTCGTTCTAGACTTACCTTACGAAGAAGATAAAGATGCTCAAGTAGACGCAAACATTGCAATGACTGCATCAGGAAAATTTGTCGAAGTGCAATCAAGTGGCGAAGAAGCAACATTTGAATTTAATCAACTTTGTGAAATGATTAATCTCGCAAAAGAAGGAATTCTAGAGATTACTAAAAAACAAAAGGAAGCGATAGAAAGTTTATGAGCGAAAAATCTCAAAGAGCATTAAGCGTGTTTCGTAATCCTTATTCTTGCGCACAGGCAGTCGCTTTTGCATTTAAGGATTTGTCTGAAAACGAACTTGCAATCTACAAATCAAATAGCGGAGGAAAAGCTCCCGATGGAATTTGTGGTGCTTTATTTGCAGCGTTGGCAAATACACAGTCTGGAAATCATAGAAAAGTCATTGAAGAATTTGTAAAACAAACGGGCGCAATGCATTGTTCTGACATAAAACAAATCTATAAAACTCCTTGCTCAAAGTGCGTAGTTGCGGCAACCGAAATTGCTGAACAAAATTCTTGACACCAGCATAGCTTAAGCTAGTATGGGTTATCTATGAAATTTATATCATACTGCATATTAGCAAGTTTAGCTTTTTACACAAACGCACACTCTGAAACTTTTAAGAGTTTTAAACCAGCATCAGTTCAACCCAATCTTAAATTTAGCACTCTGATTTGGAAAGATTCTTCTTATTCAAAGGTCTTAGAGTCTAAGCCCTCGGAAGCTGATGATATTCAGCTCACAGGTGGCCCTGGCCTCAATACAGAAATTGATACAGACTTATATTTTCGTTCTTTCAGTACAGACAATTGCATTTTTGCTAAAGACCGCAATTTTAATCTAGGCAGTTTTCAGCTAGGAATTCCTAATCACCCTATCGTTCCGCTTACTGCAATACTTGAAAACTGCACTATAAAAGTAAGCAAAATTTTTGAAGTTGCAACGCATTCAAATCAAAACACATCAAATGCTTCTTATGTTGATTTGACTTTGAAAAATTCCACTTTTACCTGTTCTGGCGATTTTGTTTTAGACATTCGTATCCCTGATATTTTAGCTGACCAACAAAGCATCACGGGATTAAAGTTCAGACTCGAGGGCAATTCCAATGTTAAATTTGCAGGCAACATTTCTGTTGATGAAATGACAATTTCTAACCCACGCCAAGTTCAATGCATTTTTGAATTTATCGAAGTAGATTCTAAAATTCCTACGATAACGTTTGATGGAGACAAAAACAACATTGCTTCTTCTCGATTAAATTTTGTTTTCGGAGAAGACATTAAAGATGGCGAATACACTCTTTTTAAATTCAATTCTTATTGTTTAGAAGGTGTTTTCTCAAAAATCTACGTGAACAACATAAAAATTCCTTTCAATACAAAAATTAGAACAAACAAAAAATTTGTTACTCTTCTAAAAACAAAAAGCGGTATTGTTGCTAAAGTTGAAAAATAATTTCCTATAACCTAAACTATGAAAAAGAAAAATTTATTTATATACATACTTCTTTTCGCGAGCCTTTTTACTTATGCTCAAGAAACAAGAAAAGTAATCTCTCTTAACGGAACTTGGCAGATTGCAGAAGGTAATCTCAATAACATTCCAAAAGAATTTCCAGCTGAAGTTGTAGTCCCTGGATATGTCGATATGGCAACCCCTGCTTTTATAGATGTGGGCTCTAGAATCAACTGGAAAAAGACTATGCAATTTGAGCGTCTGCCAGACCCTTTGCGTGAAGCTTTCTGGTATAGAAAAACTTTTACGATAGATGAGTTGCCTTCTTTTGCTCAATTAAAAATTAGCAAGGCTGCATACTCGACTGCTGTGTATCTCAATGGAAAAAAATTGGGAACTCGCTATCCAAATTTTACTCCTAATTTTTGGGACACAACTCCATTCTTAAAAAAAGGTGAGAACGAAATTATTGTTCGCATAGGAGCATCTTTGGCTCAAGTTCCACACCAATTCACAGAAGGCTACGACTTTGAAAAGCATAGATACATCCCTGGAATTTACGACAACGTTAGTTTGATTCTCACTGGCGAGAGTTTTTTAGAAGAGGTGCAAATTGCTCCTAACATAGACACTAGCGAGATTCGCGTTCAAGGATCTATATGGAATAAATCTGAAAATCGTGCGCTCAACTTGATTAGCTTTACTATCAAAGAAAAAGATTCTCAAAAGGTCATAGCTAAAGGCGAAGCTAAGACAAAAGTTATGATGCCAATGAGTCGCGATATTTTCGATACTTTCATTGAAATTGATTCTCCTAATTTGTGGAGTCCTGAAAATCCTTTCTTGTATGTGTTAGAAATCAAGACAGACGGCGATGCCCTCACTATCCCTTTTGGTATGCGCAAATTCACAGGTGATGAAGAAAGTGCAATGTTTTATCTTAATAACAATCCTTATTATATGAGGGGAACTAACATTACTTATCTTCGCTTTACTGAAGACCCTCTGCGTAATGACCTGCCCTGGAATGAAGAGTGGATACGAAAACTTTTCACATATTTTAAATCTATGAACTGGAACACTGTTCGCTTTTGCATAGGTTTTCCTCCAGAGATGTGGTACACTGTTGCTGATGAAATTGGCATTTTAGTTCAAGATGAATTTCCTATCTGGTACGAGCGCTATGCTGACAGAACTGACATTGATTTTGCAACTCTTGCAGGCGAATACACAGCTTGGATTAAAGCTCACTGTAACTATCCTAGCGTTGTGATTTTCGACCCTCTTAACGAAACTCTCGCGACTTCTGAAATGGACAAAGCTAAGGAGCTCGTTCGCGATTTAGATTTATCACAGCGTCCTTGGGACAACGCGTGGGGCTGGAAGTCTCGCAGTGGTGACCCAAGCGAATGGCATCCTTACAGAGTCAGTCAGATGCTAAAACAAAAGATGCATTTCCCTCAAGACTTGCTTAAATTCGACGAAAACCACAATCCTTACACTGAGTACAAAGACAAAAAGCTTCGTCCTATGACCCCACCTTTGTTGATTAATGAGTACAACGAGTTTTGGATTAATAGGGATAATACGATCACCAAGTTTGCTAAAGATTCTGGCGCATTCAAAGAAGTCTTAGGCGATAAATTTACAGGCGAAGAAATGCGTTTTGCATCTGCTCACTACACTGCTCTCTTGACAGAATACTGGCGCATAAAAAAACGCATCCCTGCCGTATTGTATTTTACATCGCTCACTTTCTCTGACGAAACCGCAGTAACAGGTGACGAGTTCCTCGACATAGTAAAACTCACAACCGACAAAGACTGGGACAACTATATGCAAAGCGCATTCAGCCCAATCGCTACTATGCTCGACTACTACGAGACTGACTGCGCCGCAAACTCTGAACAAACTTTCGATATAATTTTCGTTAACGACACTAACGAAGACTGGTCAGGTACTGCCAAATTAATTATCAAAACCCTAGATGGCAAAGTCCTCTCTGAAACCCCATTCAAAGCCACTTGCAACAAACTCGGCCAATCAATCTCTCAAGTAAAAATTAAAATCCCTCCCACAGGAAAATACTTCATCTCCTCACAAATAAATAACAACACCTCCTCCACCCGCTATTTACATAGCAAGTAGAAGAAGAAAAAGTATATTTTAAAAAGGCGCATTTGTTAAATAAATTCTTATTTAACGAAAATGCGCCTTTTTGTTTATATTTTCTTTCTTATTCTCACGTCTATTTTTAGGGGGCGTCTGCCCCCTAACCCCGAGCAAAGGCTGGTTTCGCCTTTGCAATCCAAAGCAAGTGCGACTTGCAGCGGAGAGTAGTCACAGTCTGCAATGATGTTCACACACATTAGCTAAAGCTAATTGCTTAATGCAATAAATTTCCTTAAACTAGAATTAAAGCACGTAGTGCGCCTCTTTAAAAACTTTAAAAGAATCGAAAATAGCAATTGCGAAGCAATGCGGCAAGTCTTCTATGCAGTACACCCTAATGGATGCAGGCACTGCCTGCCTCGGATTTCAAAGGCGGAGCAAGCCTTTGCTGGTTTCAAAAGGCAAAGCCTTTTGTGGGTTGTAGGACAAAGTCCTACGAAAAAACGTGAGAGAATATTAAATAAAAATATACAAAAAGGGCATTTTATTAATAAGAATTCTTATTAATAAAATGCCCTTTTTAAAATAAATATATTTTATATTATATTTATTACTTACGTCTGCGATAGATTACGAGAGCGAGAGCGAGAATGCCGAAGATAGCGGCATAAGTGCTTGGCTCAGGAATCAAGATGAATGTGATTAAGAATTCACCTGTTGCATCATCATATCCGAATGTGCCGAGGTATTTGTCAAATGTTGCAGCGTCGATAAATTCTGCATCTGTTCCTACCAAAGACATCAATTCTACCATCAAGGCAGTTGGAGTGTCGTTGAATCTGAACATTACTACATCGCCAAATCCGTCTGCATATTCTACCATATTTGCGAATATCAAGTTATCTGCACCAAAGCTTGAACCTGATTCAAATGTTAAATCTGAAACTGAATCAAAGACGAACGCAAATGCTGGTTGCAACAAGTCGAAGTAGAAGTCGCCATCATTGTATGAAAGCGTATCAACAGCGAAATTGTTTACTGCTGCGCTGATAATACCACCATTCATTGTAAGCTTTGTTTTTTGGCTTGTTCTGAATGACAAATGACCTTCATTAACAATAACTCCACCTGCGAAGTTATTTTTAGTACCATTTAGCACTTGCTTGCTTGTACCAGCCTTCACCAAAGTGAACTTACTTGTATTGGCAGCATCGTGTCCTTGTGCATCAAATACACCACTGAATGTGTAAGTATTATTTGTCATATCACCAATAGTGAATACTGTATCACCATAATTAGTTCCAAGCACAATAAATCTTGCACCATTACCTGTCAAAGCACCGATATCAAAAGTTCTTGAACCGTTACCATAACCTGTAACAAAGATAGTACCTGCATTAGCATTGAATTTGTCTATTTGAACATTTGATTTACCATTTGCAGCTGCAACAGCATTGAAGAAGATGTTTGTGTTGCTGTGACCTGTCATTTGAAAATCTTTAACATAGACATTTCCTTCTCTAGCTTCCAAAACGAGTTCTTCTAGCCAACCATTGCTGCCACCACCGAGTTCAATTTGACCGATGTTGAGATATTCAGTACCTCTAATATCGAATCCAGAAGCACCTTCAGTTACTCTATTATTTTCAAAGTACACTTTGCCAGTGATTTCAAGAGCTTGCGCATTAATTTCAGAACGTGCACTTGAAGTATTTACCAACTTTACGCTAGCGACTGTCATTTTTGAACCTGGCAGCAGATCTTCTGCTTGGTTGATACCAAATGCGTGAGTGAAATCAACCGCACCTATATTATAGTTTTGTGCACCACGCACAAGGAAACCTGTTTGTGTGTCCTCTGTAATATAACCAGTGCCAGTAATTGCGCCTACATTGATACTGTCAATGCGATTAGCAGTATCAGCTGCTTGAAGACGAGAGCCGAAGCCTTTATAGCCTTCTACACCTGAATTAGCAGTTGCATAATCAGCTGCGCCGTTGATTGTAAAAGAACCAACATTGATTTCTGATGATGATGCTAAAGTTGCATTAGCGCCTGCTCTGAGAGACAAATATTGACGCGCATTATTGTCTAAATTAATTGTTATTTTATCAACAGTAATATTATTAGCAGCATCAATGAAGCTCATATTATCGAGATCTTTACTGCCGCCAAATCCACCATTAACATTGACTTCTTTTACGTTTACACTGCCCTTACCAGCACGAATCCAAATTAAAGGATCTCCAGTAGTTACAGTACCATTGCCTGACAAATTCATTACGCCATCAAAAATAGCATCGCCTTCATCTGGTCTGAAACCGAAGTGAGCTGCTTTTGATGTAATAGTTGAGCCAGAAATGAAATTTGTAGCAAAACCATTTGAACTGCCATTAGTGATAAATTGATCGCCCTCAAAGTTAACATCACCATAAATTGAACCACCACGGAAAATACCATAGTGAGCATTTGTGATATTGATTTGAGCTTTTGAACCACCTGCGCCAGTCATTGTACCACCAGTTATCATAAATGTGTGTGGATCTTCGCCAGCAGTTGGTTTTGCATTATTTGCTATAGTTACATTACCTGCAAAAGAGCCTGCTTCCATTGAGAATCTTAAGCCTGCGCCATCGTTCATAACAACATCACCATTGAATGTTCCAGAAACTTTGCCACCAGCTGCTGCATGATCTTCCTCATACATTCTGAATGTACCGTTATTCTTAATAGTGATTGTACCACTTTCATATGTACCACCACGCATATGGAAACCAGAACCATTAGTAAATGTCATATCTCCAGAAGCTATTGAACGACGAGCTAAATCTGTGTAGTTATCACCACCACCGAAGCCTATCAAGTAATTAACACCACCTGTGAGAAGAACATTGCTAGCTGCTGTTACTCTACCTGAGTAATGGAAAAATTGATTATTTGCAGCTGTGATTGTAACGTTGTTCCAAACCATTGTGTTTGTAGTATCACCAAAGTTACTGCTATTAGAATACAAATTCATGTTTGTCCAGTTACCACCACGACCTAGAATGTTACCATTGAAGCTATCTGCAGACAATGTACCTTGATACATAACAAAGCCACCATTTGATGTATAGTCTTTGAAGTATACCAAACCATTATCGCCTTTGAACGCGTTGTTTCCGCCAGATGTATTAACATAAGTATCATTAAAATAAGTATTACCACTACCGTTAACAGTAAGAGTACTATTCATATTAAGTTTACCAATGTAGAAATTGCTATCTGCTTGCGCTGAGAATTTCAATTCACCTGTGCCAACTGTACTTTGAGCTCCAGTTGAAACACCTGAAGTATCTGTACCGATGTACAAGTTTTTGATACCGTCACTAAATGTCAATACACCACTACCAGTGTGGTTCAGTGCACCAATTTGGATATCATTAAAAGAATTGTTGAAAGTTACATCGTGAGAACTTGTATTGTTAAAAGCACCTGCAATTGTCAAATTAGCATGAGTTCCACCAGGAGTTCCATTGATGTAGTAGGGGTTGTTTTGTCCGTTTTCGAATGTGTATCCAGCAGGAACATCTACTGTGAAATTATTCACAGATAAATCACCACCCAAAATCAAAGAAGATCTAGGTAGATAAATGTTGCGGGGAGTACCGCCGCCCATTCCATCATCACCATCGTCGGTAGATTTTGAGAGTGTATAGCCCTTGATAAACACATTATCGGAAGATCCTGGGATAGCATTCATCTGTGTAAACAAGGAAGAACCAGTAAACGCAGAGTAGTCATACCAAGAATCTGGATTCACTAGAGTAGTGCCACCTGCAGAATTGTTGCCGTACATAAAGTCGGCAGCAGATGCCTGTGAGCAAATCCCCAGTAGAAGTAGATATGATATTTTTTTCATAGAGGTTGATATTTTAGGTTGTTGAAACAAAAAAAGGAGCTAATCCAGCATTTGTTTTTAAAGTTAAAAAAGACAAAAAATGAGAAACATTTTTTTGCATATTTCACAGAAATAAATGGACGTATCACGTCCAGTAAAATTGTTCTGAAGTTAACAGAAGAAATATTTTTTGAAAAAGCGCATCCGCTCTCAAACGCTGATAAATACTGCGATGGG
>JGI994J12354_10000165_pt1 | contig 63653 bp, 52 predicted proteins | sample IntmicLarv3ML3BL_FD_12354 | JGI IMG/M metagenome (IMG submission 12354) | reverse complement strand
GTAAGAAGAAATAAGAGATGTAAAGCAAATTAATAGTTTAAAACGAAACAAGAGATATAAAGTAAATTAATAAAGTAAGAAGAAATAAGAGATGTAAAGCAAATTCAATAATTTAAAACGAAACAAGAGATATAAAGTAAATTAATAGAGTAAGAAGAAATAAGAGATGTAAAGCAAATTAATAATTTAAAACGAAACAAGAGATAAAAAGAAAATTAATAGAGTAAGAAGAAATAAGAGATGTAAAGCAAATTAATAATTTAAAATGAAATAAGAGATATAAAGTAAATTAATAGAGTAAGAAGAAATAATAGATGTAAAACAAATTAATAATTTAAAACGAAACAAGAGATATAAAGTAAATTAATAGAGTAAGACAAAATAAGTGGTATAAATTAAACGAATTGTAAAATAAAATTAGTGATACAAAATAATCCTAATTAATGTAAAAGATATAGGGTTTAATGATAGGAGATTAGAAGATGAAAGAAAACAGAACAGATTTGAATATTAATAATATAAATGATAATGAAAGTGACTTATCAGAAAATTTGGATAATAATATAGATAACAGTGATATAGAACATGATGAAATAAGTAATAATACAGAAAATGAAGATACACTTGAAGAGTTTTGTTGTATTTGTAAGAGGACAGAAACTAAGGCGGGCAAAATGATAGAAATGCCTGGTAAACTTAAAGTATGTCATAGTTGTATGCAAAGAGCATTTACTACAGTTGAGAGCTCTGGTTTAGATTTATCACAAATGAAAGATATTAAGGGGTTACAGTTCCAATTTGCGGATTTGGAGCATTTTAATAATATGTTAAATAAGCCACAGGTCAAAAAGAAAAAGCCTAAAGCAAACAAAGAAGAAAAGGTCAAACCAGAGCTGGAGTTAGATATAAAGAAGATACCAGCACCTCATATTATAAAGGGGAGTCTGGATGAGTATATTGTAGGTCAAGAACATGCTAAAAAAGTTATCAGTGTAGCGGTATATAATCATTATAAAAGAATTGCTGCATTAGAAGGAAATAATGAAGATAATGATGATGTAACTATTGAAAAATCTAATGTATTAATGGTAGGTCCTACTGGCAGCGGAAAGACATATATGGTTAAAACTTTGTCTAAACTTTTAAATGTGCCATTAGCGGTTGCTGATGCAACCTCACTTACTGAAGCAGGTTATATAGGTGATGATATAGAAAGTGTATTGTCAAAATTATTAGCAGCAGCAGATAATGATGTAGAACGTGCAGAACGTGGAATTGTATTTATTGATGAAATAGATAAAATAGCTAAAAAGAAAAATAGTAATACGAGAGATGTAAGCGGTGAATCAGTACAGCAAGAACTGTTAAAAATGCTTGAGGGTACTTCTATAGAGGTGCCGATAGGCTCCAATAGTAAAAATGCAATGGTACCAATGGCAACTATAGATACTAGTCAAATATTATTTATATGTGGAGGAGCTTTTCCGGATTTAGATGAAATTATAAAAGAAAGGTTGAATAAGCAAGCAGCTATTGGATTTTCGTCAGATTTAAAAGATAAATATGATGATAAAAAAGAAATGTGGAAAAATGTTACAATAGAAGATTTTAGAAAATTTGGTATGATACCAGAATTTTTAGGAAGACTTCCAATAATAGTTACATTAGAGGGGCTTACCGTGGAATTTCTTGTTAAAATCTTAAAAGAACCTAAAAATGCAATTATAAAACAATACAGAAAATTATTAGCATTAGATGAGGTAGAATTAATTTTTGAAGATGAAGCATTGGAAGTAATAGCAAATAAGGCAATGAAAAAAGATATAGGAGCAAGGGCACTTAGGGCGATTATAGAAGAATATATGCTGGATATTATGTATGAAATCCCTAAAGATTCTAATATAGGAAGAGTAGAAATAACTAAAGAGTATTTAGAGCAGTTGGGCGGACCACGAATAGTAATGCGTGGAATGTAATTATAAAATTAAAATATTGGGTTTGAATTATAATGTTCAATCCCAATATTTTTAATTATTAAAAGATTATTTATTTTTTTTAGAGGTGTTAAATTCTAATACTATTAAAAATATTGTACCTATAAATATAAAAATATCAGAAAGATTGAAGATTATATATTTAATTTTGTCAAGATATTTTGATTTAAAATTAAAGCTGAAATAATCAACTACATAGCCATAAATAATTCTATCATAAATGTTACCTAGACCTCCAGCTAATATGAGAGAAAGACTAAATTTTTTAAGGAAACTTCCTTTATGGGGAAGAAGAATTATAAAACGTGGCAGTAAGTTTAGGAGAGCAGATATAGGTATAAATAATATTAAAAAGGGTGAATTTTCAAGAAAACTAAAGGCAAGTCCTTTATTGTGACTTTTATGAATAGTAATTTTATTAGAACATATATTAAATGGAAAAATATTACTTGGCATATTTTCTATTTTAGTTTTAAGTTTTAAATCTATTATAAATAAAAAGGTGGAAAATAAACTCCAAATCATGGCATTATCTCCTTACTATAACAATATATAAATTGTGTTGTTTTATGTGAAATTATTAATTATTATAAATATTATAGAGCAGTTTTTTATAAACGTCAACGAATTTTATATTTATGTTTTTGGAATATTATTATGATTTCTAACAATAATATAAAAATTATTCAATATTGTTAGAAAGATTATAATAACCTAAATTGCCTGATAAAAGAAAAAATATAAAGATTCATTCGATATGGTTAAGAAAAGGCTATGATAACTTAAATTGCTTGATAAAAGAAACAATATAAAGATTATTCAATATTGTTAAGAAAAGCTATAATAACCTAAATTACCTGATAAAAGAAAAAATATAAAGACTTATTCGATATGGTTAAGAAAGGCTATGATAACCTAAATTGCCTGATAAAAGAAAAAATATAAAGACTTATTCGATATGGTTAAGAAAGGCTATGATAACCTAAATTGCCTGATAAAAGAAAAAACATAAAGACTTATTTGATATGGTTAAGAAAGGCTATAATAACCTAAATTGCCTGATAAAAGAAAAAATATAAAGATTCATTCGATATGTTTAAGAAAGGCTATGATAACTTAAATTGCTTGATAAAAGAAAAAAATATAAAGACTTATTCGATATGGTTAAGAAAGGCTATGATAACCTAAACCGCTTGATAAAAGAACAAATATATAGATTATTTAATATTGTTAGAAGAACTAAAAAAGAATAATCTGTATTCAAAAAAATAACTTTCATATAAAAGTATTATATGATATAATAAAACACGACTATATTAAGAATGGAGGTTGAGTATAGATGAAACGTATTAAAACATTAACAACCAATATAAGAAAGAATACTATAAAGAATGGCGGTTGTGGTGAATGCCAAACATCTTGTCAATCAGCATGTAAGACATCTTGTACTGTAGGAAATCAGAGTTGTGAAAATAGCAATAGATAGTTATTTGCTGTGTTTTCAGGTATAAGGAAGCGGACACTGAAAGTTTTCGGTCTATCCGAAAGCTTTTTTATGTCTGCTTTCTTTATGGTGTTAAAATAGGTATTTTAAGAGGAGTTAATAAATGATTCATAAATATAAAAATAATGGATATAATATAGTATTAGATATAAATAGTGGTTCGGTTCATGTAGTAGATGATTTAGTATATGATATAGTAGATATTGCAAATGAAAAGTCGGAAGAAGAAATATGTATTATATATTCTCATAAGTATAATGAGGCAGATATAAAAGATGCATTAGCAGATATTATGGAGTTGAAAGAGAATGAACAATTATATACGAAAGATGAATATAAAACATATGTAATGGACTTTAAAAAACGAAAAACTGTGGTTAAAGCTCTTTGTTTGCATATTGCACATGCTTGTAATCTTGCTTGTCGTTATTGTTTTGCAGAAGAAGGTGAATATCATGGACAAAGAGCAATGATGAGCTTTGAAGTAGGTAAAAAAGCACTTGATTTTTTAGTAGCTAATTCAGGAAATCGAATTAATTTAGAAGTAGATTTCTTTGGCGGTGAGCCGCTTATGAACTGGGAAGTAGTTAAGCAATTGGTAGAATATGGCAGAACAGTTGAAAAATCTCATAATAAAAAGTTTAGGTTCACACTTACAACTAACGGAACACTTCTTACTGATGAAATAACGGAGTTTTTAAATAAGGAAATGAGTAATGTGGTACTTAGTTTGGATGGCAGGCGTGAAATTACTGATTATATGCGTCCATATAGAAATGGAAAAGGTATTTATGATATAATTGTTCCTAAGTATCAGGCACTTGCAGAAAGCAGGAATCATACAGATTATTATGTAAGAGGTACATTTACCAGAAAGAATTTAGATTTTGCTGATGATGTACTGCACTTTGCAGACTTAGGTTTTCAGCAAATATCAGTTGAACCAGTAGTAGCAGAAGAAAGTGCAGACTATGCAATTAGAACAGAAGACCTTGCAAAAGTTATGAAAGAATATGATAAATTGGCAGTAGAATATCTTAAGCGTAAACGTGAGGGCAAGGGATTTAATTTTTTCCATTACATGATAGATTTAAACCATGGTCCTTGTGTAGCTAAATGTTTATCAGGCTGTGGTTCAGGTACAGAATATTTGTCAGTAACACCTTGGGGAGATTTATATCCATGTCACCAATTTGTTGGGCAAGATGAGTTTTATTTAGGAAATGTAGACACTGGCGTAATTAAGACAGAGCTTAGAGATGAATTTAAGCTATGCAATGTATATGCAAAACCGAAATGTAGAGAGTGCTTTGCTAGATTTTATTGTAGTGGTGGTTGTGCTGCTAATTCTTACAATTTTCATGGAACTATCAATGATGCATATGATATTGGATGTGAAATGCAGAAAAAGAGAATTGAGTGTGCAATTATGATACAAGCGGCACTTGCAGAAGAAGCAGAAAGTGAAGCCACGAGTGAAATTTGCGGATAAGGTTGCAGTGCATTTGTAGAAAAATGATATCATTTATATAAGGCATATAGAGTATATTAAGGGGATTTTTTGTATAATATATAAAATGAATTGAAAAAATATTTATAGTGTAAAAAGACAAAATATTTGAAGTATGATATGAAAAATATATATTAATAGAATTTGTGTTGTAATGTATATAAAATATATAGAAAAAATGTTTTTAATGTAATATGTAAAAAGTACAAAATATTTATAGTGTGATAAAAGAATATATTAATAGAATTTATGGTGTAATATATATAAAATATTATAGAAAAAATATTTGTAATGCAATGTGTAAAAAATATAAAATATTTAAAGTATAATGTGAAAAATATATATTAGTAGAATTTGTGATGTAATGTATATAAAATATATAGAAAAAATGTTTTTAATGTAATATGTAAAAAGTACAAAATATTTAAAGTATAATATGAAAAATATATATTAGTAGAATTTGTGATGTAATGTATATAAAATATATAGAGAAAATGTTTTTAATGTAATATGTAAAAAGTACAAAATATTTAAAGTATAATATGAAAAATATATATTAGTAGAATTTGTGTTGGAATATATATATAAAATATATAGAAAAAATATTTTTAATGTAATATGTAAAAAGTACAAAATATTTAAAGTATAATATGAAAAATATATATTAGTAGAATTTGTGTTGTAATGTACATAAAATATATAGAAAAAATGATTTTGGTGTAATATGTAAAAAATTGTAGTATAAGTATAGTAACTATATTGAAAAATTAGCGGTTGTTATAAATACAATCAATTATAATTAAATATAGTAATAGACAATATGCTAAAATTTAGAAAATAAAGTAATACAAGTTATAATTGTAACTCTAATAATAGAAAGAGGTTTTTATGTATAAAGTACTAAAACGTGAAGGGTATGCAAAGCGTTGTGAATTGCATACGGTACATGGTGTTATACAGACACCAGTATTTATGAATGTAGGCACTATTGCTGCTATTAAAGGTGCTGTATCTGCTATAGATTTACAAGATATAGGAACACAAGTGGAATTATCTAACACCTATCATTTACATTTAAGACCTGGTGATGAAAAGATTAAAAAACTTGGAGGTCTGCATAAATTTATGAATTGGGATAAACCAATATTGACAGACTCAGGTGGTTTTCAAGTATTTTCACTTACTAAACTTAGAAAAATAAAGGAAGAAGGTGTGTATTTTAATTCTCATATAGATGGACAAAAAATATTTATGAGTCCGGAAAGCAGTATGAATATACAGTCTAATCTAGCCTCAACTATAGCAATGGCATTTGATGAATGTCCGCCTCACCCTGCAACTAGAGAATATATGCAGGCATCAGTTGATAGAACGACTAGGTGGTTAGAACGTTGTAGAGTACAAATGAGAATTAATAATGCTAAAGATGATACTATAAATAAGGAACAAATGTTATTTGGTATTAATCAAGGTGGTACTTTTGAGGATATTAGAATAGAACATGCTAAGAGAATATCAAATTTGGATTTAGAAGGTTATGCTCTTGGTGGTTTAGCAGTAGGTGAAAGTCATGAGGAAATGTATAGAATTTTAGAAGAAACTATACCATATTTGCCGATTGAAAAACCTACTTACTTAATGGGAGTTGGTACACCTGCTAATATTTTGGAAGCAGTAGAACGTGGTGTAGATTTTTTTGATTGTGTATATCCATCAAGAAATGGCCGCCATGGTCATGTATATACTAATAATGGAAGATTAAACCTATTTAATGCAAAATTTGAACTTGATGATATGCCGATAGAAGAAGGTTGTGGCTGTCCAGCTTGTAAACATCATACTAGAGCATATATTAGACATTTATTAAAAGCTAAAGAAATGCTAGGTATGCGATTATGTGTATTGCATAATTTATATTTTTATAATAAAATGATGGAAGAAATTCGTGAAGCATTAGATAAAGGATGTTTTGCAGAATATAAGAAAACTAAATTAGAAAATATAAGTCAATTAGGAGGAAAGTAAAATGAACTTTTTAACAGCAGCAGCAGAACAAGGCGGAGTAATGTCACCTATAGTTATGGTCGTTTATATAATAGGGCTTGTAGGATTTATGTATTTTTTTATGATAAGACCACAGAAGAAACAGCAAAAACAACATCAGGAATTGTTATTAGCTGTCGCAGTAGGTGATGTAGTTTTAACTTCATCAGGCTTTATTGGTGAAATAATTGATATGACAGATGATACTGTAATTGTAGAATTTGGCAATAATAAAAATTGTAGAATTCCTATGCAAAAGTCATCGATTGTTAAGGTTGAAAAGCAGGAAGATTAAAGTTAAATACTTGATATTTAATCAAATAATTAATTTTGTAAAATTATCAGATATTTGAATTATAAGTATAGTAGTTATAATTCAAATATCTAAATACTCAAATAAAAAAGCGTTGATAACTTAAATGTAGGATTTACAAATATTTATCTAAATACTAAGAATATATAATTTAGTTATAGTATTGTTTTTAATATTATTACAATCAGATTTTTAAAAAGTTTGGAAGTATTATAATTAGATAATTAAAAAGTATAGAAGTGATTAAGTATTGCATTATACCTTAGACTTATAAAATAAAAAGTCATACAGCAAAGAGCATGAGCCGACACTCAAAAGTTAGACAAAAAATCTAATGATTGGGAGGTCGGTTTTTTGTGGTAAAATATAGTTATGAATTTTTGGAATTGATTTGTTTGTTATATTGATATAATAAAAAAGAGTATTTATATTTTGAATGTGACATACTGTTGTCATATTTAATTTGATATAGTTAAGTATAAATATAAAATTATAGGTGACTGCGAAACTCAAAAGATGTTTAATGTGGATAATTGTTAGAAGTTCTAATGAAATTATATGATGTATAAGTGTTTTTATGCAAGATGCTTACCAGAAAACGGAAAATGCTAAAAGTTATATATATTTACATAGTACTTAGATGATGTAAAATGCAATATCGCTGAGGAGATAATACTTAGTGATTGTTAAAAATACCAGTATTGACAAGGCTTTCAGAGCTTAGTAAATGTTTGATGTAAAATTATAGGTAATTGTGAAACTCAAAAAGTACCTTGTTTGGATAACTGGTAGAAGTTTTAACAGAAATTATAAGTTTTGCAGAGTCTAAGTAGAGAATTAATGCTTATAATAAGAAAATTTGCTAAAGTTATATATATTTCTACAGCCTTAAAAAAGTGAAAATTGAAGTTTGTTGAGTAGATAATATTTTGTGACAGTCAAACAAACCAGCATTTACAAGGGTTTCAGAGTTTCGCAATTAACTAAATGTAAAATTAAGAAAAAAAGGAGATTATATTATGTCTAATGCAGTTTGGTTTATATCTTTTAAACTTAAAAAAGGTGTATCAGCAGAGACTTTTTTGCTTGCCTCAGAAAAATGTCATAATGAGGTTTTGTCCAAGCAAAAAGGTTTTATTTCATGGGAAGTACTTCGCAATGGTGATATATGGGCTGATATTGTAAAGTGGGAAACAGTTGAAGATGCTAAAAATGCAGAAACAGCAGGGCAATCGAATCATGTTGCTCATGAATTTTATGCATGTTTAAATATGAATAGTTGTAAAATGCAGACATTAATTATTGAGAAAACTCACTAAGAATATAGTATTTTTTGTTTGTTTTTATAGTCTGTATTGAATGTGCAGAAGATGTAAAACCTATTATGGCTTCAAGCTAAAGATAAATGGGGGCAGTCGGGAAATATAACTGTCTAATGAATGTGTGTTAAAGATGTTAAAATAATACAATATTCTAAACATCGTAAATAATCTGAAGTATCATTAAAGATATTAAAATAATAATACCTCCAAAATAGATTTGGTTATTTACCATGTCTACTTTAGAGGTATCATATCAAAGTTCAGAATGAATCGCACACTCTATTTTATATTATTATTAATCGATGTTAAAAATTGGTATAAATTAACTGTTTCATTTTTTGTGTTCAATGATAAGTACAATATGGATACTATAATTTTAAATTTACAACAAATGTAATATAAATAGTAATACTATAACCTCATAATTCTTTAGCTGGGGTAATTTAATCTGCTGTCATCAATATTATATAAAGTTTCATCTAAATATTTTTTAGCTAAAAATTTAGCCATATTTAGGTTCATATCTAAATAATTTCCGCAATCTTTGGCTGAACTGCCAGGTACTTCACCTTCAAAATCCCTTATAAATTCAAACAATTCTACAATTAGAGGCAGAATATCTTTGGAAGTATAGTCACCAGATAAAAGTAGATAATGTCCAGTTCTGCATCCCATAGGTCCAAAGTAAATGACTTTATCTCCGAAATCATTATGATTTCTTAAAAAAGTAGCAGCTAAATGTTCCATGGTGTGAATTTCAGCAGTATTTAAAACTGGTTCTCTGTTGGGAGCAGTCATACGTAAATCAAAGCTAGTTATGGTTGCAGTTCCAAAATAGTCCTTTCTGGAAACATAAATGCCTGGAAATAAATCTAAATGATTAACAGTAAAACTTGCAATTTTTTTCATAATATAATCTCCTTAAAAATAAAATCTAATATAGTTTAAATAAAGTTTCTAAAACTTAAAATTAAAGAACATTACAAAAATAATTATAGGCTGTTTAGCGAGAACTTGCAAGTATTGACTAGAAAAGTATCGCGTGATAGACTGTATGTTATATGAAAGAAGTATATTATCAAATAGTTTGTATGGAAAAAATATTAATGTTTAAATGTATAAAACAGGGTGTATGATAGTTGACAGTAGTTTGCATGGAAAAAATATTAATGTTTAAGTGTATAAAACGGGGTGTATGGTTGACAACAGTTTGTATGGAAAAAATATTAATGTTTAAGTGTATAAAACGGGGTGTATGATAGTTGACAACAGTTTGCATGGAAAAAATATTAATGTTTAAGTGTATAAAACGGGGTGTATGATAGTTGACAACAGTTTGTATGGAAAAAATATTAATGTTTAAATGTATAAAACGGGGTGTATGGTTGACAACAGTTTGTATGGAAAAATATTAATGTTTAAGTGTATAAAACAGGGGGGATGATAGTTGACAACAGTTTGTATGGAAAAATGTTAATGTTTAAGTGTATAAAATGGGGTGGATGATAGTTGACAGTAGTTTGTATGGAAAAAATATTAATACTTAAGTAATATGATAGTCGTTAAAAGTACAAAAAATAATAAAAGTTAAGTGATTAATGTAAAAATAGGTGGTAAGTTATAATTAAAAATATATTTATTATAATTTACCATTAAAAAGAATTAGATAAGTAAAGGGAGATATTATTATGTTAGAAGAAAAGAAAACGTTATTTAGCGGAATGCAGGCAACTGGGAGTCTGACACTTGGCAATTATTTAGGAGCATTGAAGAATTGGGTAAAATTAAATGAGGAATATAATTGCTTTTTTAGTGTAGTTGATATGCATTCTATAACAATAAGGCAGGAAGCGGCAGAACTTAGAAAAAAAGCTAGAAATCTTATGGCATTATATATAGCGGCAGGACTTGACCCAGAGAAAAATTGTATATATTATCAGTCACATGCCACAGCACATGCTGAACTTGCTTGGATACTCAATTGTTTTACATATATGGGTGAGTTAAACCGTATGACACAGTTTAAAGATAAATCAAAGAAAAATGAAGATAATATAAATGCAGGCTTATTTACATATCCTGTATTGATGGCGGCAGATATACTATTATATCAAGCTGATGTAGTTCCCGTTGGAATAGATCAAATGCAGCATTTAGAACTTGCAAGAAATATTGCTCAACGCTTTAATGGAATTTATGGTGATGTGTTTACTATTCCAGAACCATATATAGGCAAGGTTGGAGCCAAAATTATGAGTCTGCAAGATCCTGCTAAAAAAATGTCTAAATCTGATGAAAATCAAAATGCCAGCATATTTTTAATGGATAATAAAGATGTTATCATTCGTAAATTTAAACGTGCTGTAACAGATTCAGAAGCAACAGTAAGATATTGTGATGAGCAGCCAGGGATTAAAAATCTTATAGATATATATGTAGCATGCACTGAAAAAACGGTAGCAGAAGTAGAAGCAGAGTTTGCAGGAAAAGGTTATGGTGACTTTAAGATTGCAGTAGGTGAAGTTGTAGCCTCTGTTTTATCTCCTTTGCAAAATAAATATGAAGACATACTAAAAAATAAAGATTATTTAGATGGAATTATCAAGAAAAATGCAGAAGAAGCTAATTATGTATCTAATAAGACTTTAAGAAAGGTACATAGAAAAATAGGTTTTCCAGATCGTATCAGGTAAGTTTTAGAATATTTTGCAAATTATATAGATAAATACTACAAAAACAAAGTTTGTAAAATTAGTAAAGTAAAGATATTTTATTACTTTTCTTTGCAGTCATATATTAAAAAAATTATTTATATTAGTTGCTGTTATTTATTAAGAACTATGGAAAGAAGAATAACCTAAGAATTTTAGATGTTTTAAAGGCAAATGAAATTTGAGGGAGTATTCTTTGGTGTACAGAAATTAGGTTTTTAATATAGTATAAAGATACAAATATAAGTTTATTTAATATGTAGCGAATAAATATGCAGATTCTGCAAACAAGTGAATACTGGAGGTAAGAGCCTAGAAGCTAAATTGGATTTCTCTGTTAGATATATAGGTTCTTCTACATCAATATTGAAAAAGTGAGGTTATTGAACAATGAAGCAAAATAGTATAACTAAGGCTATCGAAATTATTCAAAAAAACTCCGTTCAAGGAGGCGAGTTCAGCGGTCAGCATTGTGTGCTTTCGCTGATTGATACAGAGGGTTTCCCAACGGCATCTGTTATAACCCCATCAATGTCTGATGGCATTAATTGGCTTACATTTGGCACATTTCTTGATGGCAACAGAGCAAAACGGGCTGCAAATTGTAATCGTGCCAGTATTTGTTTTACCTCTGATGAATATTGTGTTAATTTAGTTGGTGAAATAGAAGTTATTACATCTGCTGATGTAAAATGCGAAATGTGGTATGACGGACTTTCTTTTCATGTTACAGGTGTGGATGACCCTAATTACTGTGTTCTGAAATTCACCACAAAACGCTACAAACTTTTTATAGATGGTGAAGATATTGAGGGAATAGTATAGTAACACTAAAAAGTTTATGTTACCTACGCATAGGCACATATTTTTCGCTTGTTATAGAACTAACTATAATTTTGAACTTTAGAAATAAAATAGAGGAATATTAATTATGAAATATTTAGATAGAAAATTTTATGAAAGAGATACATTAGAAGTTGCGAAAGATTTGATAGGTAAGTATCTGGTTAGACAATATAATGGAAAGTATATAATAGGGCAAATTACAGAGGCAGAGGCTTATATAGGGGCTATTGATAAGGCTTGTCATGCTTATAATGGAAAAAAGACAGAGCGTACTAAGGTTTTATATGAAGAAGGCGGGACTTGTTATGTGTATCTTATATATGGAATGTATTATTGTATGAATATTGTGACTGAAAAAGAGGGAGCAGCGGCAGCAATATTACTGCGTAGCGTAAAATTGATTGAGGGAAAAGAGTTAGCGGCAAAACTTAGGTATGGAAAAGAATTAAAAGAACTTACAAAGTATCAATTAAAGAATTTTTCAAACGGTCCAGGGAAATTATGTAAGGCGTTTAATATTTCAAAAATTAATAATATGGGGAGCTTTTGCAGTGAAGAATTATTCATTGCAGATGAATGGGAGGAGCACAAACTTGCTAAGTTAAAGATTAAGACAAGTCCTAGAATAGGTATAGATTATGCTGAGGAAGCTAAAGATTTTAATTGGAGATTTTATGTTGAAGATTAAAAGTGAAATTTTGGTTAATTAAATTGAATTAGGCTGGAGTTATATTTAATAATATGGTGGTAAAATAGATATTGATTTAATGAAAATGTTGTATAATATATAGATAAATATAAAAATATTTTTGTTGAAAAATATAAAACAATATAAAATAAGCAGAAGAACTATTTGAGAGAACTATAAACTTTAAATATTAATAGAACTTTTGTATAAATAAATAATATTGAAAATGAAATTAGTTAGAATAAATAAAATTATATAAAAATGTTATATTGAATAAAAGATTAGCAATAAAATTAAAAAATATATAAATGGTAATAATAAGAAAAAATATAATAAGAAATTAAACCTAGCTGTTAAACAGGATATACTAGATTTAATATATAGAATATTTAAAAACTAACAAATATTAACAACAAGGTAAATTGTGTAATATTTGCTTTTGTTTAGTTAAAATTTTAAAAACTGATAAACACTAACAACAAGGAGGGGTTCATATGTATTGTACACAAAATATAAGTGAAAATATTATTTGGATAGGTGGAAGTGACAGAAGAATTGCATTATTTGAAAATATGTTTCCGTTAGATAATGGTGTAATGTATAATTCATATCTTATTTTAGATAAAAAAACAGTAATTATAGATACTGTAGATAGAGCTATTACAGCACAATTTTTTGAAAATATTGAACATACTTTGGATGGACGAACATTAGACTATCTTATTATCAATCATATGGAACCAGATCATTGTGCTAATATTGAAGAATTAGTGCGTAGGTATCCAAATGTTAAACTTGTAGGAAATAAAAAGACATTTAAGTTTATAGAACAATTTTATAACTTTGATGTTAAAGATAATTATTATGAAGTAAAAGAAGGTGATGAACTTGTAGTAGGAGAACATACACTTAGATTTTATATGGCACCAATGGTACATTGGCCTGAAACTATGATGACTTATGAAGTAAGTAAAGGTATTTTATTTTCAGCAGATGCATTTGGCAGTTTTGGCGGGTTTAATGGAAATTTATTTGCAGATGAAATTAATTTTGATAGAGATGGTTTAGATGAGGCTAGAAGATATTATTGTAATATTGTTGGAAAATATGGTACTCAGGTTCAGGCGGTTATCAAAAAAGTATCAGAACTTAAAATTAATATGATATGTCCGCTTCATGGGCTTTTGTGGAGAGAAAATATTGCTTACTTATTAGAAAAGTATAATCTTTGGAGTAAATATATTCCTGAGGAAAATGGTGTGGTATTATTTTATGCTTCAATGTATGGAAATACTGAAAATGCTATGCATGTAATAGCTAATAAACTTGCTTGTAAGGGGATTAGAAATTTAAGATTATATGATATTTCTAAAACCAATGCTTCATATATTATAGCAGAGGTATTTAAATACAGTCATTTTGTGGTTGCTGGTGTTACTTATAATAATGAATTATATCATCCGCTTGCGATGTTGCTGTCAGAACTTGCAATGCTTGGAATTAAAAACAGAAAAGTAAGTATAGTTTCTAATGGCTCATGGGCAGCACAGGCAGGAAAAAGAATAACTGAAAAATTATCAAATATGAAAGATATAGAAATATTAGGCGGAGAATTAGAAATTATGTCTGCATTAAAGAATGAACAAATGGAAAGACTAGATGAAATAGTTGAAACATTAGTTAAATCTTTGAATAGTTAGTATAGTTAAAATAATTATAGTCTTTTGATTTATGACAATAATAAATAAAATAAATACCTTTGGTTTAAAAACTATGTATGTTATGTAAGTTGGAAAACTAGAGGTATTTATTTGTTAAATTTTAGTGATAAAAGAGTGGGAATAGTAAAGACTATGATGACAGGAAAGGTCAATAAAGGAAATTAAATATAGTTAAAATACTTTGCTTTAAGAAAGCATAATAAAATGGAGAAAATTATAGAATAAAATAAAGAAAAATGCTTCTGGAGAACTAATGAAAATCATTTATAATACTAATTTGACACATAAGTATAAATAATGTAAACTAAGTAGCAATGAAATAAATACGAAAGCCTTATTATTGTTTGATTTTGGTTATTGATTTGATATTAAAAATCTGATTATAATATATAAAATATCAATAATAATAAGACTGAATAACTTAAAAATTAATTGAGAGGAAGAAGAATGTGTATGAAGTTTAAAGCTAGAAAAATTCTTTTATTTTTACTGCTTTGTATAACTATGATTTCTGGTAATTTATTAAATGTATCAGCAGAGCAGGAAGAATGGAGAGTTGGAATGGAAGCTGGATATGCTCCATTTAACTGGACTCAGTCAACAGACGAAAATGGAGCCGTGCCTATAGAGGGTTCACTTGATTTTGCTGGCGGATATGATGTAGAAATTGCAAAAATTATAGCAGATAAGTTAGGCAAGAAGTTAGTAATAGTAAAAACTGAGTGGGACGGACTTGCACCGGCACTTACTTCGGGCAAGATAGATGCAATTATTGCAGGTATGTCACCTACTGCCGAAAGAAAAGAAACTATTGATTTTACTGATATATACTATAAATCAAATCTTGTAATATTGGTTAGAAAAGGAAGCATTTATGAAAATGCAGAAAGTATTGCAGATTTTGCAGATGCTAAAATTACAGCACAGCTTAATACTTTTCACTACTCTGTAATCGACCAAATTGATGGTGTTAATAAGCAAGGAGCTATGGATAATTTCCCAGCAATGAGAGTTGCACTTGAATCCGGCATTATTGATGGATATGTGACTGAAAGGCCTGAGGGAGTTACAGCAGAAGAAGTTAATCCTAACTTTGCAATGGTAGAATTTACAGAGGAAACAGGTTTTAATACTAATCCAGAAGATACTGAAATAGCTATTGGTATTCGTAAGGGTGAACCATTAAAAGCTGAAATTAATAGCATTATTAATTCAACATTTCAAGAGGGTGATTTTGATGCTATTATGGATAAAGCTATTGAAAATCAGCCAAGTTCAGATAGCGATGGGATTTGGGTAGTAAAAATAATTAAAGAAAACTGGAAAATGTTTTTAAGAGGTGCAGGTGTTACTCTTTATATATCATTAATTGGAACAATAATAGGATTATTTATAGGGCTTGCAATTGGAATTATAAGAACAGTACCAATACCAGAAATTAAGTGGAAAAAGTATGTAAATAAGATGATTAATTTAATTTTTTCAGTTTACATAGAAGTATTTAGAGGTACTCCTATGATAGTTCAGGCGATGGTTATATATTATGGAAGTGCAATAGCATTTGGCTGGGACTTAAATAGAATTGTAGCTGCTATTTTGATTGTTTCTGTAAATACAGGTGCATATATGTCTGAAATCGTTAGGGGAGGTATATTCTCTATAGATAAGGGGCAGTTTGAAGCTGCACAAGCGATAGGAATGAAACATTTTCAGATTATGCGTCATATAGTTATACCTCAGGTTATTAGAAATATTTTACCTGCTACTGGAAATGAATTTGTTATTAATATTAAAGATACTTCTGTACTTAATGTTATTGCTGTTTCAGAACTTTATTTTCAAGCTAAAACAGTTTCAGGAATTAACTTTAGATTTTTTGATACTTTCTTTGTAGCTTGTGTACTGTATTTTGTGATGACATTTACAGTTACTAGGATTCTTAGATATGCAGAAAAGAAAATGGATGGACCAGAGTCATATATTATGAGTGGAAATCAAAATCAAGTGGAAAGACCAGAAGATATGGCAAAGGAGGGACGATAATATGAAGCCTATGATAGAGGTAGAACATTTAAGAAAAACCTTTGGCAAGAACGAAGTTTTGAAAGATATTCATCTTTCTGTTAATAAGGGAGAGGTAGTAACTATTATTGGTTCGTCTGGTTCTGGTAAGTCTACACTTCTTCGTTGTATAAACCTGTTAGAAATACCAAACGATGGGAAAATATTATTTAATGGTGATAATGTACTTGCAAAGGGTTATGATTTGCCTAAATATAGGACACATTTGGGAATGGTATTTCAGCAATTTAATTTATTTAACAATCATGATGTTTTATCTAACTGTGTGGTAGGACAAGTTCAAGTATTAAAACGTTCTAAAGAAGAAGCAGAAAAGATAGCATTAGAAAATCTTACACGGGTAGGTATGGAGAAATATATTCATGCAAAGCCATCACAGCTTTCAGGAGGACAAAAACAGCGTGTTGCTATTGCCAGAGCATTATCTATGAATCCCGATGTAATGCTTTTTGATGAACCTACTTCTGCTCTTGATCCAGAAATGGTAGGAGAAGTTTTAAAAACTATGCGTGATTTGGCAGGGAGTGGTCTTACTATGGTTATAGTTACGCATGAAATGGCATTTGCCAGAGATGTTTCAGATAGAGTAATATTTATGGACCACGGTATTATTGCAGAAGAGGGAACACCAGAACACATATTTAATAATCCTACAAAAGAAAGAACTAAGGAATTTTTAAAGAGAATTTTGGAAGATGTATAAATATCTATCAATAATATGAAATAAATGATATAATAGTAATAAGTGAGTGTTAGTCACTTTCATTTCTTTAATATTAAAAGAAACTATAGTGATTACAACATAGAATACACATAGATTATTAACTATCGGCAGATAATATAGATGACTGATGTAATTTAGTTTGACAATGTAACTGCGTATCAGATAAAAGCAAATATCAAGCTAATATACTTTTATAAAAGGTGTAAGCAGTTTTGATATTTGCTTTTTAAATTCTCGAAGGAGGTATTATATATGAGATTTAGAAGAGTATTTTTAATAGTTATTGATTCCTTAGGGATAGGTAATGGACATGATGCAGAACAATTTGGTGATTTTGGCAGTGATACATTAGGGCATATCTCTGAAAGTGTGGAAACATTTGATATTCCTAGTCTAAGAGAGTTAGGGCTGGCAAATCTTCATAAGTTAAAACAGGTGTGTCCTATTGATAATCCAAAGGGATATTATCAACGTTTAAATGAAGCCAGTAACGGAAAGGATACTTTGACAGGTCATTGGGAAATGATGGGCTTGCATACAAAAGTTCCATTTCAAACTTTTGATGAAAAAGGTTTCCCTTTAGAATTAATTGCAGAATTAGAAGCACGTACAGGAAGAACGATAATAGGAAATAAAAGCTCAAGCGGAACTGCAATACTTGATGAATTAGCAGAGGAAGAAATTCGTACAGGTAAAATGATAGTTTATACTTCTGCTGATTCTGTATTGCAAATATGCGGAAATGAAGAAACTTTTGGACTGGAAGAATTATATCGCTGCTGTGAGATTGCCAGAGAACTTACACTAAGGCCTGAATGGAGAGTAGGACGTGTTATTGCGAGGCCTTATATAGGTAAGAAAAAGGGTGAATTTAAAAGAACAGCCAATCGCCATGATTATGCACTAAAACCTAGCGGTACTACTGCTTTAAATGTTTTAAAAGATGCAGGATTTGATGTGATTAGTGTTGGGAAAATAAATGATATTTACTGTGGCGAGGGAATAACCGCTGCTTATAAATCTCAAAGTTCTGTGCATGGAATGGAGCAGACAATAGATATTTGTAAGTCAGAATTTACAGGGGTATGTTTTACTAATTTAGTAGATTTTGACGCACTTTGGGGACATAGAAGAAATCCTATTGGCTATGCTAAAGAAATTGAAAAATTTGATATAAATTTAAAGTTACTTATAGAAAACATGCGTGAAGATGATTTATTAATTCTTACAGCAGACCATGGAAATGACCCAACTTACAAAGGAACAGATCATACCAGAGAGCAAGTTCCGCTGATTGTATATTCTAAAAAACTTAAAGGTTCAGGAGAATTGCCTGAGGCTGATACATTTGCAGTGATTGGAGCAAGTATTTGTGAGAATTTTGGATTGGATATGCCAAAGGGAACTATAGGGGTATCTATATTAGATGATTGGAAATAGTATTGCAGAGATTTATAATTAGTTTATAATATAAATAATGAAACTATTAATAATTAGATATTGAAAATCAACTAAAAATAGGAGGTAAAATTTATGGGAACAGCACATAATAGTGCGGTAAAGGGCGAAATTGCTAAAACAGTACTTATGCCTGGGGACCCGCTTAGGGCAAAATTTGTAGCAGAAACATTTCTTACAGATATTCGATTGGTAAGTGATGTAAGAAATGTACTTGCATATACGGGAATGTATAAGGGCATAGAAATTAGTGTTATGGCAAGCGGAATGGGAATGCCTTCTATAGGAATTTATTCATATGAATTATATACACAGTATGATGTAGAAAATATTATAAGGATAGGTTCAGCGGGTTCATATGCAGAAGAATTAAAATTATATGATATAATTCTTGCAGATAGTGCGTGGAGTCAATCGACATTTGCTAAGGTACAAAATGGATATATTGATGATGTGATATATCCAAGTAAAAAATTGAATAATAAGATAATTGAAACTGCTAAGGAATTTGGCAAGGATATGGCTGTTGGCAGAATTCATTCAAGTGATGTATTTTATGCAGAAGCTAATATGCCGACATTTAATGAATTTAGACTGGAAAAGAATTGTTTATGTGTGGAAATGGAGGCTTTTGCTTTATTTCACAATGCTAATGTTTTAGGGAAAAATGCAGCTTGTTTACTTACAATATCAGATTCATTTATTACTAATGAGCAGGTATCGGCAGAGGGAAGACAAAACTCATTTACTTCAATGATGGAAGTGGCTTTAGAAACTGTATTGAAGTTATAATGAGGTTTGGAGGATTAATTTTTTACCGTATTAAAAGATAAAATAGATAAGGATAATAGGAGATATGCTGATTGATATATGACAGAAAAAAGCGGCAAAATATTGCTTTCTAGGCATGTTATATATTATCAAGGATAATATCGACCTTAGATTAAATAATTATTATTTAGTCTAAGGTCAATTTTTGATTTAATAGTACAATAGAGTTTTGCAAGAGAAACTCTTTGATATTATAAAATATTTTGCTATATTAATATTATTCACCTCTGACATCTCCAGGGGTTTTTCCAGTTATTTTTTTATAGGCACGATAAAAATAGCTTGTGCTGGTTATACCAATAATTTCAACAATTTTTTCAACTGAATAATTAGAATTAGTTAGTAAATTAGTGGCGACATTTATTCTTTTATTTAATAAATAATCTGAAAAACTTACACCTACTTCGCTTTTAAATAAACGGCTAAAATAGCTAAAGTTTAGATTGACCATTTCCGCCATAGTTTCACAGCTTATAGAAGTATTTAAGTGCAGATCTATGTAGTTTAATACTTGCTGTATTTCAGTTCTTGATGAACGATGATTTTGTTTAAGAAGTATATTAATGCCTTGGTTAATATAGTTGTCTAATTGATTTTTGCAGGCATCAAATGTGTCATTATTGATTTTATCGGGCTTTAGCGAAAGCTGATATTTATTTAGCAGTACTTCAATATCAAGCAAAAGTCTATCAAAAAGCTGATGTATAGATATTGGTGAATATTTGTTAATTATAAGTTCTGAAAAAAGATTATTCATATATTCTTTTATGTATGCAGGATTTTGAGTATTAATAATATTTTGAAAATCTATACCATATTTTAAATATAAGTTTTCTGGGTTTATAGAAAATGCAGTTTTTGTATCATTATTAAATATATAATCTTTTGCTATAACTATGGCGCCATTTGTGCTATAAAAGTATGAATCTCTTAAATTATTCATTTCACAAATTGCTTGATTAAGTTCCGTTAGATTATTATAAGTACTGCTGATACAGATAGAAACATTAATTTTTAGAAAAGTTTTAATATTATTTTGAAGTTTTTTCAGTAATGATTGTAATTGTAGGCTGTGTGCAGATTCATTTTCTGTACCCCAAAATAATAGTATAAATATATTATTGTAGGCAAAAAAATTTAGAGTATCTGTGTTTGGGAGTGTATCATCAATAATATTTAGAACACTAAATTTGAATAATCCTTTTTCTTTAATTGGTGTATCTGAAATCGTTTTATCCATATTATCAAAATATAATGCGACTGCATAAAACTTGTCGGAGGGAAGCGGAAGTTTTAGTTTTTTGGCGGTTTCTATCGCATTACTTATTGGTATTATGCCATCAAGAATATCTAAAAAGAATTTTTCTTGAATTATACCTTTATTTTTATTTAAACTTATACGTGTATTAGAGAGTTCTTCAATAATAGTTTGTTCTTTCATAATACTATCTTTAATGCGTATTAGAGCTTCTATAAAATCCTCTTTTGTGAGGGTATGTTTAAGCATATATTCGTCAGCACCAAGCCTTATAGCTTCTTTGGCATAATGAAAATCTTCGTGACAGCTTAATATTATACTTTTTACTTTAGGAAGTATTTTTTTTGCTTCTTGTATGAGTTCAAGTCCATTCATAGAAGGCATGGTTATATCTGTAATTATTACATTTGGCATAGTAGTTTTGGCAAGTGCTAATCCCTCAGTACCATTTTTAGAAAATCCGCATACTGTAAAACCGTATTCATCCCATGGGATAAAATGGCTAAGACCTTGCAGCATTTCTACATCATCATCAATGATAATAGCTTTAATCATAGTATTAATCCTTTCTAGTTGTTTGAATTTTAGGTAACTTAACTTCTATTAATGTACCTTTTCCAATTGTACTGTGTATTGTTAGTCCATGAGTATCACCGTAATACAATTTAATACGTTCATCTACATTATTAATGCCCATACCAGAAAACTTGGATTTTCGTGAATTATGTTCAGAGATTTCAGTTTCATTTAATTGCATTCCAACACCATTATCCATTACAGAAAGGATTATATGTTCATCACGATGTAAGCCCATAATTGTAATACAGCCGTCTTGTATACCGTCAAATCCATGAATTAAAGCATTTTCAACAAGTGGTTGCAGTAAAAGTTTTGGAATTTTGTAATTTTTTATATCTTCTGGAATATCGCATATTAATTGAAACTTAACAGAATGACGCATTTGAAATAGGGCGGCATAGTTTTTTAGAGTTTCAATTTCCTCATTGACAAATATAAGTTCATCACCTTTAGCGACAGTCATACGAAGAAGATTTAATAGAGCAAGAACCATATCAGCAACCTTTTTTGTATTATTGTTTATAGCTGCCCAACGTACAGTGTTTAGGGTATTAAATAAAAAATGCGGACTAATTTGTGCTTGGAGCAATTTTAATTCATCTTCTCGTTTTCTTTTTTCTTTTTCTTTATTTTCTAACATCAGTTGTTTAATATTCATTTTCATGGTAATAAAACTATTTTCTAAAATACCGATTTCATCTTTTCTATTGCTTAATTTATCATATGTAAAATGTTCAGGGTCAGCGTTTAGCATAGAATGAGCTAATTTTTTTATTGGATTGGAAATATTTCTTGCAATTACTGATGAAAATAAAATAAAAATAATGCCAAAAATCAGGCAGGTAATTAATAGGCTATTTTGAGCATAGTTGATAGCATCATTCATAACACTATAACTGCTGATATCTAAGAGTACCCATTTGTCAAATGAATACCATGTCAATAGTAGTTCTTGATTATCATGATTAAATAGTAAAGCTCCTTCTTGTTGGTTAAATGGTATTTCTATATTAAAAATATTTGTGATATTGTTGTTTAGCCAGTTTTTTTCAGTAGAGGAAACAATGCTTCCCTCATTATTTAATAAAATACGTTGCTGTTGGCTGTCTTTAATATCTATAAGTTTGCTGATTTCATTTTCAGGTATGCTGATAAGCAGTGTTCCATATTGTTTTTGGCTTGCTGAATCAAAAATACTTTTTTCGAGAGTGATTACATATGGCGCAATATCTTTATCACGGTCTACATAGTTTTCCTCTATTCCTTTCCATAGCAGGTTTGTAGAACCTATATGTCCAGAGTACAAATTTAAGTATTCAAGTGAGCTTTGTCCTTCATAACTCCAATTAGAAAAATGCATACCATTTTTGGTGATAAATGTTATATAATTTTTAGTTCCCAACATATTAAATGCCAGATTATCAATAATGTTATTAAACATATTAATTCTGCTTAGTTTTTCTAAGCGTTGTAATCTGGTATATTCTGAACTTGAAACATTGCTGCTGCTTTCTTGTGCTAAAAGTTCCTTGACAGATTTATCTTCACTTACATAAAGAGCAATGGAATTCATTCTTTTAAAAAGACTGTCAACACTATTCCCGACTAATTGTAATGAATTCATTGAATTTCGTGATAATTGTTCAACAACTACTTTATTTACAGTATTTTGAGATTGGAAAAATATAACTGTTAAGGGCAGCAGTATTATAATTAAAAAAGATATTATCAACTTATTAAAAATAAATAAATTATTAAAATTTAATTTAGCTTTCCAGATTTTATTCATATTGATATACCTCCAGATTAAAATATTTAGGTTAGGGTGATTATATACAGATAGATAGGTAAAAGTCAATAATAAGCGAATTTAAGTGAAATAAAAAAATGAAACTAAGGGTAATTTGGTAGGGTAAAACGGAGAGAATTAAGTTTATAAGAAAGATTACAGGAACAAAAAGTAATTAATAAATAAAATTAAGATAAGTAAAATTTATATAGGTGAATAAAAGCATAGGAAGTAAGCAAAAGTAGGAAGTAAGTTAAGTAGGAAGTAAGTTAAGTAGGAAGTAAGTTAAGTAGGAAGTAAGTTAAGTAGGAAGTAAGTTAAGTAGGAAGTAAGTTAAGTAAGAAGTAAGTAAAGTAAGCAGTAAGTAAAGTAGGCTAGTAAGTATAAAATAAACAGTAAGTTTAATTAAGCTAAGCAAGCAGCAAATATAAAATAAAAATAAGTAAAATTAAGCAAAAAGTATAAATATAAATAATTTGTATAAATAAAAAATGGGAAAAAGTAAACTTAGGTCATGAAAATGCAGTAAGAAGTAAAATTGGGGCATTTTATTATCATTGTAAAATGTTTATGATAAGTGCATAAATATTATAGTAGTGTGTAGTAATTCTTATGTGATTGGTATGAGTATATTTTACTAATGTTATTATTCTCAAATAAAAATATGCATTACTAAATAATGGAAGGTGAGGGGATTATGGGCAAGAAAAAAAGAAAAAAGACGGAAAATGAGCTTTTACCAGCAATAATATTTCTTTTGCCAAGTTTTTTAGGATTTATAATTTTTTACTTTTTTCCGGTTGTTGCTTCTTTGGTGCTAAGTTTTTCAAAGTGGGATTTATCCTCAGGGCTTAGTGGTATTAAATTTATTGGATTTAATAACTTTTCCGCAATTATAAAGGATGTTTGGTTTGTTGATTCTATGGTAAATAGTTTAGTATTTACAGCATCAACGGTAATTGTAGGAACAGTATTAGCTCTTTTACTTGCAGTATTTATTACAAGAGCTGCTTATTTAAAGCAGGCATTAAAAGCTATTTTCTTTATGCCTTATATATCTAGTACAGTAGCAGTAGCAATTGTTTGGATGATTGTACTGAACCCTAGGTTTGGTCCTGTTAATCAATTTCTTAGAGCTATAGGAATTTCAAGTCCTCCAAATTGGATTGCTGATGTAAATTGGGCACTTCCTTCTTTGATTGCTATGTATGTGTGGCAAAATTTAGGATATAACATGATAGTTTATATTTCTGGTCTTAGTTCAATTTCGTCTGAGCTATATGAGGCGGCTGACGTAGACGGTGCAGGACCAATTAAAAAGTTTTTCCACATTACAGTACCAATGGTTGCACCTACTACATTTTTCTTACTGATTATGGGAATAATTAATTCATTTAAGGTGTTTGATCAGGTTCAAGTACTTACCCAAGGCGGACCTGGAACTTCTACAGCAGTTTTGTCACTTTATATTTATCGTCAGGCATTTAGTTTTTATAACATGGGATATGCAAGTGCTGCGGCATGGATAATGTTTATTATTATCTTTATTGTTACATTAGTTCAAATGCGTGGACAGCGAAAATGGGTGACTTACGAGTAGAGGAGGAAATAGCATGGGAAAGTTAAGTTTTTCAAAAATTAAATTATCAAGAGTAGTAATTACTATATTTTTGGCAGTTATTGCAGTTACTATGCTGCTTCCGCTTATTTGGATGATTTCTACATCAATGAAATATGAGGCAGATGTATTTACTTATCCTGTAGAATGGATTCCAAAACGTATAAATGTAGTTAATAACTTTAAAGAAGTATTTAGCGGAAGATATAGTTTTGCAAAGTTTTATATAAATTCAATTAAAGTAACATTACTTACTACATTACTGCAAGTTACAGTTTCAGCAATGGGTGCTTATGCATTTTCAAAGATAAATTTTAAGTTTAGAGATGCATTGTTTTTGATTTATATAAGTATGATGATGGTACCAGATCAAGTAACCATAGTTCCTAAATTTATGATTTTTAGATGGCTTAGAATATTTGATACTCACTTAGGACTTATTCTTCTTGGTTCATTTAGTATCTATGGTATGTTTTTACTTAGACAGTTTATGCTTGGCATTCCAATGGCATTATCTGAATCAGCTAAAATTGACGGAGCAAATCACTTTGATATTTTTACAAGAATTATTTTACCAGTATCAAAACCTGCAATTGCAACACTTGCAATGTTAAAATTTGTATGGACTTGGAATGATTATCAAAATCCATTGATTTTCTTAAACTCGGAGGAATTATATACAATTCCGCTTGGAATGACTAAATTTATGACAGAATATTCAACATATTATTCTTTAATAATGGTAGCATCAGTATGTGCAATTATTCCATTAATTATAGTATTTTTATTTGGACAAAGATATATCATGGATGGTATGATGGTGGGTGCCGTTAAAGGTTAATATAGAAGTTATGTCTGAAAAATTATAATTTATAGAAACTTAAGTTCATAAATATGATTTAACAGATTAGTTACATGCAATACATTATATAGATTAAATTCTATTAAAAAGATACACTTATGTATGAAAATTCAATATGAATTTTATATTCAATAAAAGGAAAGGGAGAAGAAAAATGAAGAGAAATGTATTAGTAAGAGTTTCAGCGGCAATTTTAGCGGCAGGGTTATTGGTTGGCTGTACTGGCGGAAGTTCAGCTTCAGAATCAAATCAAACTGCAAACGGAGGAGCAGGAGATGTTAAGACAATTACCGTATATTCATGGGAAGCGTCTTTAAGAGAACAAAATGATGCGGTAATTAAGGCTTTTGAGGATAAAAATCCAGGAATTAAGGTAAATATGGAATATCCAGTAGAAAATGATAATGTTGCATATACTGAAAAGATAGATATGCTGCTTTTATCAGGCGAGTCAGTTGACGCAGTACTTGAGTCTTCTGTAGCAAAATTAGTTAGTAAAGTACAGAGAAATTTATATCTTCCTTTAGAACCTTATATGGAGGCTGAGGGAGTTAAGTATGATGATATTTATAATGTGTCATCTGAGGTAGACGGTAGTCATTATGCAATGCCTATAGATGTTACTCCATGGTTCATTATGATTAATAAAGACCGTTTAGATGAAGCAGGACTTAGCGTTCCTAATATGGATTGGACATGGGAAGATTACCGCGAATATGCAAAGCAAATGACTTATGGTGAGGGACAAAGTAAAAAATATGGTTCTTATTTCCATACATTTCAGAATTATGGTTTAATGGGTGTATATTCAACTAAAATGGATAATGCATATTATAAAGAAGATGGTTCACTTAATTTTGATGACCCAAATATTAAAGATTGGCTTCAATTCCGTTATGAAATGGAAAACGAAGATGAAAGCTCTGTATCTTTAATGGATATTAAAACTTCAAATTTAGCATATAGAAGTGAATTTTTCTCAGGAAATGCGGCGATGATTCCGGTTGGTTCTTGGATGCTTGCTGAAATTAAAGATACAGAGAAATGGCCTCATGATTTCCAGACAACATTTGCACCATTACCTAAGTGGGGTGATGAGGGTGTAGAGGGAAGAACATTTTCTGATACAAAAATGTTTAGTATTCCTAAATCTGCAAAACATCCTGAAGAAGCATATAAATTTATTAGATTTTATACAACTGAAGGTGCATATATTCGTGCAGGTGGTTTAACTGCTGAAAAGGATATGGATATTAGAGCAATCCTTTCAACAATAGTTGGAGAAAATCCTGAAACTCTTTATGATATGGAAGCTGTATATGCAATTTTTGATAACCCTAAATTAGAGTTTAATGCTCCTATGATGGCACCTGTATATAATGCACAGATAGATACTTTGTTTATTGAAGAGATTGAAAAGTATTTAGTTGGTGGTGAAACTTTAGATGCATGTATTGCAAATCTAATTAGCCGTGGTGAGGAAATTGTAAAACAGGCACAGTAAGTAAAATGTATTATTATAGTCAGATATACATAGCTTAAATATATATAATGTTTTAAATGTATAAAGTTTACATTGCAGGAATGCGGTGTAGACTTTATATAAATTTGATATAAAATATTTATTAGGATTAATTGTATGTGGTTAAGTTATAAGGAATTGAAGTTTGAAATTGTATATTTGCAATTTTATATATTTGTGATTATATGTATTTAAAATGAAGAGGAAATATATTAGATATACTTGATGTATTATAATAAATTATGTATATATTTGATTAAATAGAGAATGTAGAGAATTATTAAATATATAGATTGAAATAAGGTATATTACCTTACTGTATATATAATTATCTATCATATATAATAACATTTTGAGGAAACAAGCTATAGGTAACAATAAACAAACAAATTCAAGTACTAGATGAAATGGTACCTGATTTAAAGAAAGGAAATAGATAAAATGAAAACTGAAACAGGAAATTTTCAAGAGTGTATTCATCAGGTAGATTTTACAAGTATATATCAGGAAAAGAAACTTTTAAGCGGTGATATACTTAATGATTATTACAGAGAAAAGGAATCTTTAAATGGAGAATGGAATTATGGTATTGACCAATATGATAATTGTCTGCGCTCTAAGTGGTATGAAGAGAAATATGTAGATGAAGATGGTCGTCCTTATCCAGTAGATTTTAGCTTTGATTTATGGGAAAAAATGAATATTCCTTCTTGCTGGAATATGATAGATAAGTTGTTTTATTATGAGGGAAGTGTTGTATTTACACGTAAATTTAGATATATAAACCGTGGAGAGAGTCATGTGTTTATTAAATTTGGCGGTGTAAATTATGATGCTAAAGTATTTATAAATGGTCAGTTTATGGGGATGCATAGAGGTGGTTCGACCCCATTTTATGTTAATGCTACTGAGGCATTAAAGGAAGATAATCGTATTTTGGTAGTGGTTAATAATCGTAGGGAAAGAGACAGAGTACCTTGTGAAAATACTGACTGGTTTAATTATGGTGGAATTTATAGGGATGTAGAGCTTATTCGCTTAAGTGAAAATTATATTAAGAATGTACATGTTGAATTGGTTGCAGGAAGTGCATATGAAAAAATACGTGTAGCAGTAGAGGTTAAAGGACAGCAAATAAATGGTACTGCGAATTTATATATTGAAGAATTAGGAGTAAAGGCAGATATTCCTGTGAGTAATGGTTATGGTGAACTTGTATTTACTGCAAAGCCTAATTTATGGTTTCCTGAGAAACCAATACTTTATGATGTATTGGTGACATATGAGGAAGATAGCCTTAAAGAAAGAGTTGGATTTAGAGAAATTGAGGTTAAAGGTAAAGAAATTTTCTTAAATGGAGAAAATATTTTCTTAAAAGGAATATGTGCTCATGAGGAAAGTTTAAAAAATGGAAAAGCAGTAACAGAAGAGGAAGTACGAGAAAATTATAGTATTGCAAAAGAGATGAACTGTAATTATATGAGACTTGCTCATTATCCTCATGCTGAAGCAGCAGCAAGAATTGCTGACGAAGTAGGAATTATGTTATGGGAAGAAATTCCTGTATATTGGGCGATTGCATTTGATAATGAACCTACTTGGCTTGATGCAAAAAATCAATTAGAGGAACTTATTATTAGAGATAGAAACAGAGCTAGTGTAATTATTTGGTCAGTTGGAAATGAAAATGCAGATACAGATGAACGTTTATCATTTATGAGCGGACTTGTGGCAGTTGCCAGAGAACTTGATAAATCTAGGTTGATTTCAGCGGCATGTTTAGTAGATTTAGTACAATTAAAGATTGTAGATAGATTAGCTGATTATGTAGATATTATAGGGCTTAATGAGTATTATGGCTGGTATGAGCCTGATTTTTCTAGATTGATTGAGATTTTTGAAAATAGTAATCCGCAAAAACCTGTTGTAATAACTGAATTTGGGGCTGATGCAAAGAGTGGTGCCAGAGGAAGCAGCGATGAACTGCATACAGAAGATGGTCAGCTTGATATTTATCGCAAACAGATTGAGGTATTTAAGCAGATTTCTTGGATAAGAGGTATTAGCCCATGGATTTTATTTGATTTTAGATGCCCTAGAAGACTTCAGGCAATGCAGAATTATTATAATATAAAGGGTCTTTTATCTGCGGATAAGAAGCATAGAAAACCAGCTTTTTTTGCAATGCAGGAATTTTATAAAGATGTGAAGTAGTTGTAGGAGAATAAGATGATGAAATCAGATAAAATTCTTAATAGTTAAAAAGTTAGATAAATAGATTAAAAGAGTAAAACTATTATATAAAATAGATTTATCAAAAATCATTAATTAAAATGTGTAATCTTAAAATATTAGCAATTATTGGTAGTGTTTTATATCTCTAAATAAATAACAATTATCGAATTTATATAAAAAAGAAACTCTTAGCATGTATCACTAGAGTTTCTTTTTTATTTTTACAAAATATATAATTAAGTTTTATTATATATTATAATATTAGAAATTATATTATGAACATTTAATCTTTTATACTATCTCTAATTTTTTTATTGCGTTTTCTTGCACGTTCTTTTCTTTTTTTAGGTGTATCATTAATCATTATATAAGCACCTATGACAGCACCTGCTGCAATAAAGAGGATAATAATAAAAATACCTAAAAAGTTACTGCCAGAACTATTTGCAGAACTATCATTATCCAACTCAGAGGGAGAAGGAGTACTGTTGTTTGATATAGAATCAGAAATATCAGTTGTAATATTATCATCAGCATTTGTACTTAAAGTATTTTCAGTGTTTTCTGAAGTATTAGAAAATATACTGTTGTCACTGTTATTTTGAGAAAAATTAGTATTTAGTGACAGAGTAGATTTTCCAACTTTATGTTCTGCATATGAATATACAATATTTGCAAATGAAGCAGCAGTTGAAGATTCATTTAGTATAATTTCAGAGTTAAGTTCTGAAATTGCTGTATCTTTAGGGATAACTACACTGCTGCCATTATTAAGTGTAACAAGAGCATTATTTGAATTAGTATTAAATAAATCACCAGTAAATCGTGAATTTGGCATAAAATCGTTATCATCTGTAGGAATATCTATCTTGTTAAAGTTAGCAAAACCAAAGTCAAACAATGATTTAGTATCTGTATAGTGCGTTTGTTTTGAATGTAAGACAACAGCAACTAAGGTCATTCCGTCTATTGTGGCATATGTTACAAGTGTATTTCCAGCTTCGTTAGTAAATCCAGTTTTACCGCCTATACAACCTTCATAATATTGAGGCTGTGTAGGGTTTAACATTTTATTGCCCATTAGTAAATAACGAGTTTCTGAATGTCGGTTAGTTGGTTCAATAGAATGTCTTAATGTAGCATTTAGCTGTCTGAATATAGGATGAGATAAAGCCTCGGAAGCAATAAGTGCCATATCATATGCAGAAGTATAATGATTATCATTATGAAGTCCGCTGGCATTAGTGAAATTAGTATTAACAGCTCCTATTTCTTTAGCTCGTGCAGTCATCATAAGGGCAAATTCATCCATAGAACCTGCAACATGTTCTCCTAGTCCATTAGCTACTTCATTAGCAGATTTTAATAATAGTGCATATAATGAATCTTCAACACTAAGAATTTCACCAGGATTAACACCAATGTTACTGCTTCCAGGACCAATACTAAATACAGCAGAATCAGAATAGGTAACCATTTCATCAAGTGCAGAGTTTTCTAATGTTAAAAGAGCTGTCATAATTTTAGTTATGCTGGCAGGATAATATTTGCTATGTGCATTTTTTTCATATAGAATAGTTCCTGTTTCTACCTCCATAAGTATGGCAGCATCAGCAGAAATACTCACACCAGAGGGCCAAGATTCACTGGCTAGTACTGTTAATGGAGTAAGTGGAAATATACTTAATACTAATATTAGTGCCAGAACTTTTTTAAAACTTATCATAATTTAATCTCCTAAAATTTATCTTTAATTTAAAACTTATTTTTACAATCTATATTTATCTTTCTATGTACTAATATGGCTATAATAAGTACAGTTAGCATGGAAATTACAAATGTCAGCATAATGTAAAATGCAGTATCCATAAAAAAAGGTTCAGGTACAATATTTATTAATAAGTCAGTAGAAGGGTCTAAAATCCAAAGGTCATTATTAAAGAATATGTGATGAAATTGTATAAAAGCTCTGGTAAAGTCAAGTGATATATAACCAGTAAGTGCTAATAGCAAAGCTATAAAAGTGCCAAATGCTAAGAAAATAGATTTGGGAAGCAATAGCTTAATATTTGATTTGGTAAAATATAAGAACACTATGCATATAATTAAAATAATAATTGAAACATTCCTTATAGCTATGCCAGCTAAAAATAAATGCTGAACATCAACCATATGAGCTATTTCACGTTCATTAAAAAATTCTTGTGAAATACCGCCAACTACTGTGTCAATATGTAAATCTTCACGATTACCTTTCAAATATGACATCATTTCATCAGTAACATGTAAGAGTTCTTCCATAGTCATATCAATTTCTTTATGGACTCCATATTTAGTATATTCATATTCAAAATAATTAGGAATACCATATATTATGAAGTCGATAGAAGATATCAATAAAATTAATATTAAACAAAATGCAAATATAAAACCTAAAGCCTTATGTATATAAGTCATAATTAACTCCTATGTTTGCTTATAATTAATAAAACGTGTATAAAATAGAACTGTATTTTCTAGGTAAAACAGTATTATAATAGTATATTAAAAATTATAATAAATAACTGTAATTGTTATAGGATAGTCTAATTGAATTAAGCAACTACTTTGTATTTGAGGATTGTATTACTTTTCAATCCGTTTTTCTAAATAAGCAGTGGTAATATATTGCATAATAATCCCTTCAATTTAAAAAAATTATATCAAGAATTGTGATTGATAGCAAGTCTTAACTTCGCAGCAATCATTAGAATGGAAAAGGTATGTTACTTTTATAGCAAGTATAGTTATAGCTAAATATTTCAAGTGTTGAAAGTATTAAGTGAAAAAGACTAAGAGTAAGTATACATTACCTGCGGCATTTATTGAATTTGAAAAAGCAGTAGTACTAAAAGACTGTAAAGATAAATATGTAAGGTAATATGGTTTAACAGCAAAAGTATAAAGTGTCTTTGACACTTTGTGCTGCAAGAGTTCCTCGCCAGAAGAACTTTCCTATAAAGGCAGACGAGAGTTTCGCAATTTGTGATATCTACATTGTACGCCGCAGTGTGCTCCACCAGAGGTTTTTTTATGTAATGGAAAGCAATTTCTTATTACATAAAAAATATTCTTCAATTATTTGGAATTGATGAACATTATATAAATGAAATAGTTCAGGGCTTGTAGGTTTGAATTTTTTAGTTTTATATTTTCTGAAAAGTTAAGGGTAAAGGGATAAAATCAAACAAATACATTTCATCTAAAATTATAAAATGAAATGTATTTGTTATAATATATAGTACATATGCTGATATAGTCAGCCATATATAATATTTATAAATTATTGGCTGGTATAGAATAACTGAACCCAATACCATTTATAACCGCTGTCAATATAGTGACAGCCAATGCCAACCTCTTTAAGTGCAGGATTTAGTATATTTGCCTTATGTCCGGCTGAATTCATCCAACCATTCATGACCTCTTGAGGCGTAGTCTGTCCTGCTGCTATATTCTCAGCTACATTAGAATATGGCAAATTATTATTAACTATTATAGAATGGAATGATGAACCATCAGGTCTGGTATGAGAAAATAAATTAGTGATTTCTTGGGCACGAATTTGAGCCAATGCCGAAACCTCATTGTTCATTGTCAGTGGTGCAGCTCCTACCTTTTGTCGTTCTTCATTCATAAGTGCTAATACTTGAAGTTTAAAAGTTTCATGAGAGTTGGCAGAATTACTTGTATTAGAATTATTAATTGGAGTCTGGTTAATAATTAAGCCATTACCATCTGTTGAGTAGTTTATATTATTATGTGTAAAGTTATAAGTTTGCATTACTCCATTATTATTAAAATAGTAATATCCGTCATTGATAGTTTGGAATCCAGTTGACATATTGCCCTGTGCATTAAGATAGTACCAATCTGAATTATATAAAAGCCATTGCGAGCGGTATTGTTCGCCAGCATTAAAATATTTCCAATGGTTGCTTTCAAAACTCCATCCATTTTTAAAATTTGTTTTAGTTTGAATAAGACCATTTATAGTCCATGCTCCTTGGGAATTTACTGTATAAGAATCTATGGAGCGTGAAGTTAAGAGCCAACCATTATTATCGAAATAATAGCATTCGCTTATCCCATCATTGTTTCCATCAATCCATTCCCAACGATTAGCTGGATATGTTCCATTCGCATATTCATACCACCATTTGTCATTATTGGAATTTAAACCTAATTTCCAGCCTTCAGATGCTGCCAATGAAGTATTTGAAAAGGCAGAAATTGCAATAATAGTCCCAAATAAAATTTTACTTAGTTTTTTCATTAAGTATTTTCCTCCTTTTGTTATATGAAAGATATTGTAAAAGTAAAAATTATAACAATGACTATTATAATATATATATTGAAAAAAACAAATGAAAAAATATAGAAAATAGTAATAAATAAAAAATATTAAAAAAAATTTATTTAAAATAAAGAAAAATTAAATTGTATATTGTTATAGTAGTGCATTTCACATAATGAAAAAAATTAAATTTAAAATATTATAATTCAAAAAGTTATGTAATAATAGGATAACAAAATAAGTATGTACAAAAAGCACAAGCAGAGTGATTTAAAATAAAGTTGAATTGTGAAAAAAGCATAAAAAATGGGATATTTATAAGCCAAAATGTCAATATACATACTGATATATTAGTGCTAATATATTAGTATGAAATACAATATGAAACATATAAACAATATTAAATTTTCAAGGAGGTTCTAGTATGAATGTAGAAGTAATTATTGGCATTATCTTGATTTTATCTTTTTTGGGTATGATTTATTATTGTGTTAAAGGTTACAATTTAATGGTTGGATTTATTGTTATGGCAACATTTTGGACGGCACTTGCATTTATTGGAAATGCTATTTCACCAACAGAAACTTTAAAGGACAAAACGTGGCTGGATATTTTAAGTATGGTGTATACTGATGGACCGGCAGGATATGCAAGGTCTATATTAGTAAATGTATTTTTTGGAGCATTCTTTGGGAGAGTATTAATTGACACTGGAATTGCGGCTACACTTATTAGAAAAGTAGTTGAATTAGGCGGAGATAAGCCTAGAGTTACAATGTCAGCTCTTTGTATCGTAACTTCAATAATCTTTATGTCAATGACAGGTATTGGACCGGTTATTTCTATAGCAGTTATTGTGCTTCCAATTATGTTATCACTTGGAATTCCAGCACCAGTAGCGTTATTTAGTTTTATGGGTTCAATAATGGCAGGTATTTTTGGTAATATAGTAAATTTCAAGCAATATCAAGGAATATTTGCTAGTTTTAATGAAGCGGCGGCGGATTATACTTTTAATGAATACTTTAGATTTGGAATCATAGGAATGGTTGTTTCGCTGGTAATTGTTCTTGTTGTTTCTAATATATTTATGAATAAAAAAGCAGCTCGTGCATGGGCAGCAACAAAGGGTTCATCAGATAATGAAAATGCTCCTGCATATTCATGGATAGCGGTAATATTACCAGTACTTGGTGTTATAGTGCTTGACTTCCCTATTATTCCAGGATTTATACTTTCAGGAATATATGCACTTATTACAACTAAGAAATTAAAAGGTTCATATTCTGATATTTGTCGTCTGTTTGCAAAATTATTTACAGACGGAACTATTGATGTAGCACCTATGGTTGGTTTCCTTTTAACATTATCAATGTTTAATGCCGCCGCCTCTTTAGCTGCACCATATTTTACAGCAGTACTTGGTGGATTTATTCCTACTACAGCGCTTGGGCTTTGTATATTATTTGGAGTTCTTACACCACTTGGGTTCTTTAGAGGTCCTCTAAATTTAGTTGGCTGTGGTACTGCAATTTTAGCAGTAGTATTAGCGGTACTTGGAGAATCAGCACCAATAGCGTTGTTATTCCCTCTGTTTGCGATAACAACTGTTAATCCACAGCATCTTGATATTACACAATCATGGGTTGCATGGGGATTTGGATATACTAAAGTATCTACAAAAGATTATTTAAAAATGTCTATACCAACAGGCTGGATAGTAGGACTTATATTAAGTGTAGTTGTATTTATCCTTTATGGCTCCTTATTGTAAAATTAAAAATATGAAATAAAATCATATTCAGTAATACGCAGGTTATGTTTTAATCAAACATATGTTAAAGTGAAAATGAGAACGTTATATTTAAGGAACAATACAATATAACATAAGGTTAAGATTGGAGAAAATATGTCTAGATCAGTGAGAATGGGGATTGATGTAGGAGGAACACATACAAAGGCAGTAGCTATTGACAATGCTACACAAAAGATTATAGGGAAATCATCAGTAAAAACCACACATGATGATGAGAAAGGTGTAGCAGCAGGTGTAGTAAACTCATTTCAAAATTGTCTTAAAGAAAATAATATTGCACCTGAGGAAGTAGTATTTGTAGCACATTCTACAACACAGGCAACTAATGCACTGATTGAGGGCGATGTGGCTGTAGTAGGTGTAGTTGGAATGGCTAGAGGAGGTTTTGAAGGTTTTTTAGCTAAAAGACAGACTAAGTTAGATGATATTGATTTGGGAAATCAAAAAAAGATTAAGATTATAAACTCTTTTATAAATCTAAAAAAAATGGAAAAAAATACAATAGAAGATACTATTAATCAAATAACTAATGAAGGTGCTCAGGTGTTGGTGTCATCTATGGCATTTGGTGTTGATGATAATGGACCAGAGGAATTAGTATATGAGGCTGCAACAGCACATAAAATACCAACAACTATGGCATCTGATATAACGAAACTTTATGGTTTAACCAGAAGAACACGTACAGCGGCAATTAATGCCTCTATTTTACCAAAGATGCTGGATACAGCCACTTCTACTGAAAGTTCAGTAAGAGAAGCAGGCGTAAATGTACCTCTTATGATTATGCGTGGTGATGGCGGGGTTATGGAAATAACAGAGATGAAAAAGCGTCCTGTACTTACTATGCTTTCAGGCCCTGCGGCTTCAGTAATGGGTTCGTTAATGTATCTTAGAGCATCAAATGGTGTATATTTTGAAGTTGGCGGAACTACTACTAATATTGGAGTTATTAAAAATGGCAGACCTGCAATAGATTACTCTATAGTAGGAGGTCACTCTACATATATTTCTTCACTAGATGTTAGGGTTTTAGGTGTGGCAGGCGGTTCTATGGTTAGGGCTAATAAAAAAGGTGTAGTAGATGTAGGACCTCGTTCAGCACATATTGCAGGTTTAGACTATGCCGTGTTTTCAAAAGAAGATAAAATAAAATCTCCGACAATTGAGTTCTTTTCGCCTAAAAAGGGTGACCCTGATGATTATGTAAGAGTTAGGCTAGAAGATGGAACAGCAGTAACTATTACTAATTCGTGTGCGGCAAATGTACTTGGACTTGTTAAAGAGGAACATTTTTCTTATGGTAATATAAATTCAGCTAGAAAAGCAATTCAGGCACTTGCAGATTATTGTGAAACTACTGCTGAAGATATTGCAACTCAAATTATGGAGAGAGCATATGCTAAAATTGAACCAGTTATACTGGCACTTGCAGAGAAATATAAGCTGGAAAAAGACCAAATTTCTTTAGTAGGTGTAGGAGGAGGGGCGGCTTCACTTATTATATATTTTAGTAATAAAATGGGAGTTAAATACTCGATTCCTGAAAATGCAGAAGTTATATCCTCAATAGGTGTAGCACTTTCAATGGTAAGAGATGTTGTAGAACGTATCATACCTTCTCCTTCTAAAGAAGATATACGTTCAATTAAAAATGAGGCACTTAATAAGGCTATAGAATCAGGTGCTACATCTGATTCAGTAGAAATACATGTAGAAATTGATCCTCAAACTTCAAAAGTAACTGCAATAGCTACAGGTTCAACAGAGGTTAAGACTGCTGATTTAATGAAAGAGTGTGATGATGAGGAAGCCGCAGTGCTGGCAGCAGAGGACTTGAGAATTAATATAAGTGAAATACAGTTATTGGCTAAAAATAAGTATTTCTATGTGTTTAGTGACAGTAATGATGTGAATACAGCAGGAGCCATTCGTATAATAGATAAGAAAGGTTTTATAAAAGTACAAAGGGGACGTGGGCAATGTGTAAAAACTATTGCGGGTAATTATGCACATACATTAAAGGAACTTTGGGAAAGCATGGCTGTATATCAGACTGAACTTATACAAAGACCAGATTATTATATTTGTATTGGGGCAAGAGTCATGGACTTTTCAGCACAAGAATTTGAACAATTAGAGTTGCTGGTAGATATTGAAATGTCAATGGTAGAACCAGATGAAGAAATAATAATTGTAGCAGCTAATAAAAAACAGCAGTAATATAATAATAGAAAAGGTGGATTAACTATAGAATATATTAAAACAGCAGAAAAAAGTAATAAAGAAAATGAGGTCAAGGAATGTAATTCCTTGACCCTAAATGAAATAGTTGAAAAGCTAATAAAAGTAGATGATATAAGCTGGGGTTTATATGCATTTTCAAGAGATATCTTAAATAATAAAGTATCATATGCTGAGAAGAAAAATTTGATAAAGAAGGCAATTAAGTGCGGGAGAATGAAAGCAAAAGAAATATATGAACAATGCGGAACAAATGATATTAAAAGTGTAGCTAAATATTTAGGCTTGAAAGTAGAATATTTAGATGAAGAAATAATGAATGATAGAATGTTATTTGCATTATTCACACCGCCAAAGAATATATCAATAATGAAAGAACCTATAAAGAAAGCCTTATCGTCAAAAGAAGTTATGGATATTTTGACAGAAACAGATATAGAAAATTTAATTCTTGCACATGAAATTTTTCACTTTATTGAGGAAGATGATAATGAAATTTTCACTCGCAAACAAAAAGTTATATTATGGAAAATATTCAACTATAAGCATACTTCAACTATAAGAGCTTTATCAGAAATAGCTGCCATGTCTTTTGCCAAAGAATTTAATGCTATTACATATTCACCCTTTTTGCTTGACGTGATATTGTATTACGGTTACAATAAAAAAAGTTCAGGAAAATTATATTTAGAAATTGTAGATATTTGGCAACGGGAGAATACTAATGGAGAGTACAAATAAAACTTTGGAGGAATATATATACAAAATTCTTCGTGAGGAGATTTTGAGTTTAAAATTGCGCCCAGGAATGATGATTAGCATAAGAGATATATCAGAGGTCTACGATATAGGGCGGACTCCTGTTAGGGATGCGCTAATTAATCTTTCAAAGGAAAAACTTATTACATTTTTACCGCAAAGAGGAACGATGATTGCTAAGATTAATTATGAAAAAGTAAAAAATGAACGTTTTGTTAGAAAATGTGTAGAAGAAAATGTAATGCATGAGTTTATGGGGATTAGTAATATAACAGCAATTACTAAACTAGAAATTTCTATTAAAAAGCAAGAAGTTTTGGCTGGTAAAGATGATGTACGAGGATTTTTTTTAGAGGACATGAACTTTCATTCTATATTTTATGAATATACGAATAGAAGTTATTGTAATGATATACTTAATGCTCAATTTGGCAACTATAGTAGGTTTAATTTATTGTCACTTATGCATTTGGGAATAAAAGAGCAGGTACTAAGTCAGCATAAAATGTTGCTGGACGCTATACTTACAAAAGATACCAGTCGAATGAATTTAATATTTAGTAGGCATATGTATGCCCTTACTAATCAAGAAAAATCTATAGTAAATGAATTTGTAGAATTATTTGATTTTGAACAAGAAGAAGTTAAGAAATCTTCAGAGGCATTAACCGCCGATTTTTTTGTGGAAGTTAAAATGAAGTGACTTTTATATTAGGAGTTAGTAATGGTAAAAAAATATATAATTTTATGCTGATAGCACTCTCAAAAATTAGTTTTTTAATTTTTTGAGAGTGTTTATATTTTTTTGTTACATTTCGTGGAAAAAAGTTAGTAGAACTATTGACCTAGAATAAAATTAATGTTAATATACTCTAGTAAAGTATACATATGTAAGGTATACATAAATAAAATTGAGAGGGGGAAAAATCATGAAAGTAGGAAATAGTGGTTTATCACTTGGATTTTATGCAGCATTTGCATTTATATTAGCATTAGTAGGACAAATAACTCTTGTTACTCTTTTGTTGGCATTTGTAATTATAGTTGAAAAGGATGAGTGGCTGACATTACAGGTTCTTCAAGCACTTATTCTTATAGTATGCAGTAATGTTATATCAAGTGTTATGAGAATTTTTAGAGTTTTTACAATAATTCCTGTTGTAGGACGATTATTGTTAGTGATACTTGATAGAAGTAATGAGTTAGTATCTGTAGTTTTAATTATTTTTGCCGTTATAGGAATTGCAAAAGTTATTAAAGGGAAAGATGCTGATATACCAGGTGTAACAGCACTAGCAAAATGGCTGCTTGGCAAAAAGCAGGGAGAATAATGTTGTTGCTAATATTTAAAAATATATAGTTATTATATTAATAAAATAAATGCAGTGTTAAGACCAAAGGAAAGGGTCTTAACACTGCATTTATACGTAAAAATTAAGAAATAACCAATATAGGTTTTCTTAACATTAAATCTAATATGAAATTCTACAATAATTAACCCATAACTAAAAGTCTGGCAATAGCTAAATTATCATCTTCAGGATATGCTTGAATAGTTATTAGAATATCTCTTATATAAGTTTTGTCCAGTGAAAATTCTTGTGAAATGCTATCTATACTCATGCCGTTTACAGTAGATGTTTTTACAAGTTCAATATCTTTAGCAGTTTGAGATAATGTGCTGCAATCAGTAGAAGTATGAACTTTTTTTGTACTATCATTATTTACAAAGTCCTCAAAAGAGAGAGTTGAAGAATTATCATTAGAATAATAGTCATCGTTTAATTCCCAATCTGAAATATCATTTGTCATGGCATATGTCTCCTTAATATTTTATTTATAAGTTGATTATAGCAGTTGCAGGCGGTTTGCTCAATACTCATAATAAATAATTAAGTCTAAAAATATATTTTGATGTTCTTTAATTGAAAACTAATCTAATTGAAATTAATGAAATATTTAAAATATTAGTCACTGCTGAAAGTTTCATTATTACTTTTTTAATTGCAAAATATACATTAAAAAATAATAAATATGTTGTTTTAAAATACATTGTATTAAAAGACGAATTAAGTTACAATATAACAATGTTATTCAGTTAATGTAACAAGTAAACAATTTAAGGAATGTAACAATATAACGATGTTATTAAGACAAAAAAATGAATATAAAGTTAGAAGAATATGATATTTAAAACATAGAATAAAGTTAGAGGTTAATATAATTTGCATATAATGATATGAAATATTTTACTAAAATTAAGGAGGACGACTATATGAAAAAGAATAGCAGATATAATACAGAAGCATTTGATGATATAACAGAGGAAGAACTTCGAGAATTTAGAAAGCAGCGTACAAGAAAAATAAAAAAGAAGAAAACAAGGCGCAGATTATTGCTGGTAATAGAATTTTTTGTATTATTAATATTGTCAGCATTTGCATATATAATGATTAAATATGATGGAATGGAAATTCTTGATATCAATAGTAATAAAGTGGTAAATGCAAATTTGCCTAAAAGTACATTAGAGGCAATGAAAGGCTATACTAATATAGCTATATTTGGTGTAGATGCGAGAAATAATACATCTTTAACGAAAGCGACTCATTCAGATATGATTATGGTATGCAGTATAAACAAATCAACAGGTGATATTAAATTAGTGTCAGTATATAGGGATACATATTCTAGTATAGACAGCAATGATGAAATGAATAAGATAAATCAGGCATATTTTAGAGGCGGACCAGAACAAGCAATAACTGCACTTAACAAAAACTTAGATTTGAATATAACTGAATATGTTACTGTGAATTGGAAAGCTGTTGCAGATGTAGTTAATGCACTTGGCGGAGTTGATATAGAAATTACAGACGCTGAATTTGCATATATTAATGGATTTATAACTGAAACAGTAGAAGCTACAGGTGTACCTTCAGTTCATTTAGCTTCATCAGGGATGCAGCATTTAGATGGAATACAGGCAGTGGCATATGCCAGATTAAGACTTATGGATACAGATTATAAAAGAACTGAAAGACAGCGTAAGGTATTAGAACTTACTTTGCAAAAGGCTAAGACAGCAGATTTAGCTACATTATTAAGAATAGTTGATATTGTTATACCGCAAGTATCTACAAGTCTTAGTATTAGAGATACAGCAGATTTGGCTAAAAATATTACTAATTATAATCTTTCAGAAACATCAGGTTATCCATTTGATAAAGAAAGTATGAGAGTCGGAGGGCAATCTTGTGTAATACCTCAAGGACTTATACATAATAATACGAAACTTCATGCTTTGTTATATGAAAATCATGAGTATGAATATTCTGATAAAGTTAAAGAGTTGGATACACTTATAACATATGTAACAGGAGTAAGAAAGCCTTAATAGCGTAAAATATAAGTATATAAATTTAGAGGGCAATATATTTTGATTTATAAAAATTATGAATAAAATATCATTTAGATTGAATGTTAATTCGTATGTAATGTGAAAATATACGGATTATATTAAAAAAAACGTAATTTATGGTGAAATAACTTGAATAATTATAATATTAATATATAATATATATGAATATTATAATTATATATTAAAGTAGAATGTGAGGGGAATATCTATGAAGAAAAAAATTGGGACAATATTAATATTATGTGCATGTGCAGCAATGGCAGCAGCGTGCGGAAAGACAGAAAAAGTAAGTGATAAGTTAATTATGGGAACTAATGCAGAATTTCCTCCATATGAATTTCATCAAATGGGGCCAAATGGCAGCGAAATTGTAGGCATTGATGTAGAAATAGCACAGGCTATTGCAAGGGAATTGAATAGAGAACTTGAGATAGAAGATATAGCATTTGATTCTATATTACCAGCACTGCAATCAGGAAAAGTAAACATAGGTATGGCGGGTATGACAGTTACGGAAGATAGGTTGAGAAACGTTAATTTTTCAACACCATATGCACAAGCCTCTCAGATGATTATTGTTAGAGAGGGTTCAGAAATTACAACTCCTGATGACCTTGTAGGAAAAACCATAGGTGTACAGCTTGGAACTACAGGTGATATCTATTCAGAAGATATTGAGGATGTGACTATTGAACGTTATAACAAAGGCTTTGAAGCAGTTCAAGCACTTGTACAGGGGAAAATTGATGCAGTTATTATAGATAGCGAACCTGCAAAGGCATTTGTAGCAGCGGCAGAAGGAATCGTAGTTCTTGAAGAAGCGTTTACAGAAGAAGAATATGCTATTGCAGTGGCTAAGGGTGATGAAGAATTATTAGCAGAGATTAATGCCATACTTGTAAAACTTACTGAATCTGGAGAAATTCAGGAGATAGTAGATAAATATATTACAGCAGAATAATTTATATATGGGAGAAGAGTATGTTATTTGAGTGGTTTAACCAGTTTAAGGAAGATTTTATACATAATTTTATAGCGAATAATCGTTGGAAATATATTGCTGATGGTTTGCAGACAACGCTAAAAATTACATTTTTTGCAGTAATTTTGGGAATAGTTATAGGACTGTTTGTAGCTATAGTTAGAGTTACATATGACAAGACTAAAAAACTTGCGATACTTAATTTTATATGTCAGACATATTTAGCAGTATTTAGAGGAACTCCGGTACTTGTACAGTTGTTGATTATATACTTTGTAATATTTGGAGGAACTTCAATAGACAAGTCATTTGTGGCAATATTTGCATTTGGAATTAATTCAGGTGCATATGTAGCAGAAATATTTAGAGGCGGAATAATGTCAATAGATGCAGGACAAATGGAAGCAGGCAGAAGTCTTGGCTTTAATTATTCTAAAACTATGTTATATATTATTATGCCTCAGGCATTTAAAACAGTTTTGCCATCACTTGCAAATGAATTTATAGTTCTTCTTAAAGAAACTTCAATTGCAGGTTATATAGCAATTCAAGACCTAACTAAAGGCGGTGATGTTATTAGAAGTCAGACTTATAATGCATTTATGCCACTTATAGGAGTAGGTATTATATATTTTGTTATTGTTATGATATTTAGTTATCTTGTAAAATTATTGGAAAGGGGATTGCGTAACAGTGAGAGATAAATTAAATAAAAAATCATTGCTGCAAGTAAAAAGTCTTTCTAAAAAATTTGGCAATAATACGGTGCTTAATGATATTTCTATAGAATTTAAAAAAGGTGATGTAGCCTTTATTGTAGGTCCTTCAGGTTCAGGGAAAAGTACATTTCTTCGCTGTCTTACAAGACTTGATGAACCAACAAAAGGACAGATAATATTTGAAGAAACAGATATTATGGATAGAAAGGCTGATTTAGATATTCATCGTCAAAAAATGGGAATGGTATTTCAGCATTTTAATTTGTTTCCGCATATGACAGTTCTTAAAAACTTGACATTAGCACCTATGAAGCTTCAGAATAAATCAAAAGAAGAAGCAGAAAAATTAGCTATGAGTTTACTTGAAAGAGTAGGACTTGCAGAAAAAGCTAATGCATATCCAAGCCAATTATCAGGCGGACAAAAGCAGAGAATTGCTATTGTAAGAGCATTGTGCATGAGTCCTGATGTTATGTTATTTGATGAACCAACCTCAGCTCTTGATCCAGAAATGGTAGGAGAAGTACTTAATGTTATGGGTGATTTGGCTAGAGAAGGCATGACTATGATAGTAGTTACTCATGAAATGGCATTTGCCAGAGAGGTAGCTAATAGGGTATTATTTATGGATGGAGGTACATTTGTAGAAGAAAATGCACCTAAGGAGTTTTTTGAAAATCCAAATAGTGACAGATTAAAGGAGTTTCTTAGCAAGGTTATTTAAAATTACACATTAAAAACAACATCATATGTTATTATGATGTTGTTTTTAATTGAAGATATCTTTAAAAAATAAAAGTAAAATGTTATAATAAAAGCAAAATAAGGCTGAGAAAGGAAATAAACATGCCAGTAATGGACAATATAAAAGCACTGCGTAAGTGTATGGAGCAAGAAGGGATTGATATGTATATAGTGCCTACTGCTGATTTTCATGCTTCAGAATATGTAGGTGAACATTTTAAAACCAGAGAATATATAACAGGATTTACGGGTTCAGCAGGAACAGCAGTAATTCTTAAAGATAGTGCAAAGTTATTTACAGATGGCAGGTATTTTATTCAGGCAGAGGAAGAAATTAAAGGCAGTGAAATAGAACTTGTTAAAATGGGACAAGAAAACGTTCCGACTCTTATGGAATTTATAGTTTACAGCAGTTCTATAGGTGATACAATAGGATTTGATGAAAGAGTAATGAATGCGAGTTTTGTCATAGAATTAAAAGAAAAATTAGCTGTTAAAGGTGTTAATATCTGCGGCAGTAAGGATTTCTTTGAAGAAATTTGGAAAGAAAGACCAGAGATTTCTGCAAAATCTGCATATATATTAGATATATGCTATGCTGGATATTTGGCAATAGATAAATTGAAAGAATTAAGAAATTTTATGCTTAGTGAAGGTGCAGACGAACATATTTTAACAGCACTTCCAGATATTAATTGGCTGTTAAATATTAGAGGAAATGATATAGAATATAATCCTATGATATTATCTTATATGATTATTGGAAAAAAAGAAGCATTTCTTTTTATAAATAAAAAAGTTTTATCAAATGATATAATCAAATATTTGAATGATATAGGAATAACAATTAAAGTATATGATGAATTTTATGATGAACTTAGCAAAATTAAAAATTCTAATATATTACTAGATAAAATGAGAGTTAATTATGGAGTTTATAATAGCTTAGATAAAAGTAATAATTTGATAGAAAAAACTAATAAAACCTTACTTACAAAGGCAATAAAAAATCCTATAGAGATTGAAAATATAAAGAAAGCACATATAAAAGACGGTGTAGCTGTCACGAGATTTATTTATTGGTTAAAGCAAAATATAGGGAAAATTACGATAAGCGAAAGTTCTGCCGCAAAGCAGTTATTATTATTTAGAAAAGAACAAAAAGAATTTATAGAACTTAGTTTTGAAACCATATCAGCCTATGCAGCTAATGCGGCAATATGTCATTATTCGGTAAGTGAAAGTACTAATATTAATCTAAAGCCAGAGGGTTTATTTTTGCTGGATTCAGGCGGACATTATTATGAAGGGACTACAGATATTACTAGAACTATTGTACTTGGAGAATTAACAGAGGAAATGAAGAAACATTATACTCTAGTGTTAGCAGGTATGCTTAGACTGGGAAATGCTAGGTTTGTGCATGGAGTTACAGGGAATAACTTAGATTATATAGCAAGAGAACCTTTGTGGAAATATTCACTGGATTATAATCATGGAACGGGCCATGGTATTGGATACTTGCTAGGCGTACATGAATTTCCTAATAATATACACTGGAGAGGTCAGAGTGTTGTTTTTGAAGAGGGAATGATAGTTTCTGATGAACCAGCTTTATATGTTAAAGGGCAGTATGGTATAAGAATAGAAAATGCAATGTTATGCAAGGAAATGGAACAAAATATGTATGGCAAATTTATGGGATTTGAATTTTTAACATATGTACCAATAGATTTAGAAGCTATTGATAGTCAATATCTGGATAAAAGTGATATAGATAAACTTAATTGTTATCATAGGGCAGTTTATGATAAAATATCGCCATACTTAAATGAAGAAGAAAAACAATGGCTTGGAGAGGTTACGAAAGATTATTGCAAAAATGAATAGGAGCGATTTATATGGGGAAAAAATTATTATTTGTATTTAATCAAAAATCAGGTCGGGCTAGGATAAAAAACTATATTTCAGATATTTTGAATTTATTTACAGGGCTGGGATATGAAATAGAAGTACATGTCACACAAAAACAAGGTGACGCTGCTGATATAGTGATGAAGAGAGGTAAAAGTAAGCGAGTTATAGTATGCAGCGGAGGGGATGGAACTTTAAATGAAGTGGTTACAGGGTTAATGAAACTTGAAAATAAACCTGAAATTGTATATATTCCGTCCGGCAGTACTAATGATTTTGCTACCAGTTTAAAGTTACCTAAGAATATGCTTGAGGCGGCTGGTTTAATAGATAAAGGCAATACATATGCGTGTGACATAGGGAAATTTGATAATAAATACTTTGCTTATGTGGCTGCATTTGGATTATTTACAGATGTGCCGTATATGACTATGCAGCAGACTAAAAATATTCTAGGACATCAAGCATATATTTTAGAAGCTGTAAAGCGTCTTGCTAAGATAAAACCATATCATATGAAATTTGAATATGATGATAAGGTAATTGAAGATGATTTTTTATATGGTATGATATCTAATACTACAAGTGTCGGCGGTTTTAAAAATATTATATCAGATAATATATGTATGAATGATGGGCTATTTGAAGTAGCATTGATAAAAATGCCAACTAAACCAAGTGAATTGGCTGATATTATACAGGGACTTATATTAAAAGGAAATTCTTCAGAATATATAAAAAGATTTAAAGTGAGCAATATGCATATTACATCTGATTCTAATATTGATTGGGTATTGGACGGTGAATATGGCGGCAATGCAAATGATTTCTATGTTTCTGCAATAAAGGAAGCAGTAAAAATAAAAATACCAGTTATAAACAATTTATCAATTATTGGTAAATAAAAAGAATAAAAACATAAAATAGAATGAGAACTTATTTACATTCATATATATATATTGTATAATGAGAGTTCATGTTAAGTATGCTTTCGAAAGGACGGTTGCGTGTGGAAAAAGATACTTTTATAGAAGATATAAAAAAGTTAATGGAAATTGGAAAAACTAAGGGTGATATTTTAAGTGTTGAGGAGATTAATGATTTCTTTAAAGACATTGAATTATCAGTTGAGCAGACGGAACAAATTTATCAATATTTAGAAGTAAATAATATTGAAATTATTCAAATGGCAGATGAAAATATTGATGAAGTTGTCACAACATCAGGAGGTCTGCTGATAGAAGAAGGGGAAATCTTTGAAGATGAAGAAGAAATAGACCTTGACGCTATAGATTTGTTAGAGGGAATAGGAACAGAAGATCCAGTTAGAATGTATTTAAAGGAAATTGGTACAGTTCCGTTACTTAGTGCAGATGAAGAATTTAGACTTGCAAAGCTAAAAGATGAAGGTGATAATTATGCTAAGGAACGTCTAATTGAAGCTAATCTTAGATTAGTAGTAAGTATTGCTAAAAGATATACTGGCAGGGGTATGAGTTTTCTTGATTTAGTTCAAGAGGGTAATCTTGGACTCATTAAGGGCGTTGAGAAGTTTGAATATACTAAGGGGTTCAAATTGAGTACATATGCTACATGGTGGATACGTCAGTCAGTAACTAGAGCACTTGCAGATCAGGCAAGAACTATACGTGTTCCGGTACATATGGTTGAAACTATAAATAAAATGTCTAAAATGCAAAGAAAACTTACATTAGAATTAGGGTACGAACCGTCAGTATCAGAACTTGCAGTTGCACTTGAGATGTCAGAAGATAAAGTTATGGAAATAATGCAGATTGCAAGAGAGCCAGCGTCATTAGAAACACCTATTGGTGAAGAAGATGATTCTAATTTGGGTGATTTTGTTGCAGATAATAATATTGTTACTCCAGAGGGAAATATTGAATCGGTTATGCTGCGTGAACATATAGATGTGCTTTTAGATGACTTAAAGGAACGTGAAAGACAAGTTATTGTACTTAGGTTTGGACTAGAAGATGGACATCCAAGAACTTTGGAAGAAGTAGGCAAAGAGTTTAATGTTACGAGAGAGCGTATTCGTCAGATTGAGGCGAAAGCACTTAGAAAGTTAAGAAATCCAGTAAGAAGTAAGAGAATTAGAGATTTTTTATAATATGAATATATATCTTTTATGGACTGCACATTAGTGTAGTCCTTTTAGAGTTTATTAGGAGTAAATTATTATGAATAGTAGAAATTATCAAAAGGAATTAGATGAAAAAATAATAGAATTAGAAAAGGCAGGAATAGTACCTAAGTTACTTATGCATAGCTGCTGCGGACCATGCAGCAGTTATTGCTTAGAGTACTTGTCAAATTATTTTGAAATAACTGTTTTTTATTATAACCCTAATATATATCCAGAAGATGAATATTATTTGAGGGTTAAGGAACAGCAAAAACTTATCTCATTATTACCACAAAAATACAAAATATCATTTCAAGAGGGGCATTATATTACAAAAGAATTTTATGATATGGTAAAAGGTTTGGAAAATACAGGAGAGGGAAGAGAGCGGTGCTTTAAGTGTTATGAATTAAGACTTATAGAAACTATGAAAGCAGCAGAGATAGGAGATTTTGATTTTTTTACAACAACACTTTCTGTAAGTCCTATGAAAAATGTCAAAAAGTTGACAGAGATAGGCGAAAAAATAGCAGGTGATTCAAAGTCTAAATATTTGCCGACAGATTTTAAGAAAAAAGGGGGATATCAGCGTTCTGTGGAACTTTCAAAATATTATGGGATGTATAGACAAGATTATTGTGGGTGTATATTTTCAATGAAAGAAAAGGAAAAACGTGATAATATAAAAAAGTTAATATAAAAAGCAAAAAAAACTTGACAGTTCTTGGGGAAGTGTAATAAAATTTATAGGAAAGTAGTATTTATTTTAGACTAGAAAATAATGAGCAATCATACAGGAGATAAGAATATGGTAAATAAAAAATTAAAGATTATTAATAAAGCAGGATTGCATTTAAGGCCAGCAGGAGTATTATCTCAAATATCTATGAAATTTAAGTCTAATATTATAATTAAACTAGGAGAAAGGGAAATAGCTGCAAAGAGTGTGCTTAATATTATGGCAGCAGGACTTAAAAGCGGAGATGAAATAGAACTAATTTGTGACGGTGAAGATGAGGCAGAGGCATTGGAAGTTATAAGCAATGCAATCGAAAATGGTTTAAGTGGTGTTGTTAATTAAAATTATTTTTAATTATAAGGAAGAAATGATATTATAAAAAATCAATAATATGGAGGAACAATTAAATGAAAAAGATTAATAAGATAGCAGCAACAGTGTTATTATGCGGCCTTACTGCTGCTAATTCTATTACAGCATTTGCAGGAACATGGAATCAAGATGCTAAAGGCTGGTGGTATGCTTATGATAATAATTCATATAGTATGAATAAGTGGGAACAAGTAAACGGAAGCTGGTATCGTTTTGATAATTCAGGGTATATGCAAACTGGTTGGATACAAGACAGCGGAAATTGGTATTATCTTGGAAATTCTGGAATTATGCAGGCAGGTTGGGTACAAAACGGCGGAAATTGGTATTATCTTAATAATTCAGGTGCTATGCAGACCGGTTGGCTTAAACAGGGCGAAAGCTGGTATTATCTTAATAATTTAGGTACTATGCAGATTGGTTGGCTCCAACAGGGGAGTAACTGGTATTATATGGACAATAACGGAGTTATGGCTGTAGGAAGCAGAACAATAAATGGTACTGCATATTCTTTTGGAAGTGATGGACGTATGGCGGAAACACCTAAGCAAAAGACAATTATAGAACAACATATTGAAGATGCGCAGGCAGAATTTAATGAATCTGTAAGTTCTCTTTCTGGACTTTTTGAATCTACATTGACAGCTAGCGGAAATACTGCATATTTTAGATATAAAATATTAGAAAATATAGGAAGTCATAGTGAAATCAAAGATATGCTTAATGAAGTTTATGCAGAAGTTGAATCAGAGGGTTATTCTCTAGTAAATGAGTGGAAGTTATGGGGGATTGAAAATCCAGCTATAATTATAGAATATTATGATTATAGGGGCAGTTTAATTATAAAGTATGAATTAAGGTAGTGATATGTTTATTTGATATATAGAAGTAAAAGTAAACAGAACTTAGAAATGCTATATGTGGTGTTGGTGAGTAAAATTGCCAGCACCATTTTGGCTCACAATTGTGAAGATACTTCTTGATAAAATTAAAATTTTGTAATAAAAAGATAAAGATAATTTTAGCTTTTAGTGAATTAGTAAGTGTATAGCGAATTTTGTTCAGAAAGTTTTGATAAAAGCTAAAAATGTGTTGACAAAATAAAATTTCAATGATAATCTTTTTTCGGGCAAGGATACTTTATAATACTTATTGAGAAAAGAAATTTCCTTGTTATATTGTTTTTGTAACAATAAATTAACTTAATATAAGTAAAAGAAACTTATATTGACACATTTTGGCAAATTGATAATTAATAACTCATATTTATTGAGTTATGCAAAATGGAGGAGAAAATGAAGAAAAGATTGTTATCAATGTTTTTAGGAGCAGCACTTACAGCATCTTTATTTATGGGGTGTACATCATCAAATGTAACAGAGAGTACAGCATCAGGAAATAGTGAAAATGCAGTAGTTCAAAATAGTGCAGGAATAGCTAAAGAAGATTTAAAGGTAGGCTTTGTACATGTATCAGATCCTAGTGATATGGGTTATACTTATAATCATGAATTAGGAACAGAAAAAATGAAAGAGGCTCTTCAATTATCAGATGATCAGATTATAAGTAAATATAATGTATCAGAAGATGCGGCAGTAGATACAGCTCTTAGAGAACTTATAGATGAAGGTTGTCAGATTATTTTTGCAACGAGTTTTGGATTTGAAGATTATGTAATTGAAGTTGCAAAAGAATATCCAGAAATTCAATTTTGCCATGCAACAGGATTTCAGGCGGCTAGTTCAGGACTTAGCAATATGAATAACTATTTTGCATCAATATATGAGGCTCGTTATTTAGCTGGTATTGCAGCAGGGCTAAAGACAGAAACTAATAAATTAGGATATGTAGCTGCATTCCCATATGCAGAGGTTATAAGTGGATATACAGCATTTTATCTAGGTGCTAAAAGTGTAAATCCAGATGTTACTATGGAAATTCAATATACTAATTCATGGAATGATCCTAAATTAGAGTCAGAAGTTGCAAAAGCACTTATTGATAATGGTGCAGATGTTATATCACAACATTCAGATTCAACAGCACCAGCTACTACAGCGGAAGCTAATGGAGTATGGCAGGTAGGCTATAATGCAGATATGATTCCAGCGGCACCAAAAGCGTCACTTGTATCAGCACGTATTGACTGGGGTGTATATGTAACAGAAGCAGTTACTAATGTGCTAGAAGGTAAAGAAATACCAACTGATTGGTGTAAAGGATATGCAGATGGTGTTGTTTATTTAACAGAACTTAATTCAGATATTGTAGCAGATGGTACAAAAGAGGCTATTGATGAGGCTATTGAGAACCTTATATCAGGTGAACTTAAGGTTTTTGCTGGTCCATTAAAGGGAACTGGTACTGATTATTCTGGACCAGTATCTATAGATATAGCAGAAGGTGATTATTTTAAGGAACAAGACGGGGTTGCGGCACCATCTTGGATTTATATAGTTGAAGGTTGTACAGTTATTCAGTAAATAGATTTAACAAGTATCACAAAATGTTTCTGATTTATATGGGGAAAATTACCTGATAAAGTAAAAACGTAAATAACGAGGTTCTTATTGTAGAACCTCGTTATTTACATTTTAGACAATATAGTATATATTTTATTTGATAGGAAAATATATTTTTGAGTTATTTAAAGGCAGTATGTAAAAGTTATGGTTATTAAGGAGGATTTAACTTGGGTAAGCAAAAAGAATATGCAGTTGATATGCAAGGCATTACTAAACGTTTTGGTGAAGTATTAGCCAATAAAAATGTAAATCTCCAACTTGAAAAAGGTGAAATATTAGCTATTTTGGGTGAAAATGGAAGCGGAAAGACTACACTTATGAATATGCTTTCAGGTATCTATTATCCAGATGATGGACAGATAAAGATACATGGAAATGCAGTGACTATAAAGTCGCCGAAAGAGGCATTTGATTATGGAATAGGAATGATACATCAGCACTTTAAATTAGTAGATATTATGACAGCAGCAGAAAATATAATATTAGGTCTAAATAAGGGGTTTAAATTAAATAGGAAAGCGTTAAATAAGGAAGTTAAGGAATTAAGCGAAAAATATGGATTTGATATAAACCCAGAAAAGAAAATTTATGATATGTCAGTTTCTGAGAAGCAGACAGTAGAAATATTGAAAGTATTATATAGAGGTGCTGATATATTAATATTAGATGAACCAACAGCGGTATTAACTCCGCAAGAATCTAATAAACTTTTTGCGGTTATGAAGAATATGAGTAAACATGGCAAATCTATTATAATAATTACTCATAAGCTGCAAGAAGTGTTATCTGTTTCTGATAGGGTTTCGATTTTACGAAAAGGTGAATATATAGGAACTGTAATCACTAAAAATGTAAATAAAGAAATGCTTACAGAGATGATGGTAGGGCATGCTATAAATTTGGAAATAAATCGTCCTAAGGTGAAAAGGGGAGATAAACTATTGAAGATAACTAACCTTTCATGTAAGAACAGTGAAGGGGTTGAGGGGCTTAAAAATATAAATTTATCAGCATATGCAGGAGAGGTACTTGGTATAGCGGGTATAGCAGGCAGCGGGCAGAGGGAGCTTTGCGAATCAATAGCAGGCCTTATAGAAGTTAGTGAAGGTTCTATTCAAATTCACACTGCTAAAAGTGGTAATGTTATGGCTGAGATAGTAGGAAAAGCACCAGAAGATATATTTGAAATGGGAGTTTCTATGGCATTTGTTCCGGAGGATAGATTGGGAATGGGTCTAGTTGCTTCAATGGGAATGGTAGATAATATCTTAGTTCGTTATTATAGAGAAAATAAGGGGATTTTTATAAATCGAAAAAAACCAGAATTATTATCAAGGGAATTAGTAGAAGAGCTTGAGATTGTTACACCAGATGTAACTACACCAGTAAAAAATCTTTCTGGCGGAAATGTGCAAAAAATACTTATAGGGCGTGAAATTTCATCAGCTCCAGAGGTACTTATTGTAGCATATCCAGTAAGGGGATTAGATATAAATTCTGCATATAAAATATATGATTTAATAAATGAACAAAAACAAAAAGGTGTTGCTGTGATTTTTGTTGGTGAAGATTTAGATATACTTATGGAAATTTCAGATAGAGTAGCAGTTATGTGCGGCGGGAAGATAAGCGGAATAGTATATCCAGAAGATGTGACTAGAGAGGATATTGGGCTAATGATGATTGGAGAAAGTATAGATAAGGAGGAGGCAATATAATGTCAGATACAGCAAAAGCGATAAAGCAGCCACTTTTTAGACTGGCTAAAAAAAGCAAAATATCTGTAAATCGTCAATGGACAATTAGAGCAATAGCATTTTTAGGAGCATTAATAACAGGAGCATTAGTAATACTGGCTTTGGGGCATAATCCTATTTTGGTGTATGCAGAGATGATTAAGGGGGCTGTCAGTACGCCTACAGCGAGAAATGAAACTGTAAAGATAGCAGTACCATTGCTTATAGCTTCTTTAGCAATAGCCACAGCATTTAAAATGAAATTTTGGAATATTGGAGCAGAAGGTCAAATTTTGGTAGGTGCAATATGTGCGTCATATTTTGCAATGTTTCATGCAGGAAGTTTTCCTAAACCTGTTATGGTAGTGATTATGATGTTAGCGGGAATAACAGGCGGTGCATTATTTGGCGTAATTCCAGCTATATTTAAAGCAAAATGGGGAACAAATGAAACTTTGTTTACATTAATGCTAAATTATATAGCTCTAGGTATAGTTAAGTATTTACAAAATGGACCTTGGAAAGATCCTAAAACTCAATTTCCTAAAATGAAAATGATAGATGATACAGTAAGGCTTACAAAAGTTTTAGGAGTGCATTGGGGCTGGATTTTAGCATTAATAATTATGTTTGCAGTATCAATTTATTTTTATAAAACTAAACAAGGCTATGAGTTGTCAGTTGTTGGAGAAAGTACACATACTGCTAAATATGCGGGTATGAATGTTGGAAAGATAATGTTAAGGACTATGTTAATATCAGGTGGATTGTCAGGACTTGCTGGAATGTTGCAAGTAACAGGAGCGGATTATACATTAACTCAAAATACAGCGGGTGGTGTAGGTTTTATGGCAATAACAGTAGCATGGCTGTCTAAAATGAATCCATATGCAATGTTGGTGGTATCCGGTTTTATTGCGGTGTTAGAAAGAGGTTCAAATAAAATACAAACAACATTTAAAATACCTGCTTCAGCTTCTGATGTTCTTATAGGTGTGATTTTATTTTTTATGTTAGGCTGTGAATTGTTTATGACATATAGTGTAGTTGTTAGAAAGAAAGGGAGGGCATAAACATGAATTTGATGATTAATATATTAGTAGCAGCAGTTTTAGCGGGAACTCCTCTTCTTTTAGGTACATTAGGTGAAATACTTACAGAAAAATCAGGTAATTTGAATATGGGTGTTGAAGGTATGATGTTTATGGGGGCGATAGGTGGACTTTTAGCTCCATATTACTATGAACAAGGTGTCATATCTTTGGGTGGAACACCATCGGGTTTTATAGCAGTGATTATTTCAACATTAGTAGCATTTTTATGCGGAGCATTAGGTGCATTAATATATGGATTTTTAACAATAACTCTAAGAGCTGATCAAAATGTAACTGGATTGGCATTGACTATTTTTGGTACTGGATTCGGGAACTTTTTTGGAGAGTTTTTTGGAAATAAAGTAGGTTCATATATAGCAGTTGGAGATAATGTTAAAAGAGCTTTTAGTAATTTGGAAATCCCAGTGATTTCGAAAATTCCATTTATAGGGAAGATGTTGTTTAGTTATAACTGGATGGTATATTTTGCAATAATACTTGCAGTTTTAATGGCATTATTTTTTAAAAAGACTAGAATCGGACTTCAGCTAATAGCGGTAGGGGAAAATCCTGCTACAGCAGATGCGGCGGGAATAAACGTTTCAAAGTATAAATACATGGCAACTGTAATTGGCGGAGGTATATGCGGTATTGCTGGAATGTATATGAGTATGGTAACTACTTCTGGCGTATGGGTATATAATTGTGTCAGCGGATATGGCTGGCTGTCAGTTGCATTAGTAATTTTTGCAGTATGGAGACCGGGAAGAGCAGTTTTTGCAGCTATTATATTTGGTGGACTTGCAATTTTAAGATTGTATATTGTAATTCCAGTGCTGCCAACGCAGATATATGATTTATTACCATATGTAGCTACAATTATGGTTCTTATATTTACTAGTATAAAACAAAGCAAAGAGCATTCGCAGCCATCAAGCTGCGGCATAAATTACATAAGAGAAGAACGTTAGTAGTTTGTTATTATCAGCTTTGATAAATATTTTAAAACTGTCAGTCATAAATTTGATTGGCAGTTTTTTTGTGCAATCATTTATGCAATACTTTACTGTATTATATATCATTGAAATAATAGTATAGTAATATTTAATTTATAAGAAAATTTAAGAGTTGTTTATTAGGAAAATATAAAATTTTATTAACAATATAGTAATAATTGTTAGAATAAAAGGTTGAAAATATTTTATATATAAAGTATAATAAAAAACATTGGAAATATTTCGTGAAAACATTATAAAATATTGAGAGTTAGTATCACCAGTTATAAGTTAGAATTAGTTTATTAAGTATATACTAAGTGAGGTTTAAAAGAATATATGAAATTCGATAAGATAGTTATTGGGGCAGGGCTATATGGATTATATGCAGCCGAGTTTTCTGGCAGGCGTGATGAGAGTGTATTAGTGTTAGAGTATGATACAGAAGCTTTTGCTAGAGCAACATACGTAAATCAAGCTAGAGTACATATGGGATATCATTATCCAAGGTCCTTTTCAACTGCAATTAAATCAGCAGGATATTTTAATCGATTTATGGAAGATTATAAATTTTGTGTATTAACAGAATTTGAACAAGTTTATGCCACATCAGCTAATTATTCTTGGACAAATGCAGAACAATTTAGGCAATTTTGTTATTCGGCAGAAATAATGTGTGATGATATTAGTCCTGCTAAATATTTTAATAAAGGGCTTTGTGACGGGGCTTTTTTAACTAAGGAATATACATATGATGCCCATATTTTGAAAAAATATTTTTTAGATAAAATTGAAAAATATAAGAAAGTAAAAATAGAATATGGGGTACGTATTAAAAATATAAGAAAATATGAAAATTACTATGAAGTAGAATTAGAAGATAACAGAAAGTTTGAAACAAGTTTTTTATTAAATGCGACATATGCATCTTCTAATCAAATTATAAATAGACTTGAACTTGAACCATTTAATATAAAGTATGAATTATGTGAAATAATTTTATGTAAAGTTTCAGAAAAATTAAAAAATGTTGGGTTAACAGTTATGGATGGTCCATTTTTTTCTATTATGCCATTTGGAAAAACGGGATATCATTCACTAACATCTGTAACATTTACACCACATGTTACAAGTGCATCGGCATTACCGCAATTTGAATGTCAAAAAAAGTCAAATAGAGGAGAATGTTCACCATTACAAATAGCTAATTGCAATTATTGTGAGAATAAGCCAGATACTGCTTGGCAGTACATGTCTAATATGGCTAGAAAATATATAAAGTCAGAATATAAATTTGAATATGTTAAGTCATTATATTCGGTTAAGCCAATACTAAAAGCGTCAGAAATTGATGATTCTCGTCCAACAGTAGTTAAAAAACAGACAGAAAATCCGACATTTGTCAGTGTGTTATCTGGAAAAATAAATACAGTATATGATTTAGATGAGGTGTTAATAAATGGATAGAATTAAAGAAAGTAATTTTGTATCAGCAATTATTTATATTCATGATAATGATGAAGTTTTATATAATTTCTTGCAAACCATATATTTTGTTTTGAAAAAAAATTTCAAGAAATTTGAAATTATTTGTGTAAATGATTATTCAACTGATAATAGTAAATCTGAAATAGTAAAATTTGCAGGTGAAGTCGAGGGAACAATAGTAAATGTAGTAAATATGAGTTATTTTCAGGGTGTAGAACTTTCTATGAATGCAGGAATTGATTTATCAATAGGTGATTTTATATTTGAATTTGATTCATGTTTAATGGATTATGATGAAATTGTAATAATGGAAGTATATAAAAAATCACTAGATGGATATGATATAGTCAGTGCGGCACCAAGTAAGCTGCCAAGGAGAAGTTCAAGATTTTTTTATAAGATTTTTAATCATTTTGCATATACGAATGAAAACTTAAAAACTGAAAGATTTAGAGTTATATCAAGAAGAGCTATAAATAGAGTACGTGGAATGAGTAAAAGTATTCCATATAGAAAGGCGTTATATGCATCATCAGGGTTGCAGCAAGAAACAATATACTATGCTGGCTTAGATATAAATCAATTATATAAGCGAAATAAACAAGAAGAAAAAATGCGTAGAGAATTGGCACTGGATTCAATAGTTTTATTTACTAATATTGCATATAAATTATCAATGGGTATGGCTATATTAATGATGGGCGGAACATTATTTGGAATGATATATACTATTGTAGTTTTTGCTGGAGGTAAAAATCCTATTGAGGGTTGGACAACGACAATGCTTTTTACAGCAATGGGGTTCTTTGGTATTTTTGCAATTTTGGCGATAATTACAAAATATTTATCATTGCTTATAAACTTGAATTTAAAAAATAAAGAGTATGTTTTTGAATCAGTTGAAAAAATTACAAAATAAATATAAAGGATGTATAAAAATGATAAGTTTAGTTGGATATACGGGGTTTGTAGGTTCAAATATAGCTAAAAGTAAACAGTTTGATAAAGTATATAATTCAAAAAATATAACTAAGGCTTATGGAACAAAACCGGAACTTTTAGTGTTTAGTGGAGTAAGAGCGGAAAAGTATTTAGCAAATATAAATTCAGAGAGTGATTTATCTAATATAAATGAGGCAGTTGAAAATATTAAAAAGATATCTCCTAAAAAACTTGTTTTAATTTCAACAGTTGATGTGTATACAGATTCTAATAATGTTACAGAAGATTCGGATATAATAGCAGAGAAATTACAGCCATATGGGGCGAATCGTTATACTTTTGAAAGACTGGTAAAAGATACGGGTATAGATACAACTATTATTAGATTGCCTGGATTGTATGGAATTAATCTCAAAAAGAATTTTTTGTATGACTTAATAAATGTAATTCCTGCAATGTTGAGTAAGGAAAAATTTAATGAGTTGTTAAATAAAGAACAGAAAATTAAAGATTGGTATGATTTACAAGATAACGGATACTATAAATTTAAAATTTTAGATGAAACAGAAAAAAAGAAAATTAGAGAAGTATTTGAAAAGTTGGAATTTTCTGCAATTAACTTTACAGACAGCAGAGCAGTATTTCAATTTTATAATTTAAAATATTTGTGGGAACATATAAATATAGCTGTAAACAATAAGATAGAGCTTTTAAATATTGCGGTTGAACCAATTGAGGTAAGTGAAATTTATCATATGATGACAGGAAAAACGTTTCATAATGAGATAATATTAAATCCTCCTTATTATAATATGAAAACAAAGTATTCAGATATATTTTCTGAGAAAAATGGATATATTTTTAACAAAAACATAATTTTAAAGGATATAGAAGAATATATTAATAGTAATAAAGTGTAAAAATGTTTAAGGGGAAAGGATTTAATAACAATGAAACTTTCTATTTCTAATATCGCATGGTCAAGTGAATATGATTATGATATGTATAAATTTTTACAAAGAGAGGGAATTCAAGGGCTTGAAATTGCACCAACCAGAATATTTTCTATAGGACCTTATGAAGATATAGTAAAATCTATATCTTTTTCGAATGAACTTAAATTGGATTATGGAATAAATATTTCGTCTATGCAGTCTATATGGTATGGTATTAAAGAAAATTTGTTTAATAGCATAGAAGAAAGAAATTTTTTATTAGATTATACAAAGAAAGCTATAGATTTTGCAAAAGCAATTGGTTCAAAAAATTTAGTATTTGGTTGTCCTAAAAATAGGAATATGTCGGAAACAGCAGAATTATCAGAGGTAATAAACTGGTTTAAAGCGGTAGGGACATATGCACAGGAAAATAATACAGTTTTTGCACTAGAGCCTAATCCAAGTATATATGGTACTAATTTTATTAACAATACAATAGATGCTTTTGATATGGTGAAAAGAGTGGATTGTCAGGGATTTAAAGTAAATCTTGATGTAGGAACGATGATATTTAATAATGAAGATTTATCAGATATAGAAGCTAATGTAGAATTAATTAATCATATTCATATTAGTGAGCCAGGCTTAGTGTTAATAGAAAAACGTGGAATGCATAAAGAATTAAGAGATATATTAAAACAACAAAAATATAATGGATATATTTCGGCTGAAATGAAATGTCAAGAAAATATTGATGATGTTAAAAGTACTTTATGGTATTTAAAAGAGGTATTTGAATGAAAATTGAAAGACAAATGGGAGTACCGCAATTTTATTGTAAGGAGTATGAAGAAAAAAAACATAAATATTGTCTTTGTATTCCTATCATTAATGAGGGTACAAAAATAGAAAAGGAATTAAAAAGGGCGAGTCTAGCGAGGGTTCATGAAATATGTGACATTATTATATGTGACGGTGGTTCAAGTGATGGTTCTACAAAAGACCATATAATGAAACAATATCATGTTAATACGTTATTAGTAAAAGATGATATAGGAAAACAAGGTACTCAGCTAAGAATGGGATTTTGGTGGGCCTTACAAAGGGGCTACAAAGGTATAATAACGATTGACGGAAATAATAAAGATAGCATAGAGGATGTAAAGAATTTTATAGAAAAATTAGAGCAAGGATATGATTTTATACAAGGGTCACGTTTTATTAGCGGCGGCAAAGCAATAAACACCCCTAAATCAAGACATATTGCGGTGAAGTTATTACATGCACCTATAATTTCTATAACAGCAGGAAAGAAGTTTACAGATACAACAAATGCATTTAGAGCATATTCTTATAAATATTTAACACATTCAGGGGTAAATATATTCAGAGAAGTATTTGTTTCGTATGAATTATTGGCATATTTATCAGTAAGGGCAAGTCAGCTAAAACTGAAAACTTGTGAAATTCCAGTAGTAAGAGCGTATCCTAAAAAAGGTAAAGTTCCTACTAAAATTTCACCGATAAAAGGTAATGCAAATCTATTGAAGGTTTTATTATGTAATTTATTTAGACATTATAATCCATAAAATAATATTAATATGAGATATTATAACATTATTAGATTGGATTTAATAATTATAATAATAAGTATAGCAAAGTATTTTATGCGAAGGAGAATTATATGTTAAAGCATAATAGAATTATAAGAATAATAAATAGTATAAATTTGTATAAGTTGTTAATATCGTTAATATTAGCAGTATTTGTGGTTATAATCGGATATGAAAGGATTTCGTTACCAGCTAGAAAACCATTACCGATAAGTGTAGCATTATCGAGGGAAACTATAGCTTCTGGTAGTGAATTAGGTATAAGCAGGATACTTTTAGATGGTATGGAATATAACTTAGCTTTAATACCATTAACAGAGGGCTGGGAGTATAGGGAAAAACTATTATTATCAACATCATTAATGCCTGAAACGATTACAATAGAACTACCTGAAGCTAAGGATATAAGAATAATATTTAGAAACTATGAAGGAGATGGCATTATTTCCATATCAGAGGGGTCTCAAGTAGTTAATCTTAGATTAGATAATAATTATATATATATTGCTCATACTAATGTAATTGGAATTTTTGAAGTTTTGCCATGGCTGATATTAGTCAGCATATTATTTATGTTTATATTTTATATATTAGTTGATATTTTTTGTAAAGCAGTATATAGATTTGGTGGTAAAAAACGAGATATAATATTGTGGGGTGGAATAACAGTATATAGAATATGTTATTACTTGATGTCGACAGTTAATATATACTTTAGTGATTCAAGAGATTATATTTCCTATGATATGAAAGAATTATTTACAGAATTTAAGCTATTTGACAGAGTACCATTATATCCAATAATTATAGCTGGAATTAGATTTGTAACAGGAGAAACTTTGTATTTGTATTATCTAGTATTGCTTCAAATTATTGTTTCTGCAATTGCTGTTGTTTATTTTTATAAATTGGTTTGTATTATTACTGAGAATAAGAATATAGCATTTGTTATGACAATATTCTATGCTTGTTCACCCGCAGTGGTAGGATTTGATCAATGTATTCTTTCAGAATCATTAGCTACTTCTGGAACTGTATTTTTTCTATATTTTATTACAAGTTACATAATTAGTAATAATACAGTATATGCAATACGAACAATTTTTACAGCTTTTGTATTGACTTTTTTAAGACCTACATTTTTAATGTTTTTTGTATTAATAGCAATCTTTTTAGTAATACAGGCTTTTTTTATAAGAAAGGATATAAAGGCGCTTATTAAACCATTTGTAGCATTAATGTTTTGTTCAATTTTTATTTTAGTATATATTATTAGATTTAATAGTATATATGGCTATTATTCAATATCTAGGATGAAAGTAAGACAAGATTTATATGTGTGTATAGATCAAGGTTTTTATAAAAATAGTACAGATAATGAGTTCATTGAACTTGTAGATGAAGAGCTTGGTAAATATGAGCCTATAGTTAGTGTAAAAAGAGTTAATAATGGTGGTATTGAATGGAAGGTGTTGTTTGCTGTACAGGAATACTATGGTAATGATGATACAAGGATTATGGAGTTAGTAAAAGAAGTGAAGGAAGATTTAAGAAAAGAATATGTACAGTATATAATGAGGATTATAAAAGAACATGCAGAAATTACATATGGGGGATATAATTTATTTTTAGTTGATGCTGACTCCGTATCATATAACATAATGTATATGCTAAGTGAATTTTGGGGTATTTTAAATTTTATGCATGTATATGTATTAATATGTGTAGAAGGCATATTTGTCGTTAATTGCTGGAAAAGAAAAAGGAAAGACTTATGGATACATGTAGGATTCTTTGTATTTATGCCAGCAATAATGCTAGGTACATTTATTACAACAAATGCAGAATTTATGAGAACTTCAGTTTCGATTGTTCCATTTGCATATTGCAGTATAGCATATTGCATAAGCAGGCTGGTAATGAAGCTAAAGAATTAACTAAAATAATAATATATTAGGAGGAAAAATTTAAAATGAAAGGATATTTAAAAAAATATTTGAATATTGTGAAAAACAATTTATTATATATTATGAGTGGAATTATATTTTTATGTTTTACTTATTTTGTAGTATATAAAAGACAAATTTATGCGGATTTCATTGCTATTAATGGTGATTTTCAAAACTATAATGTTTGGAGGCGATTGATAGCAGGACAGATTCCATATAAGGAGTTTACTGCTTATTTAGGAGCAGGGCATTTATACTGGGGGAGTTTTTTTACATATATTTTTGGTGGAACTTTTAAGGCTAGTTTAGCTGCAAGTCATATTTTGACTATTATATTTGGATTTTTGACAATGTTTGTCCCTATTTATTTAATTACTAGAAAGAAAAAATATTCTTTGTTATTTACGCTTATGCTTATGATTGTAATTTATTATGTTATAAATTTATTAGCAGGAAATAATTTGTTTGAAAAAAGTGGAAATACTTTATTTTGGTCTGCATTAACTATGCCTTTAAATTCAGCACGTATGATTAGGGGTGGGATTATATCTTTTTTAGGAGGCGCAAT
>JGI994J12354_10000164_pt1 | contig 63766 bp, 61 predicted proteins | sample IntmicLarv3ML3BL_FD_12354 | JGI IMG/M metagenome (IMG submission 12354) | reverse complement strand
TTATGCCAGTCCATTGAAACGGGCAAGTCAAACCGCGCAAGCGCTCAGCCAAGCGGTGAATCGTCCTGTCATATATGACGACAACCTGATGGAGTTTCAAAATGGTCTTGTTGCGGGTCTGCCTCGCGATGTGGCCGCAGCACAATATCCCATGCCCGCCGTTAAACACCCACACACGACGGTATACGGGCAGGAGAGCGCGTTACAATTCCGCTTCCGCGCAGAGACGGCGTTGTCGAAAATTATCCATGAAAACGACGCTGACGCGACCGTAGCCATCGTGAGCCACGGCGGTCTGATTCGGATGCTGTTCCAGAGCTTCCTCGGCCTACCGGCTGTGTCTAACGTTTCCATCGCCAGCGGCGATACGGGCGTGCATCATTGGCAAATTGATGGGGCGCGCCGCGTCGTTGTGTTTGCAAACAGTTGTAACCATATCTCGGAATAAATCTACCGCACCAGCATGTGCTGGTGCTTTTTTCTCTTTATCTGCGTTCGTCTAGGAGTTGATCCACAATGCAGCATAAACTCATGGGTGTGACAAGGTTCCGCGCAAGGGTTTTACGGATGTAGGCTGCGGTGGCACGGTTGTCGGTGAAGGGTCCGGTCTGCGCGGATTCGATTATGCGGCGGCCGACGCGTTTGCCGACGGCGATACCGTATAAAGGAGAGTCACCTGCCGTTATTATGATGCGATAGGTTAATGAAAAGGGCGAACGGCGGTTTGCTGTGTTTGTCGCAGACGATTTTGTCATGGTAGTAACTCCTTTTCGAATAATAATAGTACTTTGTGTATTATTATAAAACAACAAAACGGAAAAGTGTAGGAAAACAGTTAGACAATTTTCGACAATGGACTGCGGCACTTGTGTTTTAGAAATACATATGATAATATAGGAAATAAGGCAGGTGAGAGAATGAAGCTTACATCAAAGGAACGCGGCGCGCTGCGCCTTATGGCAGACGTGGCGATGTTTGGGGATAAACGTTTGGTGTCTTTGAAGGATGTTGCCACGCGGCAGGCGGTTTCTGTGAAATACTTGGAGCAAATTGCGCCGTATTTGCTGCGTGCGGGTTTGTTGCGGAGCGTGCGCGGGATAAAAGGTGGCTATACGCTTGTGAAGCCGCCGGAGCACTATTCTACGGGGGAAATCCTGCGTGCGGTAGCGGTGCCCGTAAAACAAAAGAATGATTTAACAGACGCCTTTTCTTCCGGACTGCTCACGGCGGCATATGCTTATGCGGATTCCGTATCGCTTCGTGACATTATCCGCGCACAAATGTATGACAACAAACGCCGCAACCAAGCCGCATATCTCTTAGATTAAAACAACCCCCGCGCCATTTGGCGCGGGGGTTTAGATGGGGTCAAGGGGACTAGTCCTCTTGTGATGGGAGGTGGGGGCGCATAGCCCCCGCGGTCTTATATAATTTCGCAATAATCCTTATCCGGCAACGGCGCAAACGGCACATGCGGAATCGTCTGGTACCAGAACGCAACAGACGCGATGTCGTCTTGCAACGGCAGGAAGCGCCCGCCTTCGCGCCAGCCAAGCGCCTGTATGGTGACCTTCAGCTCTTTTTCAAAACGAATTGGGTCAACAATATGCCAGCGATACAACCCAAACCGCTGCTGCGAATCATATACACCATTCGGTCGAATCACCTGTGGCATCCCCGCATACGGCGTGCAATATTCTTGATATTGCTTTGTCTTCTGGTTCTCAAAATTATACGACCCGCAGAAATAATCCTCCGTGCCCGTGCCGCAAATCGTGGGGAACTCCTTGTCGCCATCCATGAAGAATTTGATTTCGCCTTCGCCCCACCAACCCTTATTATTCACACCCCAGCACATGTATGTGCCGACATACTGCCCCTTGCCCTGCACACCGTCGAGGATTGTATACACTTCTTTGTACGGCACCGGGTTCGTGCGGTTGAACTTCGCATGGAAATACGCCGCGTCGTCCGGTACGGCCGTCAGCGCGTATGTCACCTGGTAGAAAAGCGTCATTTGCTCGTCCCCGCGGTTTTCAAATGTGATACGGCAATGCTTCTTGAATGGCATCGGCCAGTAGCAGTTGAACGCGCTGCCTGGGTTTACGCAAATCGCAAGGGAACTGAGCTGCGCATATTCACCCCAGCCACAGGCAAAGAAATCACCTACAGGACACTCCACACTCGGGTTCTCCTGTCCATCCCAATAAATGCGGATGATGGAATTGCGCCATTTNCCTGTTGGGGTCATCCAGATATGTTGAATGCAGCCCGGCCCCTCAATGTCCGCCACTTCAAAGGTCTCGCCGNCCGGTATGCCGACGCATGGGCTGATTTTCCAACCTTGCCCAAGTTCACGTGCGGGGCTCCATGCGCCCGGTGTTGTGTCCGGTACCGCCATGCCACCCTTGCCAACCTCGCCCTTGAAATTTTCNGGNGAGATGGANCGNGTTTTCGCATCCGANAAAGCGAANAANTTGCCAAGTCCGTTGTTCAAGCCGTTCATAAACATACATTTCCTCCTTCATATATGTTGAATTTGTGTAGATCTCCNAGACGTTTCTTCNTGTTCATCATATCACAATCCTTTTCCCTTTTCCAGAAAAATTTCTCTTGGAAAAGTAAAAAAACTATGCTATACTAGGAAACAACAGGTCGCACAAATATTTTCATAACGATGAAAAAGCAAACGGAGGTTTGAATATATGGCGGGAAACACAATCAAAATCATGGGCGCGCGGGAAAACAACTTGAAAAACATCAACCTGGAAATCCCGCGGGACAAGCTCATTGTCTTTACAGGCGTGTCCGGCTCGGGCAAGTCTTCTCTCGCGTTTGAGACGATTTACGCGGAGGGACAGCGGCGGTACATGGAATCGCTGTCCAGCTATGCGCGGCAGTTTTTAGGCCAGATGGAAAAGCCCGATGTGGACAATATCGAGGGGCTGTCTCCCGCCATATCCATCGACCAGAAGACGACAAACCACAACCCGCGCTCCACAGTGGGTACGGTGACGGAGATTTACGATTACCTGCGTCTCCTGTTCGCGCGGGTTGGTACGCCGCATTGCCCGAAATGCGGGAAGGAAATCCATAAGCAGACGATTGATCAGATTGTGGACGCGCTTTTGCAACTGTCGGAGGGTACACGGATGCAGCTTCTTGCGCCCGTCGTTCGCGATAGAAAAGGTGAGCACGCCAAGCTGCTGGAGGATGCGCGGCAAAGTGGCTATGTCCGCGCGCGTGTGGATGGCGAGGTCATGGAGCTATCCGAGGAAATCAAGCTGGAAAAGACAAAGAAGCACAGCATAGAAATCGTGGTGGATCGCCTTGTCATCCGGCCGGATATTCAAAAGCGCATGACGGAATCTATTGAGACGGTCATGCACCTCTCCGGCGGGTTGTTGATGGCGGATATCGGTGACAAGACGCTGTTGTTCAGCCAAAATTTTTCTTGCCCGGATTGCGGCGTGAATTTGGATGAGGTCGAGCCGCGCATGTTCTCCTTCAACAACCCCGCCGGTGCGTGTCCGGATTGTACGGGGCTGGGGTTCCAGATGGTGTTCGACCCGGATTTGGTCGTGCCGAACCAGGAGCTTTCCATCGACAAAGGCGCCATTGTGGCGGGCGGGTTCATGAACGCCGGGAGCGACGGGTCGTGGAGTGGGAATATGCTGAAAGCGTTGGGAGAGCATTACGGCTTCAGCACGGCCACGCCGTATAAGGAGTATCCAGACAAAGTGAAAAATATCATCATGAACGGCACCGGCGGCACGAAAATCGCCATCCCGTACATGAGCAACGGTGAGCAGAAGGAGTATATGTTCGCGTTTGAGGGCTTGCTGCCCATGCTGATGCGGCGGTATAAGGAAACAAACTCAGAGGGCGCGCGACAGGCGTATGAGGAGCAAATCACGCAGGTGCCGTGTCAAACCTGCGGCGGGAAACGCTTAAAACCGGAGATTCTGGCCGTGACCATTGACGGCAAGAGTATTTCCGATGTGACAGACATGACAGTGTTGAATACGGCCTCGTTTTTTGAAAAGCTGACGCTTTCTCCTATCGACATGCGCATCGCGGAGCAGATATTGAAAGAAATCCGCGCACGTGCAGGGTTTTTGGTGAATGTCGGGCTGGATTACCTGACCCTTTCCCGCGCGGCGGCAACGTTGTCCGGCGGCGAGGCGCAGCGGATTCGGCTGGCGACGCAAATTGGCTCCGGCCTTGTCGGCGTAGTCTACATCCTTGACGAGCCCAGCATTGGTCTGCACCAGCGTGACAATGACAAGCTCTTGCAAACTCTGAAGCGCCTGCGCGATTTGGGGAACACTCTCATTGTCGTCGAGCATGACCACGACACAATGCTGGCCTCCGACCATATCGTGGACATCGGCCCACATGCGGGCAGCAAGGGCGGCGAGGTCGTATTCAACGGCAGCGTGCAGGAATTATTAAAGGATGAAACTTCCCTCACTGGCGCGTATTTGAGTGGCCGCGTGGCCATCGAGGTGCCGAAGCTGCGCCGTAAGCCGAGCAAGAATTGGCTGACGGTGAAAGGAGCGGCGGAGAACAACCTGAAAGGCATCGACGCGCGCTTCCCGCTGGGATTGATTACCTGTGTGACAGGTGTGAGCGGCTCCGGCAAGTCGTCGCTTGTGAATGAAATCCTGTACAAGCGCCTCGCGCGTGACTTGAACCGTGCCAAGATTAAGCCCGGCAAGCATGCAGACATGATAGGCATTGACAAGCTTGATAAAATTATCAACATCGACCAATCGCCCATCGGACGCACGCCGCGTTCAAACCCGGCGACGTATACCGGGTTGTTTGACCTCATCCGCGACGTGTTCGCGCAGACGCCGGAGGCGAAAATCCGCGGCTATCAGAAGGGGCGCTTTAGCTTCAATGTGCGCGGCGGGCGCTGTGAGGCCTGCGGTGGCGATGGCATTGTCAAGATCGAAATGCACTTTTTGCCGGACATCTATGTGCCGTGCGAGGTCTGCCATGGCAAACGGTACAACCGTGAAACGCTGGAGGTCAAATACAAGGGTAAGACAATTTCTGATGTGTTGGATATGACGATTGAGGATGCGGAGCCGTTCTTTGAAAACCTTCCGCGCTTGAAAGAAAAGGTGCGTGCGTTGAACGATGTCGGCCTGTCTTATGTCAAGCTGGGGCAGCCATCCACGACGCTGTCAGGCGGTGAAGCGCAGCGCGTTAAGCTTGCGACGGAGCTGTCCCGGCGCGGCACGGGTAAGACGATTTACGTGCTGGACGAGCCCACAACCGGCCTCCATACCGCCGATGTTCATAAGCTGGTGGAAATCTTGCAAAAACTGGCGGAGAACGGGAACACCGTCGTCGTCATTGAGCATAATTTGGATGTCATTAAAACCGCCGACCATATCATCGACCTCGGCCCGGAGGGCGGTGACAGGGGCGGTACGCTTGTCGCATGCGGCACGCCGGAGGAAATCGCGGCCTGCACGGAATCATATACAGGGCAGTATTTGAAGCGGATGTTGTAGGGTTGGTAACGAAATAAGGGATGAATATGGAGATTCATTTTTGCAATAGCAACGATAAAGAGTATCAGAGAAGGCTAAATGCCCTGTTAAAGCCAATCTTTCTTGATTTTCAATTTTGGTACGACTTGGATTTGTGTGATGAAAATTACGAGAGTTATTCTATCATGCAGGATGATGCAATCGTGTCGAACGTCTGCATTTTCAAGGTGAAGGGTGTCTGCAACGGCGCAGCGTTTGAAGCGCTGTCACTGGGGGCTGTCGCAACAAGAGCAGATTGCCGGGGGCGCGGATATGCGAGGGTGCTTATAAAGCATATTATTACCAAGCACCCCGACATGCCGATGTACCTCTATGCGAACGAAAGTGTACTTGATTTTTACACGCGTTTTGACTTTGCGCGGGCATATGAAAAGCTGCCGACGGCGGTGTATGCGATACATAATGAAAACGCAACGAATAAGCTCGCGTATACCGACCCGAAGCTGCGGGAATACGTGTATCATAATAAAAATTTGTCCGAACGCTTCGATTGTGTGAATACGCAAAGTGTGAACATGTTCCACCTGTGCGAGGGAGCATATGCAGATTGCCTCTACGAAATTTCGGAATGTGAAACGCTTGTCATTGCGCAACAAAACGGGGGAACATTACATATCAGCAGTATGTTCTCCCGTCAGGATGTTTCCTTTGCAACATTGGCAAAGGCGCTGCCGTTCTGCAATGTATCGCGGTTGACATTCGGCTTCATGCCGCCTTGGGCGGATTTAAAATTCAACATGGAGTCATTTGACGCCGATCCGCTTTTTGTGAGGGGATTTTCTTGTGACCTTGGCGATTTCAAAATCCCGGAATTGTCTTTTACTTAAGCCTTTGCCGGCTTGTCCGTCTTTTCTTGTGCGAAACATTTATCAAGCAACTGCTCCGCCTGCCTCTTTTTTGCCGCGGCTTCCAATGAAAGCGCCAGCACAGCGGCAAGAGTACGGGCTTTTTCATCCCCATCATGCAAGAGCTTTTCCGCATCGGCAAGGACGCGCGGCAGCTCCGTTTCTGCACGGGTGATAATGTCAGCTTGCAGCTCGGTAAATGCGTCGTACATCGCGGCGAGTTCATCGCCCTCGCCAATGTGCTTCAACAAGCGTTGTATATCGCCCATAGAAAGCGTTGCCTTTAGATGGTAAATCAACACAAGTAGCATCATATGCGCTTGTGAGTATTTTTTGTTTACGGATGCGGGCAATATTTTATCTTTGCTGTAATTGTTAATCATGGTTTTCGTCAGGATTTTTTCACTCTCCACCCGTTTGCAGAGCTTGAGCTTTTCGTCCATAAAAGTGGTGAGTTGATCCATATACAGGTCAATCTCGGGAAATCTTGTTCTTGGTATGATGGCGTCATGATGACGCAACGCGTCGCGCGGGTCGGTGTTTTCAATCGGCTTCATGCGGGGAATCCCTCCGTTTTATCGTTATAGAAACAATATAAATCTATTATAAACGAAAAAATTGAAATATGCTATAGACAATACCCCATAAAAATATTATACTAGTTGTGTTATGGATTCCGTGCGCGCGATACGGCGCGTAAAGAAACGTTTAGGAGGAGCATTATGCCGAATTTCAAAATTATCTCGGACAGCTCATGCGATATGGCGCCAGAGTTGGTGAAAAAGTATGATGTTCATGTTGTCCCGTTTGAAGTGACGTTGGATGATGGAAAGACATATTTAAAGGAACGTATTGACATAACGCCGCTGGCTTTCCATAAGCAGCTTCGTGCGAACCCGAATATTACACCCAAAACATCGTTGCCGTCCATTCAAGCGTATACGGATGCATTCCGGCCTTATCTGGAAGCAGGAATGGACATTCTTTGTGTGAACATTACGGCAAAGTTCAGCGGCTCGCACCAGAGCGCGCAGAACGCGGCATCCTTGCTGCGGGAGGATTTTCCGGACCGCCGTATTGTCGTGTATAACTCCTGGCTGTGCACGGGTTCACAATGTGCGTTAATTACGGAAATCGACCGTATGAAAAAAGACGGGCTTGAGTTGGATGCGATTTTGGCGAAGTGCGACAAAATGCGTGCACAATCTCGGATTTTTGTTACGGTTGATACGCTGCATTACTTGCAAAAAGGCGGGCGGATTGGTAAGGTCAGCGCGCTTGCGGGAAGTTTGTTGAATATCAAACCTATCATCATGTTCAAGGATGGGGAGCTGATGCCCCTCTCCAAGGTGCGTGGGCGCAAGAAAGCGTTGGAGGAAATCGTTCTCCAGCTCAACAACGCCATGCCGGAGAATAGAGACGAATGCATCGCTTATGTCATGCATGCGGATGAGCCGGGTGATGCAATGGATGTGGGTGAGCTTATGCGGAACCAATACGGTATGAAGCTACCGTTCCCGGCGTTTGACCTTGGCGTTACGATTGGCGCGCATATCGGCCCGACGACGCTTGCCATCGGATTCATGCCCAAATACGAAACGGTATAGCAAAGGTATCGAAAGATAAAAACCGCGCCTCCGGCGCGGTTTTTGGAAGTTTATACGATTTAGGAGGAGAGCAATGTCTGCGGACAGACAAGTCAACATACGGAATTTTAGCATCATCGCGCATATTGACCATGGCAAATCCACTTTGGCCGATCGCCTTATCCAAAAATCAGGCCTGTTGACGGCGCGCGAGATGTCAGAACAGGTCTTAGATAACATGGAGCTCGAACGAGAGCGTGGCATCACCATCAAGGCACAGGCCGTACGCCTTGTGTACAAAGCGGACGACGGGGAGGAGTATCTGCTGAACCTCATTGATACCCCCGGCCACGTGGATTTTAATTATGAGGTGTCCCGCAGCTTGGCTGCTTGCGAGGGTGCCGTCCTTGTCGTGGACGCGGCGCAGGGCGTGGAAGCACAGACTTTGGCAAACGTGTATCTCGCGATTGACCATGGTCTTGAGGTTGTGCCTGTCATCAACAAGATTGACCTGCCCAGTGCGGAGCCGGAGCGTGTGGTTAAAGAAATCGAAGACATCATCGGTATACCGGCTGAGGATGCGCCGCGCATTTCTGCGAAAATTGATTTGAATATTGAGCAGGTGTTTGATGCCATCATCAAGGGTGTGCCGCATCCCACCGGCGATGCGGAAAAGCCGTTGAAAGCACTTATCTTTGACAGCGTTTTCGATGCGTACCGCGGTGTCATCGTGTTCATGCGTGTGGTGGACGGCACCATCCGTAAAGGTTCCCGTGTGCGTTTTATGGCGACGGAGCGTGAGTTTGATGTGGTTGAGGTCGGCGTGTTTGCGCCGGGCTCCTTTATCCCCTGTGCGGAGCTTTCTGCTGGCGATGTCGGCTATCTCACCGCCAGTATTAAAAATGTGCGTGACACACGCATCGGCGATACAGTGACGGATGCTGTGAACCCGACAAAGGAACCCTTCGGCGGGTATAAAAAAGTTACACCGATGGTGTATTGCGGCATGTTCCCGGCAGATGGTTCAAAGTACCAGGATTTGCGTGAGGCGCTGGAGAAGTTACAATTGAATGATGCTGCATTACTATTCGAGCCGGAAACATCCATTGCGCTGGGCTTCGGGTTCCGCTGCGGCTTCCTCGGGCTGCTGCATCTGGAAATCATACAGGAACGGTTGGAGCGGGAGTACAATCTTGACCTTGTTACCACCGCGCCGAGTGTTATTTACAAGCTTTTCCAAACCGACGGCGAAATGTTTGAGCTGTCGAACCCCAGCAATTTCCCCGATCCCTCGGTGATTGAGCATATGGAGGAGCCGATTGTGCGGGCGGAAATTTTGCTCCCGTCCGAATACATCGGTGCGATTATGGAGGTCTGCCAACTCCGAAGGGGTGAATACAAGGGGATTGAATACCTCGACGCGACGCGTGCACGCTTGACGTATGAGCTGCCGCTGAATGAAATTATTTACGACTTTTTTGACGTATTGAAGTCCCGCAGCCGGGGTTACGCTTCGTTTGATTATGAGCTGCTGGGCTACCGTACGTCCGATTTGGTGAAGTTGGATATGATGCTGAACCATGAACCGGTGGACGCGCTTTCGTTTATTGTACACCGCTCCACGGCCTATGACCGTGGCCGCCGTATGGCGGAAAAGCTCAAGAAGGAAATACCGCGGCATCAGTTTGAAATCCCGATACAGGCTGCTATCGGCAGCAAAGTTATCGCCCGTGAAACGGTCAACGCTGTCCGCAAGGACGTGCTGGCAAAGTGCTACGGCGGCGACATTACGCGGAAAAAGAAGCTGCTTGAAAAGCAGAAGGAAGGTAAGAAACGGATGCGCCAGGTTGGCAGTGTCGAGCTTCCGCAGTCCGCATTTATGAGCGTTTTGAAATTGGAAGAAGATTAGGAGATAGAAATGAAATTTTCGGAATTAAACTTGATTAAGCCCCTATTGCAAGCCATCGACCGCGAAGGGTATGAAACACCTTCGCCGATTCAAGCGGAGTCGATACCGATACTATTGCAAGGACGGGATTTGCTGGGCTGCGCCCAAACGGGCACCGGAAAGACGGCGGCGTTTGCTCTGCCGATTCTGCAAGAGTTATACAAACGACGCAATGCAGAAAAAGGCACGCGGCGTGTCATGCAGACGCTCGTGCTCACGCCCACGCGGGAGTTGGCCGCGCAGGTTGCAGAAAGCTTCGAAACATATGGCCGTTATACAGGTATTAAAACTTCTGTCATCTTTGGCGGCGTGGGGCAGGAACCGCAGGTCGCGGAACTGCGGCGCGGCGTGGATGTGCTTGTGGCGACGCCGGGGCGGCTGCTTGACCTGATTTCGCAAGGTTTGTGTTACTTAGACGACATCAATATGTTCGTGCTGGACGAAGCGGACAGGATGCTCGACATGGGTTTCATCCACGATGTCAAGCGCGTGATTGCGCTGCTGCCGAAAAGGCGGCAGACACTGCTTTTTTCCGCGACGATGCCGAAAGAAATCGCGGAGCTGGCGAAAAGTATCCTCATCAACCCAGCGACGGTCTCTGTCACGCCGGTATCTTCAACAGTGGATTCCATCGACCAATGTGTGTATTTTGTGGATAAGTTGAATAAAATCAAGCTGCTAATTCACTTGTTGAAGGATAAACGCATCGAATCGGCACTTGTATTTGCGCGAACCAAACATGGTGCGGATAGAATTGGTAAAATGCTCGCCCGTGAGTGCATACAAGCGGGTGCCATACATGGCGATAAGTCGCAGGGCGCGCGGACGAAGGCGTTGGCCAATTTTAAGGATGGCGTGACGCGCGTACTCGTCGCGACGGACATCGCCGCACGCGGCATCGACATCAACCAGCTTTCGCATGTGATTAACTATGACTTGCCGAACGAGCCGGAAACCTATGTCCACCGCATCGGGCGGACGGGGCGCGCGGGCTTCTCCGGCGAGGCGATTTCGTTTTGCAATTTTGATGAAAAACCGTATCTAGCGGACATCCAAAAACTTATCCGCAAGGAGATTCCGGTCATAGAGGAGCATCCGTATCCGATGGAAATTTTCGAGGCGACAGTACCGCAGCCGCGGCCAGTAAGGCCGCCGCGGGAACCGCGCCTACCGAAGGCGGAGCGTATCGCAGCGGAAGCGGCCAGGCAGGCCGCGCGGAATGCGCGAAATGCGAGAGCTGCCCATTCCACGTACACGCCGGTGCCGCCAGAGCCGAAGGCAGAAAAACCGTCCAAGCCAGCGCCCAAAACGGAGAAGTCGGTGGTTCGCAAGTATCGGAGCCGGTAGACGAACAATATCAAATACAGGGGGACGCATATGCCCGGTTTATACATCCATATCCCGTTTTGCGCGGCGAAGTGCGCATACTGCGATTTCCTGTCCTTTGCGGAGAGGGAAGATTGCGCGGCAGCGTATATCGAAGCATTGGCAGCGGAGATTGGCAGCTATAAAAAGCATTACGCGGGTGCGGAAGTAACCAGTGTCTTTTTTGGTGGCGGCACACCGACGCTTCTTTCGGCTGCACTGCTTGCGAAACCGCTGCAAGTAGCCTCAAGCGTTTTCACCATCGCGAAGGATGCGGAAATCACGGTCGAGGCCAACCCAGAGACGGTGGATTATGACAAGCTGTGCATGCTGCGCGAAGCGGGCTTTAACCGCATTAGCTTCGGGGTACAGTCGTTTGATGATACGCTTTTGCGCCGTCTTGGGCGTATCCACAGTGCGGAAACAGCGGAGCGCGCCGTCATCAACGCGCGGCAGGCGGGGTTTACCAATATCAATATCGACCTCATGTTTGGCTTGCCGGGGCAAAGTTTGCCGGACTGGACGCGTACGCTCTCACGCGCCATTGCGCTTGCACCGGAGCATTTATCCTGCTACAGCCTTATTGTGGAGGAGAATACGCCGCTTGCCCGTGAGAATCCGTTGGACTTGCCGGACGAGGACACCGACCGCGCCATGTATGCCCATACGCGTGAGAAAATGGCGCTGATGGGCTATTCTCAATATGAGATTTCTAATTTTGCGAAGCCCGGATTCGAATCCCGGCACAACGGCATGTACTGGACAGGTGGAGAATACATTGGTCTTGGCCTTGGCGCGCATTCGCTGTTGGAGCGGCGGCGGCTGTGCAACACGGATAATTTTACGCAATATTGCAACGGCGACACCGGCCGCGAGGTTCTGGAAACGCTGACAGATGCGGATTTGTATGCGGAGTTCATGATACTTGGCTTGCGAATGACGGCGGGTGTGTCTGCCGCAGTGTTCCAGAAACGTTTCAATCGGCGGATAGACAGCGTATTCGGCGCAGAACTCGATGCCCTTGTTACGGAAGGACTCCTTGTGAGAGAAGGTGACCGCATCCGGCTAACAGCACGCGGCGTTGATATATCCAACCGTGTGTTTGTGCGGTTTTTGGCAACAGAAGGAGGCAATTCCCGATGACATCGAAGGAAAGGGTGACGGCGGCATTTTGTTTTAATGAATGCGACCGATTGCCCTTTAATTTTTGGATGGACAGACAGCTTTTGATGGAGTATGAAGAAAAATACGGCCGCGATTTCCGAGTCAAACATTACGGTGCGGATGTGATAGAGACGTTTCCGTCGCTTTCCTGGCCGTGCGGTGAATCTATTATGGAAAATAGCAGCATTTGGTTTACGAAGCCTATATTCGAGGATTGGGACGATGTGAAAAGGCTCGTGTTGCCGGAGGTTACAGAGAACACGCTTGCTTCTGTACGGGAGACATTGAATGTGTATCCTGACAAGGCTATCTTCGTGAACATTCCCGGACCATTCACGGTTTTGAACCAAATCCGGTTGCTTGACAATTTGTATTATGACGTATACGATAATCCGGATGAGTTGTATGCACTTGTACTGCGGATTGCGTCTATCCATGACCGTGTCATAGAGGAAGCGGTTAAGCTTCCCATTACGGCTATTTATTTTCAGGATGACATTGCTTCCTCGCGCGGGTTGATTTTATCACTCGACATGATTCAAAAATATGTATTTAGTACGTTCCGAAACGGAATTGCCATGGCAAAGGCCAACGGCAAGTTTGTGGTCTACCATTCCGATGGGAATGTGACGGATGCGTTTGATGCGCTTTGTGCAATGGGTGTGGATGCAGTAAACCCGCTTCAGCCGGAGTTCAACGACCTTGGTGCATTCAAGGCGAAGTATCACGGCAGACTTGCCGTGTATGGCGGCATCGACAATACCAAAATCATTCCGGATGGCAGTGTGGATGAGGTGCGTGCGCATATCCGTGACATCATTGAAAAGTTGGGCACGAGCGGCGGCTTGGTTTTATCCAGCCATGACATCCCCCTTCATTGCCCGCCGGAAAATGTGGATGCGATGGTGGACGAAATACTGCATAACAAGATAAAACAATAGGGAAGTGACTGTTTATGTTTGCACTTGTACGGGAGCAGCTCGCGCTGGAGAATAACTGCCGGTCCGACGATTTCCTCCGCACGGAAAATATCATCACCTTGCCCGTATGTCCGGAAAACCGGCGGANNTTNCANANCGCACCGTTTTTCTTGAAAATGGTGACGATGGGCGGCAATACTATATTCTCGGCGGACGAACAAATACATTCTTGGCTGCGGAAATATGTGAAGGACAAGGACGGCCATTGGCTGTTTGAGCATACGCACCTCCGCGCCATCGATGCGGCGTTGATGCCGTATGGTAAACAATTGTTTCAAACACACCACATGTATTTACCCACAACAGAATGCCCGGTGATTTTGCCGGTGTTACCAGTGAAATGGTTTGAACGGGCGGATTTGCAACCGCTCTATGATATGGACATGTGGCCGAACGCGCTTGGTGGCTCATTTGATTGCATGCGCCCGGATATGCTTGCTGTTGCGGCGGTTGACAAAGGCGAAGTTGTAGCGGTGGCAGGTGTTTCGGCTGACACGGACATGTTGTGGCAAGTCGGCATTGATGTGCGGCCCGCATACCGGGGGCGGGGGCTAGGCGTATATTTGGTATCGCTGCTCCGTACAGAAATAGAAAAACGCGGGAGACTCCCGTATTATGGCACGAGCTTGTCGAATTTGGCTTCGCAAAAGATTGCGCTGTATTGCGGTTTCCGCCCTGCGTGGGTCGAAACGGCAACAATCGAATGGTAAAATGTACATAAAATGAAGAAAAACACTTGACATTTTCCGTGTCAGGTGTTATTTTATATACAGTGTTAGCACTCGATGTCATAGAGTGCTAACAAAAATGAAAACGGAGGTGCGCGGCGCATGGACTTGAACGAGCGGAAAACCAAGATTCTTGAAGCCATTATCAATGATTATGTTGCCACGGCGGAGCCGATTGGCTCCCGCACCATCGCCAAGAAGTACGACATGGGCATCAGTTCCGCTACGATTCGCAATGAAATGAGCGATTTAGAAGAGCTGGGGCTTATCATTCAACCGCACGCGTCGGCGGGCAGGGTGCCGTCAGACAAGGGGTACCGGCTCTACGTAGATAGCCTCATGAAGCAGGAAATCCTTTCCGATGAACAGGAGGAATATCTGCGGCAGGTGGTCGCGCACAACATCAGCCACATTGACTATCTCATGCGGGAGACGGCGAAAGCCATAGCACTTCTCACGCGCTATACCACGGTCGTGAGTGAGCCGCGCGCACGCAAGACATGCCTCAAGCATGTGCAGCTTGTGCCGCTGGACGATTATACCGTCATCGTCATGGTTGTCAGCGATGCGAAAACGGCGAAGAATATGGTCATCCGTGTAAGCCGTAGCCCCTCGTATGAGGAGCTCACGAACCTTTCCATCGCATTGAACGCACATCTGCAAGGGATGTCCACAGAAATGCTGACGAGCGGACTCCTTTCAAAACTGGAGCAGGCTTTTGGGGAGCACCGTGCGCTGATTCCGCCAATTTTAGAAGCCATTATGTCTGCGCTGGGTAACGGCGAGGATGTCCGCCTGTATACCAGTGGGATGCGAAATCTGCTGGCCTTCCCCGAGTTTGCCGATGTGGAAAAGGCGAAAAGTATCTTCCAAACACTGGAGGAAAAAGACGTGCTTGCGAACATGCTCCTCGACGTGCAAGCGGACGACCCAAACGGGGATGGAGAGCAGACGCAAATCGTCATCGGTACGGAAAACGAAATTATTCATTTGAAGGATTGCAGCATTATCAAGGCGCATTATAACCTTGGGGAGCAGCGCGGTGCCATCGGCATCATCGGGCCGACGCGCATGGACTACGCACAGGTGCTGTCTGTATTGGGTGGCCTCGTACGGAATGTGAAACGCGCGATGAAAACTTTTCAAGATGGATAGATACGTAATATCCGAATACACAACAGAAAATAATAGAGGTGAAGGACTTGGCGAAAAAGGAAACGGCACCAAAGGAAAAGAAAAGCAAATCAACCGCACCGGAAGCAGATGTTGTCGAAACACTGGAGGCGGACGCGGCGGAGGTGACGGATGCAGCGGATACCGCACAAGCGGAAATCGATACGTTGAAGACGCAAAATGCGGATTATCTGGACAAGATGCAGCGTACCATTGCGGAATTTGATAACTTCCGAAAACGAACTGCAAAGGAAAAGGCGACGATGTATGATGATGGCACGCGCGACGCGGTACTGGCGATTCTTCCCGCGATTGACAATTTTGAGCGTGCGTTGCAATCGGTGACGAATACGGACGATGCGTTTGCTAAGGGCGTCGATATGATTTACAAGCAGATGATGGGTCTTTTAGACGGCCTCGGCGTGGAGGCCATCGACGCGGTTGGTAAAACCTTCGACCCGAATCTGCATTCCGGCGTGGCGCATGTGGAGGACGAGCAGTTCGGCGAGAATGAAATCGTTGAGGAGCTCATGAAGGGCTACACCCACAAGGGGAAGGTTATCCGCTACAGTATGGTGAAGGTAGCCAACTAACGCCCCACTTATCGGTTCAATCTTTTTTTGCACGAAAGGGTGAGAAAATGAATGAATCAGTCATTGCAAAGGCAAACGAAATTGTCAATGCAAAAGCCAACTTTATCGGCGGCGGCATGGAGGGTTATGTTTCACTTGCTCTTATCAATGAAGACGGCTTCCCTGTGATTACGACAATATCTATCGCAAAGGCGGATGGCATCAAATGGCTCACGTTCGTGCCCGGTTCCGAACGGAATTCAGTCAAACGCGCCCGCAATTGCAACCGCGCCTGCGTGTGCATCAATGCAAAGCATTGCCATATAAGTCTTGTCGGCACAATTGAAGTGCTAACGGATGCGGAAAGTAAAAAAGACAATTGGATGGAACCATTCAAGGCATACTGGGAAGGACCCGAGACAGCCGACTATTGCGTTCTGCGCTTTACGACGGAGAGCTATACAATTTATCTCATTGATAACGATTTTGAAGGCAGCGAAATACACGAAAGAGGCTCTTTCTAGTAGCCTTACAATACGATTTATAAAACAACATTTATATATGGAGGGAAAAATTATGGGAAAAATTATTGGTATTGACCTTGGTACAACAAATTCTTGCGTGGCGGTTATGGAGGGTGGCAAGCCTGTCGTCATCGCGAACGCAGAGGGCGCGCGCACAACGCCGTCTATCGTGGGCTTCACGAAATCGGGCGAGCGCCTTGTCGGTGACGCGGCGAAGCGTCAGGCTATCACGAACCCGACGAACACCGTCATGTCCATCAAACGTTTGATGGGTTCGAAAGAAAAAACAAATATTGAAGGTAAGGGCTATTCCCCGCAGGAGATTTCGGCAATGGTTTTGCAAAAGTTGAAAGCAGATGCGGAATCGTACTTGGGCGAGACGGTTACAGAGGCGGTTATCACTGTTCCGGCGTATTTTAACGACGACCAACGGCAGGCCACCATCGACGCAGGCAAGATTGCCGGCTTTGACGTGAAGCGAATCATCAACGAGCCGACAGCGGCGGCGCTTGCTTATGGCCTTGACAATGAAGCAGAACAGAAAATTATGGTGTATGACCTGGGCGGTGGCACGTTCGATGTGTCCATCATCGACATCGGCGGCGGCGTGATTGAAGTCCTCGCCACAGCGGGCAACAACCGCCTTGGCGGCGACGATTTTGACCAGCTTGTCATCAACTACCTCGCGGACGAGTTCAAAAAGGCGGAGGGCATTGACCTCAGGGCGGATAAAATGGCGATGCAACGCTTGAAGGAATCCGCCGAGAAGGCGAAGATTGAGCTTTCCAGCGCCACAACGACGAACATCAACATCCCGTTCATCACGGCGAACCAGGATGGCCCGAAGCATTTGGATGTCAAGCTGACCCGTGCGAAGTTTGAGGAGCTCATCGCCGATCTCGTGGAGCAGACAATGGTGCCTGTGCGTAACGCCATGAAGGATGCAGGTTTGTCCGCAGACAAGCTGGACAAAATACTCCTCGTGGGCGGTTCCACACGTGTGCCCGCTGTGCAGGAAGCGGTCAAGAAAATCACCGGCAAAGAGCCATTTAAGGGTATCAACCCGGATGAATGCGTGGCGGTTGGTGCGTCCATCCAGGGCGGCAAGCTCGCAGGCGACGTGGGTGCGGGCAGCGTGCTGCTGCTTGATGTAACGCCGTTGTCGCTTGGTATTGAGACGTTGGGCGGCGTTGCGACGAAGATGATTGAGCGCAACACGACCATTCCGGCCAACAAGAAGCAGGTGTATTCCACTGCGGCGGATAACCAGACGGCGGTTGACATCAACGTCGTGCAGGGTGAGCGCCAGTTTGTGAAGGACAACAAGAGCCTTGGGCAGTTCCGCCTGGACGGCATCGCACCGGCGCCGCGCGGTGTCCCGCAGATTGAGGTTTCCTTCGACATCGACGCGAACGGCATCGTCCACGTCTCCGCAAAGGATTTGGGTACGGGCAAGGAGCAGAATATCACCATCACGTCCAAGACGAAGCTTTCTGATGACGAAATCGACAAGGCTGTCCGCGAGGCGGAGCAGTACGCCGAGGCCGACAAAAAACGCAAAGAAATCATCGACACGAAGAACGAAGCAGATTCCACCGTCTTCCAGACAGAGAAGATGCTGAAGGATTTGGCAGATAAGCTGACCGACGAAGACAAGGCGCGCCTTGATGCGGAGCTGGGCAAGTTGAAATCCGTGAACGACACGATGAACATTGACACCATGACCGAGGCAGATGCGGAGACACTTACCGGCGCGACGGCAGAGCTGATGGCTGTTGTGCAGGAGATTTCTACGAAGCTGTACCAGCAGGCCGCGCCGCAGGAAGGCACGGAGGACGCGCAGGGCTTTAACCCGAATATGGACGGCGACCCGACCGCGCAAGGTGACGATACGGTCAACGGTGGTTATAAGGAAGTCTAATCAACGAAATAACCACGGGGCTGTTGGAAATCTGACAGCCCCGGTTGTTCGTTTCGTGAAAATGGATGGGTAAAGGAGTCAAATGATGAAAACGAAATACATTCTACCGGTGCTCTTGATGCTGGTTGTTTTTTCAGCCTGCGGAGGCAAGGCAGCAAATTGTGGATGCGAAGCAGCGACTTGTGAGGGTGCGGTGTCGAATAATGGGAATGTAGTATCGAACAATGAGGGCGTAGTGTCGAACACCAATGGCGCAGTATCGGATGATGCGGGCAAAACGCCGGATTATTGGGGCGAATGGATAAAAGATGTGCCGCATGGCTCTTTTGAACAAGCCGATGGTGAAACCTTTGCGTGGGAACAAAATGGATATTCTGTTGAAATTGAAATAGAGAAATGGACTGCAGCAAGAGGATCAAATGAATACATCATGCACCCCGCAAGCGATGAAATTCCGCTCCCGCTGCTGCAACCGTCCGATTGCGTGATTCCCTTTGTTCTTACTGCGAAAACAACGACAAAGGACAGTGACTTTACGACAAGCTTTTATTTTAATGCGAATACTTTCTACGTCGGTAGTTTTACGTTCCCACAGCTTTCCGGCTGTGAGTTGTCCCGCTTTGAAGATGTAGTGGGGAATATAACGAGAACTTTCGATAACTTTGCAGAAAGCAATACCAGGGAATACCGTCAAGAACAGATGCCGTACTACCATCAGCAGATGTGGCATAGCTTAGGCGGACATTTTTCCGATACAAAACCAGGAGATGAGCAGGTTTTCCTTGGATGCTATGTGATCAACGACTATTATTCACCGGAGTTTCCAAACGGAGATCTCGAACTGTTTCCGGCTGGCAGCGCTGTGCTGCGTGTTTCGGTAAGCGGTGATCCCGCGCAAGAGTACAAACAAATTGAGCTTGTCATGCATTGATGCAATGGAATGTGAAAATGTAAAAAATGAGCGGCGTAGTCTTATAGTTGTTCACTTTATTGTTTTATGATATAATAACAAATTGGTTGCAATAACGATAGAGAGATAGATGGTGGGGATAACATGGCAAAACAAGATTATTACGAGGCGCTCGGCGCGCAAAAAGGTGCGGACGACGCGGAATTGAAGCGGGCGTACCGCCAGATGGCGAAGAAGTACCATCCTGACGCGAACCCGGGCGATAAGGCGGCGGAGGAGAAGTTCAAGGAGGTCAACGAGGCGTACAGCGTCCTCAGCGACCAGCAGAAGCGTGCGGCCTACGATCAGTACGGCCACGCAGCATTCGACGGCAGCGGCGCTGGCGGCGGTTTTTCCGGTATGAACGCAGATTTCGATATGGGTGACATTTTCGGCAGCGTGTTTGGGGATTTCTTTGGCGGCGGCGGAATGCGCCAGCAGCAGGCGGGGCCGAAACGCGGCAATGATGTGCAGGTGAATGTGCAGATTGAGTTCGAAGAGGCCGTTTTCGGCACGGACAAGGAAATCAGCATCACCATTAACGACCATTGTGACGCGTGTGGCGGTTCGGGCGCAAAGGCGGGTACCACAGCGGAGAGCTGCCGCCATTGCGGCGGTACCGGGCAGGAGCGCGTGCAGCAGCAGACCATGTTCGGCACAATGACAAGCGTGCGTGCGTGCAGCATCTGCCGCGGCGAAGGGAAAATTATCAAAACACCTTGTGAAAAATGCAGCGGTAAGGGTGTCGTTCGTAAAACGAAGACAATCATCGTGTCTGTGCCGAAGGGTATCGACAACGGGCAGTCCATCCCTTTCCGCAACAAAGGTGAAGCGGGCGAGCGCAGCGGCGGTAAGGGCGACCTGTATGTCAAGGTGTATGTCAAGCCGCACAAGCTCTTCACGCGGAACGGCAATGACCTATATATGGATATGGATATACACTTTGCACAGGCCGCGTTGGGTGATGAGCTTATCATCCCGACGGTTTATGGTGAAGAAAAATATTCCCTCAAAGCCGGTACCCAGACAGGCACGACGGCGACCTTGCGCGGGAAAGGTGTGCCGAATGTGCGGAATCCGCGCAGTGTGGGCGACCTGTTCGTGCGGTTGAATGTCACCGTGCCGACATCATTGAATGAAAAGCAGAAGGATGCGCTCCGCGCATACGCGGCGGAAATGGGCGAGAGCAGCGATGGCGAAAAAGATGGAAAACGCAGTTTCTTCGGAAAAAAGAAGTAGGGTGGGTAACGGCCATGCACTTGTATCATTATTACGATGCGTCCTCGCGTCCGTTTTTGAACCTTTCCGACTTGACTGCGGATTAAAGCAGAAGCGGTTCTGTCGGACATCAGAAATAATAAGCCGCATACGTTTGTTGCCAAACGGCATCCGTCATATGTGGATGACAGACGGTATTATGAGGAAATCCTACGGACGGAATTCCGGAAAAAGGCGGTATCATCAAACGGGATGCGCCGCACTACATGGTGGTAGAATCGTGCGCGTGGTTTGCGGAATGGTTTGAAAATTGCGCCTGCATCAGTATCCCGATTGAGGCGTTCGACCTGCGGACGGTTTCATTCACCTATGGGGATTCCCATCCGACTTTCAGCCCCAGACCGAGGGCTGATGACTGGAAAGAATACCGGCGGCAACTTTACACATATGACGAAATCGTGAAGCTCATTGAAAAATACGGCATGCCGCAGGCGTGGAACGAAGATGGCCGCCACGGCCCGGAACGGTATGTAGAAGCGCATATCTGGAGCGATGAGCCAATCCACCGATATATAAAGTGAATCCTTTGCACCGCGCGGTTTATGCGCGGTGCATAACAGGGTCAAAGGAGCTTTTCCCTTGCAGGTTGTGAGGCGGAGCGCCACAGTTTGTTTTTACAAGGAGGCCAATATGGACAATCACGGCATAAATGCATTGCTGGATTTCATCAATGCCAGCCCGACCGCATTCCACGCGGCGACGAATGCTGCACAAAGGCTGGAAAAAGCAGGCTTCACCGCATTGCGTATGGCGGACGAATGGACGATGGAACATGGCGGGAAGTACTTTGTGACGCAAAACGGCTCCGCATTACTTGCGTTTGTCGTGGGGCAGTGCGACCCGGTGGAGAGTGGTTTTCGTTTGATTGCCGCGCATACGGATTCGCCATGCTTTCAAATAAAGCCCCATGCGGAAATGCGTGCGGAAGGTTATCAGAAGCTGAACACGGCGGTCTACGGCAGCCCGATATTGTCCACATGGTTCGACAGGCCGCTGGCACTGGCCGGGCGCGTCCTTGTACGCGGCGATAGCATTTTCACGCCGGAGAGCGTGTTGGTGAATATCCGCCGCCCTGTGCTTGTGATTCCGAATCTGGCCATCCATTTCGCTGACAAGTCCGGCACCGCGCAAGCATACGATACACAGAAGGATACATTGCCATTGGCCGGCTTTGTAGATAAAACACTGGAAAAAGATGATTTCCTTCTACGCTTGCTCTCTCAGGAAACCGGCCGCGACATGTCTGATATTCTCGATTTTGATTTATTCCTATATGAACATACGCCCGGGCATCTCATGGGCGCGAAGAACGAATTCATTTCCGCATCGCGTTTGGACGATTTGTGGATGGTGCATACGGGGTTGGAAGCGCTGATAGCCGCGCCGCCCGCCGCCCACACATCCGTTTTGCTTTGCGCGGATGCGGAGGAAGTCGGCAGCCGGACGCTGGCAGGGGCGGAATCCGCCTTCGCGCAGATATGCCTCACACGGCTTGTGCTTGCCCTCGGTGGCACAACGGCGGATTTCAATCGCATGGCCGCGCAGTCCTTTATGCTCTCGGCTGATCTTGCGCAAGCTGTCCACCCCAATTATGGCGAAATCCATGACCCCACGACACGTCCCGTTCTCGGCGGCGGCCCCGTGGTGAAGTATTCCATTAACCGCCGATATGCCACAGACGGCGAGGGCGCGGCTGTGTTTGCGGAAGTTTGCCGCGCGGCGGGTGTGCCGTACCAGCGGTATGCCAACCGGTCGGACATCGCAGGCGGCTCCACCATCGGGCCTGTGCTGGCTTCGCAATTTGCGGCACGCGTGGCGGATGTCGGCGCGCCGGTTTTGGCCATGCACAGCATCCGGGAGTTGGGTGCGACGGCGGATAATGTTTCCACCATCAAAGCGTTCCAAGCCTTTTATACACTGTGCTAGGGGAGGTGCTGTATGCATCTGGGTTCGATTTACCTCATCGTACATGACTTTGAAAAGTCTATCGTCTTCTACGAAAAGCTATTGCAAATGCCGGTAACGAGCCGCAACATGAGCCGTTTCGCGTCATTTGTATTCGAAGGACATAACATTTCGCTGATGAACGGGCATTTTGACAGTGAAAACCCCGATAAAGTGGTTCACAAGGGCGTGCAAACGGCGGCGTATGATGATTTGCATAACATTGCGCTTGCGCCGAATACGCATAAATTTGTTTTGAATTTCTGGGATGAAGATTTACGCATGGAATATAAGCGGGTCAAGGAATTGGGGATTTCCGACAATTTGACGACAGTTAAATATGTTTGTAATGTCAGCCCCTATTATTATTTCCAGCTTACCGACCCGGATGGCAATGTCATTGAGGTGACAGGCGGCTATACGCCGGAAGCCGGGGAATTTGCGGATTGAGTCAATTCATGCAAGGAGAGGAACAAATATGACGGCATTTATAAACGGTATCAAAGGTGTTTTGATTGGCATCGCGCTTGTGATTCCCGGGCTCAGTGGCAGTATTTTCGCCGTGGTTGTCGGGTTGTATGATAAAATTTTGCATGCGGTTGGCGACATCCGCAAGGAATTCAAAAAATCGGTGCTGTTCCTGATACCGATTGCGCTGGGTTGTGTTGCGGGGATTCTGGCCTCGACAAAGGCGGTGCTTTGGTTATGCGAGACATTCCGCCTGCAAGCCTACGCTTTTTTTGTTGGCCTTGTGCTGGGCAGCTTGCCGCTTGTATTAAAGAAGGTCAAAAAGGAACCGATCCATTGGACTGGTGTATTGATTGCGGTGCTCTCCTTGGGAGCCATTTTGTTTGTCGGCAGCCTTGCGGATACAGCGGGTGCATCCGTACAAATTACTGCGATTACAAGTGTCGGCGTGTTTTTTGACCTTTTTATCTCCGGCATGGCGATTTGCGCATTGATGATGATTCCCGGTGTGTCCGGCAGTGTTATGCTGATGCTGATTGGGAAATACGAGACGATATACCGTTCGGTGGCGTGTGCAGGTGATTGGCTGCGCGCGATGGCGGCCGGGAATATGGATGAAGCGTCCGTGCTTTTTGCGAACATCCTCGTCGTGATTCCGTTCTTGGTCGGTGCATTGGTTGGGCTGGCACTTGTGGCGAAATTGATGTCCTGGCTCCTCCGAAAGTTTGAAGCAAAGGTATATTGCGGCGTGCTCGGCCTTGTATCCGGCGCGGCGATTTCTTTAACAGGCACAGGTGTCCTGCCGGAAGTAATCGGCATCACAAGTGTAGGGGGATGGGTGCAGGCGGCATTGTGGTTCGTTATATTCGTCGTCATCGGCTGGCTTTGCACAACCTTGCTTGACACAAAGGAAAAACCGGAAGCGGAAAGCGAAGCGGCGTGATGGGCGGATTCCTGTTCGACACGCATATTCACACAGCGGAAAGCAGCCCGTGTTCTGACCTTACAGCGGAAGAAACCGTGCAGGCATACCATGCGGCCGGTTTTTCCGGCCTGTGTGTGACGGACCATTATAACGAACGCATTATTGCGCAATGGGGCTTTTCATCATGGCGAGAAACGGCGGACGCGATGCTTTTGGGCTACCGACGCGCAGCGGAATGCGGCGCGAGGCTGGGTATGGACATTTTGCTTGGCGCGGAGCTGCACCTTGACGGCTCGAAGAATGAGTATTTGTTGTATGGCCTGACGGAGGCGTTTTTCTACGAGTATCCGAACCTGCACACCTATACGCAGGAGGATTTACGAAGCTTGATGGATGCGCATGGCGTTCTCATATTCCAAGCGCATCCGTATCGCGGAGCAAGCCTGCCCGCGGAGCCGTGGTTTCTGGATGGCATGGAGGTTTTAAACTGGAGCCAGATGCGCGATCCGCATAACGATATGGCGGAGGCTTACGCGCGGGTACATAAGCTGCTTGTTTCTGCCGGGTCGGATTGCCATGATTTGCTGGATGTCGGGCGGCACGGCATTATTACAGGCGAGAAGATACAAAACATGGCGCAGTTGCTTGCCGCACTACAAAGCCCGGAGACAATGCTGTATACAATGATGGAGGCGTAGGAATGGAAGAGTTTTTATTTGACACGCATGTCCATACGGCGGAAAGCAGTCCTTGCGGCGTGCTTACCGCGGAGGAGACGGTGCATGCCTACCATCGGCTGGGTTTCTCTGGCTTTTGCGTGATGGATCATTATTGCCCGGATTATGGATATTCGAAAATGGACGATATTCTAAAGGGCTATCGCCGTGCAGTCAAATGCGGGCGAAAGTTCGGGATGGACATACTTCTCGGTGTGGAGCTGCGGGTGCGCGGGGCGCTGAATGATTATCTGTTGATTGGTTTGACGGAAGAGATGCTTTATGATAACCCGCGCTTATGCGATTATACCCTTGCGGATGTGTATGATTTCACACAGGAACATGGCGTGCTTGTATTTCAGGCGCATCCTTTCCGTTCCTCCTGTACACCGGCGCCGCCGCAGTTTCTGGACGGTATGGAGGTCATCAACGGCAACCCGCGGCACAATTCGCGGAACGATAGGGCGGTGGCATATGCAAAAGAGCATGGGCTGTACGTTTCGGCCGGGTCGGATTGCCACCAGATTGAAGATGCCGGGCGGAATGGCATCATTACGAAGGAACGGATACGAAACCTCGACCAATTGAAAGCAGCGTTGATGAGCCCGGAAACGAGGCTGTACACAATGGAGGAGTAATAGATGGAATGGTTTGAAGCGACGGTAGAAACCCTCTCCGACGGCGTGGAGCTTGTTACCGCCGCGTTGATGGGGGTAGGGATTACAGGTTTACAGGTGGAGGATGACTTCGCCATGCGGATGTTTCTGGAAACGAATACGGAGCAGTGGGATTACGCCGACGAGGCACTTTTGTCCGCTGAAAAGGGCGCAGCGCGTGTTAAGTTCTACGTCACAGCGGATGCGAGCGGGCTAGAACTGCTGGCAGCGGCACGTGCGGCGCTTTTAGCGCTTTCTGCAAATGAACTGGCGGAGAACGTTGGCAGCCTTGCGCTGTCCTCCAATGCTGTCAATGACGAGGATTGGCTGGAGAATTGGAAGAAATACTACAAGCCCTTCAAAATCGGAGAGCGGATTGTTGTTCGCCCGATTTGGGAGGAATATAACGCGCAGAATAACGAACTTGTTTTTACCATCAACCCAGGGCATGTGTTCGGTACAGGCTTGCACCAGAGCACGCGGCTTTGCACCGGCGCATTGGAAGCGCATGTGCAAAAAGGCGATGCGGTGTTGGATGTGGGATGCGGAAGCGGCATTCTATCAATTCTATCGCTGATGCTGGGCGCGGGAAGCGCTGTCGCGGTGGATATAGAACCGGGCGCCGTCGATATTGCGTATGAAAATGCCGCGATGAACGGCATTGGTAAGGACAATTATACCGTGCTCTCGGGGAATCTGCTGGCGGATGAGAAGCTGCACAAGCAAATTGCCGCGCGAATATACGACATCGTTGTCGCGAATATTGTCGCGGATGTGATTATCGCGTTATCGCCGCTGGTTCCGGATATGTTGAAAACAAACGGTCTGTTCATCTCATCCGGCATCATCAAGGAGCGGGTGGCGGATGTTTCAATCGCGTTGGAAGCCAATGGCTTCGTTGTGTTGGACAAGCGTACGAGTGACGAATGGGTTTGCATTGTCGCACGAAAGGGGTAACCGCCTTGCATCGCTTTTTTATTGATAATCGGGAACCAATCGGGGCGGAAATCGTCCTCACGGGGGAAAATGCCGCGCATATGGAGCGCGTGCTGCGGATGCGTGCGGGGGAACAATTTGTCGCCTGTGACGGGCGTGGGACGGACTACATGTGCGCTTTGACGCGTTTCGAGAATAAAACAGCCGTTGCCGAAGTGCTTTCTTTTGCGCCGAATATGGCGGAGCCGCCTGCGCCGCTTGTGCTGTTCCAAGGTCTGCCCAAAGCGGATAAAATGGAGCTCATCCTTCAAAAGGCGGTCGAGCTGGGCGCGACGGAAATCGTACCCGTGACGATGGAGCGCTGCATTGTGAAGCTTTCCGGTAAGGAAACCGCAAAGGTGGAGCGCTGGCAGAAGATTGCGGAATCGGCTGCGAAGCAATCCGGGCGCGGCTGTATCCCGAAGGTTGCGATGCCGGTGACGCTCACAGAAAGCAGCGATTTGGCACAACGCTTGGGTTGTTGTGCCGTCGCGTATGAGAATGAGAAAACGCAGCTCCTACGGACGTTTCTGGATATGAACGCATCGGAGGCAAAAAATGGTTTCGGCATATTCATCGGGCCGGAGGGCGGTTTTGAACCGGCGGAAATCGAACAGCTTGCGGGCGCAGGTATCGCAAGTGTATCCCTTGGTAAGCGAATTCTACGGACGGAGACGGCGGGACTGTATGCCCTCGCGGCGGTCGGGACGGTGTGGGAGTGGTAAGGTTTGGCAGGGAACGATGAGGGCATCGTTCCAAGCGCGGCGGAGGGAGACAGTTATGACTTCAATCTATTTCGTGCGGCACGCGCAGCCGGAGGAAACGGCAGATGACGCAGTGCGGGTTTTGACAGAAGTTGGATTGGCGGACAGCGAAAAACTTCTTGCGATTTTTGCCGATGTGCGGCTGGACGCGGCGTATAGCAGCGATTATACGCGGAGTGTACAGACAATCATGCCGCTGGCGCAATCACGCGGGCTGGATATTCACACGGACGCACGTCTGCGGGAGCGAAGATGCGGTGCGCGCTCCGGGCCGCTGACGAAAAAGCGCTGGGCGGATTTTACGTTCACCGAGGACGGCGGCGAATGCCTTGCCGATGTGACCGCGCGGAATATAGAGGCCGTCCGTGCAATTTTGACGGCACACGAAAGTGAAAACATCCTCGTCGGCACGCATGGCACTGCGCTTTCGACAATACTGCACCACTACGATGATAGTTTCGTTGTCGAGAATTTCTTTTACTTTTTTACTAGCCTGCCGTATGTGGTGCGGCTGGATTTCGACGGGCAGAAGTACCTTGGACGTGAGGAACTGTATTGGAATGAACGAGGCTATCCGGGAATCGCAAAGATTAATACGACCATTTACTTCGTACGGCATGCACAGCCGATGAAGGGTTGGGCGGATGACCGCACAAGGCCGTTGACGGAACAAGGGAAGCAGGACAGGCATGCTGTGTCTGATGTGCTCCGGGATGTGGCCATCGATACGTTTATCTCCAGCCCGTATGAACGGAGCTATGATACGATTTCCGTCTGCGCGGCAGATCGCGGCATGTCCATTGCGACGGATGAACGCCTGCGGGAGCGTAAAGTCGGCATCAACAGCGCGCCGCATTTGGCACGGCGTTGGGCGGATTTCGATTTCTGCGAGGAGAAGGGTGAAAACTTCCGCAGCGTGCAGAATCGCAATATGGAAGCGCTGTTTGAAATCTTGGATAAGCACGTGGGCAAAACCCTCGTCGTCGGCACACATGGTACGGCGCTATCCTCGATATTGCATTATTATAACCCCGCGTACGGGCTGGACGATTTTGTGCGGATACTGCACAGCCTGCCGTACATTGTGCGCTTGACGTTTAGCGGCCGGGAATGCATCGGCAAGGCGGAAGTGTTGAAGCTGGACAGAGGGTATTGAACCGAAAACCAAGGAGACAACCATGACTTATTTTGATAACGCCGCGACGACGGCGCTTTCCGAATCCGTCCGCACAGCGATGATGGACGTAATGGAGCATACATACGGCAATCCCTCTTCTCTGCATGGCATCGGCATGGAGGCGGAGCGCGTCATCAAGAATGCGGACAAGACCATTCGCGCATTACTTGGCCTGACGCAGGGCGATTTATTGTGGACGTCCAGCGGGACGGAGGCGAACAACCTCGCCGTCCTAGGCACAGCGCGGGCGAATGCGGGGCGCGGGAAGCGTGTTATCACCTCTTCGGTGGAACATCCGTCTGTGACAGACGCGTTCACGCAGTTGTCGCAAGAGGGCTTTGACGTAGTTGTCCTCTCGGTGGACGAAAATGGTCAGGTTAATGCGGACGCGCTGGCGGATGCCGTGGATGCGCATACGACGCTCGTCAGCATAATGCATGTCAACAACGAAACCGGCGTGGTACAGGATATTGAAAAGCTCGCCTGCGCGGCGAAGAAGAAGAACAACGATGTGCTTTTCCATTGTGATGCGGTGCAAAGCTTCGGGAAGCACCCGTTGTACCCGGCTCGCTGGGGTGTTGACCTTATGACCGCAAGCGCGCACAAAATCCACGGTCCCAAGGGAAGCGGCATGTTGTATGCGCGGTTCCCGGCGCGGCTGAAGCCCATCCTTTTCGGCGGCGGACAGCAGAAGGGCATCCGCCCGGGGACGGAAAATGTCATCGGCATTGCTGGGTTCGCACAGGCGGCGCAAGACGCATTTGCTGGGATGGATGCGGCGTTTGCGAATGCGTTTGCCGTGCGTGAAAAGCTCTTGCAGGTGAGGGAGTTGGTCGAAAATGTCCGCATCAACAGCCCGCTTGCGGGAAGCCCTTATATATTGAACTTGAGCTTTGCTGGTGTGCGGGCGGAAGTGCTGCTGCACGCGTTGGAGAGCGAGGGTTATGCCGTGTCGGCAGGGTCGGCTTGCTCATCCAAGCATAAGTACAGCCAGGTGCTCGTGAACCACGGATTCAACATACAGCGTGCAGAGGAGTCGATACGTATTAGCCTTTGCGCGGGTAATACGGTAGAAGAAGCGGACGGCTTCCTAACGGCAGCGGTGAAGCAGGTGCAATTTTTGCGGAAATACGGAGGTGTGCGGAGATGACGGAGTTGTTGTTGATTAAGTATGGTGAGATTGCCCTGCGCGGCAAAAATAGGCCGCTGTATGAAAATATGTTGATTGCGACGATTCGTAAGGTGGCGAACAAGGTCGGGACATATTTTGTGAAAAAGGAGCAGGGGCGCTTCCTAGTGGAGCCGGTATACGGTGCGCCGATTGACTACGACGCGCTGCTGCCGTTGTTACAAAACGTGTTCGGTATCGTTGCCATCTGCCCGGGATTAAAGTCAGAAGACCAAAGTCTGGACGCGCTGAAGGAAATGGCGCTGGCGCATATGCAAGCGCAATATGGCGACAAGCCGCTGACCTTCAAGGTGGAGACGAAGCGGTCTGTGAAGAAGTACCCCATGGTGTCGCAGGAGATTTCCGCGGCGGTGGGGGAGTATTTGCTTGACCACATGCCGAACCTGTCGGTCAACGTCCGCGAGCCGGACGTGGTATTGAATATGGAGCTGCGGTCGGACGCGTATGTGTATTCCAAAAGCGTGCGCGGGCCGGGCGGGTTGCCGTTCGGGTCGGCAGGGAAGGCGGTTCTGTTACTCTCCGGCGGCTTAGACAGCCCGGTTGCCGGGTATTACGCAGCGAAGCGCGGGCTGGAGGTGCAGGCGGTGTATTTCCACAGCCCGCCGTACACATCCGAACGTGCGAAGGAAAAGGTTATGGATTTGGCGGAGAGGTTGTCGCTTTTTTGCGGGAAGGTGGAGCTGTTCGTCGTGCCGTTCACTGCGGTGCAGCTTTGCATTGCGGAGAATGCACCGCCAGAGAAAACGACGATACTGTTGAAACGAGCCATGCTGCACATTGCAAGCAAAATTGCGGCAGAAACAGGCGCGCTGGCGCTTGTCACGGGTGATAGTATTGGCCAGGTCGCCAGCCAGACGCTGCACAGCCTCGCCGCGGTCAATTCAGCGGCGGCGCTGCCGGTGATTCGGCCGTTGGCGTGTATGGATAAAATCGAAATCATCAATGTGTCGGAACGACTGGGGTTGTACGACATTTCGATTCGTCCTTACGACGATTGCTGCACGCTATTCCTCCCGGAGCATCCGGAGACGAAGCCCAAGGCATCCATCATCGAAGCGGTCGAGCGGAAACTGCCGAACTTAGACGTGTTGATGGAAGAGGCGGCGCAGGCAAAGGAACGGGTTGTATATTAAACGGGACGGAAGGCGGGTTGCATATGGCGGACGAATTCACCTATCGCATCGCAACGCTTGCGGAAGTGACAGAGATGCGGGATGCACAGGTTGCGGAGAGCGGGAACGACCCGGACTTGATACAGTGGCGCACGGAATTCATCGAGGGTAACCGGCACAACCGTATGCGCACCTATGTTATCCTTTGCAACGGCGTCCGCATTGGTTCCGGTACGATACTCCTCGCGCCGGAATGCCGTGCCGTCGGTGGGCGGCACAGTCTCGCAGATGGTAAGATGACCGCTAATGTAAATTCTCTCGGCGTGGATAAAACATACCAAGGGCAAGGGCACATGTCTCGCCTTGTGAAGCTGATGGAGGACGACGTGCGGGCGGAGGGCTTCACCACCGCCACCATCGGCGTGGAAATCACGAACGGGAAGAATTTAGGGATTTATCTCCACTGGGGGTATACCACCTATGTGACGCGTGAAGATTCGGAGAACGGGTTTGTTGTATATTTTGCAAAGTCGCTTGTGTAAGGAATATCACAGCCCGCGCCAGTTGGTGCGGGCTGTTGTTTATTGTTATGCACTTTTTTCCTGCCTCAGCATATTTTCAATAAAAATGCCGTAGCCCTTCAGCGGGTTCTGCACAAACACATGCGTCACCGCCCCAATGAGTTTGCCATCTTGTATAATCGGGCTGCCGCTCATGCCCTGTACGATACCGTTGGTTTTGGCAATCAAATCTCTGTCGGTGATGCGGATGACCATCCCCTTGGCTTCGTCCGCGCTGTATCGATTTACGCTTTCAATGTATACGTCATAATCCTTTGTTTCTGTACCGCCGACTGTGGTGCGTAATATAGCCGGACCCTCGTGGATTTCACCCTGTAGGGCGATGGGCGTACGTTCCGTGGGGAGATTGGTGCCCGTGATGTATCCGTAGAGCCCGAGCGGAGTGTTAGCGGTAATGTGTCCAATAATTGTGTTTGGTGTGATTGCACCAATAAGTTCACCGGGGTTTCCTTTTTGTCCCTTTTTAACGGAGACAATTTTTGCCTCCAGGAGTTCACCCTCCCGCACAATCAGCAGCTTCTTTGTATCAACGTCGATGATGCCATGTCCCAGTGCGCCGAAGGTCTTCGTATCCGGGTTGTAATATGTCAGTGTACCGACACCTTGCGTGCCGTCGCGTACCCATATACCAAGCTTGGGTACATCGTCCGCGTTGACAGCCGGTGTGACGGATACATCCATCACAATGTTGTCCCGATTGAGTTGCATGGACAGCGCCACGCCCGGCGGCGATGCTGTCACCAGCGCTATCAGCTCATCCTTACTGTTGAGCTTCTTGCCGTTTATAGATAGTATGAGGTCGCCCGCCTTGAGTATCCCTTCGCTGGGCCGCTGGAGTTTTCCGTTTTTGTCTGTTACGCTGGCTGTTGCGAGCACCATGACGCCGTTTGTCCGGAATGTTACACCGACGGCCATGCCAAGCGGCACAAGATCTGTCTGGGGGAGCACATCCAGCTTTATTGTTTTGACCGGCAGCCCGAACCAGGATAACGCAACATCGTCACCGCCCGCGACCCCGGTGAGAGTTTCTTCATTTGTAATACTTGCGGTGACGGCATCCGTTTCAGCAAAAACCGCAAGCCTATCCGGGGTCATGACATACCGACTCCCATAACAAGCCGCCGCCGTTCCCAGCCATATCACCAGCGAAGCGATGAAAAACAATCGTGCCTTTTTTGTCGCGTCTGCCTGCATTCGTCTCCCATCTTCCTGCGCTGTTTTTTTCGCGCATGAATATTGTAGCCGCTTTGATGGGAGCCTATACAAACGATAATTTCTTGATTTGACAAAAAATAATATGACCCCGCATATGGAACATTGTTTGCGAGGTCATATTATTATTTGAAATTTTCTTTTTTATATCCCTCGGCGAGTGCCTTCATTTCCGCCGCCGCGCCAAGCGTCGCGTCTGTGATTTTCGCGCCGGAGGTCAATCGTGCCAGCTCTCGGATGCTTTCATCCCGCGACAAGGCATGGATAGCAGTTGTCGTGCGGCCGCCAGAGGTGTTTTTTTCAATCAAGAAATGCCCGTCGCCCATCGCCGCAATCTGTGGCAAATGCGTGATGCACAGTATTTGATGCAACCGCCCGATGACGGCGAGCTTTTCCGCCACGCTTTGTGCCGTGCGCCCGCTCACGCCCGCGTCGATTTCATCAAATATGAACGTCTCAATCTGGTCGCAATCCGCAAGCACCGTTTTGAGCGCGAGCATCACGCGAGACATCTCACCGCCGGAAGCAATCTGTGACAGTGGTTTCAGCGGCTCCCCTGCATTGGGCGAAATCAAAAATTCTACTTTATCGAAACCGTTTTGTGACAATTCCTTTTTTCTAGATATATCAATGGAAAGCGCCGCGTTTTTCATACCGAGGTCGCGCAGGACACTCTCGATTTCTTTCTCAATCTTTTCCGCCGCCGCCACGCGGCAGTGCGACATCTGCGCAGACACCCGTGCCAGCTCCTTCTCAAGCGACGCTTTTTCGTTCTTGAGCGCGGAAAGTGTCTCGCTCCCGCCTTCCATCGCGGCGAGTCGTTCCTCCATTTGCGCCGCATGGGCAAGTACATCGTCAACCGTTGCGCCGTATTTTTTCTTAATCCGGTAAATCACATCCAGCCGCGCTTCCACGCGGTCAAGCTCCTGCGGGTCGCTGTCTAAATCGTCGCAATACCGGCGGAAATCGTGGAGAAGGTCGTCAAGTTGTGCGTACATATCCTGAATCGCGTCGGCGAATTCACGTCGCGACTCATCGATTTCAGCCAGCGCTGTTGCCGGTTCCAACGCTGCGGAGAGCTTGTCCAGCGCGCCGCCGCCATCCTCGCCGCCATACAGCGCGGTGCGTGTATCATTGGCAGCCTTCGTCAGCCTTTCCGACGCTTGCAAAAGCTTCTGCCGGGCGGCGAGGCTCTCGTCTTCGCCGGGCTTGAGCCTTGCCGCCTCGATTTCTTTAAGCTGGAAGGTGTAAAGCTCTGTTTTCGCGGTGCGGTCATTTGCGTCGTCTGTCAGCACTTTTAATTGCTTCACAACGTCCCGATACGTACGGAAACCGGCCGACAATGCGGCCTTCATCGGGCTCAGTGCCTCGCCGCAGAAGCGGTCAAGAAGCTCGATATGCTTGGCAGGGTTCAACAACGATTGGTGCTCGTGCTGGCCATGGATGTCAATTAACAGCGTTGAAAGTTCCTTCAGCATCCCCAATGTCACCACGCGGCCATTCACCCGGCAGATGCTTTTCCCCGTGTCGGACAGGCTGCGGGACAGCAGCAATGCGTTATCGTCCTCCATCGCCACGCCAAGTGTTGCAAGTGCACCAAAAACGCCTTCATCCACAATGGAAAAAAGCGCTGTGACCTCCGCGATGCTTTCCCCGGAACGGAGGAAATCCTTGCCGGGGCGTTCCCCCAGCACAAAGTTGATGGCATCGATGATGATGGACTTACCTGCGCCTGTCTCGCCGGAGAGGATGTTCAACCCCTCGTTGAAATTGACTTCCAGCAGCGGAATGAGCGCCACATTTTGAATCCGTAAAAAGTTTAACATGGTATTGTTCCCTAATCCTTATGTATGATGCCTTTCAGGCTGTTAATGGTAGAAATGGCGTGTTCCTCTGTCTTCACAACGCAGAATATCGTGTTATCCCCGGCGATGGTGCCCAAAATCTGCGGGTCTCCCAAAGAATCTAGACTCGCAGCAACAGCCATTGCCATGCCCTCCAGCGTCTTGATGACGATAATATTCTGTGCGTAATCCATACTATTCACGCCATCGCGGAAGATGCGAATCATCCGCTCGGTTAGCTGCGGCTCTGTGGACGGCAGCAGTGCGTATGTCAACCGCCCGGATGCGTCCGTGATTTTCATTAGCTTCAATTCACGGATGTCACGAGAAACGGTGGCCTGTGTGACGTCGAAGCCCTCTGTACGGAGGCGATCCGCAAGTTCCTCCTGCGTTTCGACAGCATGTGATTTGACGAGTTCGATAATCTTCGAATGTCGTTTGATTTTCATTGGGCGTACCCCCTGTATAGTGGCATTTTCTATTTCCCCAGCATTTTTGAGCGGAGGATGTCGTAAAAGCCAAGAATATTCGTGCGGAGAATCGTTGTATAAAGCGTCGAACGCGTAACGCGGATGGTGCTGTTCCCGCCGACGGCGCAAATGCTCCGCCCGTCCATGGAAACAAGCACATCCCCGGTTGTGTTTTCAACCGTTCGGATGGTGACGGTGTCTTCCGCCGAAACCACCGACGAACGCGCATACAGTGCATGCGGGCATATCGGCGTAACGGCGAGCATGTCGGAGTCGGGTTTCAAAATCGGCCCGCCGGCAGACAGGCTGTAGGCGGTTGAACCCGTCGGTGTGCAGACGATAACGCCATCCGCGTGGTACGTGTCGATATAGTCGTCATTCACAAATACGAGGCAGCCAACCATTTTTGAAAGTGCGCCGCGTACCACGCATACGTCATTCAACGCGAAAAGTGGCGTTGCAGGGGTGAAGCCCTCGATTTCCACATTCAGCATCATGCGCTTTTCGGATTTATACAATCCGTCGAGCACATTGCCGAGTGCCGCTTCAGCGCCTTCGGCATCCGCGTCGGTTAAGTAGCCGAGGTTTCCCAGATTGAAGCCGATGAGCGGCTTGTTGTGAACAGCAGCAAACTGCGCCGCATGGAGAATCGTTCCGTCACCGCCCAATACAACAATGCAATCCGATTTTTCGCCCAGCTTGCCATTGGCGGGTAAAACGCCCGTGTCGCGGAGCTGCGGGTAGAATGCGTCATCAACATATGCCGTGCGGCCATGTGCGATGACGAAATTTATTAAAGCCCGCGTTGCGGCAAGGTTGCAATCGCGGTCAATATTCGGGTAAAAGCCGATGTTTTGCATGACATCACATCCTAGCTTTGTATATAGGTACTGTGCAATTCCGTAAACCATTCTCTTGCGGGCGTAAGGCGCGCTTCGATGTCAGCCAATGATGTAACTTGCGCGAACCATTCCAGCTTTTCACGTTCGACCGCCGGTATGTGGTGCGAGATATGCACGAGGTAGTAATCGGTATTCGCAGGTGTATGGAGAAGGCGAAGTAGGTCAATCAGCGGGTTCAATACATATTTGTTATAATAGGCATATGCCTCCAAATACAACCCGCGCCGCACATATTTTTCCACGCGGGAATGCTGGCCGTAGCGGTATTGGCACGAGGACAAAACTGCGTTGTGTGTGTCCGCATCGCCTTTTGTGTCATACGTCTTCCAGCGGATGACGTTGCTTTTATCAAACAGAACCTGTGCATTTTCGACAACGCTTCCTTCTATAAATACAATCTCATCCCCGCGGCTGTGGCATTGCCAGCAAATATCCAGCATCAAGAAATCTGAAGTTCCCGCAAGGTGATAAATCCGCTGCCGTATTTTCGGATGCGGGTGCGAGAAGACTTCCTTCAGGTCAATTTCCGCAACGGAAGCCAGTGCCATTTCCACAGCATTTATAGAATCTTCTTCATATTCATCGTCAAAATCAATCCAAAAATCAATATCGGAATATACATCCACCATATCGGTTGCGTCCGCACCCTCCAGCCACAGGGCGTGGATATAGGGCAAGGGCTCTAGCGCGGCGCGAAGGTTGTTGATGATGTCGTTGCGGTCAATCATGCTTTATACTCCTTCGCAAGTGTAATAAATATTCTTCGTTCCCGTTTTGCCCCAGAATCGGGGAGGGTATGCAGCCGTGTTGTATTAACCCGAATGCGGGGAGGCTTTTTTCCAGTGTATCCAGTACCTTTTTTCGCACCTTCGGGTCTTTCACGACGCCCTGCTTGTTCAAGTGCGCGCGCCCGGCCTCGAATTGCGGCTTGACAAGCGCGATAATGTCGCCGCCATCCGCCAATAACGGTACGGCATACGGCAATACTTTTGTCAGCGAAATGAAGGACACATCAATCACAATGCAATCCGCCAAAACGCCAATGCTTTCCGGTGTGATGCCGCGGATGTTCGTGTTCTCCATTGAGACAACGCGCGGGTTGCCCCGCAAGCTTTCCGAGAGCTGTTCCGTTCCGGTATCAATGGCGTACACCTTCACTGCACCTGCTTGCAGCAGGCAATCCGTGAAGCCGCCTGTGGAGGCGCCGATGTCTATACACACTTTATTATGCACTGAAATCTTGAAAATGGCAACCGCTTTTTCCAATTTATATCCGCCGCGCCCGACATAACGCATGGGTGCCGCCGCGACTGTGACAATGGTATCGGGCGGAAGCTTCATGCCTGGTTTTTGTAAAACTTTCCCGTCAAGAGAGACAAGGCCGTTTTCCACCGTTTCGCGGGCATATTCCCGCGGGAAAGCGCATTGTTTCGCGACGAGGACGTCCAACCGTATTGTGTCCATCAATTCGTCCTCCTATCCCGCATGAGGTATAAAAGCAAATGCGTCAGTAACCCCGATACGGCAATCACGAGCAGGTCAACCGGTGCAAGCACAAACGCGCCGAGCGGTTCAAACAAGATTCCGGTGCCGAAGCGGAAGAGAGTGCCACCCATCATGACAAGTTCCCCGACGTACATAAGGATTGCCGTTAAAACAGCAATGGCAGCAGGTATAAGCCGCGCGAAAACAGGCGAGGCGCCATACAACAGGCTGCCCGCATATGCACCAGCGGTCAAGCCGAACACGATGAAAAACACGCTCATCAGCCCTGCGGATAGCGCGGATATGTTGATGTCGCCTGTACGGTAAAACGCCGTGAAGCAGGCCAAAATGCAAAGACCGATAAACACAGCCACGGAGGCGGCTTGTAAGATAAGCGGCTTCCACCGGCGATGGTCCTGCGTACGAAGCGTTTTACCGATACCGTGTACAAGGCCGATGACGGCAAAAACAATCAACAGTGCAATCAGATAGAAATGGAGCTTAAACACAGGGTTATACCGCTCCGCCAACGCCGCGCCAATGGTTTCGCGGTATTCCACAGTTTCCATAACCTGCGGTGTCGCGATGCAAAGGTATGTCTGCCAAGAACCTATATCAGCCGTGCCCTCCTGTAGCGAAAAGACCGTGATTTGCTCAAACAACGTTTCTGTCAGTAAAAACATACCCGCGCCAAAGACGGAAACAGACAGCAGCGCCCATTTCTTGCACAACCGAACAAACAAAGGCAACAGTACAACAGATGCAAGGATGGCCAATACGATGGGCGTGTATGGAATCAAATACTTTGGGTATGCCTCCGCACGGACATACCCGTCCTGCCATAATGCCAGCAAGACGCGCGCACCCATTTGCAAAGGGTAGAAAGAAAACATGCAAACCGTTACGATGGATAAAATGTAGAAGGTTTTGGTTGAAATACGTGACACGAGAATCCCCCCATTTCAAAAGAGGGGCGGGCAACAAAGGTTGCCGCCCCTACTATTTGTGGTTATTCTTAAGCGTACAGAGGATATTTTTTTGTGAGTGCCTTCACACGTTCTTTACCGGCGGGCTTATTCGCCACATCCGCAATCACAAGGCTGATGATATCTGCGATTTCCGCCATATCAGCTTCGTTCATACCTCGCGATGTGACGGCAGGTGTGCCCAAACGGATACCGCTTGTGATGAACGGGCTTTCCGGGTCGAAGGGAACGGCATTTTTATTACAGGTGATACCAATGGCGTCAAGCCGCTTTTCTGCCAGCTTGCCGGTGATGTTTTTGTTTTGCAAGTCAACCAGCATAAGGTGGTTGTCTGTCCCGCCGGAGACGAGGTTGAACCCGTTCGCAACGAGACCCTTCGCCAGCGCCTGCGCGTTTTTCACGACCTGCTCGCTGTATGTTTTGAAGGACGGGTCAAGTGCTTCCTTAAACGCGACAGCCTTCGCCGCGATGACGTGCATGAGAGGGCCGCCTTGGATTCCGGGGAAGATGGCTTTATCGATAAGCTTTGCGTTTTCCTCACGGCAGAGAATCAAACCGCCGCGCGGACCGCGCAACGTCTTATGCGTCGTGCTTGTGACGAAATCGGCATACGGCACCGGGTTCGGATGATGCCCCGTGGCGACAAGCCCGGCGATATGCGCCATGTCCACCATCAGGTATGCGCCGACGGATTTTGCGATGTCCGCAAAGGCTTCAAAATCCAGCGTGCGCGGGTAGGCGCTTGCACCTGCGATGATGAGCTTGGGTTTGTTTTCTTCCGCCAGGCGGCGGACTTCATCCATGTTGATGCGGCCGGTTGCCTTCTCCACGCCGTAGGGGACGATGTTGTAAAGCTTGCCCGAAATGTTCACCGGGCTGCCATGCGTGAGGTGCCCGCCATGTGCGAGGTTCATACCCAGAATCGTATCGCCCGGTTCCAGCACGGCCAAGAACACTGCCGTGTTCGCTTGTGCGCCGGAATGCGCCTGCACATTCGCGTGCTCCGCGCCGAAGAGTTGTTTCGCGCGTTCAATTGCCAGATTCTCCGCGATGTCCACCTTGTCACAGCCGCCGTAGTATCGCTTGCCCGGGTAACCCTCGGCGTATTTATTCGTCAACGGTGAGCCCATCGCCGCCATGACGGCCTTGGACACGAAGTTCTCCGAGGCAATCAATTCAATATGCGTACGCTGACGGCCAAGTTCCTGCGATATGGCGTCAGCCAATTCGGGGTCGGCTTGCTGAATGGTTTCAAAATCATACATGTCGGGTTCCTCCTGTATTTTGAAAATAAATTGTTTCCACAATAAATAAGTATAGCATACTTTTCGAAGCTCGACAACACAATCTTGACAAAAATCGGGGATAATGCTATCCTAATGATATCTCGAAAGAGAAAAATCAAAATTTGAAAGGGGTTGTGGTTATGTCGGCGAGAAAATGTGAGGTGGCTGGCATCTAACTGCATATGGCATGACGGAAAATGACAGCGGGTACTCCCGGTTTTTTTGTCGTGCCGCAAACGCAACCCCTTGATTCGATATAGCTTTTCACGCGAACCGTGAGACACAGCCGAAGGAAGAGGCTGTTTGTCCACGGATTTTTTATACCCAAAAACAGGAGGAACTCACAAAATGATTGATATGAAACAATATGGATTTATCGAAACACCACCGCCTCGATTTGGCCTCATCCCCGCCCGCGTCACGGAGCAGCAACGCGAACTTTATACCGTCGTCTGTCCGCATGGCGAGGCGACAGCGATGCTTTCCGGTGCGTTCCGCCATTATGCGGAGGCGGGGGAATACCCCTGCGTCGGGGATTTTATATGGCTGGAGTACAATGAAAGCGGCCACTCCCGTATTACAGAATTGATACCCCGCCGGTCTTCCTTTGCCCGTGCGGATTTTTCCGGCCATGCGGTCGGGTATGTGAAAACGATTCAACAACAAATCGTTGCGGCTAATTTCGATACGGTGTTCATCGTGTCGTCGCTGAACAAGGATTTTAATGTGAACCGCATTTTGCGTTATCTGACGCAGGCGTGGCAGAGCGGCGGCGTGCCGGTCGTCGTGCTTACAAAGGCGGATTTGATGGATGAGGCCGATTGTCTTGCCGCCGTAGCCTCCGTGGAGGAAGCCGCGCCGGGGGTGGCGGTATACGCCGTTTCCGCGCACACGGGAGAGGGATTGGACACGCTTGCGCCGCATTTGCAACCTGGCAAGACGGTCGTGTTCCTCGGCATGTCCGGCGTGGGGAAGTCCTCGCTGTTGAACGCGCTTATGCAGGAAAGTGTCATGCACGTCAGCGCCATCCGAGAGGACGACGCGCGCGGGCGGCACACAACAACGCACCGCGCTTTGTTCATACTGCCCTCTGGCGCGATGGTCATTGACACGCCGGGTATGCGGGAGCTGGGTTTGATTGACGCGGAGAAGGGGGTTTCCGTCGGCTTCGCGGATGTGGAGGAACTGTTTACACAATGCCGCTTCACGGATTGCCGGCACGAGACAGAGCCGGGCTGTGCCGTCCTTGCTGCATTGGAAGATGGAAGCTTGTTGCCGGAACGTTGGGAGCGATACCACGCGCAGGTCAGGGAAATTAAATTTACGGAAGACAAGGCAGCGTATTTCCAAAGTAAGAAGACATGGCAAAAATCCCTCGCCATTCATACCCGCAAGAACAAAAAGAAGAGATGAGGAGAATGAATATGGAAACTTATACAATCAGACAGATACAACCGGAGGATTACGCGGATATTCGCCAATTGGTCAGCGACGCATTCACGTACAATGAACGCGGCAGCGACGGTGTGTTTCACGAAGCCTACATGGATTATATACGCCGTTCGCCTTACGCGGTGCCGGAGCTTGAAATTATCGCTGTTTCAGCGGATACAGGCATGTATCTCGGGCACGCGGTATTCACCGCTTTGCCGATGGGTGAAAACGCGAAAATTATATGGTTGAATTGTCTCGCCGTCAGGCATGGCAAGGACGACAATCACGGAGCGAAAACGTATGAATACCAGCGCAGGGGCATTGGCACGGCACTGGTCATGCGTGGTCTTGCCATCGCGAAGGAAATGGGCTACACCGGCTGCCTGACCTGCGGCCACCCCGATGTGTATCGGGAAAAGATGGGCTTCAAGGATTATCAAGCGTTCTGCATACGCAAGGACGAAAGCGTGGGCGAGCCGGACGGCGCGCTTCATGCAATCGAACTTGCGCCGGGCGGTTTTGATGGCACAAGCAAGCTTCTCAGCTTCAAGCATGACGAATTCATACGCGAGGATAAAAAGAATGAGGGATGACATGAAGGAAACGATATTGCAAGGCGGCACGCTGGGTGATGTGCGTCTAATAACAGATGTGAATGGCACCTATGTGCGGAAAGTGCAGAAGCAGTGGCAGCATCCCGGCGACCCTGACTCTTGGCGGCGGGAGCATGACCTGTTTGCGGCAGGTTTTGAGGAGCTGTTCACGGACGAACTACGCCCGCCGGTGTGCTATCAAACATCAATAGAAGAAGGAAAAATGGAATTAAAAATGGAATATGTTGAGGGCGTTTCGGGCGCGGCGCTTACCCTCGACATGCTGGAAGCCGTCGCGGAGGCGTGGGGTGAATGCCAGGGTAGGCTGCGAGGCGCGTCCTTTCCGCCATGCCTGAGCAATCCTGCTTTCATTGAGAGGGAATTTGCACAATGGTCGCCTGACACGTGGGAATACAAGGCGCTGCGTGCGGCGGACTGCGATTTGCCGCTGCATTTGCGTGATATGCTGATTGACACGCAGGCGCGTTCGGGCGAAATCTTCGCGCAAATACGGGTGCTACCCCTTGTGTTTTGCCATCGCGATTTGTGGATTGAAAACATCATCGTCACAAAAAACGGCATACGATTGATTGATTGGGACGGCGCGGGCAGGGGGTACCCCTGCGAGGATATCGCCAGCTTGATCGCCGACGGAATGCCCGGCGACCCCATCGGAATGTATGCCGAACGGCTTGTGCCCGCCTACAGGCGCGGCTTGTCCGCGCATATGGATTTATCAAATGCACCGAGCCTGCATGTACGGGATATGATTCTTATAAAGTTTGGCTACCGGTTCTTCCAAGCTGGGAACGCCGAGGCCTTGCAAGCTATTTACGAAATGGAGGAGACAGTATGACACGATATACGAAATCGGCGCAATACGACCAAGAATGGATAGAAGAAAACTGGATGGGGCCGCATCCGCTCTGGCTGGTAGAGGAGCTATGCAACAACCTCGACCTGCGCCCGGGGATGAAGGTGCTGGACATGGGTTGCGGCAAGGGGCTGACGTCCGTGTTTCTGGCGAAAGAATACGGCGTGACGGTGTTCGCGAATGATTTATGGATTTCCGCAACGGACAACCTGCGCCGCTTTGAGGAAGCGGGCGTGGCGGACAGGGTGTTCCCTATCCACGCGGAGGCGCACGCGCTGCCGTATGCGGACGGCTTCTTTGACGCGGCCATTTCCATGGACAGCTACCATTATTACGGCACGGACGAGATGTATTTCCCCGGCACTTTCGCGAAGCTTGTGAAACCCGGCGGACAGCTCGGCATCGTTTGCCCCGGGCTGGCACGGGAATGGGAAAGCGGTGTGCCGGATAATCTGCGCCCCTTCTGGGACAATGAGCTTTACACATTCCACAGCGCGGTCTGGTGGCGGTATCTGTGGGAAAAGACGGGGTTGGCGGACATCAACGCCTGCTACAACTTCCCCGACACAAAAGCGGCGTGGCGGCCGTGGGCGGTTTGGGCGCGGGAGCATTTGGACTTCGACGACGATGAACTGCTTGACGCAGACGTAAACAATGAATTGGCGCTGGTTATCATGGCAGCCATCAAAAAGGAGGATAAACAATGATTCTGACAAACAATATACTTACGATACGCAATTCAATCGAAATTGACGCAGAACAGCTTGCCGCGTGGTGGAACGACGGCGCGGTCATGGCGCACGCGGGTTTTCCGGACGGTCTCGGCAAGACGGCGGAGGCGGTGCGCGGGCAGATTGCAGAGGGCTGGGGACCTCATATCATCGAGCTTGATGGGCGGCCTATCGGCGAAATGAGCACGGGCAATGCGGGCGAAAGCGTTGCGGAAATCGGTATCAAAATTTGCGAAGCGGATGTGCAGGGCAAGGGGTACGGCATGACGTTGCTGTCTATGTTCATCGATGCGTTGTTTACCTATGAAGGATATGAAAAAATCATGCTGGATACGAACCTGACAAACACCCGCGCGCAGCATGTGTATGAAAAGTTGGGTTTCCGCCGTTTGCGCGTGAATGAAAACGCATGGCAGGATCAGCGCGGCGCATGGCAATCTTCTGTGGACTACGAAATGGAAAAGACGGAGTGGCGCGGGTACACGCCGTATATCCGCTTGCGGCGGGAGGAACCAGCGGATTTCCGCGTGGTAGAAGCGTTGACGCGCGAGGCGTTTTGGGTGAACAGCGGTGTGCATGACACGGACGAGCATTATTTGGCGCATATGCTGCGGCAGTCACCCGATTTCGTGCCGGAATTGGACATCGTGGCGGAAATTGGCGGACGGTTAGCGGGAAATGTTATGTTTTCCCGCGCGCGGGTGATATGTCCCGATGGGCGTGAGGTGCACGTGCTGAATTTCGGTCCGCTGTCCGTTTTACCGGCATTCCAGAATCAAGGCGTAGGCCGTGCCATAATGAACTACGCGATTGCGGAAGCGCGGCGGCTTGGTTATCGAGCGATTGTATTCTTCGGGCACCCAGATTACTACCCGCGTCTCGGCTTCCGCCGGGCGGTGGAATTCGGCATAACAACAAAAGGCGGCGCTACGCTTGACCCGCATATGGCAATGGAGCTTGTGCCGGGCGCGTTGGCAGACGCGACTGGATATTTTCAAGAATCATCCGTATTTGACATGGACGAACAAGCGGCAAAGGCGTTTGAGAAAACCTTCCCGCCCAAGGAAAAGCTAGAGCCTATGCCGATGGAAACCTTGCTTGCCCGGTTGGCGGATGCACCGCGTTCGGCTTTGGGGGCGTTGGGGCTGGATTGTGCCGATTTGCTCCGTACGAAGAGCGAGCGCGAGCTGCTGGCCTTGCCAGGGATGGACGAAGCAGCGGTTGCGATTGTCCGCGAGATGATGGCGGAAACGGGTCGCAGGTGGGGCGCAAGCCGATAATAACGGTAATAAACAATACAATACCCCACTTGCGGAAGCGGCGCGCGTGGGGTATAATTGTTGAGATAGCAAATGAAAATAGCAGGGAGGGAATCAAATGATTGACTTTTCCGCGGCACGGTGGGAAAAGACGGTGCATGATTATGAATCATTTTGGCGGGGAGAGTTGAACCGCCCGATTTTTGATTTGGTCGGGCAAAAAAGCCCGGAGGACGATAAACGCGGCACGCCGCCGGATACGCCGTATTTGTCGCAGTCGACGTGTCACTTGGATTTGCCGCCTGTGAAATGGATGGAAGCGTATGAATACGACTTGGCGGGAAAAGAATTTTTAGGCGACAGCTTTCCGCAGATTTGCTTAGACAGCTTCGGGCCGGGCGTCGCCGCGGCGTTTTTGGGCGCGCGGTTGGATAATTCGACCGGACGCGTGTGGTTCCATCCGAAAGAACATCTTCCCATTAAGGATTTGCATTTCGAATATGACCCGAATAATTTCTGGTTTAATAAAATCCGAGACCTGATGGACGCGGCGGCGCGCCGCTGGCAGGGCGAAGTGTTGGTTGGTCTTCCCGATTTCGGCGGGGTGCTGGATATTTTGTCGACCTTCCTTCCGGGGGAGGAGCTTCTGCTTGCGCTGTATGACGAGCCGGAGGAGGTCATACGCTGCTGCGAGGAGATACAGGCGTTGTGGTTTCGGTATTATGACGAGCTTGCCGATGTGGTCGCACCGACAGCGAAAGGGCACGGCACATGGGCGGGCTTTCTGATACCCGGGAAGACAAATAGCGGGTATATATACCAGTGTGATTTCTGTTATATGATTGGGCCGGATATGTTTGAAACTTTTGTGCTGCCGTCCTTGAAAGCGGATTGCAAGCGCACAGCCTGCAACAGCTATCACCTTGACGGTACGGGTGAACTCCCGCATCTGGATATGCTCCTTTCGATACCGGACTTGCATCTTGTCCAATGGGTGCCGGGGGATGGGAGCGCACCGGAGCACACATGGACGGATGTACACCGCCGTATACTTCGTGCGGGCAAGCACATCCAGCTCCATGCCAGCGGACTAGACATTCTGCCTGGCATTTTCGACGCGCTGGGGGAAAATTTGAACCCGCGGACAAACGCGGTTATTCGCGGTTGGTGCGGCGCGAAAGGGCCTGACCCGCACGCGTTTATAGAAAAAATGAGCCATGTGTATGAGGGGAGAAACCGCTGTGAATGAGAAGTGCTTGTTGTTATCAATTGGCGGGAGTATGCAACAACTATACAAAGTTTTCTCACCGGCGCATATGGCGGGGATTCCTGTTCGTTCCATTGAGGAAATCCGCTTGAACCCTATGCCGGAGACGGAGTACATCTTCGGCACATGGGGCTTCCCGGTGATGGAAGAGGCGGAAATCGCAGCGTTATTCCCAAAATTGAAGATGGTACTGTACGCGGCGGGCTCGGTACAATTCTTCGCACGGCCGTTCCTCGCACGTGGGGTGCGCGTGTGCAGCGCATGGGCGGCCAATGCGGTGCCCGTGGCAGAATTTGCCGCGGCGCAGATCGTTTTGGCGAACAAGGGGTACTTCCAGCTTAGTGAGCGGTATCGCAAGGGTGCGGAAGGCGCTGTTACATATGCGATGGGGTTCCAAGAAGGGAATTACGGCGCGAAGGTTGGCTTGCTTGGCGCGGGGATGATTGGGCAGCATGTGATTCGGCTGCTGAAAGCGTACGCGCTTGAAATCTGGGTCTATGACCCTTATATCTCGGCGGAAAAAGCAGCCGCGTTGGGTGTTGTCAAAAAGGAGCTTGCGGAAGTGTTCGCAAACTGCCGGACGGTTTCCAACCATATGGCGAACAAGCCGGAAACCGTGGGCGTATTGGGTTATACTTTGTTTTCTTCCATGCTGCCGAATGCGACCTTCATCAACACCGGCCGTGCTGCGCAGGTAGTGAAAGCGGATTTGCTCCGCGCGATGGCCGAATGCCCGGATCGCACTGCACTCCTGGATGTGACGGACCCGGAAGAGCCGCTTTTGCCCGATAGCGAGTATTGGGATTACCCCAATGTTTTCCACACGCCGCACCGCGCAGGCAGTATGGAACTTGAAACGCGGCGCATGGCGCAGTATGTCATGGATGAGTACGCGCGGCTGCTGGCAGGGGAACCGCTGCTGTATGAGGTGACGCTGGAAATGCTCACCACGATGGCGTAAGCTTGCGTAATGGTGCATATACCAAAAAGGAGATGAACCGGTTTGAAACGAAAAACAACAATTTGTATAGCGCTGGCGACAGTGCTCTTACTGGCGGCGTGCAATGGCGCAAACACGGAAGCGCCGACACAAACACCCGCGATGACGGTAGAAAGCCAGACACCGAGCCCAAGCCCCACGCTTTCGCCGGAAGTGACCCCGGAGGTGGCAACGGAGGCACCCGTTGCAACACCCTTACCGGAGCCTTTGCCGGACATCGCGCAGGAGGATGTTGTGAACGGGCTGAAATATATGCTGCTTGACGGGAAGCTGTACAGCCTTCGCTCGACTTATAAGGAAGGCGATTACGGCTGGACGACGGAGCTACTCGTCAGTGACGGTGTCCATGCGGAACCTGTGCAGCTTGCGCTGTTGCAATCCTATGCGAATGAGCTGTATTTACTGGACGACAACACTTTGCTGATGGGAACGGATTGGGATTCCCTGAGCTACCAGTATGACCTAAGTACAAATGAGGCGGCAGAATGCTTCACTGGTGCGGTGCAGTGTGTGGATTACGTACGGCGCGTCGTGTATTATTCCATTTACAATGACATGAGCGCCAGAGGTTTATATGAGATTGGTTTTGACAACCTCAGCGGGACTGGGTTGTTTATTTCAGAAGGTTCTTTTGAGGCGTATGACGAGGCCGCGGGTGTCCTGTACCTCTCCCGCCCGACTTCGATGGAGGAGTTTGCGGAGCTGGCACTGTACAGTCTCAACCTCCAAACACGGGAGGAAAAACTGCTCACCGTGCTTGCACGGACAGATGAGGATTTTGGCTACTCAAACGATTCAATCCCTATGATGCACATCGGGACGGAGCGTGTTATGTTCACGCTCGGCGCCTACCAGGGCACAGGGAATTATTTTTACGGCGTGCTGTGCGCAATGGATAAAGACGGCGGCAACCTGACACGGATTGCAATCGGGGACATTGGAGATATACAGCCTGAATTTGAAATGATTAACGACATTGCGTATGTATCCGGCGCGTTTGTAAAGGCATCGGGCGAGGGGTATGGTGTATTCCAAGTCAGCGCGGATTTAGAGGAATTCAACATGCTATTACCGAATGCGCACACGATTGGTACCTTTGGTGACATTTTGGTTTACGAGGAAAGTGTGGAAACGGGAACAGGCTTTTCAGACATGAAGTTTTACGACACGGCGACCGGCGAACAGAAGCTTTTCATGAGCTACGGTGCGTTCCCTGTGTTTGAGAATTTCAATTATATACAGTATTATGATGTATACCGCATGGGGGCGTATATACTGTATTCAGTGGACATCAACGCGTATGACCCCGAGGAGGACAACTGGCGTGGGCATTACGCGTATAGCGTGACGAATCTCGCGGAAATCGACGGTACCACTGTGCGGACATTGTTCGAGGAATTTACAGACGAACCGATTTCCATCGGCGGATGAATATAGGAGGCGATTGTATGAAAACAGGTGTAGTGCTTGGGTATGATGGTAATTTGCGGGAGATGTTCAAATGGTGTCTGGAAAATGGCCTGCCGACCTGCCAGCTTGGGGTTGCGCCCGAGTTGCAGACGGAGGTTGTGGCAGAGAAGATTCTAGCCATTCAAAAGGGGTATCCGGTGGAAATCACGGCGCTTGTCGGCACGTGGAGCGGGCCAATGGAGTGGAATATCGAATATGGGCCGGAAACACTCGGCATTGTGCCTGTAGCATATCGTGCGCATCGGCTGCAAGAACTGGTACAGTGTGCGCGCTTTGCCAAGATGCTCGGCGTGCCGGATGTGTGTACGCATGTCGGGTTTATCCCGGAGAATCCACGCGACCCGCTGTACTTTGAAGTTGTCGCGGCGATTCGCTGGCTCTGTGGTGAGTACGCGGCGCTGGGTATACGCTTTAACATGGAGACAGGGCAGGAGACGGCGCTGACATTGCTCCGCGTGCTGGAGGACGCTGACCGTCCGAACCTCGGCCTTAACTTTGACCCGGCGAATTTGATTTTATACGGGAAGTCTAATCCAATTGACGCACTCGGCATGGTGGGCAAATATGTGAACGGTGTCCATGCAAAAGACGGCCTGTATCCGGTTACGGGCCACGGGCTTGGCGAGGAAACGCCGCTGGGCGCGGGTGCGGTGAACATCCCTGCGTTTATCGCCAAGCTAAAGGAAATCGGTTATGACGGCCCCGTTACGATTGAACGGGAGATCGACGGCGACCAGCAGCGTGCGGATGTTTCCGCCGCGAATGCCCTGTTAAAAAGTTTAATGTAATCTTTGCAAAAAGTCAGTGCCAATGGCACTGACTTTTTTAATGGGTTTATAAATTTTCAATCAACTTTTTGTAAAAGTCTACAGCACCGGCCAGTGCCTTGACGTCAAGGTTTTCGTTCTGGCCATGAACGCTCGCAAGTTGACTGGCATTGACCCGAAGCGGAACAAAGCGTAAAATCTGATTCGAGAGTGCGGTGTAATAGCGTGAATCAGTGGCGGCTGTTACGAGATAAGGCATCGTGACAATATTGCCGCATGATTCACGTATTGCTTTGCTGACAAGACAGAATGCTTCTTGTGTGTAATCCGTGACCGGGATAGGAAAACCCTCGTTTATGACCGTCATCTCCACGTCAAACCGTGCGGCGCGCCGGCGTAGCTGTTCGTTTGCCACCTCACACGGTTCATGCGGTGCGTAGCGGATATTGGCGGTAACATATGCCTCCTGTGGAAGCACGTTGAACCCGTTTGAACCTTTCGCCGTGGTGAATGCCGCCGTCGTACGCGTCATGGCGGCGAGCGCGGGTATGCGCTCCGTCAGAAGCGGTAAAAACGGACGGAATAACCAAATGTTTTCCGTTAGTATCCGAACGGGAAAGGGAAGGCTGCGGCCAATCACGCGGATGATTTGTAAAAGGAAAGGTGGATAATCCTTGCGGAATGGGCAATGCTTGTCAACATCCGCCATGAACCGCCCAAGCCGCACGAGCGGCGTGTTTTTCCCTGGTGTGCTGGCATGTCCGCCTTTACTATGCGCGGTGAATTTGACATCACCCTGGGCCTTTTCCGTCACGCCGACCATGGCGAAGGCTCCCTTTATTCCTTTGATGGGGGTGTCGGCAATCAAGCTGCCCTCGTCCAGTATAAACCGGAACTGTATCCCGCGCGCAGCCAGAAATGCCGCGGTATCCGGCGCGCCTGCACCGCCGGTTTCTTCCGTACAGGAGCTTGCGAAATACACATCGCAGGGCGGTGTGTATCCGGCCGCCATCAATTCTTCCGAAGCACGGAGCATGGCGTACAGCGGCCCTTTGTCATCCAAAACGCCACGCCCATACAGGCGTCCGTCTTTGATAACGCCGGAGAATGGCGGCGTAGCCCATGCATTCGCATCGGCTTCCACAACATCCATATGATTCATTAAAAGCACTGGCTGTGCGGATGGATTCGTGCCGCGCCAGACGAACAGCAGGCTCCCGTCGAAATCATACTTCTCGCAAATGCGGTGCAGGTTCGGAAATAGTGCGGCCATCTGCGTGTGCAGTGCGTAAAATTTTGCCTTGTCCGCATTTTGCTTGCTGGAAACTGTCTCTATGTCAAGCATTTGCGTAAGCTCCGCAGCATACGCTTCGGAACGCGAAACATCCTCTGCGGATACATCCAACGACGCTGCGCGGACAATAGGAGCAAGTGCGGCGCGTATCATGCAAATGATGAGCAGTGCGGCAAAGCACGCCGCGATAATCCATCCAATCATAAAGCATTCCTCCGGGTGTAATAACAATCATGACGGTTACATCCCCGCGTCGGCATCGGCCTCCATATGGTCAAGCTTCCCTTTCTTAAAGAGGAAGAAACCGAACACCAGCGCAATCGCACCAATTGGGAGGAGCAGATTGCTTGTTTGCGCAATCATACTTGGCGCGAGGAGGCAGACGACCGTGCTTGCCAGCAAGGGTAGCGAGGCGAGGGTAAGGCTTTTTTTGTAGAACTTAAAACCGAGCGCGCCGAAGAGCGATGGTATCACCATATCAAATGCGGGTGCGAGGACGGGGCTGCTCAGCACCGGGGTCAACGGAATCATCGCAATAACACCGACGAAGACCACCGCCATCGTCACAAGCGAGCTGACCGTGACCGCCATCATGGAAACAAGCTCACTTTCCATTGTGCCGTCGCCGACATTGGCGATGGAGCGCGCATTCATAACGCAGGGGATTTTCAACCCGGTGATTTCACCCGTGACGAAAGCAATCGGCGTGCCGAGCTTGCCCAGCAGCGGCGCGTATATAAAAAATTCCGCAATACCGACAGGAATGTAAATGATGGCAACGCGTGCAAACCCGCGCCAAAACCCGGGAAGATTCAAAAGACCGCCGTCAATCGTCAGGCTGAATAGAAAAGGCGAGACTAGAAAAGCAACAGTGGTTGTGATAAGCGTGATACGGCTGATGCGGTTCAAACGGTTATATTCCTTTTGCACGTTCTCGTTCATGCTAGCACCCCCCATTGATTCATCAGCACAGCTGCCGTCATACCAATCAACATACTTGCCGCGAGGGAGAAGCTCTCCAGCCATTGGAAGCCCTTACGCTTGCCGAGTGCGTCGAAAATCAACATACATACGCCGGAGATACAAGTAATAACGAGCGGGCGAAAGCTTTGGTTCCGCACGGCGCCGCCGATGTATGCGCCGAAATATGCGCTGCACATGCCGATGAACATGCAGATGCTGGCATGGACGGCGAAGGATTTCTTTTTGGTTTTGGATGCGTCCTTTGGCTTCGTGCGAAGCTTGTCAATGTATTTATTCAAGAAGAAGATACAGCATATAAGCCCGCCACTGATACCGGCGGCCATGACAAGCGCAATGGCGCCGAAATCCGCCGCCGAAATCTGCGCGAGGTCGTTCATGCCATTGTAGCCCAGCGCTTGCAGTGATATGTCCGTCACTTGTATCTCATATTGCAATGCGCCGATAACGGATAGACGCATCCATGCCATGGGCACGCCGAGTGTGCCGCTTAGCGCAATCATGCCGATTAAGATGCTGACCGCGGGCAATACGGAAAACGATACGCTTGCAATCAGTAGCCGCCTGAGTGTGGCCGCCGGTATACCGGCATGCAGCGCGAGGGCGTAGCTTTTCAGCAGCATTCGGACGCACATCACAACCAAAAAGACCATGATAGCACCGCAAATAACATACATTTGCCATGAGTTGACCATTGCGGAATAGTTTTCCAACACATACACCTCCCAAGTCTTTCGTTACGCTTGTTCGATAAAACGCACCCCCTGTGGGAGTGCGTTTTGATTTGTGTTTTTTTGAAACTTTACCAACTCTGCACAACTTCCATTGCGATTTGGTTCCATTTTTGCAAACGCTCCGGCTGTTGCCGAACCGTGGAAATATCATTCAAAATAATCTCCAGCTTCTTACCATGCTTCTTAGCGACAGCGCAGGTTTCCATCAAATCTTTCCGGATGATATCCTCATCCAAAATAGATGCAGCAAGGAAAGTGGGGTTCGGTTTTGCCGACATAATGATGTTTTTGTCAAGCGTTTCAGCAAAGCGTTCCTTATCACTTGAGGGGGCGCAAGCAATCTTCCGCACATTCGGGATGCGCTTTAATACATCCAGCCTGTCGGAAAGCACCTCGCTGCAACCATAATACATCGCGCCGAATTCCCATGCAAGCTCCCGCACATACGGGATTTCAAATTCCTTGGTGATTTCCGGCGAGATGGAAGTGAAAAGCTGTGCCATACCGTATGCCCAAGAATGGTTCGTCACGCCGCCGCGGCTTTTACCGGGTGTTAAAAGGAGCTTGTCGTCATAGACATACGAGCTGTGGCAGGTATTCGCAACGTCGTGGCTGATCTTCATGGTGTTCACTTGCCGGATGCCGGCGGTGAATGCATTCGTCACTTTTCGGAGGAGCTTGTGAATGAAATCGGGGTTGTCCTTAATCAAAGTATAACACTTTTCCACGCCGAGCCACGCAGTCAATGTGTCCCAAATGGCGAGGTTAAAGGTGATGCCGTATACACGCACGGGCATGATGCCGGAGAAGATGTCCTCACCCTCGATAAAGCGGCGGCGCGTCTCCGTGCTGTCATGCTTGAAAGTTCGGTTTTGAATACGCGAAAGGTCGAAGTTTTCGTCAATTACAGGCTTGACACGGTGTGCGACGACGTCGTTTGAGCTGTATGTAGCGAAAGCGTCCTGCTCAAAATCAAGCCCGTAGCCCAAGTCCGTAATAGACATCGGCAGCTTGACAAACGGCTCCAGCACCATGTCCGCCGGGAAATGCTCCCACATATAAAGCTGACGGCGCATGGTTTGTTCAATCTTGCGCCAGTAGGGCTCTTCCGTTTGGCATTGCAAGCTTGCGTCCGCTTCAAGCTCATGATAAGGGAGCTGGTCGATGTTCACCATGGGACGCTCCATTGTGCCGCTGTTCAGCGCCTTCCAGAGCCTGATGGTTTCGCCATTGCGCGAATCCGCGGCGGCAGCCATGTATTGTTTGCCTAATTCCCTCAATATGTCACAATCTTTTTGGGATGCCACATCAATTCACCTCGGTTATAATTTTTCCAACAGGTACGATAATGGTAAGACCGGTATGCTACAATATTTCTGCAAAAAACGCGTGCGCCGCGTCATTGAAGCCAGGAAGACCCTCGTGGCCGAAGTCTGGGTAAATCAAAAGCCGTTTCGGCGTGGTAAGCTTATTGTATGCCGCGAATTGTGTTGAAGGCGGGCAAATTGTATCCATCAGGCCGATACCCCAGAGTACTTCGCCCTTGATGCGGCACGCCAGATACTGGATGTCGATGTAGCCGAGGGTGTGAAAAATTTCCGCCTCGCGCAGGTGGAGCGGGTCGTGGTTGCGGAAGAAGGTTTTCAGCTCCGCATACGCGCCGGATGCCAAATCCATGTCCCATACACGCTTATAATCGGACAGGAAAGGAAATTCCGGTGCCAGTCGCATGACTTTGGGCTCCAACGCCGCACAGGCAACCGTCAGCGCGCCGCCTTGTGAACCGCCGCAAGCGACCACCCGCGTTTCGTCAATCTCGTCCTGCGCCATGGCGATGCGCGCCATTTGCGCCGTGTCAAGGAAGATACTGCGGAATAGCAGCTTCTCAGGCGAATCGTCAAGCCCACGGATGATGTGACCGTGGTGGGTCGTACCCTTGACGGGTGTAATATCCTCGGATGTGCCGCCTTGGCCGCGTGCGTCCAGCGCCATCACGGCAAAGCCCATGGAAACAAACGACAGCTTGTCAGCCCATTCGCCCGCGCTGCCGGTATAACCGTGGAACATCAGCACACACGGCGCAGGCTTGGCCGCCTTGGCGGGCCGCAGATACTTCACATGCACCCGCGCGCCGCCCACACCCGTAAAATACAGGTCAAAGCATTCTGCACCGGGCGATTGAAAGGCAGACGGCACGAGCGTTGCATCTGTGCCCAACGCGTGCATTTCGGCAAGCGCTGTATCCCAGTATTCATCAAAATCCGCCGGGCGGGGGTTAATCCCTTGATAGGTGAGCAGTTCCTCCATCGGCATATCTACTAATGGCATGTTTTCCCTCCTCATAATTCCTTATTACTATCATAACCTATATAACGGATTTTTGAAAGAGGAAAACGAAATTTTTACCAAAAATAAATGAAAGAGCGGAAGGGCGGTCTGGCTCCATTGGCGCACCGTGTTTTCTTGTAAACGGCGGCATAAATCGCCAAAACAAAAATGGATGCCTCCCGGCATCCATTTCTACAACTCATAAAGCAATCTTGTTTATCTTGATATTTGTTGTGAAGATAAGATGAGTTTAATTTTAATGCAACCAATATACTTGCATTGCACAAAAAAGAACATATGAAAAACGGATGGGTTACCCTTTGAAAACCCATCCGTTTTATTGCGTTGTTTGTCAGTATAACAAAAGACGGCTTAGATTGACAAAAACCGCGCCTTATACATTTGGATTGTTACAACGCCGCAGACGGCTCCCCGCCATTGATTTTGGCTTCCCGTTCGGCAAAACCCTGTATGACGGCATCGTATGTTTTCTGCGATATTTCCGGAAGCTTGTCGCCCCACATTTCTTCCGCCTGCTTGAAGCCCTGAAGGAACGCGGATTTCATTTCCGCCAGCCGTTTCGGGTCGTTGCCTGCGACGGCAAAGGCGAAATCTAGAATCCGCTCTGACGTTTTCTTCACGCCGTAATAGCCGTCCTCACTGATGGATTCCTGCGCGGCGGTGCGGGTGGCTTCGTCAATTTCAACCATCACATCGCCTAGCTGCGAACGCAGGAGGCTATACATATCGTCGCCGTTGGCATTAAATGCTGTTTTAGACTGCTTTTCCAACAATTTCTCCACCATTTGGCGGAATGCTTCGGTCTGGCGGTGTGTTTCGGCCAGGATACTGCGCACTTTATCCGGGTCTGCTGCATTAAAAGATGATATGCCGAGGTCGCTCGATTTCTCATACACGGCGGCCGCGCCCGCATCCTGCCCTGTCTTGTCAGTCTCCGGCTTTTTGTCTTGTGTGTTGCCTTTTGTATTCACATGCAGTGCCGCCGCGACGGTATCGTCCAGCTTGCCATACTGTACCTTGTTTACATCCATGTTCATCATGCTCCTTCCAAGCCTTCGCTGCTATCATTACCATGCGTATATATCGGCTGATTATAGAAATAAATTAACGAGCTCTTTCAACAAATCATCCCTCAAACCGTTGTAATATAGCAATTGTTGCATCGTTCCCTTGACCTGCGCAACCCCGAGCTGACGTTCGGCCTCATCCGTGCATTCGATACCAAGGGCGCGCTTCACATTGTATGCCAGCCATTCCAGCATCCCCGTATTGCTATCATATAACGCGGCCCAATCCGTCGGCAATGCGCCGCCCGCGTTGTGGTATGCCTGTATGAATGCCCGCAGCCGCTCGTAGTCCACCCGGTCATGCCAACCCCCCGCCCAGCCGAGGGCAAGCTGGAACAGTTCCGTATAGGGATTGCCGTATTGCAAACATTCCAGGTCGATGATTTTTGGCGCGGCATTTTCCCATAACACATTCTTGCTGTCCATGTCGCCGTTGCAGATGCTGCGCTTGGCCGGAATCCGCTTCCAAGCCCGGTTGCCCGCGTCTTGCAACGCGTACAGCAAATCGCGGTTGTCCGCCAGTAACCCGGCGATGTCCGCATCCTGCGCAGTTGCCAACGCAATGTATTCATCAAATGGGATGTTAAGCGCCGTGGTTTCCGAAGGCGCATCTGCACGCTCGATATTGTGTATCTGCGCCAGCAATTTTCCAATCACGGCGCAATGTGCGGGTGTGATGTTTTCGGGAGATAGCGCTGCACCTGTACTCCAGTCAAACACATAAAAGTATTGCCCGTCCAGTTGTTGCATTTTTTTGCCGTGGAATTCCAAGGCGGGTACAACCGGCAGGCCGCGTGCTTGTAATACCGTTTCCAACCGCTCCGCCAGTGCATAATTTGCATGAGCATCAGGCCGCCGCATGATGGCGGGGTTTAATAACTTTACGGCATACGCCCCCTTTGCCGTGTTGAGCCGGTACATTTTATGCATCAGACCGCCGGATACCTGTTCCGCCGGGGTGGTCGGTATGCCGAAGCCAAGCGCAACGGCAATGCGGCATACATATTCTTTAGTGTCCATTCCATCACCTCATGATATGGTAAGCTGTGATGTGAGCCAGTCCATCACATGCCGCACGGCTTCGTCCGCTGTATTGTTCAACGCGTGGTTTCCCTGTTCAAGCTCGATAAGTGTGGCAGGCAGCCCGACGTGTGTCATGAGCTGATATGCCATTTGCGCGTCGGCACAACGGTAGGGATTGTCTTGTAAGCCTTGCAGGAATAATACTGGGCACTGCACATCGCCTATCGTGTATATCGGTGCGTTGGCAACCGTGTCGGCATAAAAGTCAATACCGAAATCGACACCGAATAGAGGTCGCGTGTCCCCGGCCAGCAGTGCAGCGCCATGCTCCGCCAGCGTTTTTCCGGGGCCGCCGTTGTTCATGCCGATGTGTGCGCTTATGCAGGTGCCAACGGAAATCAAAAAAGCAATGCGGTTATCACGTGCCGCCAATCGCAACGCCGCGGTGGAGCCGGAACTGAAGGCGTAACATCCGGTTTTGTGTGGATTTGCGAATGGCTGCGTCACGCACCAGTCCATCACGTTCGACAAATTCTCCGCCCAGCGGCGGTAGGTCATGAGGCGGTAATCACCGCCGGTCTCCCCGCAGCCAAAGAAATCAAAGGTGACAAAGGCAATACCGGATGCCAGTGCTTTTTCGCACAACAATGATACCGGTGCGGAAAGGGAACGGTTCCCACCCCAGCCGTGGCAATATATGACGACGGGCAGGTTGGCCGCGTGTGCGCCGGGGAGGTATACGGTACCTTTGGTTTCATCGTCGTTTGCAAGTAGAAAGTCAAATGAATACATGTGCCGCCTCCTTTTGCATGTATACGAAAATGGCGAATGATATGATATATCATTCGCCATTTTGCATGACCCGTAGGAGAATCGAACTCCTGTTTCAGCCTTGAGAGGGCCGTGTCTTAACCGCTTGACCAACGGGCCGCGCTTTAACGCCATGTTAGTATAATACATCTTGCGCCGCTTGTCAATACGGAAATTGTATTTTTTTATGTATACTGCCCCGCGACAATCGCGGGGCAGGTCGTTATGCTATATAATCAGTAGCCAATACCCTGGCGTACCCGCAGCGGCAGGCTCTCCGTCAAGTGTCTTAAATTGGCGGAAGCCAAGGCGTGCGGCGGCACGGTGCTCGTTTTCGTCATACAAGCCAGGCACGCCGAGAACAAAGCGCGTCATAATTCCTTGTGAGAGCTTCCCGAGGATGAGATGGTTATTCTGTTCATAGCTTTTTCGGAGGAAATCGCTGTCCAGCAAGCGCGGCATGTCAAACGGGAGCTGTTTCAATTCATCGAGGCTGATGCGCACCCACTGTACATCTACGTTTTGTTTTTCGAAGGGTGCTACAGGCGTGTTTGTTTCGAAAAGCTTCCATATGTCCAGTAACTCCTTACCGGACGGAAGTGTTTTTTCTTCCGACGGTGGTGTTTCTTCTAAAGGCGGCGCTTCTTCGACCGGCGGCGGTTCCGGTATTGGTACTGTTTCCTCTGCGGGCGGTGTTTCTTCTATGGGTGGATGCGGCGTATCGGCTTCCGGCGTTTGAGGAGCGGTCTCTTCCGCGGGGCATGCGATGAAGAGGGTGTCCGTCGCATGGAAGTCCGCCACGGCAGCCGTAAAGTGTTCGTGGATGTCAACCGATTGCAAGATTTCAAAGCGCAGCGGCGCGGGCGCGGGTTCCTCCAATGCTTCCTCTTGTTCTTCTTCTGTCGGGATGTTTTCCGCAGGAGATTCTTCTATGTCGGGCGGGAAGCCGTTTTGCGGCAGTGACGGGCGCGCCTCTCCGGGGAGGTCTTCGCCGGGTGTGACGGGTTCAGGCGTGGTTTCGGGTTCTTCCTCGGGTAGGGGGATGGCGCTCGGCGGTTCCGGCAGTGTTTCCGGCAACGGCACAGGTTCCGGTTCGGGGGTTGGTTCCGGCATAGGTTCTGGCGCAGGTATGGGCTCCGGTTCCGGCACAGGCGCTGTTTCCGCCGGGCAACCGCATTCGGGCGTGGGGAAAATAAACTCCTTGAAGTTCCCACGCCAGACAAACGCGCCGCTGACTGATGGGTTTACTGCGCCGACAAGCGGCGCCGTCAGCGGATTGTTGCCGGCGACAAGGGCAACGACCGCTCTATCGTTCACACGTGTGCCGTCAGGCCCCGCATCGAAGAGCAGGCGCTCATCGGCCCGGCCGCGTTCCGTCGCCATAAAACGACCGAGCGGTATACCGATGCTTTCCGCATCGCCCGCTTCGATAAGGTATAATGTGTAGACTTGCCCTGGCTTCAGATTCTGCACGGAAAGTGTGAGCTTCCCCTGTGCGCCGCCGGCTTCCAGCAGCGCACGCCCGGCACAGGGCCGCGCCGCGTCCGCGCGGTGGCCGGATTGCTCTTCCCGAAGGATGACCATTTTACGGATATAGGGTTCGGACATAAGCGTTCCTCCTTGATGATGGCAACTTTTCGCAATTCTCTTCGTACATACTCTATGAAGGAAGTCTGGCGATTATGATTGATTTTCCTTGCGGATTTAACGTAAATCAGCTACAATACATGGTGTGGACGTGTGTATATTTGCGTCTGCGGAGGGAGCGAAGCGTATGCGAATGTTTTACAAAAAAAACAAAGCGGTCATTCACAAGGCCCTGTTTTTAGCGGGTTTTATCCTGCTGGTTTATTTGTTTATCAAATACCTTTTTGCCTATGTTGCGCCGTTTGTGCTTGGCTTTTTGCTCAGCATGCCATTGAACAAGGCGGCGGTTTTTTTTGAAAAGAAAGCGAAAATTCCGCGCGGTCTTTCCGCGCTATTTCTGATTGTTATTTGCATATTGCTGATTGCGGTGCTGGGCACCTCGGTCGCGGCGCGCATTGGGCGCGAGGTGGAGTCGTTTTCGGACAACTTACCGCAATACGCGGAGGATGCAAAGCAGATGCTCTTTGAAGCGCAAAAAACCGTGGACGATTTGCTCGACCTTGTGCCGGACGAATTGCAAGCGCCGTATGACAAGCTGGTGTCGGATTTGTTCAGTTCCGCGACATCGTTGATTGGCTCCGGCGTGCGCGCGGGGAGCGTCGGGCTTGTCGTTCGTCTGCCGAATGCTTTTATGACGATAATCCTGACTATACTGTCCACCTTCTTTTTTATCAAGGATAAGCGGCTTATCGCCGAATCCGTTGGCTCGAAAATGCCAAAATGGCTAACGAAGAATCTGGAAATTATACGCAAAGGGTTGTTTGGCGCGCTGGGCGGATATGTGAAGGCGCAAGCAATTATCATGAGCATTACGGCGACGATTGCCATTGTCGGCCTAGTGATTCTGGGTTCTCCTTATGCGCTGGTGATGGGTCTGCTCATCAGCTTGATTGACGCACTGCCCGTATTCGGCAGCGGCTTCATACTGTGGCCGTGGATTGTGATTTCCCTTGTCATGGGTGATTTCCCGATGGCGATAGGTTTGGCGATTATATACGGCTTGATTTTTGTCTCGCGGCAATTCCTGGAGCCGAAGGTGCTTGGCCAGCAAATCGGCTTGCATCCGTTGCTGACGCTGATGTCCATGTACGCAGGCGTGCGCATATTCAATGTGCTGGGCTTCCTTGTCGGACCGGTCATCGTGCTTGTTGTGAAGGCCATCATGAAATCGGATTTGGCGGAAGAAATTGTTGTTCCGACGTTACCGCCGGATTCTCAGGAACCGCGCGACACCGATACCGCCCCGCAGGTATAATCGCGCGGGACAAGGCATATAATTCCAGTGCTGTTTCCTAACAAAGAGAGGGTGCTGGATATGCTGCTTCGGCGGAAGCTGCGTGCATATGGCATGCGCGGTTTCGCTTGCCTCGCGGCCGGATGCGCGCTGGGGGTTATGCTTGCGTTTATGGCGGATGGTGCTGCGGTCGTTTTCGCGGCGGGGCAAATCACAAATTATCTACAAAGTGTACCACCCTCCGGCGGAGAAGCCTTTCCGGAGGCGTTTATCAAGCACCTCCGTGTGGGTGCGGCGGTTTGGTTGCTTGGTTTCTGGCCGCGCATGTCGTGGCTTGGCTATGTGCTTGCCGCGGGGAAGGCGGCGGCATTCGGGTATGCGGTGACGCTTTTCGGTCAATCGTATGGCATGTGGGGTGTGCAGAAAGCGCTTGCGTTGACAGGCTTGCAGCAACTCCTGCTTCTACCCGCTGTTGCCTGTGTTGCGGTTGCGTGCCGTCTGTATGCTTCGCGGGATATTCCGATGCGGGCATATGCGATACTTGGCGCGGGTATGATTGTTTTGGCGGCGGTTGTGGCCGCGATGGATGCGTTTTTGTGGCGGGCGATTTTATAAATGAGGTGACCATGTGGACGAGCTTCTCACGGCGTACGCCGTTTATATGCAGGAAAAACGCGGCTATAGCACGAATACGGTATCGTCATACCTGCGGGATTTGCGGCAGTTCAGGACGTTTCTGGAGGCGGAAGGGATTGATACCATGCAGTTCACGCGTGTGACAAAAACATCGGTTATGGCGTTTACGCTGTCCTTACGGCGTGCGGGTAAAAGCAGCGCAAGCATATCGCGAGCAATATCTGCCGTGCGGTCGTTTTTCGGCTGGCTTATCGCAAATGGACACGTCCGCGTCAATCCGGCAGCGGAGTTGGAATCGCCGACTGTCCCTAAGCAGCGCGATGCGAATGAAGCATTGACGACAGAACAGGTGTCCAACCTGTTGGCGCAGACGGCGGGCGATACGCCGCTGGCGCTGCGTGACCGCGCCATGCTGGAGGTTCTGTATGGTGCGGGTCTGCATGTAAGCGAACTAATTGCGCTAAACCCGGCCGATGTGGATTTACACGCGCGTGTGGTGCGGTATGGAAAGAACGGGCGGCGGATGATGCCGCTCGGCATGCCTGCGGCGGAAGCACTGCGGCAATACATGGAGACGGGGCGGCTCGCGCTTGCTAAGGACGGGCAGGCGGAATGCCTGTTCCTGAATAGGGGCGGCGAGGCCATGTCGCGGCAGGGCTGCTGGAAAATGATTCGCGCCCGTGCCAAGGCGGCGGGTATTGAAGAAACCGTGACGCCGCGTCTTCTGCGTGGGTCGCTTGCGGCGCATTTGGTGGACAACGGCGCGGATGCTGTCGCCGTGCGGGAGTTGCTTGGCCTGACGGGCGCCATACCCGGTACGACGGGCATGGCAGGGCTGGAGATGCTCCGCCGAGCGCATCCGCGGAACGGACAGGAGGTGCAAGCATGAAAAAAGAGAATGCAATGACGAGGCGCGTGCTTGTGCGGTCGTCTTTGCCGGTGTTTGCGGCAGCGGCGGCCTTTGCGCTGTATGCGGTTTTTTTACCATTATACAGGATGGTGGATGTGGTGTTGGCGGCGGCGGTTGCGGTATTGGCATTTATCGTTGTCGGCGTGTTCGTGCCATTCCGCATCTATCTTAATCCAGCGAAGGAAGCTGCGATACTTAACGAAACGGGTGACGATGCAGCGGACGCGATGCTCCTGACTTTGCAAGGCTATCTTGCGGAATTCCGCGAAAAGGAAGCGGCACAGCATCCGCTTTCTGTACGGATTGCAGAACTGCGCAGCCTGACGGAACAGATGCATGCACAAATCCTTACACATCCCGAACAAGCGCGGAAGCTTCGTAAGGTTGCGGAGTATTACCTCCCGACAGTGCAAAAACTCCTTGCGGCGCATGGTGAGACGGACAAGCAAACCGAACGGATTGAACATGTGCTGGAAAGTGTGGCGGATGCATTTCGGAAGCTGTTGGCGGATATGGACGCAAACCGCGCGCTGGATGTGGAAACGGATATCATTGTATTGCGGCAGGTGCTGGCGCGCGAGGGATTCACCGTACAGGATGACGCTGTGCATAATATAAATGAAAATGGTGATGCGGATGCGTAAGCGCAGGGAGCGGTTCGTATATACCCTTCGCGAGAGGCCGAAGCAGCTTGCGTCGGGCGGGTATATTGAGACACGGGACAAGCATGTGCAATATGTATACCGCACGTCGGCTCTGCGGAGGCTGGCGTGGGTGATGTTGGCGGTTGTCGTTGTTGGCGCAATCAGCATTCGAGGCGGAGTTGATTTGCGTGCGCGACGCACGGAAACGGCGCGTGTGTTTGACGAGGGCGCGAACGGCGACGGGTTGGGTATCCGGTATGATTTGGATACGCAGGTTGCCGTCACGCATAACCTTATGACTGTGGCCAAGCGGTATCTGCCGGAAAATGACGACGGCATCCTTGCGGTGGACGAGGCACGGGAGCGGCTGTTGATGGCGAAGGACATGCGCGGCATGTATGAAGACAGCGTTTCGCTTTTACAATGCGCCGATGCATTGCTGTCGCGTTTGTCGGATGTCGAAGTGAGTGAGCAGGACGCGCGGTATCTGCGTGGATTTACTACAGACTTGCACTCGACGGAGGTCACGATGGCGGCGGATGTTTACAACGAGGCAGCGGCGGTGTATAATAAACTGCTGGAAGGTTTTCCGGGCAGGATGATTGCATTTGTCAATCAAATAGAACCCGCTGCATTTTTTGGCCTTGCGGAATCAAGCTATGAAAGGAAGTGACAATATGCGGAAATGGATTGGTTTGCTCCTTTGTGTTTTGTTGTGCCTGCCGTGTGTGCCCGTGCTTGCGGCGCATGTGCCGGAAGCCGCTGTGAACGGGTACGCGCATGATTATGCGGGTGTGCTATCTGCGCAGACGGAGCAGAAGATATGCGATGTGAATGCCGCGCTGACTTCGGCAAACGGCGGAGAAATTATGCTCGTCACAATGGACTTTGTGCCGAACGGCGAGGACTTGCAGGTATACGCGACGACGGTGTTCAATACTTGGGCGGTGGGTGATGCAACGGCAAACAACGGCGTGCTTATCCTGTTTGCGATTGGTGAGGACAATTACGGCTTTTCTATAGGAACCGGTCTGGAAAAGGGGCTATCCGCCGGTGCGGCTTGGAATCTGCTGTTTGACGCAGCGGAGGATGCCTTTGCGCGCGGGGATTATGACGGCGCGGCGCTTGCGGCAGTGTCCGCGTTTGAGGCGCAGCTCTATACACTATACGGCGGTACGGGCAACATGACCGTACCCAATGGGAATACGGGCAGCATGGCCACGTCCAGGCCGCAGGTTCCTGCGCAAACTGGCGGCGGTGGGATGTTGGGTGTTATCGGCGGATTTTTCAATGTCATCGGCGGATTGCTTCGCGGGGTGTTATCGCTGTTAGGCGGACTGCTGGGGTTGGTGATTGTGGTGGCTGTGCTGGTATTGGTATTTGCCGTTCCGTTCCGCTCACGGCATAGGCGGCATACGGTGTACCCGAGGCGGCGGTTTTTCGGTTGGGGGCATCATCACCATCATCATCACCCGCACCGGTCTATCGGCGTGTTCGTGCCGCGGTCGCACCATGCAAGCCCACGGGTTGGTAATGGGCCGCGTCCGGGTGGTGGTTCTCTTCGATCGGGACAAATCGGCGGCGGGCAATCGCGCGGCAGCGGCGGTTCACGAGGCGGTGGATTCTCCAGCGGCGGGGGCGGCTCGCGGGGCGGCGGATTTTCCGGTGGCGGACGCAGCGGTGGGGGTGGCGGCTCACGCGGGGCAGGCGGAAGCCGAAGATAAATTTATGAACCACACTATCTGTAGTG
>JGI994J12354_10000163_pt1 | contig 63809 bp, 54 predicted proteins | sample IntmicLarv3ML3BL_FD_12354 | JGI IMG/M metagenome (IMG submission 12354) | reverse complement strand
TATAATCCATTAAAACATGTTCGGTTTAAAAATAAGAGTAACGAAGCAAGCTCAAGAGAGGTAGATTTAGTTGGTTTTATACTATTAAATCTATTACGGTTACGGTAATATATTTCTTTACGCTCTTTTTCTGTTGCAAGTAAATATTTATCTTCAAGTGAGATTAAAGATGATATTAGCTCATCAGCATTGTCGCGAATAATCTTATAAGTCAGCATCAGCTCACGGTTTGTATCACTAATATAGATTTGCTCCATATTATAATTGCTGAGAATATCAAACAGTACCGCGCCTCCACCAACAAACGGTTCAGCGTATTTTTTAATCAAACTTCCTAAGCCGGAAGGATATTTCATGCGGATGTTATCCAATACCTGTGCTTTTCCGCCTGCCCACTTTAAAAATGGCTTTACAACGGCTGTTGTTTTCGGCTGAAATCTTGCACTTCTGGCATCAATTGGCTTTGGAGCATTTTGTGGTATTAGCCACATATTACCGACTAGCTGCGCCCCTTTCACCCGTTCTTCCGAGCAAAAGATAGCCACACGACGTTGAGAAACACCCCAAATAGTCGCAGCTTCTCTTGCTGTCATAAAATTCACAACATATACCTCCAACACATATATGATATTATTATATTCTATATCGCGAATAAAGTCAATAGAAAATCAGCACATCATAAAAAAAGGAGCAATATATTTACCTCAGTCACCGCTCAAGGAGAGTTTTGCAAGGGTTTTGGAGTTTTGGCGCTCTTTTCTGTACGCGAGCGGGGTTTTATTCGTCTCAGTTTTAAAGACTTTAGTAAAATAACTCTGGTCACTAAAGCCGCATTTGATGGAGATGTCAAAAATTGACATCTCGCTGCCCGATAAAAGCTCTTTTGCATAGTCTATACGCATATTCGACAGTAAATCCGTGAAGGAAAAGCCCGTTGATTGTTTTAGCACGCGTGAAAAGTGCGCCGGAGAGAGCGCTGATATCTCAGCCACGTCATCGCGTCCCAAATCCTCGTCAATATGTTCACGCATATGAGCTATAGCAGTCTGGATTGATGGTGGCATCGGAGTTCTTGTTGAAGAATTTATAGCACGCATCATACGCTCAAGCATGGCTACAAGCCAACGACAAAGCTCTTCTTCATTGTCAATCGCCGCAAGTTCTGTAACAGAAGAGTAATTCGCGCCAAGCAGCTCATCAGCGTCGCCGCCCGCCTCAACAGCACTGCGGCTCATGGTGACAATGAGCTCCAAAATAAAGCTCTTCAACAGGTTTGAACGCTCACGACCCTGAAAGTAAATACCGATCAAAACGCGGTTTAATGACTCCCTCGCTGCTTGCGTATCGCCACGCTTAATAGCAGCTATAAGTATCGGCTCCTCTTCCAAATAAAGCTCGCGGATGGTTAGATAGTTCTGATCCTTTACGTTGTGAATAGTCTCGGCACGCTCACTCTCAATCTTCGCCTCTTTACGCCGATACTCTAAGAGAGCGGCATTGGTGAGATTATAGGCGATTGAACGATTCAAAAGGTCAACTGCCGCATGGTACAGATGCCCCTTTTTCGCTCCCTCCACCTCAGATGCCATAATCCCACCCAAAAGGCGAGCGTTCTCCATAACAGGCACAGACCACATAAGCCGATTATTCGGGCAAAGGGTCGTATACGGCTCACCCCAACGCACAGACTCTAAAATAACCTGCTCACGGAGCTTAATACAGTCTGCCTGATACGGACAAGGCCCTTCGTTACTGCTGCACAAACTGCCCAAAATCTGCGTACCATCCACAGAACAAAGGGACAAACTTATGCCATTTACGCGTAAATATTCATCCGCAAGGCGCAAAAACGCATCGCGGTGCAAAAGCAATAATCGATAATTTTTCTTAACATTTGTAGCCATAATACTCTATCCAATATTTATTTGGCCGTTCTCCACATTAAAGTGACTCACGCTCTTGACATTTCGTACGCCAAAAGCGTCGATATTGGTCGTGGTCACTATGACTTGTGCCATATCAGACAAGTAGCCCAAAAGCCCTTGTCTGCGATTTTCGTCCAGCTCACTCATAACATCATCAAGGAGCAAAATTGGCGTTTCCTTAAAAACACGCTCCAACATCTTAAATTCTGCGATGCGAAGTGCTAGCGCGACACTCCTACCCTCACCTTGCGAGCCAAAAGTACGGATATCGCGACCGTTGACAGTCACCGAAAGGTCATCACGGTGCGGACCAACCGAGGTTACCCCGCGCTGATAATCTAGCTCGTGGCGCTCAACTAACTTCTGTTTATAAAGTTCTTTTTGTTCGATAAACAGAGGCACATTCGGCACATACTCAAGCCGAAGGTATTCGTCACTCATAGTTATACCCTGATAAACAGCAAAGATATCCGCATTTAAATCAGCTATAAATTTATTCCTAATCTCTATAAGCTTACTTCCGTACTCTATAAGTTGCGCGTCAAAACTCTCAAGCAAAGGTGCGGAAAAATTTTCGCTCGCAAACATCTGTTTTAGTAATTTATTTCGCTGGTCAAGCGCCTTATTGTACTGCTTTAGTGTCCAGTTGTAGGTGCGGCTCATCATTGAGAGTTCGACATCTAAAAATTTGCGCCGAACAGCAGGAGCTTCACGCACAATATCAAGATCGGAAATCCAAAAGAGTACTGTCGGCACCAGTCCTGCTATATCTGAAAAGCTTCGCTCCGCCTTATTCACAGAGAGTTTTTTTCTGACACTGCTCGCACCTGACTGCGCAATGCCAATCTTTACCTCAAAACTTCCGCGCTGCTCACTGGTAAAATTAGCCAAAATATGCGCATCTTGCGTATCAAAACGTAAGAGCTCAATATCCTTGCCCACGCGCGGCGAAAATCCCGCAGAGGCGTAGTAAATCGACTCCAACAAATTCGTCTTTCCTTGTGCATTTTTGCCGGAAAAAATATTTACTCCGGAAAAAAAATTCACCTCTTCTTCGCTAAAATTTCGAAAATTTACTAATTTTATATTTTCTATGCGCATAATATTACCAAAATAATGTTCTACCTTTTGCCAAAATAACCTTTTTATGGTATAATGATATTATGAAGAAATATCTAATAATTTCAATAATAGTTTTATTTTGCGCTCATTTTCTGTTTGCGCAAGAGATAGACCAGTATGTGACCGGCATATCTGCTCCTTTACAAATACTAAAGATTATCGCAGTTTTAGTCGGCTACTACCTCGTGTACCTCATGGGTGTTACCATACCACTCAGCTCACTGCGCCTCTTTAACGGCTTCGACGGCAGATATTTTTTGTGGATATCTATCCTATTTATCGGCGGAATGTTTGTAACTTGGCTCTCATTTAAGATAGTCGGGAATAAAATCGGCGGAGCATTCATTGCCGTACCCCTTCTCTTTGGCTGGCACTATTTCATAAACAGCCGCACGGCTATCTCCGACCTTATGCCAAAATATGTGCTTTTAATCACAGGAATACTCACTATTTTAACCATTCCGTGGTTTGGACAGCTCTTTGAGATAAAAAGAGTGCATACCGATATTGATGATGAAGAAGCGAGCATACACTACTTTTTAAAAGAAAAGCCGAAAGTAGCGCTTATGACTGATATTTCAAAAACTTTTTAGGGTAAATAGTGTCTAATCTCTTGATGTCACAAGCAGTGAAAAACAGTTTTGTTTATGTACAAAAAGGGGCAATATTTTTGCTTTTTCTCCTTGCCGCTTTTCTTTTTTGCACGCCCCTTTTCAGCTCTATTTCCGCACAGAATATCTTAGTTGTCGAAAATAGCAGCAGCACGCTTTCAAAAGACATAGCTAACTACTACTCAAAGGCACACGCAATACCTGACAAAAATCGGCTTATTCTCACTGTAAGCACGAACTACTCTATAGATTTAGTAACATATATATCAAAAATAGAAAACCCCATACACGAGTACATCAAAAACGAGGGGATGGAAAAGCAGATTTTCTGCGTTCTCTTTATGCCCGACTTTCCGCTTGAAATAGTCGGTAACCAATATTCATACTCTATAACAGGACTTATCAGCGGAAGTAAGCTCACCAGGCAAGAGATCAATCGCCCGCGTAACATAGATAATCCTATGCTAAATGACCATTTTGCACAGCTAAAATCTTATAATGATGTGCTGATGTCAGCAGTTATTTTAGGGACATCAACGCAAAATATTAAAGATACCATTAATAATTCTATTTCACCCCTTAGCAACGAAGATAACATCTTTTATTTCAAAAATTACCCTATTGACCCACAAAATCCAAATAATATAGACACTTCAACAATAACAAAAGTAGGCAAACCCGTTGAAGTATTGGCAGATACAAAACAGCCGCCAACGGCAAAATTGCTCGGCTTTTACTCACAAGGTGTATATAGCGGAGTTACAAAAGATTTCGTTGACAAGATGAAATTTTCAAGCAAAAGCATCGCAGTTCTCTCACAAGAGTTTGCAGCGACAAATGTAAATCTTAAAGAGAATAGCGGGAATATACTCCTTCCTGTTGCAAGTCTCTTTAAAAAGAATGTCAGCGGCATCTATACAGACATTTTGAACTCAACATTTTATGTGCGTATTGACAAAGTGACCGCAGATTATCTGGCCGGATACAGCATAATTGAAGCATTTTATAACAATATGCCACGCCTAAACTCTACCCACATAATTATCGGTGACCCTCTAACACGTATATACGACTATTCTTTAGATGATATATCGGTGAGCATTAATGAGTCTAAAAGGGCAGACAATGAATACACCTTGCCACTCAACATTTCAGCACACGCCGGAATAAATACAACTATCCAAAACCTTTCTGTTTATCTTGACGGAAAACCGTTGGAGAGCGTCTTTAATTGCGGACCTGCAGAAATTTTAGTAAATATCGCCGGGCAATCATTAACCATTGAGATTGCCGCAAACACTACCCTTCAAGAGATTATAGCAAGAGTTTGCGAAGAAATAAATAATAACGCGACATTGCAGCAAAAAAAGATTTCTGCAACAGCTGACTTTAGGACAAGCACGGCAATAATTACTGCAAACGACTACCGCATGATTAATGCTGTGCGAGACGCTGTACGGGTAAACGTAAACAATATGGGTGAAAGCAATAATAATCCTCCAAGGGTGATAACCAGTAACCCTTCACGCCTAGTTGTGAGATTTGATCAAGGTTGGCAGAGCAATGTCAGCTATGTTGAAAAGAACGCGAGCGCTACCATCTCTTTAGTTGGCAGAAAAATTGATATTGGAGATAAGATAAGTATAAATATCTCAGGCGAAAAATTCACCGTGACTGTGACAAATAAGACTACAACCACGAGCGACATTATAAAGGGGCTTGCAAACCAAATAAACAGCTCAGAGGTGCTTAAAGGAGCAGATGGTGTGACAGCAGTTTTAGGTATGAATAATATGCCATACCTCTTCATAACAGCAAACTCTGCCGGCGCAAACGGCAATAATATCACTTATGAGGCGACCTCTACCGCAGAATCACTGAAGGCCTACCCTACAGGGCCAAAACGACTTGTTGGTGGTATTGACAAGGATAATCTGGTCACAAACATACATTTCCGCCTTGGCGAGCAGATAGTAGAAAGAAACTATCCTCTTAGCATAAAAGACCTTGCTCCGGGGAATCATAAGGTTACGGTTGTTGGCACTTCAACACATGAAACAGCAAGTGTTAAATATGCAACGCTTGACATTTTGATAAACGGCAAAAATCCTCTGATAAACATATCGGAAGCGGAAATAGATGCTACAGGTCTTGTAAAGATGAAGACTAACTTTTCACAAACAAACAGTCGCGAACTTATACTCAAAATCAATGGTAACAGATACCCGTTCAACCTCAATGCAGATACAATCCTCTTTGACGGCGTAAAGCTTGGCGCAGGTAGTAATAATATCACCCTTTCCACCATTTCCCACGACGGAGTTGAAAACATTTCAAAACCGTATGAGCTTATACTTCCTGTTTTTCCTATTATAAAGTCGATTTATCCCAATTTTGCAAGCACTTCAGGCAATACAAAGCATACGATTATCGGCAGTGGCTTTACCAAAGGTATGGATGTCAAGGTTGCAAAAAACAGCATAAAATCGCTCAACTTTATCAGTGAAAATGAAGTGGAAATAGTAACCCAACCCTCTATAGAGACAAACGGCAGTGTTGAAATTTTCATCGACAATACTGTAAGCAATGCCGTACCATTCACTTACTATAACCCAATCCCCACATATTTACACCTTACCCCGGAAATTGATATGGTCAATTTTGGCGGCAAAGTAAAGTACACAGCTACTGCGCTTGATAAATATAGATTGCCGATAAATAATGTAAAAATAGTTCTCGGTATATCCTCGGAAGACGCAGGAACCATAACGCAAAGCGGTGACTTTACGGCTGGTACTAAAGAGGGCAAGTATGAGGTGTTTGCCTTCCTTGATAACTTAAACGTGAAATCCACCATTATAGTTGGTGCTGACAGTTTAGACGCAGGCGAAATCCCTCTTTGGCTGACAGTTGGTCCATACACTGATGACGACTATAATGGACTGAGTTACGCCTACATAGATGAAGCAACGACACGACCGATACACAATAAAGCAGAAGGAATCCTTAAATGGCAGACTATAGCACCACTAAACGGATTCTTTGACCTTCGGCACTTTTACGGGGAGCAAAACTCTGAAAATGTTTTAGCGTATATGCATACATATATTTATTCACCAAAAGAGCAAGAGGTGAAACTTTATTACGGCTCAGATGACGGTATCGCAATTCATTTAAACGCGAGTAATATCATTACCCACAAAGTGCGTAGAGGATACACGCCATACGAAGATAGTATAAATATTAATCTCAAAAAGGGGTGGAACACGCTACTCGTCAAGGTTGACCAAGGCACGGGAAGCTGGTGTTTTGATATAAAAATCACCGCGCTTGATGGGCAGATTTTAGACGATTTGCGCTATTCACTTGACCCACAATAACCTTACTCTGCATACTCACCGAGCTGGCTCATAACCATTTTGTAATATTCGCCGCGTTTTCCCATGAGTTCATGGTGGCTGCCGCTCTCTTTTATCACTCCATCACCTATCACCATAATTCTATCAGCATCGCGAATAGTTGACAGGCGGTGCGCTATCAAAAAGCTGGTGTGATTCTTCATAAGTTTAAGTAGCGCGCGTTGGATATCCTTCTCTGTTTTTGTGTCAACCGAGCTTGTTGCCTCATCTAAAATAAGGATAGGGCTATGGCTCAAAAGCGCGCGTGAAATAGCCAAAAGCTGTCTCTGCCCTTCGCTTAGGACATCAGAGTTGCCTGAGACTAAAGTATCATACTTTTGCGGCAAACGGTCAATAAACTCATCAGCGTGCGCGAGTTTAGCAGCGTTAATTACCTCAGTATCGGTTGCGGTGGGGCGCGCGTAGCGGATATTATCCATGATACTGCCGGTAAAGAGTGTTGTTTCCTGCAAAACAACGGAAAAGCAGTTCTGTAAGCTCATACGTTTAATATTGCGGATATCCACCCCGTCAATATAAATCTTTCCACTGTCAACATCATAAAATCTGGTGATAAGGTTCACTATAGTTGTCTTGCCCGCGCCTGTTTCGCCGACAAGGGCGATAACCTCCCCTGCTTTTACACTAAAGCTGATATCTTGCAGCACCGGGATACTTTTATCATAGGAAAACGAAACATTTTCAAAAGTTACTTCGCCTTTTGGAGCTATAACATCGATGGCGTTCGGTGCGTCCTTACTCTCCTCGTCCAAATCAAGCACATCAAAAACTCTCTCAGCGCTCGCAAGCGCTGACTGAATGGTGCTAAAAATATTCGCAATGCCGTTTAATGGTCCGATAAACTGTTTTGAGTAAGTTAAAAATGTTATCACTACGCCGAGCGTAACCACTCCCTTATTGAGGAGATATCCGCCGGTAATCGCTACAAGCGCAAAGATAAGGTTATTTATAACATTGCTGAGCGGCATCATATACCCTGCCCATATTTGCGCCTTTAAGCTACTGTTAAAGAGTTCGTCATTTGTCGCCATAAACTCCCTTTTTACCTGTTCCTGACGTGAGAATGCCTTAACCAGCTGTATATCTGAGATGCTCTCTTCGACCATACCATTTAAAACACCCAAATGTTTCTGCTGAGCGGAAAAGTATTTTCTGCTGTTTGTGGCGATGATTTTTGTCAAAACGTAGACCAACGGCACAGCGCAAAAGACTACGATAGTCAGCGGAATGTTCAGCGCTACCATCATTACTATGGTGCCGGCTATCATCAGCACACTTGAAATAAGATGCGTTGTTGTGAGCGCGATTGTTGAGCTTATGTTGTCCGCGTCATTTGTAATACGACTCATGGTATCGCCGTGCGAGCGCGTATCATAAAAATTCAGCGGTAATCTCTGCATCTTTTCAAAAAATTCAGCGCGAAGTGTGTAAACCAATTTTTGCGAAACGCGCACCATGATAATCCCGGAAATGGTACTTATGAGCCAGCTTACGACACTTAACGCGAGCAAAATCATGAGTATTTTAAAGAGCAACTCTCCGTCGACTTTATTTAGATTTACGTCAAATGTGTTAAAAGCACGACCGGTAAAGTATGGCACAAAAACTCCAATCAAACTTGAAAGTATTGTCAAAAGGAGTGCCGCAATGATAGTTTTCCCCCAACGCATATATATTTTTATAATGCGTCCTACTACCTGTTTTCTGTTTTTTGCTTGCTTTTTCGGCATAAATCTGTCGTGGATGCCGCCACGCGGAGGTCCCATAAACATACTATTTTCCCTCCCCATTTATATTCTCTACTTGCGAGCTGTATATGTCCCTGTATATCTCGCACGACTTTAAAAGCTCCTTATGCGTTCCAAACCCGCGTTTTTTGCCATCTTCCATAACGAGGATATTGTCCGCGCCCATAGCTGTAGTTACCCGTTGTGTTATAGTTATCACGGTTTGCGCGCGATTTGTGAGCGCAACGCGAACTCGCGCTTCGGTAATGGCATCAAGCGCGCTCGTAGCATCATCAAGCACTAAAATCGGGGAATCTTTAAGGAGCGCGCGAGCTATAGACAGTCGCTGTTTTTGTCCGCCCGAGATGTTTACTCCGCCACTTCCAAGTACGCTTTCATATTCATGCGCCATCTCCTCCACAAAATCCGCGCTCGCAAGCGCCGATACTGCCTTCATCTCTTCCAATGTGACATTTTCATCACCCCACTTGAGATTACTCATAACAGTGCCGGAAAAGAGTGAAGTTTTTTGCGGAACAAACGCGACACTGCCGCGCACAGTCTCAATATCTAACTCATCTATCTTATGGTCATCAAAAAATATATTGCCGGAGTCTGTATCATAAAAGCGGAGCATAAGACGGGCTATGGTCGATTTTCCGCTGCCTGTAGGTCCGATTATCGCTAGCGTCTCCCCTCTTTTTATCTCAAACGATAAATTGCTTACTGCCGGAGTGCCGCTTCCCGCAGGGTAAGCAAAGGTTACGTCATCAAATCTTACCCCTCCCAAAAGCGCTGCATTATTGCCGTTTGAGATAAAATCAACATCCGCGTCAAAGACCTCTTGAATGCGCTCTTTTGAAATTTTTGCGCGCACAAAGGCGTTAAATACATTGGTCAAAATGATTAAGGACATCAAAATCTGCGACATATACATCAAAAAAGCGGTGATCTTGCCCGGGTCAATAATTTCAAGCGCAAACATTTTGCTTCCAATATAAATAACAAGCACGCTCGCGAGCCCGATAGTCAGCGACATAAGCGGGAAAAATATCGTAATAATAAGTTGCGCTTTTGAGCTGTACTCCATAAGCGCTTGGTTTGACTCATCAAAGTGCTTAACCTCTCTGTCGCCTGTGCCAAAAGCTCTTATAAGGCGAATACCTATAAGGTATTCCTGCACAACCGAGTTCACTTTATCGGTCGCAAGCTGTACCTTTTCAAAGAAGAAATAGCTGTATTTTAAGCTTATTAAAATAAATAGCGCGATAATTATCACCACGGCAAAGAGAATCAAGCTAAGCCGCAAATTAATCATACACGCAAGCACGATACTGCCGATACACATAATGGGAGCTTTAAAAAATATGCGCATCAGCCCATTTATAAACATCGAAAGCTGCCCGGTGTCGTTCGTCATTCTAGTTATAAGTGAACCGCTGACTATCCTGTCCACGCTCTCCTCAGAAAAGCTAATTATCTTTTCAAACAGATCATAGCGAAGTTCAGCGCCAAATCCTTGAGAAACGCGGCTCGCTAAGATATTGCGAATCACAGCAAACAGCGCGCCAAAAAAGGTGACAAGGAGCATCAGACCACCATAGTAAAATGTCTGACTGTTGTCACCATTTTTTACGCCGTCATCCAAGATGTGCGCCATTAGCGTTGGCCCTAAAAGATCGCAAACCGTCTCAAGACATACGCAAAGAATCCCTATGAAGAATGGGATTTTATATTTATTAAAGTATTTTCTATATATGTTCATTAAAAAACTAAACTATTCACTTATTTACTTGTTAATTATCTCTAAATCCTTGGTATCATATAAAACGCGCGCATGGTTCACCCGTATAAGCTCACGTTTTATAAGTTTATCTGTTCCCTTTTCATAAATTTCGCGGTACACATTGCCATTGCGGTAAACATCATCATCTTCACGCGTAAATTTTTCATCATCTGCCACTATCTCGTAACGAAAATCTATATCCCGCTCTGCTCTAAGTTCGCCGTGCAAATATTCGTCATCAGTATAAACCACAAGCTGAAATGTGTTATCCGTGTTGTTTTTAAAGCGGTAATCAATGTAATTATAAAATATTGACGTGCCGGTGCCAAAGGGGATTTTGCGGTTAAAATCCGGAAAAAGATCGAGCGCATCATGATGATGATGCTCAACTATATCGAGCGGAGAGTGCAAAATAAGCCAATGTATCAGGTTTGAAAACTGGCACATTCCGCCGCCAATACCTTTTGAAGTTTTGCCGCGACTGATGATAAGACCGTCTTTGTAGCCGTCCTTTGCTTTGCAGCTTCCCACCAGTCGCCAAAACGAAAAAACCTCGCCGGGCTTAATAAGAATGCCCGAAACCTTTGGCGTTGACAGTTTGAGATTAGTAGCTTTATTTTCTTGCAGAGTTTGGTCAACTCCGCCGAGCTTGCGACGAATCATAGAAGCGTGGACAAACACCTCGACCTCGAGCGACGAAGCAGAGATTTCCTTAGCAAAGGGTTCGCGCTTTAAAATGTCTTTCACCCTTCTGTTTGTCCGACACTTTAAAACCGACAGGTTATACGTAAACGGCGAGAGCTCGCAAAAGAGTTTTCTTCGCGCTTTTCCCATAATTTCACCCCTCTTTTTTAGAGACACCCTCTAATCATTCGTCACATCGCCGTCACCGTTTATCGAGTATTTTTCACCCAAAAATTTCGGCTTTGGTTTAATAATCGTATAGACAAAATCCTTTGTCCGCGAAAGCTTTTCACGTAGTTCCAAATACTCATGCCCGCTATACACCATTTGGTCAGAGTTAACACCAACGCAAACGATGCCAAAGCGTTTCGCATTATAAAGCGCTCTGTAAATGTGAAACTTTTGCGTGACTACTATCGCGCGTTTTACACCAAAGATGTGAGCAGCGCGATACATAGTCTCATACGTTGAAAAGCCGGCATGATCCATAAAGATATCAGATGACGGCACACCATGCTTTATAGCGTAACCCTTCATCGCGTTCACTTCATCATAACCTATGCGGCCATGATCGCCGGACATCAAAAGTTTAGGTGCAGCTCCGCTTTTGTAAAGCTCTATTGCCGTGTCAAGACGGTGCTTTAACACCCAACTGAGCGTGCCGGTCGGTCCGTCAACGCCTGCGCCCAAAACTATCACGCACTCCGCGTTTATCTCACTTGCTCCGTCCACATCCGTCACAACGTTTTTTGTGGAGGATATCACTAAAATATTCGCGAAAAGCGCAACAAGAACGGAAAATATTCCAACTGTTAAAAGTATAATCACGGTCTTTACAAAGGGTGAGAGCTGCCTAAACTTTTTCATTTTTTTATTAAACGCCTAAGTGCGCGAAAATCTCCTTAATCGAGAATTTTGCGCCGCAAGTGATATGGTCAGCTGCCCCATAATAAACGGTAATAGTGTCGCCGTCACCATCCTCAACAGCGCCGCAACTAAATATTACGTTTGGCAAGAACCCTTCTGTCTCGTACCACGCTTCGGGAGCTATTATCGGCTCTTCAGAGCGCGCCAAAATACGCGTTGGGTCATTTGTGTCCAAAAGAACTGCACCCAAACAGTATACATTGGCATCGGTTGCGCCGTGGTAAATCTCCAACCACCCTTTTTCCGTCAAAATAGGCACAGCGCTGGCACCAATCCTACCGTCATCCCATTTGCCCGGGCGTGGCTGCATAACGAGCTTATGATGCCCCCAATGGATCAAATCAGGAGAATACGCAAGCCACATACAGGGTTGACCTATCTGTTTTGGAATAGGTCGGTGGAGAGCTGCATACATACCATTTACCTTTTCAGGGAATATCGCGACATCAAGATTTTCCGGGCAAAAGATAATCGGCCCCTTTTCGTAAGTTACAAAATCTTTTGTTGTCGCAAGTGTCACGTTGATTGAACTCTCATAAGAGACGCTCTTATATTGGATATAGTAGGTATCGCCAAGCTTTGTAATGCGTGAATCCTCTATGCCGTAGCTCTCTTCAGGTCTGTCCGGGAATATAGCCGGCGTATCTTCCACCACAAAATTAATGCCGTCCACGCTTCTTGCCAGGCGAAGGTGAGAGATAGTCGTAAGATAGGGCATTCCCTCATAAAAAATTACGCGCGGGTCGCTGTAATCTAATTTCGGGTCACTCTTATCAAACTCTAATATCTCAATCTTTGAGCTGTTATCTTCATAAAACTTTAGCACTGGCACAGAGACAAAACCATCTCTCTGCACAGCGCGCTCAGCGACTCTCAGCATAAGCAATGTCTCGTTGCCGTGCTTTATGGCTGCCGCGTTAAACGCGCAAGTCACCTCAAATTCCGGGCTTGAGGGCTTAACCATTGACTGTACCACAAGCGGATTTTTATCTAATCTTTTAGCTAACATTTATCTTTACTCCTATTTTTTTCTAATTATATCACATCACGCCATCTTTTGCAATAGATAAATCGTTGTATTTTTGGTGAAAATATAGTATAATATACTGGATGACATCAATATTAATGCTCGCGGAATGTTACCACCCTTTGAGAAACGGTGTGGTTACCTCTGTAGATACATTTGCAACCTCCCTTAGACAGAGGGGACATAAAGTAACCATACTGACTTCAGATCATAAGGATAAGGATTTATCTGACGACGAGATAAATATGGTTCACCGCTTTGCAGCAATTACCCTGCCCTTTAAGACCAATTACCCGCTTCCTATTCCGCTTATAGCCGGAAAGATGCGCGAGGTGATACTTGACGGCGATTTTGATATTGTACACAGTCAATCGCTCATGAATATGGGCAATGTCGCAAAATACACGGCAAAAAAGAAAAAATTACCTCTTGTTTTGACTTATCATACACTCATTGAGGAATATTACCACTATTTTCCCTTTATGCCGCCGAGTTCAGTTGCCACTATAGCGCGCAATATCAGCTATAATTACGGCATGAGAGCAAACCATATAATAGTTCCGGGCAAACATGTCTATGATCGACTGAAATCGTATGGCATTACGACCAATATAAGCGTTATACCGACAGGCATCAGCTTAAATGAGGTTGATAGCGCTGAGCCGATAGATTTAACCCGATACGGCGTTCCTAGTGGCGCAAAGAGCATTGTTTACGCCGGGCGTATAGCTCCTGAGAAAAATATTTCTCAATTTTTCGACACTTATGAGCTACTCGCTAAAGAGGTGGATGATCTTCATCTTATCTTAGTCGGTGGTGGTCCGCTCTTTGACGAATGTGTTAAGCGCGCAAATCTTTCAGAATACAAGAATAAAATACACTTTACGAATTATGTGCCAAAGAGTGAAGTTTTAGGTATTTTTAAGTCAGCTGACTTAATGCTCTTTCCTTCATACAGCGAAACGCAAGGGTTAGTTTTTGCGGAAAGTATGGCGTGCGGAGCGCCCGTTGTGGCTGTTGACAGCTTTGCCGCGCGTGACATCATAACGCACGGCGAAAACGGCATACTTTGCGAAAATGATGCCAACGAGCTAAAAAACGCTTGTATTGAAATACTTTCTAACGAATCATTATACAAAGCAATTCAAGAAAACGCGATAAAGCGCGCTAAAGATTATGACACAAATGTTATGACTGAAAGGCTACTTGAAGTTTATAATTCTGTACTTTAAAACCCAAATTGAGCGTTTATCTCAGCAGAAGTTTTCTGATACAAAATATCCTTGTTGTCAAATATCGCCAGGCGCTTATTCGCAAATGAGATAGCGCTTTCATCACGCAAGTATTTGAGGTTTATCTTCACGTTTGCAATGGCGCTGTTTAAAGCAGCGAGCGAAAATTCGTTAGCAACAAGCACATCGCTTAGAAGATTTGGGTTACACTGTTTTGAAAGTTTCAGCGCGAGATTTAGTAGTTTGTAGCTTATTTCAGCTATCTGCAGCGGGACATTCATACAGTCAATGAGCGCGTTTTGCATCATCTGTGCGCGGAGTTTTTTCTCCTCTTCGGTGTCCCGTTTTAAGGCAGAAATATCCGAATATCCCTGAAATGCCATAACGTCAGCAGTCGCAAGCGCCTTTAACTCCTCGATGAGTGCGGTTACATCTTCAAGCACTTCGCTCGCGCCGTTTTGGAACTCGGGATACTTTTCGTTCCCCACCGTATAGTTTGCGCTCATTGACAAAAGAGCGGCAGCAGTAGCAGCAGTTATCGCGGACGCGGAGCCACCTCCCGGGGTTGGGGATTTTTCTTTAAGCGCGTTTAAAAATTCGTTTAGCTGCATATCTGCTATCTGTTCCATTAATTTTTCTTATCCTTCTATTATTTTGTAAATATAGTCCAAAATCTCTTTTGCCGCATTCGGTTTGCCAAGTTCGCGGCTACGTAGAGCCATTTGGGCTATTTTTTCTTCATCATTTAAAATATTGCAAAGCTCTTCTGTTAACCGTTTAGCGTTAAGCTCAGCATCGCTGATAATTTTCGCCGCACCGTTTTTCAAAAAAGGCATGGCGTTTTCTGTCTGATGGTCGTTTGCCGCGCCTGACCACGGGATGATAATCATCGGCATACCGACTGCCGAGAGCTCTGAGAGGAAGGTCGCGCCGGCGCGTGTTATGGCAAAATCCGTAGCCCCAATGACATTTTCAATATCATCTCGGTACAATTGCGGATAATACTCAACCCCAGCCTCCTTTATGAGATCAATCGTAGTGTCATCATTGCCGCGACTTGGACCGGTAATGTGCACCACCTGCCAATTCTCTAAAAACCACTCGCACTTTGCAAGTTCAAGCAAACTTTTGCCGAGCGCTTCATTTATCGGTGTACTGCCCAAACTTCCGCCAAAGACAGACAAGGTCTTTTTGTTCGGGTTTATATTTAACGCAATAGAGCTCGCCTCTTTTGTCGCAGCGAGTATCTCGGGACGGATTGGGTTACCGGAATAGACGGTTTTCACCCCTTTTCCTTCAAAATATTTACCTGCCTCGGGGGAACACGCTATTGCCATATCCACAAATGAGGCGGCAAAACGGTTCGCCTTGCCTACGATGTTATTCTGCTCTAGGATTATGGTTGGGATTTTCAATTTATGCGCTGCGTAAAGCACGGGACCGCAAACATAGCCGCCGGTGCCGACAACTATTTGCGGACAGAATTTTTTAATGATTTTTTTGGATTGAAATATTGCGTAACCGCTGACAAACTCCAAAATCCCTCTGATTTGGCTTAAAAGTGACTTTAATGTCTTTCTGCGTCCGGCTATACCGTGAATGTTAATCGCCGCAAACGCAAAGCCCGCCTCGGGAACCTTTTTAGCTTCTAAACGGTCTGCCGTTCCGATAAAAAGGATGTCCGAATGCGGGCTTTCACTTACAACTGTTTTTGCTATAGACAAGGCAGGGTACAGATGCCCACCAGTTCCGCCACCTGTTAAGATAATGCGGATAGGTTTTTTAGTATTTATAGTATCTGTCATCTGTCTATGCCTTAAATCGTTTTTTTTAATCTTTTATATCGTTGAAAAGATCACCAAAGAGGTCGCCCAAAGTTGGGGTAAGCTCCTTCTCTTTCTGCTCTTGATCTTTTAAATAACTCCTAAACTCTGCGCGCTCAGTATCTCTCTTTGCGGCGTTTACGCTTAAAATAAGCTTTCGCTCTTTAGCATTTAAATCGGTAATTTTCGCAACCAACACATCGCCGACTTCAACTATGCCAACAGCAGTATCAGAGCGTTTATCGGATAAATCTCTGGTCTGTATAACGCCATCAATCGCCTCACGCACATTTACTGTCGCGCCAAAACTGTCAACCTTTATGACCGTACATTCAACCGTATCACCAACATTTGCCTCACGCCTGTAGACATTCCAAGGGTTTTCGGTTAACTGCTTTAAACCAAGGGAGATGCGTTTGCCATTGTCGTCAATGCGCAAAATCTTCACTGTTACTTTGTCTTTAACTTTTACGGCCTCGTTCGGGTCTTCAACGCGCTGCCAAGACATATCGGAAACGTGAAGGAGTCCATCAATACCGCCAATGTCAACAAATGCGCCAAACTCAGCGATTCTCTTCACAGTACCTTCAATCTCAGCACCCACTTTTAGGGTCGCCAAAGTCTCTTTGCGCTGCTTTGCGTTGTCTTCATCAGTCACGACTCTTTCAGACAAAAGCACGCGGTCATTATCTTGGTCAACTTCTAAAACTTTAACTGTCAATGTTTGACCTATGTATTTATCCATGTTTCTTGCGACTGTCATCGAAAGATTGCCTTTGGGGATAAACGCCTTAATACCCATATCAGCGATAAGTCCGCCTCTATTTTGGTCAACGATTAAAACGTCAACACGCTCACCGCTTGCAAGATAATAACTCATCTTTGCCCAAGCAGAATCATACTCTTTGGTATTACCGTCAGCAATGCCACCCTCTGCTACCACTTCAATGTCTTCACTTAACTCGATTATTTCTGTCATTTAAAATTAAACCCCACGAAAAGTTGCTTATAATAGGATACCATATTTTTGCTTTTTTTAAAAGGGATTTTACGGCAAAAATGAAAAAAATAAGCCGGAAAAGGCAAATTTTTCTCCAAATTCACCATTTCCGGCTTTAAAACCTGAGATATCGGCTATTTCTCACCACGCGCTTTTTTCGCTTCATTTATGAGCGTGCGCACCTTTGCTCCGCCTTTTCGCCCAATCTCTTCATAAAATTGCGGACCGTAACGTTCTAAGGTTGTTTGTCCGCCCTTTTTCCCACCTTTTGTGCCTATTTCCTGATAAAACTCATGTCCGTATCTTTTAGCGGTTGTAGATCCCCCTTTGCGTCCGGCTTCACTAACTGTCATACCGCTGCTTTTCCCGCTCTTTGCTGTCATGCTCTTTCGCGGCATGCTCGTCATAGTTACGGCCTTGACACTCTTTTTTGTCGGCACATTTGGGGTCATATCAGTTGTTTTGTCCAATTTTCTTGCACCCATACTATTCCCTCCTTAAAAGCATAAAAATTGCTTTTCCTAAAATAGTTTAACCCAAATTAGAAAGTTTTAGTTGGCTGCTTTGTTACATTTTCAAATCGCTGTATTAAAAACCGAACAAAATTCAGAATAAGCTGCTTGAGATTATCTCCACAAGTTTTTCGCTTCCTACCTCTTTTAGTATCTTTTTAACCTCATCTCTTCGTGTTTCATCGTTCAAGTAGACACCTATTGCCGTGGCCGCGTACTCTGCGACGCTACCGCCCTCGCTCAAACAATTTTTCAGCATTGCGTAACCTTCGTCTGTTCCGGTAATGGAGATAGCGAGCAATATCTGTTTTCGTAAAAAGAGGTCGCTGTTATAGTTGTAGAAATCATTTAAAGCATTAAATGCTTCTGTTCCTTTAAATTTCCCAAGAGCAAAGAGTGCGTTTTTTCGCGAGGTTTCGGTGCACTCATTGTATAAAAAGCGTTTTAAAAAGTCAATTGGTTCGCGGTCTATCTTCAAAACAGCCGCAAAGAGCTCTTCTGTCACCTCATCGGTCGCGCTGTCTGATGCGGCCTTTACCCTGAGCGCGGTTACCGCGGCCTCGCTCGCGATATAGCTAAGCGCTTTTATGGCAGCTATCTGCGGTTGGGTTTGTGGGTCAAAGAGGAGCGGTGCTACGTCTGCCGTCACCTCGGGCAAGGGAAGCGCCGCGATAGTGGTCGCAACTTCGCTCCGCAAAAACGCGCCCGTATCCTCATGTCCACCAAAGACCGGCTCAAGCTGCCGATGATTTAACGCGCGCCTTAACAAATCATAATTCCGATGCAGCTCATCAAACGCTTTTAGCCCCTTAACACATATAATCTTTGCCCGACACCCTTTGTCCGCCTTTATCGGGTCTTTTGCATTTAAAAGTCGCTCCAAAATGTTTGCTATTTCTCCGCTCAGCTCCACACATTTTAGCTTTATTACGCGCGCTATCGCGTTACTCACCACTATATTATTTGTGTCAGTAAGGTAGGGACGAAGCTCTTCCGCGCTCGTTAATTCTTGTATTTTCGCTAATCTGTTCTCTAATAATGCCACTATCATTCACCAATAATTTTTATAAGTACCCGTTTGTTGCGCATACCGTCAAATTCGCCGTAGAAAATCTGCTCCCATGTACCAAAGTCAAGCCGCCCGGCAGTTATGGCACAAACAACTTCGCGCCCCATAATCGTGCGCTTGATGTGCGCGTCCGCATTATCCTCATACCCGTTATGCGCATATTGGTCATGGGGTTTTTCAGGCGCTACCTTCTCCAAAAAGCGCTCGAAATCGCTGTGCAAACCGCTCTCATCATCATTTATAAAGACGCTTGAAGTGATATTCATCGCATTCACCAGCACCAGCCCTTCCGTGATATTGCTCTCACGTATAGCATCTTCCACATAGCCGGTAATATTTATAAACGCCCTTCTGCTCTTTGTGTTAAAGGTCAATTCTTTGCGGTAAGTTTTCATCGTTATTCCTCTATAGTCGCACCGTTAAAAGCTCTTTTCCAGTCATTGTATTGACTTAAATTATTTACGCCAACCTCAAAAATTCCGTCGGCAACGCTTGCGTCACCACAGGCAAATAGTGCTTGAAAATAGCTCCAACGTGTGCTTTCGGCAGCGATATTTATCTGTCCCTTAAGCCCCTTTCTTATAATAGCCAGACGGCGATTCAGCTCATTTACCGGCGTAAAACAGACATCGGCAAAGGGCGTTGAGGGTTTTGGGATTAAGCTTGAAACACCCATACTGACATTTATTTTGAACTCTTTTTTTATAGCCAAGGAAAGTCGAGCTATTGCCGCCACATCCTCGTCCGTTTCACCCGGAACGCCTATCATAAAGTACAATTTTAAGTTGTGTATTCCCACTTTCGCGGCATTTTCTACCGCTTTATAGAGAATTTCGTCCGTGGTGCTCCCCTTGCCCACCCGCTTTCTCAGCTCCTCGCTACCGCACTCGGGCGCTAACGTTATGGAGCGTACGCCACCTTTTTTTAAAAGGGTCAAAAGGTCAAGGTTCAGCGCTTTTGCACTCATGGAAGCAGGGGAAATTTCCCCTCCTTGCTCCAAAATATATTCGCAAATCGACAAAATCTCCGGATGGTCGGTCACCGCCGCTCCCACAAGACCGATTCTTTTCCTGTGCTCCAAAATTTCGGGAAATTGCTCTTTTAGTCCAACAAAACTTCTCATCCTATAAGGCGCATAACTGTGACTGGCAACGCAAAAAAGACAACGGTTATTGCAGCCGCGACTGATCTCAACAAGCCCCATATTGCCAAATTCGGTGTATTCCGTATAAATTTCGCTTTTTATCGGCATTTGGTCAAGATCTTCGGCTATTCTGCGCGGACGTTTTAGAAAATCTTTAAAGGTCATATCGGGCGCTAAATGCAGCAGTGGGATAAATACCCCATCTTTGCCCTCCAACGCGCTAAACGCCTCATTTTTCGGCAAAAAAAGGGGGTTAGCGTAGTCCGTGAAATCCTTTTCCCCGTCACCGCATAAAATTATGTCAAAAAAGGGCGCAATGGGCAACGGATTATAGTAGCAGACAGCACCTCCTGCCATAACAATCGGCGCGTTCTCGCTACGCTCTCGCGCATACGGTAATACACCACCTGCGGTCAATATACGGACAATATTGGGATAATCAAGCTCAAAGGAGATGGAAAAGAGAACAATATCAAACTCACTAAGCAATGTTCCGCTCTCCAAACTTTTGCCGTTAGTGTCTAAAAACGCGCGCTCGCAAACGACATCATCAAGCGTATTAAAAAGCCCGAAAATCGCCTGAAAGCCGAGGTTGCTCATGCCGACAGCATAAGTATTTGGGTAGCAGAGAACGGCGCGCTTTTGCCCCGAGCCCCTTTTTAGAATAGTTTCGTGGTTTAAGATATTGTGCCTGTCAAAAGTATCTTTATTTGCCATGGAACGCACAGCCCGAAGAGCAAGGCAAAGCGCCCTCAGGTGAGTTTTGAGCGCAGAAGTCAGCCATCGCACAGCCGGCGTTTGAAGAAACGTGGCTGCTAAAGGTGGAAACGAGCCGTTTCACCTCTTTCGAGCCACAAGCGCACACAACATCAGAGATTTTTTCAATGCTTAACAGTTCTTCAAACTTTTTCCCGCACGTCTCACATACAAATTCAAATAAAGGCATAGAAAACTCCTCGCTATTCGCTGTACGATACGCCCTGGCCATCGCTCTCAATGACTGTTACGGCGTAGACCATATCAAGCTCCTGTTTTAGCTTGGTGTAGAGGTATTTCGCGATATTCTCGCTCGTGGGGTTTGTCTTGTCAAAGGGCGGAATGTCATTTAAAAACCCGTGGTCAAGCACGCTTAAGACATTTGAAATAGTCTCTTTCACGATCTTGTAGTCAACGAGCATACCAAGCTCATTTAGCTCGGTCCCCTTTAGTTTCACCTCTAATTTATAATTATGCCCATGCAGATTTTTGCACGGTCCGTCATATTCTCTTAACGAATGTGCTGCGCTAAAGTGCGCAGATACCTTCATCTTATACATTAATAACACCTCATTAATATTATACCATAATTAAGCTTAAATATAAAGACCAATCTTTTCAAATCGAAATTATCGAGAATATATCTAAAAACCTCGTATTAAGCGACATATTCAAGTCGATAGCGTAGTAAGTCACCTATATTTGACAAACAAAGTACGATGTTTTTTATAGGTAAAACAACATTTTTACTCGTAAAAACTCGTAAAACCTCGTATTTTTTTGATTTTATTAAAAAGAATAGATTTCTGTTGCCTTTTCTTGATAAATCTGTTCTAGCAGCTACTTTAAACAGTAAAATTATACACTATTTAAGCCAAAAAGTCAAGTGGAAAACAGTGGAATTCACTATACAATTTTTATTGAACACCTCTAAAGAAGGTAATTTTTTAGCGGGGCGCACTTTTAAAAAAATGCACTCCGCTAAATGCAGTAAACTTAACGCGAGAGACAATAATTGTCTCTAAGGTAGCTCTAAAACTTGTTTTGTTTTTAAAGCTGCCCCTAATTTAAAACTTCATCCACACCTCCTGTTTGGTTTGATATGTGAGATATCCGTATGTCGCAAAATAAGAAAAAACAGTTGATTAAATAACTCACAGCGGTTAGTACTAACTAACTGCCATTAATATGTTAGCATAGACTAACTCATTTGTCAAGAGGAAAATTCATTTTTTTGAAAAAAAATAAAAAAATAATAAAAAAAACTTTAATATTGGGAACAATTGCAAAAAACCGTAAGTCTAATAGAAATAGACCAAGTAATATCTATTGGGGGATTTTTTATGAAACGAGTTATTATGTTCGCGCTGTTTATACTATCTTTCAGCTGTTTTATGGTATGTGCTTTTGGTGCCAACGAAGACATCTTAATACGCGGAATATATACCAATTCTCAAAAACTAATAAAGCCAAATCTAACAGCGAGCAACGGTTTTACCTACGCGTTGGACGAAAACGAGAAAGCTGTTATAACTAAAATTCCCGACAATAGCACAGAAATAGAGATACCGGTAGCCCTTGACGGGCATGAGGTAGTAGCCATCGTCGCAATAACAGCTCCAAAAACCTTGCAAAAGATAACGACCGCTGAGGATCACCCCTATTTTGCAAGCCTGGACGGTGTATTATACAACAAAGATATGACCGAGCTCTTGCTCTGCCCTCCGGGGTTAAAAGGGCAATACACTATTCCTGACACAGTAAAATCAATCGCCGATGAGGCATTTTACGGCTGTTCTAAGCTAACCGAGGTCATTATTCCCTCGTCTGTAACCGTAATCGGCAACGGCGCTTTTATGAATTGTACGGGCTTACAGTCTATAACTGTTCCGGACTCGGTAAAGTCAATCGGTAACGCGGCTTTTTGCTTTACTACTAACTTATCCTCAGTCGCGCTCCCGAAATCGCTGGAAAAGATAAATGACCACCTATTTTACGGCAGCGGGTTAACTGAAATCATTCTCCCCTCTTCCGTAACCGAGCTCGGCAATGATGCTTTTAACAAATGCACAGCATTAGTCTATATCAATTTAGGATACTCCTTAAAGACTATAGGCGACAGAGCTTTTTGGGAATGTACCTCCCTAAATTCAATAAACCTTCCGTATTCTGTCACCTCTCTCGGCGATAATGTCTTTAGACTTTGCAAGAATTTAGGGGTTATTACTATTCAGGATTCGCTGACCTCTATCGGCACAAACTGTTTTTGGGGGTGCGACAATCTGATTGCTATTTCCGTTCCGCAAATCTTACTTGCAAAGTTCAACGAAAATGTCCAATTTAAGTCAATCTTAGAAGAGATCGTCATCTTAAGCTCTGTGACATCAATACCCGAAAGTGCTTTTCTAAATTGTACCTCGCTAAACAGAGTAATTATACCAAACTCTGTAACAGCCATCGGTGACCGCGCTTTTAGAGGGTGCGACCTATTATCTGTTATTAATATACCTTCTTCAGTAACTACAATAGGCGATTACGCTTTTAACAACTGCCACAGTTTAACTGCAATAGATATTCCCGACTCAGTAACGACAATAGGTATGTGTGCCTTTGCAGGGTGCTCTAACTTAGCTTCTGTAACTATCCCCTCATCCGTGCTGTCAGTAGGCGATAATGCTTTTAACAACTGTAGGAATCTAACTTCAGTCAAGCTCCCCTCTGCTAAAACAAATTTTGGGGATAATGTATTTGCGTACTGTACAAAATTAGATACAGCGGAAAATGTAATCCCTGAAGAGTATACAAATATCTTTGGAACTCGCCAGAATTTAAAATCAATAACCATCTCAGATGCCGTAACCTCTATACCGAGAGCGGCATTTTATAACAATATCTACTTAACCACAGTTATTATTCCGCCTTCTGTAACCTATATAGGGGAATCCGCCTTTGCGAACTGTAAGGAATTAGTATCTGTTGATATTCCGGACTCGGTTACACGCATTGGCAATGCTGCTTTTATGGGCTGCATTAAATTAAAATCCATCAATATTCCAAGCGGAATGACAGTACTGGATAATTATATTTTTCACGGGTGTAGAAGTTTGACTTCTGTCAATATTCCTGATTCCGTGACGACTATAGCTGATCACGTCTTTAGTAGTTGCGTGGCACTAAAGTCCGTAAATATACCGCCAACAGTGACAACTATAGGTGACAACGTTTTTAAGGGGTGCATCGGCTTAACTTCAGTCACAGTTCCGGAGTTTGTGACAGCTGACAAGATAAGTCAGATATTCCACGGCTGCTCCGGTTTGAAATCTATAACCATTTCAGGTACTACGGTATTGCTCAATAATGATATATATAAAGGGCGCTCAGATCTGACCAATGTTATAATATCTTATTCTCTCGACTCAATTATTGACACGGCATTTGAAGGGTGCACCAACTTGACTTCCATTACTATCCCAAATTCCGTTTTGTCAATAGGCAACAATGCTTTTAACGAATGTGCGAGTTTGACGTCTGTAGCTATTCCCGACTCTGTTACAACAATAGGCAGGCACGCTTTTGCCGAGTGCGAGAGTTTGACCTCTGTCATTATTCCGCCTTCCGTAACTACTATGGGTGTCGCGGCTTTTCGGGGCTGCACCGACTTAACCTCTGTCACCTTGCCAACAAATATCACAAGCATTGGTAATGCTTCATTTGCGGAATGCTCTAACTTAACCTCTATCGTCATACCTGAGCGCGTAGAAAGGATATACGAACACGCTTTTTTGGCTTGCGAAAATCTAACTTCCGTCACCCTCCCATCCTCTTTGTCCCACATCGGGGCATCTGCCTTTGCCGACTGCAAAAAGTTAACATCTCTAACCATTCCGGGCTCTGTTACTAACATCGGCAAAAATGCTTTTGCCGACTGTTCCGAAGATTTTGTTCTATACGTTGAAAAAGGGTCAATAGCTGAAGAGTACGCAAAAGCAAACGGGCATAAATTTGAGTACGCAAAAACTCCCCTTACACTTAAAATAGAAAATGGAAAGATAGTACGGGAAGTTATTTAAGGGTATCTCTAAAAAACTGCTCTGCTTAACCTTTTTGTTATAAAACTTGCTTAAATTTGGGAATTTTGGTATAATTTATAGAGTAAGGAAATGTATGACAAGGGTAATAAAGACAAGGCGACTTGGTATTTGAAGGGCAAAAAAGATGAAGGTTTTGGAATCAGCAGAAAATTATTTGGAAACCATATATAGATTAAATAAAAAGAATACAGATGGCGTACACTCAATAGATATAGCGCATGAGCTAAATTTCTCAAAGCCGAGCATCAGCGTGGCTATGAAGAATTTAAAGGAAAACGGCTTTATAAATATCGACGACAAAGGGCATATAACCCTGACCGATGCCGGCACGGAAGTGGCGGAAAAGATTTACGAGCGACACACTCTTTTGACCAAATGGCTCATCTCTTTGGGCGTTGATAGGGAGACCGCGGCAGAAGACGCCTGCAAAATAGAACACGTTATCAGCGAAAAGAGCATCGAGGCAATTAAAAAGGGCTTGACCTAAATTCAAGGTCAAACCCTAAAATAATTCAACCAAAGACTATTGCTTATACCCTAAAAATAGCTCTTGCCAATTTGTATAGTAGGTGGTGTACTGCAAATACTGCACAGTGTCTTGACCCTCTTCCTTCTCTACCCTTTGAACGCCCAAACCGATGCGCAAGTTAGCAACACCAAAGAGCCCGCTGTCCTCGCCCAAAAATTCAAAAGCCGGAGTGGGAGTTACAGTAACATGAGCTGTGATGTCAAAAGTTGAGTTTTTCGGAACTGTCACTGTTATGCTCGTCATGACGTGTAGCGAACCGGTAGCGACCGACATCGGCATAATAGCTTTACCCTCAAGGTTAAAGTGCTTGACATCAAACCCAACCGAACCGCTTACATATGTTCCGAGTCGCGACGAGTTGTAAAAACCGTTCAATGAAAGAGAACTGATAACGATATCATAATCGCTGCCGTTATTTACGGTAAGCGTCACCTCTTGCGGCTGATTAAAGTAAAGGCGGTCAATACTCTTCAGCGAAACGGTAATGTTCTGCGCTGCGATTAACTTATTTACATCTTCCTTCTCAACCGTAACGAGTATACTCTGTGAATCGGCAATGAGTGAAAAACCAACAGAGGATTTTTTCAGTAAAAATATTCTCTGGTCGCCGATTTTGATATCCAGATCAGAGCCGTCCGGAAATGGGGAAACAAAAAACGACATGGAAATACTCTCGCCGACGACATCGCTGAACCCGTTTTTCAACACTTCATCAATTTTTAGTGTTGCGCGCCCTACTTCATTAGAAGCTTCTTGCTCTTCAACCTTCCACACCTCTGTTACTGTTGCGACCACTATCAGGTCAGCGGACGGCACTTGGCTTTCAAGCGGCGCATAAACCACCGAGAGGGCAAAGCCCGATACGCTAAACGCGAAGAGAAGCGTGAACACCAAAAATAAAGTGATTTTTCTCATATACTAATTTCCCAAAGATTTAAATTTCAAAAAGAGTGAACCGATAGTTTTAGAGGTGCCCTTAGATATTTCCCTTATACCCTAAAAACAGCTCTTGCCAATTTGAGTAATAAGTGATATACAACGCCTGTTTAATAGCGAGTAGAACGCCTGAATTATCTACACTTTGAGTGCCAAACCCGATGCGCAAAGTTGCAGAAGCAAAGAGTCCGCTATCCTCACCCAAGAATAAAAACGCCGGAGTGGGAGTTATTGTAACGTGAGCCGTGATATCAAGGGTTGAGTTTTTCGGAACTGTTACGGTTTTTTGCACATATCCGCCGCCGCCAGCCGGCATAACCACAATACCATTGCCCTCATTTTTCTCAATATATTTATCGTCAAGCTCAACCGAACCGCTTACATATGTCCCTATCCTCGGAGAATGATAAAAGCCGTCCACCGAAAGATAATTTATCACGATATCATAATCGCTGCCGTTACTTACGGTAAGCGTCACCTCTTGCGGCAAGTTAAAGTAAAAGAGGTCTATATCATTTACTGAAACGGTGATGTTCTGCGCTGCGATCACATTAGTCACATTATCTTTTTCATCAACAATAAGTCGGCTCTGTGAACCGGCAACGAGCGAAAAGCCAACAGGAGATTTTTTTAGCAAAAAAATCCTCTCTTCTCCGACCTGAAAGACCATGCCGCCGTGATCCATTATAACGTAACCGCCGGTCATCTTCGGAACAACAGGGAATGTCATGAGGATGCTCTCGCTAACGTCTTTTCCGAGCCCGTTTTTCAACACTTCGTTGATTTTCAGCGTTGCGCGTCCTGCCTCATAATAGCTTTGCCCTTCAAGTTCCTGTACCTCTGTGACTATTGCGACCACTATAATGTCAGCGGACGGCACTTGGCTCTCGAGCGGTGCATAAATCATCATACCGTAGCCGGTAATACTAAATACCGCCATCAATAAAACCGCATAAATAAATGTGATTTTTTTCATATACTAATCTCCTATTTTTTATTCATAAAAATTAAATCTGTTTCGCTCAGAACATCACCAAAACCATCTTTATATACACCATTTGCATCTTTAGATAATTTATAAGTCGGGTAATTCATTAATCGCAATCCTGTATCTGTTTTTGTAAAGAAAAATATAGTGTTTTCGCCTTCAGACAAAATATAGTCAAAGTCTATAGAACTCTTCGATGTTCCGGTTCCCATAATCAGCACATCAACGATAATCTCTTTTTGGTCTTCATCTAATATATCTTTGTTTGTTATAACTTCATTTATAACAAAAGTTACGGGGACGATAACATCTTCTTTTGCGCGTAACTTCAAAATAGTGCCGCCATCCATGGTTTTTGCTATATCTTCGGGCAATTTAACAGTAGCTTCTACCACTAAATCGCTTGCGCCAACAAGCATCCCCGCGGATAAACCTATCCAACACGAAAATGCCGGCACTACGCAAGCAGACAGTATTATTGATAATATAATGATAAACAAACCTTTTTTCATATTCGCCTTCCTTTAAAATATTGCCGGTACTATAAGACCATACGGATTTTCATCTTTCACAATTAAATTACCAGCTTCATCCTTGTACATTTTATAAATATAGTAATGTATCAGCTTTACTCCATCGTCTGTTTTTGTAAAAAAATAGACTGCTGTTTCATTTTCCGATAAGACATAATCAACAGTAGCAGTGCACCATCTTTTTGTTTTTGTTCCTAAAATAAGCACATCAACGTTTATTTCTGTTTCATTTTCCTTTAAGATGCCGCTGTCTTTTACGACATCTTTTATAACAAATGTTACCGGGCAAATTACATCTGTTTCAAGTTTATCATTGTAGGTTGTTTTAGTATATTCACCGTTATATTTACCGTCATTTAATGTTTCGGTTATTTCGCTAGGCAATTTCACTGTCGCCTCTATCACTAAATCGCTACTCTTTATTAGCTCTTCAGGAGGCAAATATGCCCATATCGAAAATGCCGGCACAACGCAGGCAAACAATAAAAGCACATAAATAAACGCAAAATTTTTCATTATATTATCTCCTGTTTTTATTATACGGTTACCATGTTTTCTTTACAAAATTGCCTGAATCGTCTCTAGATAACTTATAAGTCGGGTAATATGTTAACCGAAATCCTTCTTCTGTTTTGATAAATAAAAATATCGCTTTCTCGCCCTCAGACAACACATAATCAACATGTCTACAGCTTTTTATTATTCCTGTTCCGGTAATCTTCACATCAACCGTGATCTCGGTTTGGTTTTCCTCTATTGCATCATCGTTTTTTATAACTTCATTTATCACAAAAGTTACGGGGACGATAACATTTTCCGTTGCCTGTAGCTTTAAAATAGTGTCGCCATCTTCCATTGTTTTGGCTATATCTTCGGGCAATTTAACAGTAGCTTCTATCACCAAATCACTTTTTCCAACAAGTATCTCCGGGGATAAATATATCCAACACGAAAATGCCGGCACTACGCAAGCCAACATTAAAATCACATAAATAAACGCAAATTTTTTCATTATCTACTCCTTTAGTTATCTTCGCTTAGAAAAAGCGCCAAAACTTCGTCCCGCCTTTCCACCTGCACACGGCTCAAAATAGTGGCGACAAACTCAAATTCCCCCTCATTCTTGCCATCTTGCAGGAAGAAAATATATCTATCTTCGGGCGAAAAAATCATCCCGACATAGTCCATAATCATCGCGCCCTTTGGTGCGGGCGTGGGGTAAAGTAGCGTGACTTCGCTGTCAACCGTAATAGTTTCGCGCACGCTCATAAAAATTTCTTCAATCTTTAATGTTGCTCGCCCTGCCTCATAAAATGCTTTATCTTCCAAAACATTCGCTTCTGTCACTTGCGCCAAAACGACTAAAGTTGCGCTCTTTAGCTGCTCGTCAAGGGGCATACGCATCATCTGCGCATATAAGAACAGCGCGCAAAAGAGCATTATAGTTATTGTGAGCATGCTCATTAAATATTTTTTCATCATAAACTCCTCCTTAATGCTTACGGATATTATAGCACAATATAATGTTTTCGTCTACAGTTGTTTATCCGCTTTTTTGACATTTTTATTTAAAGCAGGTTTTCCTAAAGGTAATGTTGCTTATACAATAACTTCAGTCCATCCTCACCCTTTTTAAAGAAAAATAGTGCCTGCTCGCCGGTTGTTAAACTCTTTGAAAAGTCCGCGTTTTCTTCTTCACTATTACCGACCTTTTCAATGAAAATATTCACACTAAAGGAAGCAGTCAAACCATTTTCCGCTAAAATATCTTGACCCTTTAACGCCCCGACCACTAAAAATGTAGCTGTCGTCATATTTTCAGTCGTTGGCTCAACGCTAAAAACAACGTAGCTCCCCTCTTTTTGCAAATCCTCAGTCAAAAAGTTAATTGACGCCTCAACAACAACATCGCTCGCCGCTATCTTCTCTGCATAAGTCATATCCTGCGAAAAACAGAACATCGCGAACACTAATAATACTAAAGTTAATAATATTTTCCTCATTTTTTTATCCTTTTTTTATCCTTTAAATCTTCACCCTGCATTTGGCACAAATTTCAAAGTTAACATAAATTTGCGCTTTTCTTTTCATACCCTGTTCACATTCTTTTACCCTTCAAATCTTCGTCCTGTGCTTGGCGCAGAGCGCGTACTTTCTATAAATTTGCCCTTTTTATTTCATACGCCATTCATATATTTATATTAGACTTAAAATAATTCAAAAGGTTCCCGATTTTATAAAAATAATGCGCATAAAAAAGTTTTAAGGCAGTTGACAGTTGGGTACAAAAATGAGTATAATATATAGGGTATATCTAAAAACCTGCTTTGCGTGGGTTTGAGAGATAATTTTCCGTGAGACGCGGACAATATATTACACGCGATACTTAGGAGTGTTATGTAATAATATATTGGACAAAGTATCACGGAAAATTAGCCACAAAACCGCGTAAATGAGGTATTTAGAGGTGCCCATAAGATGGTATTTTATTTTAATGCCAATATCAAAATTTAGGAAAATTATTATATTAAAGGAGGCTTTTAATGGTAAAGGCCCAAAAACAGACTGAAAAAATCGTTGAAATTAAGGGACTCACAAAACAGTATCGTTTAATGAACCGAAAGACCATTGACGCTGTTGTTGACCTCAACCTTCATATCAATCGTGGCGAAACCTTGGCTATAGTCGGACCCAATGGCAGCGGAAAGACCACAACCATGAAACTGCTCTTAGGAATGATATTCCCAACATCAGGCGAGATCACAATGTTTGGAAAAGCCCCGGGCAATCTTGAGGCGCAAGGGAAAATCGGTTACCTTCCGGAAGCGCCCTATTTTTACGAATTCCTAAACGGCAGAGAGATTTTGAACTATTACGGCAAACTCTGTAATGTGCCGGAAGATGTTTTAAAGACCAGAATCGAAGAGCTTTTGGAGATGGTTGACCTAAAAGAGCGCGGCGCTGATATGCCTATCCGCACCTACTCACGCGGTATGCGCCAGAGAATAGGCATTGCAGGTGCGATGATTAATGACCCCGAACTTCTCATTTTGGACGAGCCGACAAACGGACTTGACCCGCTCGGAACAGTAGAAGTCAGACAATTTATCTTAAATCAGAAGAAGACCGGCCGCAGTATTCTGCTCTGTTCACACATGCTGAGCGAGGTTGAGGCAGTAGCTGACCGTGTAGCTATACTCTACAGAGGTCGCCTCATAACAGCGGGACCGGTAAAATCCTTAATACCTGAGAGTGACCAGTGGCAGATAACCGCGACTAACGTCACACGCGAAGGCGAAGCAACGCTCAAAGAGAGCGGCTTTGAAGTAAAATCGGGCAATGACGTTGTTGTTATAAAGGTCACAAACGCTGAGAATATTTACCGTGCATTAGATAAGGTTGAGAGCATTGGCGGCAAACTCGTTGAAGTTACACGTCCGCAGTCAACACTCGAAGAACAGTTCTTGCTTGCTGTTTCAAATGAAAAAACAAAAACAACAGGAAAAAAAGATAATGAATAAACTTAAAGGAATATTTTTAATAGCCGGCAATACCGTTACCGGAGTTATGCGCGGAGTTATCTTGAGCGTTATGCTCCTTTTGGCTGCGATTCTGATACTGCTCTCGCTGTCAAGTAACGCATTTGACAGCTCACAAATACGCAATATGCTTATGGACTCAGGGCTTGCTATCATAAGCGTGCTTGGCGCTATAATCGCTATTTTGACCGGGTTCAATATGATACCAAACGAGATAGAGACGAGAACTATTTACCCAGTGCTCTCAAAACCGGTTTCAAGATGGCAGTACATCACGGGAAAATATTTGGGCGCAGTAGGCATTAACGCTATCACCACAACGCTGCTCTCCATACTATTTTTCATCATTTACATCTATAGAGCTCCGGGACACGTCTTTGATATGCGACTCATCCCGGCAGTGTTGATGATCTTTGCCATACTCTGTACCCTGTCGGCAATCATCATATTTTTATCAACATTTATGTCTTGGATAGGAACAATTATCGTTACTGCTTGTATTTGGTTTGCAGGTAACTACGCGCAATTTCTCTTTGATATGACCGAACACGGCTCAGGCAGCGCGTTTTCCAAGAATTTGCTAGCGGTGGTACATCAACTGCTACCCAACTTCCAATCCATGGATATGCGATACTTGATAGTACAAGAGCAGGTGCCGAGCATCACCTTTAGCATGATATCTGCCCCACTCTTTTTGCAAGGCATACCGTATATTATTATCTGTATGCTCCTTGCGATTATTATATTTAATTACCGCGAATTATAATTATGAAACGAAAACATATAACAACAATAATATTACTGATATTTGCCATAGCGCTTTTTGCGCTCAGATGGCCGGCAAATGTATATGTCAGCGATGTAAAAACCTGGGGAGAGTACCGTCCGCCGCTTGGCGCAGGCACGACATTCTTCTCGAGCGTCTTTAGAGGCGGTGGTGGCACTCCTGCAGTGCTTGCGATGCTCGGCGGACAGAGATATATGGTAGCAAATATCATGTGGCAATACTCTGAAGTCCTCTTTCATGAGGGAAAATTGTATGAAATGGTCGCCCCATTAGATGCGACAGTCACACTAAACCCCTCGTTTGCTGAGGCGTGGTCTATTTACGGCTGGCACTTAGCGTGGAATATATACAGCTATACAGACAACCCTGTTGAGAAGAAAAAGTGGATGGAAGCCGGTACTAATGTTTATATTGAATCTATTAAGGCAAATCCTGATAAACCAAACTACCGCTTTGACCTTGCATGGCTTTACAAAGAACGTGAAGGTAATTACCGAAAAGCGCTTTTACTCCTTGAGCCGGTTGTCTTCCCCAAAGATGGTGAGAAAGTCTTTGAACCACGCACTATAGATGACATTAACCATTTGAAAAAACAGGAAGAAGATTTTATGCGCGAGATGGAAGAAGAGGAAGGTGGTGACCATGAAGGGCACGACCACGGCAGCTCAGACGACAGCTGGATTCTCGATGAGCGTAGATGGGACCACAAGAAGACCGGTCACCTATTAGCCATCGTCTACAGAAAATTAGCAGTACAGACAGGCGACTGGAGTTACCTTGAAAAGGCGATTAAAACTTATCGGCTTATTGAAAAAATCGACCCATATACTGATCGAGCAAAACTATTAGCAGATAACCTTGAGACAAAGATTGGCGATATGGAATGGCTGAAACAGAATCAACAAGACGATGCTAACGTAAGGCGCAACTTTAAACTGCCGACTATAGAATACAATAATCCTATTGAGGTTATCTATCCGGATAACACAACAGGTATATAAACGAAGGGAAAAACAAAAAAAATGGCATATAATATTACCCTCATACCGGGGGACGGAACAGGTCCTGAGCTCGCTGAGGCGACTCGACGTGTGATAGACGCCACAGGCGTTAAGATTGATTGGGAATACGCTGAGGCCGGTGTTGATATAATGGAAAAGCTCGGCACTCCGCTTCCCGACAGCACTATTGAAAGCGTGCGCAAAAACGGCGTTGCTTTAAAAGCGCCTATTACCACCCCCATCGGCTCGGGCTTTAGAAGTGTAAATGTTGCGCTTCGAAAAGAGCTTGACCTTTACGCTTGTGTGCGCCCATGCAAGAGCTATACAGGGGTAAGAAGCCGCTATGAGAACGTGGACATCGTTATTGTTCGCGAAAACACCGAAGACCTTTATGCCGGTGTTGAGTTTGACCTTGAGACGAGTGAGGCGAATGACATTATCGCTATGGGCGGCGGCAAAATACGCCAAGACAGCGCTATCAGCATCAAACCGATAAGTGTCAGCGGCACGAGAAGAATCGTTAAATACGCCTTTGATTACGCTGTAGAAAATAACCGTAAAAAGGTTTCAGCTATTGCTAAAGCAAATATTATGAAGTACACCGACGGGCTCTTTTACCGTGTTGCGCGCGAAGTGGCTGAGGAGTACAAAGACAAAATCGAGTATGATGAAATTTTAGTTGACGCGCTCTGTATGCGTCTTGTACAACGCCCCGAGGAGAGCGATGTGTTGGTATTGCCGAATCTTTACGGCGATATCATCAGCGACCTCGGTGCAGGGCTTGTTGGCGGTTTAGGCGTGGCTCCCGGTGCGAATATCGGTGAAAAGGGAGCAGTCTTTGAGGCAACTCACGGGTCAGCGCCAAAGTATAAGGGGCTAAACAAGGTGAACCCCACGGCAATGATTTTGAGCGGTATGCTTATGCTCAAATACATTGGTGAGACAGAGGCAGCTTCTCGCGTTGAAAACGCGGTAGCTAAAGTTTTAGCCGAGGGCAAGGACGTCACTTACGACATGAAGCCTACACGCACAGACCCAACAGCGGTCGGCACACAAGAGATGGCGACAGCTATCATAAGTGCCCTATAACAGGGTTTTTCCAATATAAAAAAGGAGTTTTACTGGTAAAATATGTGCACAATAATTTCTTGCTGATTTAAATTTTAATTAAAATGAACAGGGTTTTCGTTTAGGGGTTTTATACTCTAAGCTGTTATTGTCGTTCATTTTAGCTAAGAAAGTGCCTTTAATATTTTACTATAAACAACTTTAATCATAGGTAATAATTATCGCTTTAATGTTTACCGGAGGATGCGAAAAGAAGGTTCTTTCTTCTTATCGCATCCTCTTTTTCTGGAGATTTTACTATGTCTATGATACAGGTTACAAATTTGACCTTCGGTTACGAAGGAAACGCGGAAAATATATTTGAAAATGCCACTTTTTGTCTTGATACAAGTTGGCGAACCGGCTTTATCGGCAGAAATGGTCGGGGCAAAACCACTTTTTTGACTCTTTTACAGGGCAAATACGAATATCTGGGGAACATCACCCACTCTACGACGTTTAAATATTTTCCGTTTGAAATTATTGACGAGGGGAAAAGTTGTGAAGAGATTGCACGGGAAATAGCGCCTGAGCATGAGTCGTGGCAGTTAATATGGGAAATCACAAAGCTTGAGCTTGAAGAAAGCGTGCTTTCCCGCCCCTTTAACACCCTTTCAATGGGTGAGCGGAATAAACTTATGCTTGCGTGTCTCTTTTTGGAAGATGAGGGGTTTTTGCTCATTGATGAGCCGACTAATCACCTTGATATGCACGCACGCGAAGTGGTTGGGGAATATTTGAGAGGAAAGAGCGGATTTTTATTAGTCTCCCATGATCGCCATTTTTTGGACCTTGCAGTTGACCATATTTTGTCAATAAACAGGGCGAGTATTGAGATACAAAAGGGCAATTTTTCCTCATGGCAACAGAACAAAACATTAAAAGATGAGCGAGAAAAGGCGGAAAATGAGCAACTAAAGCGTGATATCAGCCGTTTGAATATTGCTGCAAAGCGCGCGGAAAAACGCTCCAACACTATTGAGGATAGCAAAATAGGAAACCACGTCGGTGATCGCGGATATTTGGGACATAAGGCGGCAAAGATGATGAAGCGCGGCAAGGCACTGGAACTGCGAGCCGAGCGCGTAGTCGAAGAAAAATCCAAACTGTTGACCGATTTAGAGGAGGCACAAAAGCTTAAACTTTACCCTTTGGAGCGTTCGGGATTTTTGTTGGAGCTAAAAGATATTACGATAAAATACGGCAAACACACAGCGTGCGAAAATGTGAGTTTCACATTAACGTCCGGTCAGCGCCTGGCGATTATCGGCAAAAACGGCAGCGGGAAATCGAGCCTTTTAAAATTAATTATGGGTGAGGATATCTCATACACCGGCACATTTTATAAGCCCGGCAATCTCAAAATGTCATACGTGTCGCAAGACACCTCCTTTTTACGTGGAAATCTTTTAAAATACGCTGAAGAACGGGAGATTGACACGAGTCTCTTCTTGGCTGTTTTGCGGCAGTTGGACTTTTCGCGCAGTCAGTTTGAGATTGGGATGGAGCGTTATAGCGAGGGACAGAAGAAAAAGGTTCTGCTTGCCAGCAGTTTATGCGATAGTGCGCATATTTACGTGTGGGATGAGCCGTTAAACTTCATTGATGTTATGTCAAGAGTGCAGATTGAAGAATTAATTTTAGCCCATAACCCTACTCTTCTGTTTGTTGAGCATGACAAGCATTTTTCATCTATTTTGGGCAATGATTGTCTTCAGCTTTAAGTAAAAAATGACAAAGCTTATTTTTTTTGATTTTTCTTGAAAAAATATTGTAAAATAGGGTCAAAAATGGTATAATATATATAAGATGATTATAATAATGGAACAGACAGCTTCCCAATTTGAGGTTGAAGCTTTAATACAGTCAATTGAGCTTGAAGGACTTCAAGCTTTCTTGAACCAGGGCGTAGAACGTACAGTTATAGCAGTCCTTGGTGTTGTTAATACAGATAAAGCCGGACTATCCGATAAATGGAGTATATTTCCGGGCGTTGAGAGAATCTCCCTCGTCAGTGAACCGTACAAGCTCGCCAGTCGTGCACAAAAGCCAAAAGGGACTACTATTAATATCCGCGGCCAAAAGGTCGGCAGCAAGGAAATTGTGGTCATAGCAGGTCCGTGCAGCGTTGAGAGCAGGGAACAAACATTAGCCATAGCCCAAGCTGTAAAAGACGCCGGAGCGCATATGTTGCGCGGTGGAGCATTTAAGCCGAGAACATCGCCTTACGCCTTCCAAGGTATGGGCGAAAAGGGACTACAGATACTTGCCGAGGCAAGAGACCTAACAGGTCTTCCAATAGTTACCGAAGTTATGGACGAAAACGATTGTGATGTCTCTGTGCGCTACGCTGACGTTCTTCAGGTTGGCGCACGAAATATGCAAAATTTCCGCCTCCTTAAAAAACTTGGAACAGTCAAATGCCCAATCCTCCTTAAAAGAGGCTTTGGTTGCAAGATTGAGGACTTACTTATGGCAGCGGAATACATTATGGCTGCCGGAAATCAACGTGTATTGCTCTGTGAGCGTGGCATTATCACCTTTGAAACTGCTACTCGCTTTACAACAGACATTAACGCAGTCCCGGTTATAAAACATCAATCTCATCTGCCGGTAATTTTAGACCCAAGCCATGCTACTGGTGATGCAAAATACATCTCTTCAATCTCGTTGGCAGGTATTGCAGCAGGGTGCGATGGTCTTGAAATTGAGGTTCACAATAACCCCAAAGTTGCTCTTTCAGACAGCGCGCAGGCACTCACACCGGACAAATTCGCTGAACTTATGAAACAAATAAAGAGAGTTGCTCTCGCTGTGGATAGGACTGTTAATACGATAAAATGAGACTTCAAGATAAAACCATAGCAATAATCGGACTCGGGCTCTTAGGAGGAAGTATCGCAAAAACACTAAGGGCAAGAGCCGAGAATATGAATATTATCGGCATTACAAGAAATAAAAATCTCCTTACAAATGAAGAAGCGCTGAAAGTTTTTACAACTGTTTCTACTGATATTGCAGACTTAAAAGAAGCAGATATTATTATAATATCTACACCCATAAAATCGATAATATCTATAATCGCAAAACTAAAAGGCATAGCTAAAAAAGGAGCTTTAATAACTGATGTCGGAAGCGTTAAGCGAACCATCATAAACGCAGCCACTGTACTGCCAAAAGATGTTTACTTTGTCGGCGGACACCCTATGGCAGGAAGCCACCTTTCCGGTTTTAACCATTCATCTTCTGACCTCTTTTCAGGAGTTACCTGGGCTGTATGCCCGTCTAAAAATGCAAACGCAAATGATGAAATTGTAGCTCTCGTCGAATTTTTGGGCGCAGAACCGACAATTATTAGTCATGATGCGCACGACAAACTTGTTTCCGCTTCAAGCCATTTACCACATGTTGTGGCAGGTGTTTTAGCTGACCATATATTGTCAGGCGATAATACCGGCGTAGAGCTCTTTATCGCCACAGGTTTTTTGGATACCACACGCATAGCCGCCTCTGACCCAGTTATGTGGGAAGAAATTATTAATAATAATAAGGATTATATTGTCAAATCCCTATCAGGATTTCAAAAACGACTGAATATTTGGCAAAAAGCCATTAAGGAAAATGATGTCGCACAGCTAACCGCGCTACTTGCAAACGCTAAACAAGTACGCGAAGGTGTGACTAAAAAAGCAAAATAGAGGTCAAAACTATGCAAAGCAGACAAATACCTGAGCCAACTGTTGCCAGAATATCATTATATTTACGTGCGCTAAGAAATATAATTTCTGTGAACCCCGGCAAGTTGACCATCTCCTCATCTGAAATGGCAAATATTATGGGCATAAGCTCGGCACAGATTCGTAAAGATTTGTCATATTTTGGTGGCGAAATGGGAAAACCCGGACGTGGGTACTTAGTCGCTGACCTTATAACACACTTTGAGAGTATTTTGCATTTAGACCGCACCAAACGGGCACTTATAGTTGGCGTTGGAAACCTTGGCAGCGCACTCGCCGGTTATAGCGGCTTTAGGAGCAGCGACTTTATGCTCTGTGCGCTCTTTGATTATAATCCGGTAAAAATAGGGACTGTAATTCATGAGCTTTTAGTACATAGCATTGATGATATTGTTGCTGTAAATAAGGAAGTTAAAGCTGAAGTAGGCATTCTTTGTGTACCTGCTGAAGACGCGAGAGATGTAGCACGTGTTATGGTTGCTAGTGGCATTAAAGTGATACTAAATTTCGCTCCTGTGCAGATAACTTCGCTCGACAATGTTATTATAAGAAATGTTGACCTCACAAAAGAGTTACAGATATTGAGCTATTACTTGTAATTTTTCCGCTAATGTGCTATAATTAATAACACTTTAAGTAAGAAAAGGTAGAGAGAAAAGCTAGAAAATGTTATACGATTACGAATGTAAAAATTGTAAAAATCAGTTTGAAGTATCACACGGAATGAATGAAAAGCCTGAAATAGTATGCCCTGAATGCAACTGTGAATGTAAAAAGGTTTTTAGCGCAAATGGCATTATATTTAAGGGATCCGGCTGGTATGTGACAGACTCTGCCCCCTCTTCCTCAACCCCTTCTGCAAAAGACGAGGGATAACCACACATCTTTTAACTGTACTGCTTGTCGAAGTTTCGCAAACGAATCGCCTCTGAGAGGTGTGAAATTTCTATATTCTCACTTCCCTCTAAGTCAGCAATTGTGCGAGAAATTTTCAAAATTCTGTCAAAAGAGCGCGCTGAAAGGTGCAATTTGTCTATAGCAGCACTTAGAATGTCTTTTCCTTGCTGGCTTAACGCGCAAAACTGTTTTATTTCGCCGCTCTTCATACCGGCATTGCTGGTAGTGTCGCTGCCAACAGAACTAAAGCGAGCAAGTTGAATATTTCTTGCCGCAATAACACGAGCGCGAATTGACCTGGAATCTTCTCCTGTTTGCGCGCTCAAAAGCTCATCTTTTGTAAGTCGCGGAACACTCATATGTATGTCAATTCTATCTAAAAGCGGACCGCTGAGCTTTGATTTATACCGCTCCACCTGTATGGGGTTACAGGTACAACGCCTTTTAGAATCGCCAAAATATCCACATGGACAGGGGTTCATGCTTGCGATAAGTTGGATGTCTGCCGGAAATGTACTGGCAGCAGAGGCACGCGAAATAGTGATAACCCTATCTTCCATTGGTTGGCGCAAAACCTCCAATGCACTACGCCCAAATTCGGGAAATTCATCTAAAAATAAAACGCCTTTGTGAGACAAGCTTATCTCTCCGGGTCGCGGAATCATACCGCCGCCACTAAGGCCGGCATTACTTATGGTGTGGTGCGGCGAGCGAAATGGACGGTTTAAAATGATGCCGCTTTTACTTATCATATTTGCGATAGAGTAAATATTCGTCACCTCCATAGCTTCATCTTTGGTAAGCGGAGGAAGTATGGTTGGAAGTCGTTTTGCAAGCATTGTCTTTCCGCTTCCGGGAGGTCCTGACATCAAAATATTATGCCCACCTGCAGCGGCTATCTCAAGTGCACGACGCGCAGCATATTGCCCTTTTACTTCTGCCATATCTACCGAGAAAATTTCGTCAAACTTTTCCTCAAACGGCTGACCAAAAACGGGCAGAACAGCGCCATCACTCGTAAAAATATTTACAACATCGTTTAATGTCTTTACCGGGTAAATCGGAACGTCTTCAACGAGCGTTGCCTCATTCAGGTTTTCTTCAGGTATGATAATCCCGCCCTTCTTAAGCTTTTGTGCTGTTAATGTGGCACTAAGCGTGCCTGTAACCTCACGAACAGAGCCGTCAAGGGATAATTCACCCAAAATAAGATAATCATTACTGTTTGCAGTGGTTGTTACCTGTCCTGTTGCAAGCAGTATGGCGGTCGCTATCGGCAAATCAAAGCTCGGGCCCTCTTTTTTCAGATCAGCCGGGGCTAAATTGACAACGATGCGCATATTGAATTCAAGCGAATATCCGCTATTTATTATAGCTGCCCGTACTCGTTCGGTTGCCTCTTTTACTGCGGCATCCGGCAGTCCGACTATCATAAATTTGCCCTTTGAGTCTCGGCTTTTATGTGTATCGACCTGTACGTCCACTTCTATTGCGTTTATTCCGACTATGCTTGCGCTGCTTACACGAGATAACATACTGCTTAATATATTCCCTTAAATTGGTAATTTTCCTTTTATATAGACCTATTTTCTTTAAATATTTACATCTTGGCGTTCTGCACTTAAAGATTGCAAGAATTCACAAATATCGGTTAACGGGCATTCGCCACACTTTCTGGTGCGGGCTTTGCAGAGATTTCTGCCGTGTATGATGCTATTCACATGAAAGCGCAAATAATCTTCCACAGCAACAATTTTTTCCAGCAAATAACATGCCTCATCTGCCGTTACATTTGACGGAATAAGCCCGAGCAACGCGGAAATGCGTAAAACGTGCGTATCAACGGGCATTGCCGGTTTATTGAAGTTAAAGAGCAACACGCATGAGGCGGTTTTTCTGCCCACACCGGGCAAAGAAGTGAGGAACTCTATTCCCTCCTCAACAGATAAGTCAGACAAAAAATCGAGGGTGATTTCCCCGCTTTTTTCGTGCAATATTTCAATAACTCGCTTAATTCGCGGACCTTTTTGCGCTGATAGACCGGCATAGGAAATTGCGGCTATAATATCTTCAAGAGGAGCAGAGAGTAACATATCCCAGCTTTTGTATCTTTCCTTTAAATTATTAAACGCCACCCACGTGTTTTTGTCTGTCGTGTTCTGCGACAAAATAGTAAAGATAAGCTCGTCCACGGCAGGCAAAACCCTTCCGGCATCACCGTAGCCGTACAAAGCGTACAACCTCTCGGTGGTAATTTTAGCTCGCTCTTTAAGCTTTGCTGTAATTTTAAAATCTTTAAATTTATCCATCATATTTTAGTACACCCAGTTATACCCGTTTGACTTAACCTTAACAACACCAATCTCGCCGGTGCGAAGAACGCTAATCCTCTCGGCAGCAAGCCGTTTTAATAATTCCTCATGCGGATGATAGCCGTTGCGATCATTTTTCGGACAACTTATAATACCGATATCAGGACTGACTGCTTTTAAAAATTTTTCACTGCTACTACCGCGAGAGCCATGATGCGCAACCTTCAATAGGTCAACATCTAAAAGTCCTTTATAGCGCGATTTTAAGAGAAGATTTTCGCCGACAAACTCAAGATCTCCGGTAAAGAGCGCTGAACTCTTCTTATAATCAAGGCGCACTACGATTGAGCTGTTGTTTTTGCTGAGCGATTTTTGAGCATTTCTCAACGGATACAAAAAAGTGAAGAGGGTTTCGTCATCTATTTTCAGCTTGTCGCCTGCTCGCACATAACGAAATTTTATATCCTTATACTTTGGGCTTCGATTCATAAATGAGAGGGTTTTATTCTCAATATTTTCATCTGCAATGATTATGTATTGCGGTTTAAAGGTGTCTATTATAGTTTTAAGCCCGTTGGTATGATCACTGTCATCATGGGTTACGATAATTGCATAAAGAGAATGTATGCCGTGCAACATCATCTGTGGTGCGACAATCTCCTCACCTACACTATTCAAGTCACTGCTTCCGCAATCTATCAAGATATTATGGTTGTTTTTTAGTTTCACAGCTATAGAATCGCCGCGGCTTACAGGAAATGCCAACACTTCAACATCGTACTCACCGGCAGTATTATAAAAATAGGTGCCCACGTAATACAAAAGTACGAGGAGAACTGCGATAATCGCAGCCGCGTAATTTTTATTACCGAAGGCACCCTTTATTTTTCTGTTTTTAGATCTTTTAGAGCTCACTTTCCGTGCTGTCACTCGGCATATAAAGTGCTAATTGGTCCTCTTCAGCCATATCCTCAAGCGCAAATTTGCTCACTTTAAGCTCACGCGGTATCTCTACCGGATATTTGCCATTTAAACATGCCAAACAGAAGATGTTTTGCGGCAAAGATACTGCTCTTACCATACCCTCTACAGAGAGGTAGCCGAGCGTATCAGCGCCAATCTCTTCACGTATCTCATCAATGTTAAGACGCGCAGCAATGAGCTGATTTCGCTCAAAGGTGTCTATCCCGTAAAAACAGGGCCATCTGTAAGGCGGAGAACTTATGCGCATATGCACTTCAGTTGCACCTGCCTCACGTATGAGTTTCACAATATTTTTCGTTGTTGTGCCGCGTACAATGGAGTCTTCAACAACTATAACTTTTTTTCCGCTCAAAGTTTCGCGAAGCGGATTTAATTTCATTCTCACGCCGCGCTCTCTAAGACGCTGATCCGGCTGAATAAATGTACGCTGGATATATCTGCTCTTTATAAGACCTTCGCCGTAAGGTATTTTGGATGCTTCTGCGTAACCTATAGCAGCAGGGGTTCCGGTGTCAGGTACTGAGATAACGATATCGGCATTTATTGGATGTTCTCTTGCGAGCTCTTGACCCATCCTGCGTCTTGCAAGGTGAATGGAGCGACCGTAGATATTGCTGTCAGGTCTTGCCACATATATAAACTCAAACATACACATTGACGGTTTGGTGTCAGGGGTGAGAATATAAAATTTCGGGTCTTCTTCGCCTTCTATGGCAACAAGTTCGCCGGCACCTATTTCCTGCATAAAGGTAGCGCCTATAACGTCAAATGCGGTAGATTCCGATGCTACTACGTGAAAATGTCCGTTAAGCCGACCTAGACAGAGCGGTCTTATGCCCCATGGGTCTCTAAAACCGTATATTCCCTTGGTTGTCATAACAGCAACAGAATACGCTCCTTGCATTTTAGCTGTGGCAGCTTTTATAGCTTCAACAGTATCGCCGCCGTTATTATCCACTTCATGAGCTATGAGTTTCACTATAATCTCACTGTCTGTTGTGGTATCAAATGTTATGCCCGTAGCTTCAAGTTCTTCACGTAAAGATGTAGTATTAGTCAGATTGCCGTTATGCGCTATAGCTATTTTTCCGATGGAGCTTTCTGCTATCATGGGTTGAGCGTTGCACTCAAAACTTGAGCCGGTTGTTGAATATCTTGTATGTCCTAAAGCTGCAAAACCGGTTAAGTTAGAGAGTGTATCTTCTGAAAACACTCGCGATACCAAACCCATTGCTTTATATACATTTATATCATGACCGTTTGTTACAGCTATTCCGGCGCTTTCTTGCCCTCTGTGTTGCAGGGCAAACAGACCAAAATACGTTATCCTTGCGACATCATTATTTGGCGCATATATGCCAAAAACACCACAGCCGTCTCTTACGGCATCATCATTATGAAAAAAATCTTCTTTACAGCATTCTGTCATTGTTTTGTCTCCACCGGCGCATTTTTTAGCGCCAATATATTATAACTCTTTTTGCACGGTATTGCAACTATCTAAAACATAAAATAACCCCAATTTTTATAGTTTGGGGTTATTTTTTTTAATCCGTTAACGGGATTTCTTTTTCCTTTTTTGTACAGCTTTTTCTTTTTTAGCTTGCTGTAATTTTATCTTTGGCTCAAGCTCTGCTATTATCTCTTTTAATTGGGCTTTGAACTCTGCAACTGTAGTCGGCTGCCCCATCTGTCCGCCGGTTTGCTGTAAAGATGCCTGCAGTGAAGCATCGGTTGAAGAAAACTTCAGTGCATTTTTTGCGGCATCATACGCTTCTAAGCTATTTCCGGTCTGTTTCATAAACATAGCTTTCATATAATAAAGATAGGCACTGTCCGGAGCATCCTTCATCAAACGGTTAAATCTCAAAGTAGCCTCATGAACTTTTCCTTGCATCAAAAGCCCTTCCAGCCCGCGAAGATTACCATCTTCGGCATTCATCTTCTTCTGAAATTTATACAATTTTATGAGTTGTGGACCTATCGTGGTGGCAAGAACTACTATTGCTATAACCAAAACTCCGGAGAGGATAAGCCCTGTCCATTGCATCCAAGTAACCTCAGAGCTAATCAAAAAGACTAAACCTGTGATAAGCGCTCCAAGTGCGACAACTATTATTGATATAAGCAGCCAACGTGGCAATTTACTCATTGTATATTTTTTTCCTTCAACTTAAATTAACTAATATATTATACTAAATTTTGCACTTTTTTTCAAGCTTTATCTAATTTATAGTAGCACTTTTTTCTAAAATATTACAATAAAAATGATTTCTGAATTGACTAATTTCTTAAAATGTAGTATAATTGAACTACTTAAAAAAAGAAAAATTAACAAAATTAAGGAGAAGTTGCATGTTAGATTACATACTAACCGAAGAGCAGACCTTTATAAGAGACGTGGCAAGAGACATAGCCACAAAAAAAATACGTCCTGTTGCTGCAGAATATGACATAAATGAGACCTTCCCATGGGACATAGTAAAAGACTTAAAAGCAGCTGACTTATGCGGCGTTTACATTGACGAAAAGTACGGTGGTTTAGGTGGTGACTCACCTATTATGAATATGGTTATCGTAACCGAAGAGCTTTCAAAAGCTTGTGGCGGTATTGCACTATCTTTTGCTGCAACAGGTCTTGGAACCATCCCTATCATAGTTTCCGGAAATGATGAGCAGAAGGAAAAATATTTGACCCGTGTAGCAAGTGGCGAATCTTTAGCAGCATTCGGCTTAACCGAAGCTAATGCCGGTTCAAATGTTGCCGGTATGCAGACTGTAGCTGTTGAAGACGGCGACTATTTTGTTATAAACGGCACAAAACAGTGGATCACAAACGGTGGTGAGGCGGATATTTACTCAGTTTTCGCTGTCACTGACCCGGCTAAAGGCGCTCGCGGCATCTCAGCGTTTATCATAGAGAAAGGCACTGAAGGATTTACCTTTGGCAAAAAAGAGGAGAAATTCGGCATCCGCGCTTCAGCTACCACCGAGCTTATCTTCCAGGATTGCAGAGTACATAAATCACAGATGTTAGGTCGTCGCGGTACCGGTTTTATAACCGCTATGAAAACTTTTGACCTCTCACGCCCCGGTGTTGCATCCCAAGCTGTGGGTATAGCAAGCGGCGCACTTGACCTCGCTGTTGACTTTGCAAGCAACAGAAAGCAGTTTGGCGTTCCCGTGTCATCATTCCAGGGTTTGAGATTCTTCCTAGCTGATATGGCTATGAAGGTTGAGGCATCACGCGCGCTCGTTTATGCAACAGCCCGTCACATTGATGCTAATCCCGGTCAGCGCTACACGCTCTATTCTGCTATGAGCAAATGTTTTGCCTCTGATATGGCAATGCAGGTGACTACCGATGCCGTTCAGGTGTTTGGCGGACACGGCTATATGCGCGAATATCCAATCGAAAAATATATGCGCGATGCTAAAATCACCCAGATTTACGAAGGTACAAACCAAATCCAAAGAGACGAGATAGGACGCGCGCTCATCCAGGAACTGCACAACAAATAATTTTAAACATATAGATTTACGGCGAAAATTTAACTTTTTCGCTGTAAATCTATTTTTATATTAAGTTTTAGGGTAATATAAATAAAAGGGGATCTCTAAAAACATGCTTTATGTGATTGTGCGAGATAATTTTTTGTGAGGCGCGGACAATATATTAAACGCATACTCGGAGCGTTATGTAATAATATATTGGACAAAGCATCACAAAAAAATAGCCGCACAACCGCATGAATGAAATTTTTAGAGGTGCCCTAAAGATAGGGGTAAATTACAATGATAAAAAAACTCACAATCTTGTCCATATTTATTTTGTCGCTGTATAGCGCTGTTTTCGCGGCTAATTTCACACCGCGAGGCGATTATAACAGCGGAGCGCACGACTATGTATCCATCGACTCTCCTCCTGTGCTTGAGGGGCGATATAAGTATGGTGATGATGTTCCTACTATTACCCCATCAAACGTTGTAGTGTACGGCGATAGCTATATAGTTGCGCGTGAAAGACAACTTCTCGCCTACTCTTTTGAAACAGAGGAGCTTTTGTGGCAGGTAACCATACCAAACAGCAGAGCCCTTTCAAATACTATAATGCTCATAAACGATAATGTCGTTGTTGCAAATGAGAGAAGTGTCATCGCTTACGACCCTAATACCGGAATGCAAAATTGGATATATAAAGCTGTTGACAAAATTAAGGGATTACCACCTTTTGACAGTAAATACCTTTATGTTTTGACAAATCGCCTTGACCTCGTATCGCTGGCAGATGGAACATCAACTCAAAATATGCGTGTAAATAACCTTACAGCAACCATCCCACCTGTTTTAAGGACAAACAGCCTCGTAGTTTTAGCCGGCAACGGCAAGATGTCTCGCTTTGAAAATGGCGTTTTAAAGTGGAACGCCGCTCTTACCAAAGCAACACTGAGCTTTGAATCAGTAGCAAATATTGACTCTATATTTGTTCAGTCAGAAAATACTATTTATTCGCTGAACGTCACCTCAAACACCTCACCCATACGTTGGGAAATCACAAGAAATGACATCTATGACAACAGTAACAGAAGAAATATCATAAACGCTAAGATGTCAACTACTCCGGACTTTCTGGCGTTTGTTACCACAGACGGTAGTTTGGTTAGAGTTGACAAGGGCGGAAAATACTTGGGAAGCGAAAATGGTATTAAATATTTGGCTCCCATAGTGGCTTCCCCAACTATTTTAAAAAATTGTACCCTACTCCGTATGGAACACGGACATATAGGGATTATAAATAGAAATAATGAGCTTATTTGGCTCTTCCGTCTTCCGACAATTGACGGCAATGTGCAGCTTGGCGAGTTCTTCTTTGCCCCTGACGGCACATTTTATGTGGCAGCGAGCGATGGTTATGTGTATAAATTTAACCCAAAAGCCGCTGATATTGCGCCACCAACTATCTTTAGTGCCTTTCCATCCGCAAATTACCGCCTCTACTCCGGTAATTTAGCACTTAACTATATTGGTGCTATTATGTATGATAACGGAATTGGCGTAGATGCAAGCAGCATATCATTTACTGTTGACGGCGCAAAAGTAAATAACACTATAGAATACAACACTAAAACCGGCTACTATTACGCAAAACTTGACGGAGGAGCACTAAAGCCGGGAGAACATATAGTTGAGATGTCAGTCTCTGACGTAAAAGGCAATAATATGCTTTATAAATCTGAGTTCTACCTCGGCAATAAGCTGACAACAGAAATTGTACAGATTATCGTCCGTGATAACAAAATCACGCCATCGACCCTCCAAGTAAAACCCGGAACCATAATTGAATGGATAAATGAGACCTCTAAAAACATCACACTGAGCAGCAACAATATAAGCTTTAACAAAACAACTGTTGTGCCAAAAGATAGAGCTATCTTTATAGTTTCCGATGATGTGAAGATTAACGCAGAGTACGCTTACAAAATAAACGGGACTATGGAAGGAACTTTTACTGCCATTTCTCCGAACGGTACACCGGCAGGATTCCCGGACATAAAACCTTCCGGTCTGCCAACCTTTGCTATTCCGGACTTCCTGAAATAAGATTGGTATAAAGTATGTTGACATCTGCGATACCAAAACTTGAAGGAACTTTAGAAGAGCGAAAAGCCAGAATAGTTGCGAATCTAAATAAGATGCACGCAACCCCCGACGACCTTGAGCTCTTTAACAAGGCCTATAATTTCGCATATGATTGTCACGCCGGACAAGTCAGGAAATCCGGCGACCCATACTTAATCCACCCTATCGCAACTGCATTTATCGCAAGTGAGCTGGAGATGGATTTGACCACAGTTATTGCCGGACTTCTGCATGATACAATAGAAGATTGCTACGTCCAAGAAGGAGAAAAGCAGCGCAAAATAGTTGCCGCTGATATCGCTGTTCGCTTTGGCGAAGATGTTGCAAAGCTTGTGGAAGGCGTAACAAAGCTCAGTAATATTCACTTTGACAACAGAAAAGCAGCACAAGCCGAGTCGCTTAGAAAGATGTTAATCGCAACAGCGAGCGATGTCCGCGTTATCATAATTCGCCTCTCTGACCGCTTACACAACTTACGCACCATAAAATTTATGCCCGAAGAGTCACAGCGAAGAATAGCTGAAGAGACACTGAAAATTTACGCTCCTATTGCTCACCGTTTGGGTATGTGGAAATTAAAGTGGGAGCTTGAAGACTTATCATTTCGCGTTTTAGAGCCCGAAATGTATAAATCCATACAGAAAAATGTTATGCGCACACGCGCTGAGCGTGAAGAGATTATTAACACCGCAATAACGCTTATCACAGAGCGTATGAAAGCTCTAAGCATTGAAGGCAGCGTTGTTGGTCGCCCCAAACATTTTTACTCCATTTACAATAAAATGAAGGGGCAAGAAGTCAATTTCCACCAAATTTTGGATCTTGAAGCTATACGCGTTATCGTAAACACTGTGCCTGAATGTTATAATATTTTGGGAGAAGTGCACTCCCTGTGGATTCCCCTTTCAGATATGTTCACTGACTACATAGCAAAGCCCAAACCGAACGGATACCAATCTTTACATACAAAGGTCGTGGGGCCGCACGGGCAGTCATTGGAGGTGCAAATACGCACAATGCATATGCACCAAGTGGCGGAGATGGGTATTGCGGCGCACTGGCATTACAAGGAAGGAAGCGCAGGAGATAAGAACTTTGACGAAAAGCTTGCGTGGATACGAAACCTTATCGATATGCGCCAAGAGAGCTTAAACAGCACTGATTGGCTGGAGGACATCCAGAGCAACCTCTTTAAAGACCAAGTTTTTGTCTTCACTCCGACAGGCGACATCATCGATATGCCCGTTGACGCGACCCCGATTGACTTTGCTTTTAGAATCCATACCGATCTTGGCGCAAAATGCGCAGGAGCTAGGGTGAACGGTAAAATAGTTCCCTTAAATTATAAATTCAAAAATGGTGACGTTGCAGAGATTATTGTTCGTGCAACGCAAAAGCCGAGCTTGGATTGGCTAAAGTATGTGGTGACAAACACTGCAAAAAGCAAAATCAAGCAATATTTTAGACGCGCAAATAAGGAAGCTAACGCAAAACGCGGCGAAGATGCTCTGCATGAAGAGGCAAGGCGACATAATATTACTTTGAGCGATTATATGGACGACGAGAAGATGTTAAAGATCGCTGAAAAGTACAATTTGCAGACCATAGAGGACCTTTATGCGCTCATAGGATACGGCGACATTACCGCGGAAAATATCTTAAACCGTCTTATCGGTGACAAGCCCAAGGTCAATTTTTTAGAGCAAATTAAAAGCACTGCCGTTGATAAGAAGGGATTTAAAGACAACTCTTCTGCTATCCATATAGCGACTGACGGAATTGACAGTATGCTTTACAAAGTTTCCCGTTGCTGTCAACCCATCCCCGGTGATAAGGTTTTAGGTTTTGTGAGCCGCGGACAGGGAATCATCATCCACCGCAACGATTGTCCAAATATAATCGCTATGACCGAGACCGAAGAGGCGGAACGAATCATTGATTTAGAGTGGCATGATACTAATGTCGGCTCATTTTTGGCAGAAGTTGAGATAATAGCTGTTGACCGCTTTGATATTTTTGCAAACGTCAGCAATGTTTTAGCTGAACATAAAATACCTATTCGTTCAGCAAAAATGTCCTCAAACAGAAGGAAAAACCAAGCAACCATAACTTTGCAGATGGAAGTTACGGGAAAAGAAAATATGGACAATGTGTTACAGCGGATAAATAACCTTGCAGACATTATAGAGATTCGCAGACGGCTGACAAAAAAGAGAAAAAAGGTTAACACAAAATCCAAAACAACAGAAAATATGGAGGAAAAGTTCGCATGAGAAGCATTTATATTTACGATACGGTTATAGGAAAGATAACTATACTCACCGAAAATGGTGCACTCACCAACCTCTATTTTGGAGCAGTTGATGTAGATGAAGATTACAAATATGAGGAAACCCCGCTCCACAAGCAGGCAATAAGCGAGCTGACTGAATATTTCGCAAAAAAACGTACAACATTTACAGTGCCTTTAAACCCTTCCGGTACAGAATTTCAGAAAAAAGTTTGGGCAGAGCTTACAAAAATACCTTTCGGAAAAGTATTGGCATATAAAGACCTGGCTGAAAACGTCAATAACCCTAAAGGATGTCGTGCTGTAGGGAACGCAAACGGCAAAAACCCCTTGCCTATATTCATCCCCTGTCACCGCGTTATCGCGAGCGACGGCAAACTCGGCGGTTTTAGCTGTGGGCTGGATATGAAGATAAAACTTTTAAGTATAGAGGGTGTCAAAATATGAATCATCTTAAATTTGTTGACTATTTGGTGCTGAATATGGTACAATTATACATACAGGAGTGATATAACTTATAAATATACGGGTATCATATGTTTATCACCATTACTTTGATTAACAAATAAAAAAAAGAAAGTGAGAATATCTATTATGAAAATGTCATTAAAGCTTACATTATTATTCCTGCTTAGTTTTGCAGTCGTTGCTATAGTTTCCGGCTGTTCTGCTTTTGCTGTTACAGTTTCAAGTATTCAGATATACCCTTCAAACATCAGTTTGCAAAGAAATAGCCAAGCAATACTGCGCATAGCTATCTACCCTGAAAATGCCTCAAACCGCAACATCACTTGGCGTTCTGAGAACCCTGCTGTTGCCATAGTTAATTCTGCAGGCATAGTTACGGGTATCTCTTCCGGCAGTACATATATCGTTGCAACATCAGAGAGCAATAATCGTGAATCTTACTGTGGTGTAACAGTTACTGATAAAGAGGTTAGACCTACAAAATTGACAATGGATCCTACCTCTATAACGATGGAAACGCAAGAAACAAGGATTTTAAACTTAAGCTTTACCCCTTCAAATGCTACAACGCGAACCGAATGGATATCAAGCAACACAAACGTTGCTGTAATTGACGATGGTGGAAGAGTAACAGCGAGAGGCAAAGGAACTGCTACTATCACGGCAAGGTCTGCCATAAATAATAACTTAACTGCCAAATGCACTGTAAACGTACTTGCTCCGCAAACTATAACCGGCGTGGATCTCTCAAGAACAAGCGCGACCTTATACGTAAATACCTTTGTCGAGATTGACGCAAAAGTTCTCGGGCAAGACATTCGTGACTCAACAGTCAGCACCTCTGTCACCGGCACATCTTACGTGAGTGTAAATAAAACCAATACCTCATCAGGCGCAAGGCTCAGAATCTCCGGTAAAAAAGCCGGCACTGCGACAATAAAGGTATACTCAAATGCGAACAGCTACTATTATAGCACGATCACCGTCACCGTGCTCGGCTATTAACTTTAAATAAAGGGTATACAGGCAAAAAATAATCACCGACAATTTAACCTAAATTGTCGGTGATTATTTTTATCCTTACAATAACGGAAATTCGCGGATAATTCTCCCTGATTTCATTTTCAACTTTGGATAGTAACTCAAATACTCAAACATAATCTCATTGCTTTTCGCTTCCTCCTCTGCCTTTGACCCTTTTGGAACATACAAAACTAATTTACGATAAACGACACCGGCATCATATCTTAAGTCTATTGATGTCTCAGGATTCAAAATAGTAATAGAAACTAACGCAGAACACGAATAAAAAGCGCGGTACGCAACTGATTTCACGGAAGTCGGGATTGAAATGGAAGTTAAACTTGTGCAAAAAGAAAAAGTGCAATATCTTATAGAACTCAATGCCTCAGAGAGTGTGACAGACGCCAATTTATTACAGTGGGCAAAAGCATACTCTCCAATGGTCTTAACCGAGTTAGGAATTATTATGGATTTTAAGGACTGACATTCACTAAAAGCAGACTCTCCAATTGATGTTACGGAAGAGGGGATTTCTACGGTAACAAGACCGGTACACCAAGTAAAAGTATAGTTACTTATTGACTTTATAGAGCTTGGGATAATGATAGATTCCAAAGAAAAACAGGAGTCAAAAGCGGAAGCACCTATAGAGCTTACGGATTTAGGAATTGTTATATTCTTTAAACTAGAGCATTTTGCAAACGCGCGTTCTCCAATTGTTGCAAGAGAATTCGGCAACTCGACAGAAGCTAAGTTTTTACATTCAGCAAAAGTAGAGGAATTTATTGACCTAACATTAGAAGGGATAACGATAGAGGTTAAGCTTGAACATTTATAAAAAGCGTTCGCGCCGATAGATGTCACAGAATCAGGAATAACAATAGAAGTTAAACCGGTGCAGCCCCAAAAAGCATTATCACCAATAGAAGTTACGGAATCGGGGATTATTATTGAGGTCAAATTAGCGCAATCAAAAAAAGTATTATCACCTATTGACTTAACATTATTTGAAAGAGTAACGGACTTTAGGTTAGGACAAGTATAGAAAGTTTCACCAAATTTTGCCAGCACAGCTTGGGGCAAGGTAACAGAGGTCAGACCTGTACAACCCCAAAAAGCATTAGCGCCAATAGAAGTTACGGAATCGGGAATTATTATTGATGTCAAGTTAAAGCAACCAAAAAAAGTGTTAGCGCCTATTGACTTTACATTATTCGAAAGAGTAACGGACTTTAGGTTAGGACAAGCATAGAAAGTTTCCCTAAAATTTGCCAGCAGGGCTTGAGGCAAGGTAACAGAGGTCAGGCCTGTGCAACCCAAAAAAACATGATAGCTTCTTATTGAAGTTACGGCATCGGGAATAACAATAGAAGTTAAGCCGGTGCAATTTCGAAAGGCGTAACCACCAATATACTTCACAGAGCTCGGTAATGTAATAGAGGTCAAATTAGAACAACCGTCAAAAGCATAATCGTTGACATAGAGCACAGGAGAAATAATAGTGATAGAGGTCACATTAGAAAGAGCTGAAAAAGCTTTATTGCCGATAGATGTCATAGGACCGAAAATAATGACAGATTTCAATTTTGGACAATTGGTAAAAACATGTATATACCTTGAGATTACATATGGTGAGATTGTAACAGAAGCCAAGTTTAAACAACCGGAAAAAGCATTCTGTCCTATTGACGTTACGGAATCGGGAATAATGACAGAAGTTAAGCCGGTACAATTTTCAAATGCGGAAACTCCTATCGACGTCACAGAATCCGGCAATGTTATAGAAGTCAGGTCCGAACGGTTTCGAAAAGCATAGTTACCTATAGAGGTAACAGAGCTTGAAAAGGTAACTGACGTCAAATTTTCGCAATTTGAAAAAACATTATAATATCTTGGTACCACTGATTGTGGAATAGTTACAGATGTTAAACTAGAGCAGTAGGCAAAAGATTGATCGCCTATTGACGTCACAGAATCGGGAATCGTGACAGAAGCCAGATTATTACATCGCCAAAAAGCAACATCGCCTATTGATGTTACAGATTCGGGAATAACAATGGAGGTTAAGCTCGCGCAATTAGTAAAAGCATGGCCTCCTATTGACGTCACTGAAGAAGGAACAGTAAAAGAAGTTAAGCCGGTACAATTATAAAAAGCATCCTCCGGAATTGACGTTAGAGAGCTGTGAAGTTCAATGGAAGTCAAACCGGAGCAGCCAAAAAAAGCACCGGAACCTATTGAGGTTACAGAGGAGGGAATCGTGATAGCAGTTAAGCCGGTGCAATTGGAAAGGGCGTAATCACCTATGGAAGTTACAGAACTTGGAATGGTAAAAGAGGTTAAACCGACGCAGCCCCCAAAAGCATCAGTGCCTATCGAGGTTACTGTTTTTGGAACTTCAATAGAGGTTAAGTTAGCGCAGCCATTAAAAACATAATCATCTAACGAGGTTATAGAGCTTGGAATCACAAAAGAGATCAAGCCGGAGCAGCCAAAAAAAGCGCCGGAACCAATTGACGTTACAGACTCCGGAATAGCAAGGGATTTTAGCCCTGAACAGTCACTAAAAGCATTCTTACCTATGGAAGTTAAACTCTTTGGTATAATTATAGACGTCAAGCCTTTGCAGTAAGCAAAAACGTAATCGCCGAGTGATGTAACAGAGGCAGGAATAATCACCGAACTTAAACTCTTGCAATTCAAAAATGCGCGATTACCTATAACAGTAACGCCACTTTTTATAATCAAAGAGGTCAGCCCCCAGTTTCCGGCAAAAGCGCCATCGCCGATAACCTTAACATGCGAAGGAACAATATACGCTCCACTTTTCGCCGGCGGATAAGCAACAAGCTCGGTTTTGTCCTTGCTAAAAAGCACTCCGTCCACGCTTATAAATTTTGGATGATTTGGTGAAACATTTATCGCCGCAAGATTTTTACACTCGGAAAAAGGTGTAACGCCACCTCCAATAGCAGATATACCATTACCGTTGGGGCGTGTAGGATAAATTATGGAGTCCGAAGAATGATCACCTAAGGATATTACTGAGTCCGGCAATGTCAGTTGCCCCAAAAAATCCGGCGGACACACAACGAGTTCTGTCATCTCTTTATTATATAGCACATTGCCAAAACTTGTAAAATTCTTATTATCTTCGCTTACCGAGATCTTCGCAACAGTCTTGCAATTATAAAAAGCTGCCTCGCTGATAGCCACAATTTCATAATCGTCAAGCATATTCGGTATCTCTACAGTTGTGTCCTCTCCATTGTACCTTACAATTGTCGCCTTCTTATCTTCGTCAACTGTGTACCAAAAATCTTTGCTTGCTTTCAGCCCCGGAAAAAACACCGGGAATTTTATAAAAGCCGATTCCACTACAACACTATCTACGCTCAAATTTTCTCTAACTTCCGTAATCAACGGAGGTGCCAAACTTGCTAAAGATGACATAACAAGTAAAAACGCTAATATTAAAAATCGTTTCATGGAAAAACCCCTTATTCGCTATATCGTGCGCACGATTCGCCCCGAAGGGTCAATATCAAGCTGTCCGGTATTGGAATTTTCTTCCTCTGTTCCGGCATTTGGCTCTCCATCCTTTTTAAAGGTTATAACCAGATTTTTACTATTATCGGAAAATACATTATTGAGAATTGCTATTTTTGTTGCGAAAATAGTTACCGATTTTAACTTTTTACAGTTGGAAAAAGCGTGTTCACCCACATATTTGACCGATGACGGAATGACAATCTCAGTAAAACCATCACAGTCAGCAAAAGCGTTAGCGCCTATATATATAACTGAGTCAGGAATGATGAGCTCAGTCAAGCCATCGCATCCGGCAAAGGCGTATGAGCTTATAGATGTCGCAACATCAGGCAAAGTGACAGCTGTTAAGCTCGTACAACCGGCAAAAGCAGACCCCTCAATGCTTGTAACAGTACTCGGAATAACGATAGTTGTTAAACTCTGACAATTTTCTAACAAACCATTGGGTATAGTAGTCAAAGAGCTCGGGATATTTACAGATGTTAAGCTATAACAGTCTGAAAAAACTCTCCTGCCGACAGACGTTAAGGAGTCCGGCAATATAACAGAGGTCAAACTACTACAACCATAAAATGTACCGTTTCCTATTGATGCCAAAGACGAGGGGAGAATAACATATTCAATAGAAGAACAATTGCTAAAAGCAAAATTGCCTATACTCGTCACTGAACTTGGTATAGTAACCGAGGTTAAACCGATACAGTCGGAAAAAGTGCTGTTACTTATAGATGTTATGCCCTCAGGGATAGCTATAGAGGTCAAACTATTACAGTAGAAAAAAGCACTGTCACCGATAAACTCAACAGAAGCCGGTATGTCAATATCGGTTAATTTGCCGCATAGTGAAAATGCAGAACTGCCTATAGAGGTGAGAGAATCAGAAATATCAACAGAAGTTAAAGCACTACAGCCGGAAAAAGCATTCTCACCTATCGTTTTCACAGAATTTGGAATAATAATAGAAGTCAATCCCCTACAGCCGGCAAAAGCATTGCTGCCGATAGAACTCGCTCCGAGAGAAATATCAACGGATGATAAAGCCACACAGCTGTAAAAGGCACCGTCGCCAATAACGGTTGATAGCTTGGGAATGGCTATTGATTCAAGTTTTCGACAGCTGTAAAATGCGTAATTTCCGATTGAAGTTACGGCTTTTGGCAGAGTAACAGATGTGATGTTAGAGCAGCTGTAAAAAGTACCTTCAGCTATATCAGTCACAGTATCAGGCAGCTCAACAGTGGTCAAGCCGGAACAGACAGAAAAAGCGTACTTACCTATACTCTTAACTGAAACGGGAATATTTATAGATGTCAGGGCAAAACAGTGGCTGAACGCATAATCACCTATTGCGCTTACCCCAACCGGAATATCAACCGACTGTAACTTAAAACAGCTGAAAAAAGCGTAATCGGCAATAGTGGTTAAAAATTTCGGCCAAGTTACAGAGGAGAGCTTAAGGCAATTAGAAAAAGCGTGTTTGCCGATAGAGGTCGCGTTCTCAGGAATAGTAAGCGAAGTCAAACCTGTACAGCGGTAGAACGCACTGTCACCGATGGAAGTCACACTTTTTGGTATAATAACAGCAGTCAATTTAACGCATCCGGCAAAAGCACCGACGCCGATAGAGGTCACGCCTTCAGGGATGACATATTCTCCTGTTTTCCCTATTGGGCAAGCTATAAGCTCGGTTTTGTCTTTATTAAACAAAACGCCGTCTTTGCTCGTAAAGGTGGGATGATTCGGTGAGACATTTATCGCTTCAAGCTTAGCGCAGTCAGAAAAAGCTGTTTCACCGTACTCTACGCTTGGAGGTGAAATATTCAAGCCCGAAAGGTTACGTTCATAACTATACACTGTTGACCAAAATGATTGAAAATAGCTATCAGTCAAAGGAGCTGCAAGGTGGTTTGAACGCTCACCCAATGAGGTTACCGAGTCCGGAATAGTATATTCTCCTGAAAATCCGGGAGGCAAAGCAATGAGTTCTGTCATCTGTTTATTATACAAAACTCCGCCTTGGCTCGTTAAATACTCATTATCTTCGGCAACATTTATTGCTATGAGTGGCGTACATCCAACAAAAGCGCTCGGACCGCTAACAGCAACGACATCATAATTACTAAGCTTGGCAGGTATCTCTATTTCAGTATCTCTGCTGTAACATCTGACAATCGTCGTTTGGTTATCAGCACCAAATATATGCGCAAAAATATCGCTCTGCCAAACAAGTAGCGATGGGTAGCGCACAAAAATCTCACCACGCGGGTTTGATACCAGACTAAGAGCGAACGCAAACTGCGTAACTAAAATGAATAATAAAACAGCTGCAAAAGTCAAGACTTGTTTCATGGATACTGCCTCCTACATAATATGCTATGCTTCTGTTATTATAGCAGAATTTCACAATAAATACAATAATTTCACTCAATTATTTTCGTTGCTCTGCTAAAACGTCAATCATTTATCAGCTCAAACTTCATATTGTTATCTTTCGCGTACTCTTCCGCTCTTGACCCGGGCTCTCCGCGTAACACGAGATTCTTATTGCAATCCAAAAATGCCTCATCGCCAATATGCTCCACAGAAGCCGGAATGGTAACAGATATTAAGTTATAGCAGTAAGCAAAGGCACTAACACCGATAGATGTTACGGAATCCGGAATAGTCACCGCAGTCAAACCATTACAGCCGGAAAATGCTCCTTTACCTATTTCCTTCACCGGACCAAGAATAGAAACAGAAGCTAATTCAGTGCAACCAAAAAAAGCATAGTCAGGAACATGTGTAATCTTTTCCGGTAATGTTATAGCGGTTAGGTTTTCGCACTTTGAAAACGCCTCTTTCCCTATAAATGTTACGGAAGGGGGAATATTGATAGAAGTTAAGCTCGTACAGGTGGCAAAAGTAAGTTTATCTATTGTCTCAACGGCATCGGGAATAGTAACAGAAACCAAACTTGTACAGCACCAAAAAGCAGAATCGCCAATAGAGGTCACTGTAGTTGGAATATCTATAGAGGTCAAGGCAGAACAGTTAAAAAAAGCAAGATTCTTTATAGCAGACACGGAAGATGGAATGTTTATAGATGTCAAACCGGAACAGAAGGCAAAAGCCCCTGCCTCAATAGCTGTTACGCCATCAGGAATAGCTACAGAAGTCAAGCTGGTGCATCCCATAAAAGCGCCATCCTGTATATCTTTTACAGAAGGAGGGATCTTTATAGAGACCAATGCTGAACAACCATTAAAAGCACCAACACCGATAGACGTAACTTTAGATGGAATAGAAAAGGAACGCAAACTTGTACAGCCAACAAAAGTTCCCTCGCTTATCTCTGTTATTCCTTGCGGCATAATTACAAAATCTAAACTTGTGCAGCCCCAAAAAAATCCTTCACTTATCTCTGTTATTCCTTGTGGCATATTTACAGTTTTTAAACTTGTGCACTCTCTAAAAACATTCTTACCTATTACTGTCGTGTAACCCCGAAAGTCTGCTGTAGACAAACTTCTGCAATTATTAAACGCATCATCGCCTACCGATGTTACTGTATCGGGGATAGCAACAGACCTTAAACCGGTGCAGTTTCTAAAAGCACTCGCTCCTATAGTTTTTACAGACTTAGGGATGGTAACATTGGTCAGACTATAGCAGTTATTAAACGCAAAATCATTTATTGCAGTTACAGTGTCCGAGATAACACATTCTCCATAAAATCTTGGGAGGCAAAATATGAGTTCTGTCATCTCCTTATTATACAACACCCCGTCCTTGCTCGCTAGATATTTATTATCTTCGGCAACGTGCAAGGTATCAATCTTTTCCGTTATCCCTAAAAAAGCCATTTCAAAGGCTTCAACATCGTATCCGTCAAGTGTGGCAGGCACTTCAACTTTCGTATCTGTCCCTTTGTACATAATAATAGTAGCTCTCTTTTCACTGTTGAGCGTATACCAAAAATCCCCGTTGCTCTTTATCTTCGCGTTGTCTTCGTCAGTAACAGCAAAAATCAAAGCGCTAAAGGATAGTATTATTAACAAAAGCGCAAATATAAAAACTCGTTTCATAATCTTCACGCCTCCCTATCTGTTATTATAACAGAATTTTGCTAAAAATACAAGAATAAACAAAAAAGCGGCAATGTTTTTTCTCGTTTCCTTAAAAACATTGCCGTAAAGTATTGGTTAATGCAAAAATCTACATCTCAGAGTTCTCGGCGAGCATCATTGCCATCATAAAATGGTCGGAAAATGTGAGATCACCCGCAAGCTCAATGTATTTCACCTCGCCAGTCGCATTGATTATCTTTTCACTTTCGGCTTTTGAGATTATCGACATCTTTGCGCCTGTACCGGCAGCATTGCCGATAAAGTGAAGTTTTTCAATGTCAATTTTCGGGATAAGCCCGATGCCTATCGCGTGCTTGTCAGTGATATACGTGCCGAAAGCGCCGGCGATTATCAGCCCGTCAAGGTCATCTGCCGAAACATTGAGCTTGTCAAGCATAGTCATAATACCGGCGAAAATCGCGCCCTTAACAAGCTGAATCTCACGAATATCATTATTGCGAACCAAAATATCCTGCTTGCCGTTCTCTTCTGCTCTTGAGAGAATTATTCCGTCGTCCGTTATCCTCTTAGCCAACTTTTCGGGAAAACCGCTCGGCAGATCATCGACGTCGGCAACCCTGCCACTCGCCTCAATCGCCCCTACCCTTACCAGCTCGCCGACAGCGTCAATAATACCGGAACCGCAGACGCCGACCGCCGGAGCATCGTCAATGGTCGTGATGTAAATGTCATCGGTGATGGTCACGCCGTCAATAGCACCGGCTTGCGCGCGCATACCTTGCGATATCTTCGCGCCCTCAAACGCCGGGCCCGCAGCCGTGGAACAGGCGACAACACGCCCGTCAACGCTCGAGAGTACCTCAGCGTTCGTACCGATGTCGACCGCTATCCAAACGCCGCTCTTGTTGTAAAGCTCGGACGCCGCGAGCACACCAACCGTGTCCGCGCCGACAAACCCAGCGATATTTGGCAAACTTCGCACCGTGCCGCGCTCGTTGATATTTATGCCGAGCTCTGCCGCAGTCGTGACGATGGGGTCAGTGATAATCGGCGCATACGGAGCAGCGCCGAGCGGAGTCGGGTCAATGCCGAAAAAGAGATGGCTCATACAGGTATTGCCGACCACGACCGCCTCGTAGATATTATCCTTTGAGATGTTTGTACTCTCAAGCATGCCTTTAAGAAGCGTATTCACTGCTTCCGTTGCCAAACTTCGTAAAATTTCCGTATTCTCCGCTTGCTTAGCCGCAAATTCAATACGGGAGATAACGTCGCCGCCATATGCGGACTGGAAATTGGAAATCGAATCAGCGCAAACCTCTTTCCCTGTCCTTAAATCGATGAGATAGCCGGCAATTGACGTCGTACCAACGTCAAGCGCCAAACCATAGTGGCGGTCGGTAGTGTCGCCGGACTCAATGTCGATGATTTTGTTGTTAAAAATGACAACAGTCACCACATTTTCACCGTAAATCAACGCTTGATTCACCTTCTTTGCAGCGTGCAAAGTAACACCGTCTACCTTGATTTCGAGCGCAGATTTGAGCCGTGTGATGTCTGACCTTAAGTCATGCTCGGCAATGTTTGCCTTCGGGACATTTACCACCACTTTTGTCGTTGCCGGGTCTGCCGTTATCTCATACGGAAGCACCGCTGTTCCCTTCTTGCGTGCTGTGTGGCTGCTCTCTTGTGGCACGAAAATGGTCACGTCAGAGAGCGGCTTTACGACACACGCAAGGCGGATATTCGCCTCTATCTCCGCGCCGGTCAAAAGGGACTTCTCTTCGTCCGTAATGGGCGAAACCTTGCCGTCGACTATTTTGACCTTACATTTGCCGCACTTGCCCATGTTTCCGCACGGCGCATCGATAGTGTACACGCCATTTTTCTGTGCGGAAGCAAGTATTGACTCGCTGCTAAGCCCCTCGGCAATATTTCCCGACGGCTCAAAATTTATCTTGACTTTTGTTACTGCGTCGAACATCTATTTTATCTCAACTTTTTCAACCTTATCGCCTTGCGCTATCTTCAAAACTACGTCCATTCCGCCTGTAGTTTTGCCAAAAACAACGTAATTCCCATCCAAAAACGGAGTCGGCTCAAGCGTGATATAAAACTGGCTTCCGGCACTATTTAAGCTCTGTGAACGAGCCATTCCGAGCGCGCCAAGGCCATGTTTAAGTGGACTGGTCTCAAAATCAATCTGATACCCCGGGCCGCCCATTCCGGTCGCTGTCGGGTCACCTGTTTGGATAACGAAATTTTCAACTACACGATGAAAAACCACGCCGTCATAAAAGCCCGCGCGAGCGAGTTTCACGAAATTTGCCACATGCAACGGAGCTGCTGTGCCATCAAGCGCCAAGGTGATTTCACCCTTATTTGTGCTTAAAATCGCAGTAAAATTGCCGGTCTCTTTCGCCTGCTGCACTTCTTCAGCTGTTGGCGCGATCATTACTTTATCTGTCATAATATATTCCCTCTTTTCTATATTTAGGGCACCTCTAAATGCCCTTTTTTACAAAACATTTTAAGTATAACCGAAAATCGCACTTTCGTCAAGTTTTTTTTGGTAAAATCACGCTTAAATATCAAAACTTTCTAAAAAAATATGGGTCTAATTTTAATATGGAAAGACGAAATAGTCAGTTTGCAAGCGATATAGATATATTGAAACGGATGCTCCTCATACGCACGTTTGAGGGGAGCGTTGATAATATGTTTGCCGAAGGTCTTCTTCGCGGCACCTCACATTTGGCGGTCGGCGAAGAGGGGACAGCGGTCGGTGTCAGCGCCGGGCTTGCAGATGGCGATTACGTCTCCAGCAATCACCGCGGTCACGGGCATTTTCTCGCTCGCGGCGGCGACCCATACAAGATAATGGCAGAGCTCTTTGGATTGCCGAGCGGATACAGTAAAGGTAAGGGCGGCACCCAGCATATGGCGGATTTTTCTATCGGCTTTTTGGGGATGAACGGCATTACCGGCGGTATGCTGACTATCGCAACCGGAGCAGCCTTAAGCATTGTTCATCAAGGGCAAAAGCGTGTCTCTTTGGCATTTTTCGGCGATGGCGCAAGCAATCAAGGCACTTTTCACGAGAGCTTAAATATGGCGAGCATCTGGAATCTTCCGGTTATCTATTTTTGTGAGAACAATCTTTACGCTATGAGTAGCCCTGCGCGCGAGCTTGTCAGCGTTACGGATATAGCAAAGCGCGCTGAAGGGTATAATCTCGAAGGGATTATCGTTGACGGAAATGATGTTTTGGCTGTCAGAGATGCAGTCGCGTATGCTGCGGAAAAGGGCGTAAACGGAAAAGGCGCAACCCTGATAGAAGCAAAATGTTACCGCTCGCTCGGACATTCACGCGGAGATTTACGAATCTACAGGACTAAAGAGGAAGAAGCGCAATGGGCTGAGAGAGATGCCATCATAGCATTTAAGACAAAGCTTGTTACGGAAAAGAAACTAACCGATGCGGAATTTGAAACGCTTAAAAGCAAAGTAGAAGCGGAAATCGCGCAAATAATCGATAGATGCAAAGAAGAGGCCAAAGAGCTCTTGTAGTTGGCATTTTTTTTTGTCGTCATAACTCCAATAACTCAAACAAAAAATGGTGTAGAAAAAAAGATGGGGTTTCGTAAAAACGAAATCCCATCTTTCAATTTAAAGGGTATCTCTAAAGATTATTTGCCTGCTTTAGCTATAGTTGCGTAAGTGTCAACCTTAAAAGCCGGACCCATAGTTGAAGTAACAGAGATTTTCTTTACGTAAGTACCCTTGCTTGATGCAGGACGCTGACGTAAAATAGCTTTAAATAAAACCATAAAGTTCTCTTCCAACTGATCAACGCTGTATGAAACTTTGCCGATGGGAACGTGAACATTCGCAGCTTTATCTACTCTAAATGTAGCTTTGCCACCTTTTAAGTCCTTAACAGCTTGCGGGATATCGTCGGTTACTGTGCCGGCTTTTGGGTTCGGCATACGAGGACCCAATTTACGGCCGAGCTTACCTACAATTCCCATCATATCGCGACTTGCAACCAATATATCAAAATCTTTGAAACCTTTGTCAATCTGGTCAACCAAATCTTCAGCACCTGCAATGTCAGCACCTGCAGCAAGGGCTGCGTCTGCATCGCGGGTAAATACTGCGATTTTCGGTGATTTACCTGTGCCGTGTGGCAATACAACGCTACCGCGAACCATCTGGTCGCTTTGACGTGGGTCAACACCTAAACGGATAGCGACTTCAACTGTTTCGTCAAATTTAGCGGATGCTGCAGATTTTACAGCATTTAAAGCGTCAATAGTGCTTGCCGGCTCTGCTAAATCTATTTTTGTTAACGCTTGTGTATAGCGTTTTCCATGTTTTTGCATAATTTCCTCCTGTGGTACTGTCAAGATGTATTAAAACATCTCTCCCACTTATTTAATCTTCCTCAACGATGATTCCCATGCTCTTGGTTTGCCCTGCAACGATGCGCATAGCAGCGTCAATATCGTTAGCATTAAGGTCAACCATCTTCGCTTCAGCAACTGCGCGAACGTGGGAC